>Ga0181352_1000094_pt1 | contig 39800 bp, 62 predicted proteins | sample Fa13VDMLBSN_FD_130103 | JGI IMG/M metagenome (GOLD analysis project Ga0181352, IMG submission 130103) | Freshwater viral communities from Lake Michigan, USA - Fa13.VD.MLB.S.N | ecosystem: Environmental > Aquatic > Freshwater > Lake | place: USA: Michigan | collected 2013-09-23 | reverse complement strand
CCTCAACGATGGTGAACTCAACGTCGAGCCGGTAACCATTGCGCGACTTGGTTTCGTTCAGTTCCGTCTTGGTCACCTGCATGGTGTAATCGCCATCCGGGATCGGCTCCGACTGGCGAGCCGTCTCGACTTCATTGGGGTTGAAGCTGGGATCATAGAGATCGATAAGACGTGCCATTTTTAGACTTCCTTCTGAGAGTTGGCGATGTGCTTGGAGATTTCCGTCCATCCCTTGCCCTTTGGCAGCATGATGGATTCCGGCATGTTGAAGCGGTTCTTGGCCACGAAGGCTGGCCGCGCGTCAGTGAACAGCCACCGGGCACCGCCGCCTTCAGCGTGGACGGATTTCTTTCCGAAGCCGCCGTCTGCTTCCTTCACGACGACCTTGGTGTTGATAAAGAAGACGCCGTCAGCCGCCTGCGTGACGAAGCCCTCGGCCCGCTTGTGGAGCTTCAAGTCGTACCGCTTGTAGGATTGAGCCCCCGGCTCCTCGTGGTCCTTGGCCAGCGCCAGAGCAAGCCAGATGACGGTCATGCCGCGATCCCGGCGCAGGTAATCGCACATGTCGATCAACTGACGCCAATGGCCATCGGCGATCATGTAACCCTTGCCGTAACCCGGAGCCTCAATATTGGCCCACTGGTTCTGAATGCAGACATCCTTCCAGAGGATCGGTTCGAGGGCGTCGAGGCTGTCGATGATCACCGTCTTGAACTCGTGCTCCTGCTCGTAGAGCGCGGTTAGCGCCTCGCAGATCTGCGCCCATGACGTGATCTCACCGAATGATGTCGTCTCTACGCCCATGGGTGGGCGCTCCGGGGAGATCTGCAAGTAGACCGGGCTCGGCGCATCAAGTGCAAGCGTGGTCTTGCCCATGCCTGCGGTGCCGTAGAACAGGAGGATCGGATCGATCTGATTCCTGATTTTCTGAAGTGATTCTAACGAAAGCGCCATTATGCCATATTTCCTTCTTGTGGTTCCATTTGCTCTCTTGCCTTCTTTCTTGCCGCATCGCGCTCTCTGGCGCGCTCGTTCTTCACGTCCTCCCTCCGGCGATCCTTGATGTCTTCCATGCTTTGGAGCAGTTTCTCAGTCCGAAACTCAACATCGGCGCGCTTGGCGGCGTATATGTAATCGCCCTCGCCACACCGAACCTGCAGGATGTTGATGAACCCGGCTTCGCATGCCGCAAGCATGATGTCCGCTGCAGCACTGATGGCGCTGGCCCGTCTGGCAGACAGGAATCCACGGTCATTGCACAAGCTTCCACGGTAATATGAGATTGTCTCGCCGCGATTGGCAGTCGTCAGCCATAAAATCAAACCCTCGGGATTGTGCGGCAGCTCGCCGTTTTGCAAATCCTTGACTTTAAGCATTTGCCTTCTCCACGCGGTTCTGAAGCGCGGAAAGCAATTTGATGGCGTCTTCGCACTGCTGCAGCAGGCTCATTTCTTTGTTGGGTTCGGGGATCCCGTAGGATCCATCGACGACGTCAGAGCGTTCGTCAAAATAATCGGAGGCCGCTTCCAGCGCCTCTAATATCTCAGATATGGCGTGCTTCATGTTCATCTTCGTTCCTCGTTTCGCTCGTTCATGATGCGCTTGTGTTCGGCGCAGTCGGTCCGTTTCCGGGCGACGGCATAGGCATACGCTCACTTCGCGTTTCCCGTCAATCACCTTTTTTCGTAGATTCCCTTTGACTTCTCCAGACGGCGTCAACTAAGATTCGCCCGGCCTCAAATGGCGGAAATGGAGAAATCAAAAATGGAATATCTTATCAATTGGTTCGACGCAAAGCGGGGCCGCAGGCTGCGCATGACGGAGAAGCTCAACCTCTCGACCGGCGCTATCAGCCAGTGGAAAAGGGTGCCCAAAAGGCATGTGAGCATGGTCTCCAAGATCACCAAGATCCCCGCGCGGGCCCTTCGCCCCGACCTGTACAAGGCGTGATCTCATGCTTTGGACACAGAAAATTCTCGACATGGCGGCAAAGCTCTGGGATGAGGGCAAACCGGCTTCGGAGGTGGCGTATTTGCTGAACGAAAGGTTTGGCTGCCACCTCACAAGGAACGCCGTTGTGGGCAAGCTGAACCGGCTCATGTATCAGGGGAAGTTGCCGCGCCGAAAAGATTACAAACCTTTGAAGCGCCAGATCTCGCCCCCGGAAGCCCACGCAGGCAAGGCCGAATCACCTGATAAAGCAGGGCACAAGGTCCCGAATCGGAGCCACGGGAACATCTTCACCTTCAAGCCAATTCCGCGCCCCGTGCGCGACGGTCTGGTTACAATAGATGCTGTGACCGGGTGTCTTTACGCGGTCTCGTCCACTGACCATGGCGTTCATCTGTTCTGCAATCAAAAGAAACGGATAAACTCCCAGTATTGCCAAGAGCATCACGACCGGTGCTATGTGCAAGCAATGCCCCCGGTCAAAAAGATCTTGCGTGTTGTTTGGTGATGCTTCGCTTTACCTTAACGAGGTCTGAAGAACCTCAAATATGCGGGGTCTGCTTCCGTGCAGCCGGGAACGTCGGGACTGTAGAGCCTCGCACGATCCCCGGCGTGCAATGGATGTGTAACCTGTGCAACGCTCTGCTTGGAATGAAAGTCGCACTCATGAACCCCACGAAGCTTGAAAAGGCGGAGGCCATAGCCTTCGATCACGCCATAGAGCATAACATCGGAAACCTCGTCGCGGCTATCATGGGCGTGATATGGGAGAGTGGTGTTCGAGATCTTGATGCCATGACAGGGGACCGGTTCGATCCCATGGTGGCGAAAATCTTTGAGAACGGAGAAGCCTCAAAGGTCATCGCGCAGATCTTTTTGGCATATTCCAATCAGATGCGAAAAGGAACCACCGCGCTCGAGAGCGACGTTCCGTTTTGATGGAAAGATAGCATGACATCTCCCCTCTCCACTGTTATCGCGGCGTTGATGGCCAATGGCTATCACCCGCTCCCCATCGCGCCGGACAGCAAGGCTCCATCGGAGTTTCGTGGCGGAAAGTGGCGGCCCATGACGGGCTGGCAGAAATTTCGTCACGAGCAACCAAAGGATTTCTTGATCAAGGTCTGGTCAAACTGGCCGGACGGCAACGTGGGAATTGTCACCGGCACGAGCGCCACGCCTCAATACGTCCTCGTGGTCATCGATTTCGACACCGACGATTACGACATCCTGCAGGAGCTTGAGGCGGCCTTGCCGTATTCGCCGGTGCGCAAGAAAGGGCGTCGCGGGCATTCGTCGTTCTACCTCGCGCCGGTCGGCACCAAAGGCTTCCGAACGCCCATCGTGGAGCTTTTGACCGACACCCGGCAGACGGTGATTCCGCCATCGATCCACCCAGACACCGGCAAGCCATACATCTGGACGACCGCCAGCACCCTGCTGAACACCCCGGCAAAGGATCTGCCGGTGCTGACCGAGGACGATCTCGAGCGGTTCATGGACACCGTCGAGGCGCTCACGAAGAAGCCGGTGAAGCCGGTCGAGATGCCATTCCAGCCCGTCGAGCCGGGCGACGACAAGTTCTGGCGGCTGCTGAACAACACCGCCTATGCGAACCTCGACATGTGGGTGCCCGATCTGGGCCTGCCCAAGTGCCGCCGGGAAGGCAACGGGCACTACAAGGCCGTCGCATGGTGGCGGCCATCCTCGACCGGCAGAGATCTCAACCAGCGCAGTCCGAATCTATCCATTGCCCCGAATCTTGGCGCGCGGGATTTCGGGACGGGCGACCGGTACACTGCCATCAATCTGGTCATGCAGGCCCTGAGCGTCGATCTGGACGACGCCGTGCGGTGGCTGGGCACCCGCGTGAACCTGATTCAGGAAGTCAAGTTCAACGTCCCGCCCATCCGCATGGAGGGTGAAAATGGGGGTGAAAACAGGGGTGAAAACTCTCCCGAAAATTCGGCACCAGCCGAGGAACCGGTCAAATCCTTCATGGAAGACGCGGAAATCATTAAGAAAAAGGAAGAATCATCGGAAGAGGCCGCCGAAGAAGGGCCTGCCGAAAATTCGGAAGAGTACGCCCCGGAGCCACCGAAGGCCGCGCCGCAGACGGAGGTCATGCTTCGGGAGTTTCCGCAGCACCTGCTGAACCCGCAGGGGCTTGTGGGTGACGTCATGGATTGGATTGTTGGCGGTGCCCGCCGCCCATCGCGCCTGCTGGCTCTAGGGGCCGCCCTGACCATTGTGGGCACCCTCATGGGGGCGGGCGTGCGTGGCCCTACGCGATCCGGCAGCCACCTCTACATCGTTGGGCTGGCACCGTCAGGGGCAGGCAAGGATCACCCCCTGCAGGCCATTGGGAAGCTGCTGAAGGCCTCCACCTGCGGCTATCTGGTTGGGCCGTCAGAGTTCATGAGCATGTCCTCGATCATCAACTACCTGCAGCGGCAGGCCCTGTCCGTCTGCGCCATGGACGAATTCGGTGCCTTCTTACGGAAGCTCAACAGCAAAAACTCTTCGACCCACGAGCAGGGTATCAGCAAAATCCTGCGGTCGATCTGGGGCATCAGTTTTGGCGATTACATGACCCCGGAATGGGCCGGGCGGGCGTCGGTCGAGATCCAGCGCCCCGCCATGTCGATCTACGGCGTCAGCACGGCGGAGGAGTATTTCGAGAGCCTGCAGAGCGCCGACATCCGGAACGGCTTCCTGAACCGGTTTCTGGTCTTCTCGACCAACATCAAGCCCGCAGAGGTCGAGCCCCAGCATGCTGGTGACGTGCCGCAGGATCTGGCCCTGAAGATCGTGCATGCCTTCAACGCCGCCATGGCTCTCGACCCCGCCCAAAAGGACATGCCGCTGAACGCCCCACGGATCCTGAAGGATATGGTCTGGAACGGCGGCAGGCCGGTCTATCAGGACATGGTGAGGAAGGTCGAGGAGATCTCGCAGGACAAGCACATGGAACCATTCTTCGCCCGCACCGCCGAGATCGCCGTCCGCATTGCCAGCATCGTGGCGTGGGGCTGTGGCCGCATGGAGGTGATTCGGGAGGACATGGAGTGGGGCAGGGACGTCGCCCTCTGGAGCGCCCAGAACATGGCGGCATCGGCCATCGATTACATGGCCGAGAACGAGCATCAGAAAATGTACAACCGCATCATCCGCATGGTCGAGAACGCGGCCTCGGGCGGCCTCACCCGGCGCGATCTGCTGCAGCGCCTGCGCGGCGCGGTGAAGGCGAAGGAGCTGGAGGACATGCTCAAGATGGCTCTGGAATCCGGCGACATCGAGCAGAAGAAGTCGATACCCCGGAAAGGCGGCCATCCGCTGGTCATTTACAAGAGATCTAAGAAAAGTAGTTGACGGCAATTCTTAGATTTGCCATAACCGGCGTCAGGCAATTACGCCTTGCATGGAGCACGACAATGAAGAACATCACCGCTTGGTACGAACTGGATCGCGCCGCTCAAGCCGAGGGCTTCTATCAGTTCACGATGGCCGCAGAAGAGAACGCCAACGATACTATATACGTCGATAAGGCTGCGACAGAAGATCAGCTTGCCGAATTGTGCTTCAGCTCCCTCGAAGGACTTCTTTGTGACAGCGATGACGAAACTGCCCGCGTTTGGTTCAAGACTCGCGGGGTGCGCTGGTAATCAAGATCGCCTACCGCGCCTAAGCGAGGGGCCTAGCCCCCCACCCACCCACCTAATCAATGGAGACCGACATGAAGAAGCTGATCGAAAAGTACGCCGCCGACCGCTCGCTGAAGAATGCGAAGGCGCTCATCTCCTACATTGAGAAGCACCCCATGGCCATGACCATGGCCAGCTCCGAAAATTCCAGCCTCATCCGCAAGGCCAATTCGCAGGTGCTGAACGCTGGGTCGGTGCCGTTTGGCCGCCCCGATGTATCCGTGGCCGGTATGTAAGGGGGCGCACATGAGCGACGACAGCATGAACATGAGCTTCACCGCGTTCTGGGCCGCCCTCGATTGCGCCATGATTGCCAACAAGCAGGAGCCGCTGCTCTGGTCGGAGGTTCGCCAGTATTGGGAGCACGCCCAGTTATCCCAAACGACAATTGACGAGGAGGCCGCATTGAGCGATCCAAACTACGTTGGATCCCGCCATCACTATTAAAAAAGGGGCTTCGGCCCCTTCACTTTTTTGTAGACTCAATTCTTAGTTTCTGTCATAACGGTCGTCAGGCAATCAAGCCTGCCAATGGAGCCTAACATGAACAAGTTCAAGATCAGCATCCACAAGACCCGCGAAGCCGCCATCGACGCGCTCCTGCTCTGGATCGGCGTGTACGACGAAGAGGACATGGACATCGTGTTCGAGGCCTCGACCGGCCTCTACGCCCTCTACATTCCGGTGGAGGGCTGACCGTGCGGCGCGGAGAACCGTGCGCTCACCTGCGCCCCGATTACGACCGGCTGGAGCAGGCTCACCATATCCGCCGCGACCCCGTCACCGACGAGATCTCGTGGCCGCCGACCGGCATGATGAACGAACTGGCCCGCCTTGGGCTGATGTACAACAAAGAAAAGGAGACCGACCATGAATGACAATCTGAACAAGTTCAACGATTACCAATTGCAGACGATGCTGATGAACGTCGAGCAGGACGGGAAGCAGGCCAAGGCCATGGTGCAGGCGGGGGACGAATCGTACCGCCCGAAGCATGCCGCCCTGCAGGACCGCTGGAAGGCCATCAAGGCCGAGATGAAGCGCCGGGCGAGCCCGGCAGCCGCCCAGCCCGCTGCGCCCGGTCTGGCCGCTGCAGCCAGCCAACCCGCGCAGGTCAGCCCGCAGGAGTTCCACCGCATGTGCGCCGCGCACGATTGGAACCACGAATATTCCGACGATCCGGGCACGTACCGGGCTGGCAGGGCCAGCGCCGACCGGCTGAACAGCGTCGCCCGCTCCCAGCCGGAACTGGCCCCGATCCTGAAGCGGTGGCAGGAGCACGTCGTGGCAGGCGGCCCGCGGCCCCAAGAACCAGCATAGGCCCCTTCGGGGGCCTTCTTTTTTTGTAGACTCAATTCTTAGTTTCTGCCATAAGAGGGGCACGGGCAATCACGCCCCTTGCATGGAGACTGACATGACCTACGAACTGACCTCTCCCCTTGGTTTTGAAGTCAAGATCTGCTCGCGCTGCCACGGCTCTGGCCAGTACAGCTACAACCAGATCGACGGCTCGCGCTGCTACGGCTGCAACGGCGAGAAGCAGCAGTACACGAAGCGCGGCAAGGCCGCCAAGATGTTCTATGTCGAGAGCCTGAAGCTGCTGCCGCAGGACGTGCAGGTCGGCCAGCGCATCGACAACGGCATGGCCAAATTCACGGTCGCCGAGATCCTGCCGGTCGCGCAGAGCGGCTCCTACCTCAAGAACGGCGTGTGGGAGCCGATCATGCACCACAATTTCAAGAGCACCAGCGGCAAGGAATATGGCGCGCAGGCGGGCTACCCGGTGAAGCTGATTCCGGCGGGCGAGGAAAAGACCCGGCTGGTCGCCGAGGCGCTGGCCTATCAGGACACCCTCACTGCAACCGGCACTGTCCGCAAGCGGGCGGCATAAAAGGGGCTTCGGCCCCTTCTTTTTTTGTAGACTCAATTCTTAGTTTCTGTCATAAGGGGTCATCGCAACCGATAACCCTATGGAGACTCACATGGCCCGCACCGACATCCACCGCCCCTCGCAGATCAAGACCGACGCCTACATCCTGATCGGCTTCAAGTACATCGGCCCGTCCGATATGTTTGGCGTCATTGGCGACGACCGCGTTGCCATCGCGCAGCACCTGAAGCAGACCGGCGGGCGCTATTCGCACCATGATCACGGCGGCACCTGCGGCGTGTGCGGCGCGCACGCTCATACGCTGGGCGTGTTCTGGCATGAGGAGACCAACACCTACATCAACGCTGGTGAGGATTGCAGCTACAAGCTCGACGCTGGCGAGGACATTGCCTTCCGCGCCTTCAAGAAGCGCGTGGCTGCCGGTCTGGAGACCGCCCGCGGCAAGCTCCGCGCCCAGAAGGTTCTGGCCGACAGCGGCCTGTCTGAGGCTTGGGACATTGCTCAGGGCACGGTCGATGGCTGGGAAGAGAACACCATCCGCGACATCGTCGGCAAGCTCATCCAGTACGGCGACCTGTCCGAGAAGCAGATCGGCTTCGTCCGCACCCTGCTGGCCAAGATCCCGGTCCGCGAGGCCGGGAAGGTTGCCCGCGCCGCGGCGAACGCTGGCAGCCAGCATGTTGGCACGGTCGGCGAGCGCCGCGTGTTCGAGGTCAAGATCGAGTGGATCAAGGCCTACGAATCAGCCTTCGGCGTCATCCAGATCCACGGCCTGCGCGATGCCGCTGGCAATATCGTGATCTACAAGGGTTCGGCTGTTCTGGGCGAAAAGGGCGCGGACCTGAAGATCAAGGCGACCGTCAAGGAACACGGGATCCGCGAGGGTGTTGCCCAGACGGTGATCAGCCGCCCGGCGGCAGCGAAGTAAGGCAGGGGGTTTCGGCCCCCTTCTTTTTTTGTAGACACAAAACTAAGAATGTGCTGAAAAGGGTTCAGGGCAATCCCGCCCCACTGCATGGAGCCTCAAATGACCAACGCCTTCGCAACCGCCTTCGCCGATTACGCCCCGACCCTCGCCGCCGACTTCGTGCGCTATCACACCATCCGCATCACCAACCTGATCGAGCAGTACGAGGGCAAGTTCATGGGCCTCGGCAACATGTTCACCAATGACGGCGCATACTATCGCGAGGCTCGCGGCTACATTCGCTCTGAGGGCAACACCATCGGCACCATCCGCGCCATTGGCGTGCATCAGGAGCGCCTCGCCAAGGATGCCGACACCTATGCCGCCGCGACCGTCGCGTCCTTCGTTGCCAAGCTCACCAAGAAGCTGGAGAGCCTGTCGGATGTCGAGGTCAAGCGCGCCGACGGCGACACCTTCATCATCACCGGCAAGCTCGGCTCGCGCAGCGTCAGCGTCCATCAGGACCGGATCCTGAAGACCAGCCCGAAGGGCAAGCTCTTCCACCAGTGGCCCGCCCGGATCTACGTGAACGGCAATTTCACCTCCGAGGCCGCTTTCAAGAAGCTGGCAGCGTGAAAGGGGCTTCGGCCCCTCCCCTTCTCCCCCTCAAACCATTGGAGACCATCATGACCAACGACATCCTCATCCGCTCGACCGCCAAAAATTGGATCGTCTCGATCCGCAAGACCTACACCAGCGGCAAGACCTCCACCGCGCCGGTCGCCACCATTTCGCGCCGGGCATATGCCGCCGCTGCGCTGGCCGGTGCCGTCACCGCCACCCAGAAGCTGTTCCTGATCGACAACGTCGTGATCGACACCGACCGGGACGGCATCCACCTGCTGGCCAGTCTCGGCGTCATCGAGGCCCAGATCGCCGCCAAGGCCTATGAGATGGCCGACCGGGGTGACGCCATCCAGAATGGGAGGGCGTGATGGGCCGCACCCTCACCACAACCGCCTATGTGGGCGACGTCGAGGTCGATGTGGACGTCGATGAGCTGCTCGGCGAGGTTGACACCGAAGACCTGCTCGAGGAGCTTCAAGGGCGGGGCGAGGACGTCCCGCTGGACGGCTTGGAGCTGGCCTACCAGTGCCTGCTGCGGGGCGACGCAAACGGCGCTCTGGCCATCCTCGAGCCCATCCTCCACCCCCGTTTCCCGTCAACCAAGATAGCCAAGGCCGCCTACCGCAAGGCCATGGCAGCAAGCAAGGGATCCAACACATGAGCTACTACCGCGCCATCCTCCGGGAAGATAACTGGGACCAGCTCAATCCGGCCAAGCGCATCTGCCGGTGGCATGATCTGGTCTTCACCGCCCCCGGCAAGCTGCTGGCCAAGGAACACGCCAAGGCGGTCGCCCATGGCCGCGGCATGGTGTTCTGCTCCATCCACGTCCTGAACAAGGGCCACGGTGAGAAGATGATCAACCGGCCAGATCCGGTCCAGCCCGTAAAAACCGACAGGCCGTAGGCATCTCTGGTTGCAGGCTGTAATTCATGGCCCCCGGTGATTCGCCGGGGGTTTTTTATTGGGACAGGCATAGGGGTTCGAGCAGGCCTGCCGTCCGCAACTCTGGATCTGCAAGCCTGACGGCTGCCCATGCGGTGGCCGTTATCATTTTATCGTAGGAATAACCGTCGAGTGTATGATCAAGTGTGTATTGGAACACTAACAGAACATTGATTGTAATGTATTGATTATATTATATAATAATCGAGTGTTAGTAGTTAGTAGGGGGGAGGGGGTATAAACCATATAGAGAGACTCACCCCTCCCGGCCCCCGCTAACAACTAACACTCGATTTTGATGATTGATTTGAAAGGCTTTTCCGGGGAAGTTCTGTTAGTGTTCTCGTGCAACACTCGCACTAACACTTGGTTTTCAGATCTTCGCCGTTTTGAACCCTGCGCAGAACGCCACAAAGATGGCGCAGGAGGCCGTTTCTGAAAAAAGGATGGCATCCATGCCGGTGCATGTCAATCGCCGCCAGCGGCCCCCGCTACCGCCCCTGTGCATGGCTTGCTATTCTGGGGGCGAAATGGAGAACTGATGCATGGCAAAGAAACCTGAGGCCAAGAAACCCGACGCGCCCAAGCCTGAAACGCCGCCACGCCCAATAGGCAGGCCAACTACCTACCGCCCAGAATATTGCGAGAAGGTCATCGAGTGGGGAAAACAAGGAAAATCAAGGGCTTGGTTCGCGGCGTCCTTGGGGACTAGCCGCCGGGTCATGCTCGAATGGGCTTCGGTAAACCCTGAGTTTCATAACGCCTTAGAAATTGCTACGGAATTTTCCCAATTGTGGTGGGAGGATGCCGGGCAGCAGGGGATGCAGGCTCCGGGCTTCAATGCGGCGATCTGGAGCCGGTCGATGGCCGCCCGGTTTCCGGCTGACTGGCGCGAAAGCAAGGAAGCGAAGCTGGTTGGCCATGACGGCGGCCCGGTGCAGATCAACGTGCAGCGCATCGACGTGAACAACCTGCCTGCGCAGGCCCTTGACGCCCTCGAGCGGGCGCTGGAGCTGATGGAGAACCCGGAGGCCGAGGACGTGATCGAGGGCGAGGCGGTCGAGGAGAGCGAAGCATGATCATCGCAATGTTGTCGGTGGCCATGGCGCTGGTGAGCATCGTCGCTGCCGGGGTCAGCATTTACTATGCAGTGCAAAGCTATCTGGCGGTCCGGCGTATGCGCAAATGAAAAGGGCGGGATCTCTCCCGCCCCTCTCTTCACCGGAAGCAGCCCTTTGAGCCCAAGCTCTCCAACAGGAGCCGCCGGATTGCTTCCGTCGCTTTGAACCCGCCGCCGCGGTCCTCGATGTAGATCCTCAGGGCGTCCCGCATTTCGGTGCTGACCATCAGATTGATCTGATGGCCACGGCCTGTTCGAGGGCGACCTCGAGGCCGTTTGTTTTTGTCTACACTTTTTTGTTGACCCGTCATGGTGATTCGATGTAGAAGAAATCCATGGCACAATCAAGTGCCCAACCTCTGGAGACTACCATGAACCGCTTTGACAACCTCTCCGCCGCCCAAATCGCCGACCTCATCGGCAGCGTCGATGCTCAGGCCAAGGCCCTCGAGGCCGAGAAGAAGGCGCTCCGCGCCGCTCTCGAGGCTCGCAACCTCGACGCCGACACCGTCTGCGGCAATGAGTTCGCCGTCAGCTTCAACCTGCGCAACGGCAGCGTCACCTTGGACAAGGCCGCCGTCGAGAAGGCGCTGGGCGCTGAGTGGGTGGCCGCCAACAGCAAGCAGGGTGCCGCGTCGGTCGTCATGACCATCAAGGCCATCAACGCCGCCGCCAAGGCGGCGTGAGGGGAGGGGGCTGGTGCGCGTTTCCCCGGCGACACCAGCCCCGCCACCACATGGACATGGAAAAGCTCATCAAGATATTGGGCATGACAGGCTCCGCTCACGACGGCGAGGCGCTGGCTGCCCTGCGTATGGCGCAGAAGCTCATGGCTGCTAACGGCAAGACGTGGAAGGACCTGATCGGCGCGCCGCGTGCGCAGCAGACAGGCTGGGATCCGTTCGCCCACGCCCGCGAAAATGCCGCCCGCGAGGCTGCCCGCGAGGCGGAGCGGGCCCGAGCCCGCGAAGATATGTACCGGGCCGCCGAGGAATTAAACAAGCGCAGCAAGTCGCCTAACGACGACTTCACCCTGAAATACGAATGCCTGCGCATTCTGGACGAGCGACCGGATCTTCTGACAGAATGGGAGGCTCATTTTTTGGAAGGCTTCAAGAATAGGCCGGACTATTGGTCAATTACGGAAAAGCAGCGCGCGGTGTTCGAGAGAATCCTCACCAGATACAGGAAGCAGAAATGAAGTTACCACCTGCCGGGGCGTTCATGGGCCAGAGTTATGTTCCTTTCGCTGGCTTATTGCGGCAGGGCTGTCAGACGGCAAGTGAGCAATAACCCCGTCAGCCGGTGGGTGGTCTCCATGACGCCGCGACCGGCACCAATTCAACAGAGGACCATGCAATGAGTGAATTCATGCTGGGCTACACCGCGGGGATCGGCACTTCTATCGTCGCTGCCCTGCTGATCTACATGCTGGTATCGACAATTCGTATTTGCGAAAAAGACGAGCCAGAGCCCGAGCAACAGAACGACATCCGCCTAACCAAGATCAAATCCGAGCATGTAAGGGCATACTGGCATGATTAACGCCATCGAGATTGCAATTGACGCTGTGCGCAAAGCAGCGCGCGAGCAGAGCGACAGCATCGTCCGCGAGCTGAACGCGGACTTCGACGCCCGCAACGTGGCGCTGGGCATCTACAACGACGCAATGCGGCAAGCGCAGACCATGCGAGAGCGGGCCGACGCGATTGAACGCGAGGCGCACGACGCCTTGAACAGCGCGCTCACGTCGAGCGGCGGCGTTGCGCTCGCCATGATCAACCAGATCAATCAGGGCCAGATAGTGTCCGCATCTGAGGTGCCCTCGCCGCGCAAGCGCAAGGCCATCGAGGCGGAGCCCGGCGATGCCCAATAGTATTGCGCAGTGGTGCTGGTTCACCTTCTTCGTGGTCGGCACCTTCGGGGGCTGGATTTTCATCGCCGTGCTGATCTGGCGCATGAGGACCGGCGAAGCTTACCGCGGGCAAGAGCTGGCCGTGCAGGTGAGGAGCCTGCAGACGGTAAACGGGACGCTGGGCAAGACGGTGCGCAACCTGATGGACGACCTGAAGAAGGCAGACGCGGCGAACGCCCGGCTGCAGGCTGAGTGCAACATGCTGGCGCATGAGGCCGGTCTAACCCGATACGAGACGGCAGACGCCGTGACGGCGACGATGGGGGAGAGCAATGCCAAGCAAGACTGATCTGCTAAGGCGCGAGCGCGACGACCAGCGCAAACTGGCTGACCATTGGAAGCTGCAACACGACGATTACAAGAAGCTGAACGCCAAGCTTGCATCCCGCGCGGAGGATCTCGAGGCGGAGGCCGCCCGCCTCACCGCCGAGAGCGCCAAGCTGCGGGCGGCGCTGGAAAACATTCGCGCTAGGCGCTACCAGAACCGAGAAACGGTCAGCCCGGAAAACGCATTTGCAGCATTCGGTAGGCTCAACACAGAAGTCTGCGCGATCTACGCCGAATGTGATGCCGTACTCTCAGGAGACAAGCAATGAGTGACATTGTAGATAGGCTTCGCAGTGTGACTGATCTTCAACGTGAAACTGAGCGGTCCTCATATGAACAAGATGATCAGCTTGCGCTTGAGGCCGCCGACACCATCACCCGCCTCACAGCAGAGGTGGAGAGGAAGGACGCGGCGCTGCGTGAGTGTGAAGCGGAACTGAATGCCTACTACCGAATGAAATATCCGGGCGACCACCCATACAGCCAGAAGGAACTGGCGCTGGCTATGGCGTCAAACCCAGCCACCGTTGCGTTGAAGGAGACAAGCAATGATTGAACTTGGTAAGCAGTATAAAACTAAGGGTGGCCGCGAGGTTCGCATCTATGCGGTGGATGGTGGTGGACGCTTTCCAGTTCACGGGGCAGTAAAGCTAAATGATGGGACATGGCGTCAGGAAGAGTGGACCCCGACAGGATCATATAACGGCGAGAAAGACGGTCATTCACTCCCGAATGCCCATGACCTCATAGTAGTCCGCCCCCGCATCCAGCGTGAGGTGTGGGTGAATGTGTTCCGGCACGACGATGGCGCGGAATTTTTTGAAGCTTGCGAAAGCAAGGCCAACGCCGACCTGATTGCAAGTGACGCCCGCATTGCCTGCGTGAAGTTAGTGATTGATTGTGAAGAGGGGGAAGGACTGTGATGTCTTCAGAGAAACTGATCATCTTGATGGCGTTTATGGCGTTCTTGGGTATGGTTTGTGCCAAGCTTATTGAGAGGTTAGTACAATGATCCGTCCTGAACAGATACCGGATGAAGTGGCAGAGGCGGCTGCAAGGGCAGAATATGAATATATGGAAACGCATGAAAGTTGGCATGGCAGTATGCGTGCCGCCATCGCAGCCGCGCTGGCCGCGTGGCCGGGGGCATGGAAGGGGTCAGTGTATGACCTACCTGAACTGCGAGGAAGCATCATCCTCCCCCTGACACAGGAGAACAACAATGCTGACGGTTGATCAAATTCCTTACGAGGTAAAACGCGCCATGCGTGCGGCTTGGACAAAAAGAAACAACAGTGATGCTCCTGAGAAGATTATGGCTGATCTTGCTGTTGCTATGCTCAATGCGTGGCCGCGAATGGAAATCCACACTGACGGCACTGAGGACTGGATTGAACTGACCCTGACACAGGAGAACAACAATGGTAGCGATTGACCCTGCAACGATAAAGGTGCCGGACGCTGCTGCATGGGCGGCGCATGATGTTTTCTGGAACGCCCGCTTTAAGGGTGAGCCGATTGATTTGGAACTAGAGTTTGACAAGCTGTTTCATTATGCAGTCGCCGCCGCCATCGCAGCGTGGCCGGGGGCGCATGAACGTACAGATGATTGGTGTACACCACCGGATCACAATCTCATCTTGCCCCTGACACAGGAGCCCCGCACATGAGCCGTATTGTTGAATTGGCCGAAAAATATGCTGAATTCATCACAAACGATGATGGTTTTGTTGTGTATTGGCCAACAAAAGAACGTTCGGGATACTACACGGCACATGACTTAAAAGCTCTTGCTGATGAATTGGATCGTAGAAATGCCGCGTGGGAAGCAGAACTTAACGCATATTTTGAGAGCGAACCTAATAAATGAGCATCATCAAAGAAATTGATGATCAGATTGCCGCTTTGAGAAAGAAGAAAGCCGCAATCCAGAAAAAGTGTAGCCACCCTGCCGTTAAGTCCAAGACGCATTGCGATGATGGTAACATCATGACCGGGCGTGACCCGTCTAGCTGGACAGATCACACTTGCGAACTGTGCGGTTATCAATGGCAAACGGAGAAGAAATGACCACACCAGAGCAGATAGAAGCTGTTGCGCTGGCGATGAGCCGTGTTGATTGGTGTGGGGCAAAATTCAACGGAGAGTTCTGCCTCTGTGATGATCCGCGCCTTGATGATGATGTTCGCGTTCCCGAGTGTTTTTGCAGGCTGCAAGCGCCTGCCGCCATCAGCGCCATGCGCCCGTTCATCCGTGCCGAGGCGCTGGAGGAGGCGGCGAAGAGAGTTGCAGAGCTACCCATGATAGTTGGGATACCGGGCCTTCCCTATGAACGACATAGGAACAGCTTTGAGTATGCAGCCGCCATCAGAGCGTTGAAGGAGAAGAAGGATGTTTAACAGGCTTGAGCCGCCAATCCCGCTGGCGACCACCAAAGGGGATGGCTGGGCATTCGGCATGATCGATTACGGGTTCGAGGCGGATTTGATCTGGGTCGTCGCCCTCGATCAGAGCCGGGAGATCTGGTGCGTCCCGAACCGCGAGGTCAGAATGCAGAAGAACTGGACCGCTGGGAGGCGAGATGACTAAGCCTGTGCCGCAAGTAAACATCGGCGCGGCCATGGCGGGCGGCAACGGCAAGCGCCGCGCCGGTGACTTCTATCCGACACCGTGGGCGGCCACAGAGGCGATGCGCAGGGCTCTGGATCTGCCGAGGGCTATCTGGGAGCCTGCCTGCGGCGACGGCGCTCTGGCGCGCGTTCTGAGCCAGAACGGCCACATCGTGACATGCTCCGACATCAACCCCCAAATGGATGGCGCGGCCAAGATCGACTTCGTGGGCTCCGACAGGCCGATCAAGGTCAAGGCGACCGGCGGTTTCGCCATCGTCACCAACCCGCCGTTCAGTCTGGCTGAGGCCTTCATCCGCCGGGCGCTGTCGATCACGCCGAAGGTCGCGCTACTGCTCAAGGCGAACTACTGGAACGCCGCCAGCAGGCTGCCGCTGTTCGAGGAGCACCCGCCCAGCCGGGTGATGCCGCTGACGTTCCGCATCGACGTGACAGGTCAGGGGAACCCGACTATGGACGTGTGCTGGTATGCGTGGGGCTTTGATGGCCCGGCCTTTATGCCATTGCCAAAACCGAAGGAGGATCGCGTTGAACAAGAAGCCGCCGATGTACATAGAGATGCCTGATTTTAGTGAGGCGGTGATCGGCTACGCGCTGCGATGCGACGAGGTCACGCTCATCTACGATTTCACCAAGATTGTGAAGCTCGTGATGAAGCAGCATCGTATAACTCTGAACGAAGCCATCGAGCTTGCCGAAGGAATTGAGGAAGTGTGGTTTGGGGAAGGTACGCCCATCATATTTCATGGCGAAACCTATGATCAAATAAGGGAGATCTTCGGCGATGGACAAGCCCGTAAAATCAACTGACGAGTTGTTTGTAGAGTTTTCGAAGGCGGTCGAGCGCATGGATTTCATCAAGAGCCTGATGCGTGATCATGCGAATGCTAGGCCCGCAGGTCAGCAGGCAATCCATTTATTTGCGGATCTGGTCGGCAAGGGCGTGCATGACATGCGTGAATATCTGACCGAGATCAAGCTTGCTATGGACGTCGAGGGGCACAAGGGGCGCTGATGGCTATCGTCAACTTGCCCCAGATTGCCCGGCTCACCGGCCAAGTTGGGCCGATAGATTCGCAGGAGACGCTGCGGGCGATTCAGAAACGCAAGTGCGAGCGATCCCTTGCCTATTTCATCAGGAAGGCGTGGAGCGTCATCGAGCCCGGTCAGCCCTACGTGCATGGCTGGCACATTGATTTCCTCTGCGCCCACCTCGAGGCCATCACTGCCGGGCTGGAGATCGAAGACGGCACGCCGTACAATCGGCTGCTGATCAACGTCCCGCCGGGCACGATGAAGAGCCTGACGGTTGGCGTCTTCTGGCCCGCGTGGGAGTGGGGGCCGATGAACATGCCGCACATGCGCTATGTGTGCGCCTCGCACAGCCAAGACCTCGCCATCCGCGACGGCCTGCGCATGCGCCGTCTGCTGATGTCGGAATGGTATCAGGATCACTGGGGCGACCGAGTGAAACTGACCGGCGACCAGAACCAGAAGACCAAGTTCGAGAACACGGCCACGGGCTTCCGGCAGGCGGCAGCCGCCGGATCGATCACGGGTGCTCGAGGCGACAGGGTGGTCATTGACGACCCATTGTCCGTAGACGGAGCAAATTCCGACGCCGTCCGCGACAGCACAAACCAGTGGTTTCTCGAGGCCGTGCCGACCCGCCTGAACAATCCGAAATCGTCGGCCATCGTCGTCGTCATGCAGCGCCTGCACGAAGAAGACGTGAGCGGAATCATCCTCGACAAGGATCTGGGGTACGATCACATCATGCTGCCCATGCGCTATGATCCAGCGCGGGCAGCGCCCACCATGCTCGATTACCGGGATCCGCGCGAGGAGGACGGTGAGCTGCTGTTCCCCGAGCGGTTTCCGATTGAAGTCGTGGAGCGCGACGAGAAGGCCATGGGGCCATACGCAACTGCCGGGCAGTTTCAGCAGACGCCTGAGCCGCGCGGTGGCGGCATCATCAAGCGTGATTGGTGGCAGCTATGGGAGGCCGACGCCTATCCCATGATGGATTACGTCATCGCCAGCGTGGACACGGCTTACACCGAAAAATCCGAGAACGACCTGTCGGCGCTGACGGTTTGGGGGATCTATTCGGTCGATACCGTGGCGCAGGCCACCAAGGTTGTCGCGCGAAACGGGTCCCTGCACGAATATTCCATGTCGGTTGAGCGCGAATATGCGGAGCAGCACCCCAAGCTGATGATGATGCATGCGTGGCAGGTGCGCCTGCCGCTGCACGAGCTTGTGATGAAGATCGCGGAGAGCTGCACGCGCCTGAAGGTCGATCTCCTGCTGATCGAAGGCAAGGCATCAGGCTTGAGCGTGGCGCAGGAAGTGCGCAGGCTCTACGGCAGCGAGCCGTGGGGCGTGCAGATCATAAATCCGGGCTCTCAGGACAAGATCAGCCGCCTCTATTCGGTCCAGCACCTGTTTGCGGAGGGGCTGATCTACGCCCCCGACCGCGCGTGGGCCGATCAGGTCATCACGCAGTGCGCTCAATTTCCACGGGCAAAGCACGATGATCTGGTGGATACGGTGAGCATGGCGCTGCGCCATCTGCGCTCTGCCGGGCTCCTGAGCCGGGCCGCAGAGCATCTGGAAGCCCTCGACCGGGAAAAGGTTACGCCGTCCCGCGCGGCACCGCTTTACGAAGTCTGATACAAGGGGTATACAAAATCCGGCACACCTCCCTGTGCTGTGATCTGGGCGCGAGCCGTTAAACCACCCACGGTGAGCGCCCTTTTTTCCCGAATTGCGACCCCTAACCATTGATGGTACTATCCGTCCCCAAATTCCATTGGGGAACCCACCATGCCAATGATGCCGGGGCTGTCGCCCTCAATACGTCAGGTCTATCCCGAAGAAGAGGCGCTGACCGGCGACGACACCGACATCCTCATTGAGGACGCCCCCGAGGGCGAAGACGCGCCAAAAATGGACGACAATGGCAACATCCTGTCCATCGAGCACCCGGACGGATCAATCACTGTCAGCATCGACGGCACGCCGCTTGCCCAAGCAAACGGTCAAGAGTTCAACCGGGAGTGGTTCGACAACTTGGTGGACGACATCTCGGAGATGAAGCTCTCCGAGATCTCCGAGGAACTGCTGCGCGGCGTGAGCGACGACATCCAGAGCCGGAAGGATTGGATCGAGAACCGGGCGACCGGCCTCAAGCTGCTTGGGCTCAAGATCGAGCTGCCCAGCCAGCAGGGCACCGCCGACGGCGCGCCGGTCGAGGGCATGAGCAAGGTGCGCCACCCGCTCCTGCTCGAGGCATGCCTGCGCTTTCAGGCAAACGCCCGCAGCGAACTGCTTCCCACGGACGGGCCGGTGAAGATCCGCGAAGACGGCAACAACCCCAACCTGCAGCGGGACCAGATTGCCAACGCGCTGGAGCGCGATCTGAACCATTACCTGACCAGCACGGCCACGGAATATTACCCCGACACCGACCGCATGCTGTTGATGCTGGGCTTTGGCGGCACGGCTTTCAAGAAGGTCTATTTCTGCCCGCTGCGAAACCGCCCGGTCTCCGAATCCGTCGATGCCGACGACCTGATCGTGAACCAATCCGCGACGGACCTGAGCAACGCCAAGCGCATCACCCACCGCATCACCATGCGGTCGAGCGTTGTGAAGCGCATGCAAATTCTGGGCATCTACAAGGACGAAGATCTCTCGACGCCGATGGCGCTGAACCTCGACGGCGTGCAGCAGGAAAAGAACTCGATTCAGGGCATTTCCAATTCAAGTTCGAACCCCGACGAGCGCGACCGTGAGATCTATGAGATCTACTGCGAGCTGGACATTCCCGGCTTCCAGCACAAGCGCAAGGGCAAGGTTACCGGCCTCGAGATCCCCTACCGGGTGACCATCGACGTATCGAGCCGCAAGATCCTGTCCATCGTCCGGAACTACGACGAAGACACGAAAGACCTCCCCGAGGCTCGCGTCAATTTCGTCAAGTACACCTTCGTGCCGGGGCTCGGGTTCTACGACATCGGCCTGCTCCACATTCTGGGCAACACGACCAACGCCATCACGGCGGCATGGCGCGAGCTGCTTGACGCTGGCATGTTCTCGAACTTCCCCGGCTTCCTCATGTCGGACGTCGGTGCTCGCCAGAACACGAACATTTTCCGCGTCCCGCCGGGCGGCGGCGCGCTGGTGAAGACCGGCGGCATGCCGATCAGCCAAGCCATCATGCCGCTGCCCTACAAGGAGCCCAGCCCGGCCCTCATGCAGTTGGTCGAGAACATCGCCCAGACCGGCATGCGCGTCGGCGGCACGTCGGAGCTTCAGGTGGGCGAAGGCCGCCCTGACGCGCCTGTGGGCACCACGCTGGCCATGATCGAGCAGGCCACCAAGGTCATGAACGCCGTTCACAAGCGCATGCACGCGGCGCAGGCTGAAGAGTTTGCCCTGCTTGTCCGGTGTTTCCGGGAGAACCCGGAGAGCTTCTGGCAGCGCAACCGCAAGCCCGCACTGCCGTGGGACGAGCAGGTGTTCATGATGGCGCTTGATCAGGTCGATCTGGTGCCGCAGGCCGATCCGAACACCGCCAGCCACGGCCAGCGCCTGATGAAGATCATGGCCCTGAAGCAGCTTCAGGGGGCGAACCCCAGCCTCTACGATCCCGTGGCGGTCGATAAGGCTGCGCTGCAGGCCATTGGCTGGAACAACCCGGAGCAGTTCATGGCTCCGGAGCAGAGCCAGAAATCGCCGCCGCCGGAAGTGCTGAAGGGCGTTGAGGAGCTGAAGCTCAAGAACCGCGAAGCCAGCTTGAAGGAGGCTTTGGCCAAGGCCAAGATCCAATCCGATTCCATCCGGGATCGGGCCGACATGATGCGTGCGCAGGCCGACGTGGCGAAGAGCCAGCAGGATTATGCGCAGGGCGGGCTGGTACCGCAGGAGGATCCAACGAAGATCCTGAACCTTCACCTGAAGGCCAAGGATTTGCAGTTCAAACAGGAGCGCGCTGCGGCTGACGACCAGAACCGCGATCTCGACCGGCAATCTGACGTGACCATGGAAAAGATGCGGTTGGAGGGCGAAAGCATCAAGGCGGAAGCGGAGCGAAAGCACGCCTCGGCGATGCAGGAGCGTGACCACCTGAGCGAGCACGTTCGGCACGCCCACGAGCTGATGGCAAGGACAGATTCAGAGGGGCGCGAAATAAAATGAGCGGGCCAATTCGTTCTGCGCTGATGACGGCCAAAAACGTAAATCTCAACCGCGCCCCGTCTGAGGCGCAGAAGGCCGCCGGAAACTACAAGAAGCACCATGTCCGCATCCATGGGCTCGACATCGCGCTGGAGAACGTGAAGGGGGGCAAAAGGTCTGGCATCGGCAAAGACGGCAGGCGCTGGGCCGTATCAATGCCCGCCCATTATGGCTACATCAAGCGCACCGAGGGCGCTGACGGCGACCACGTCGATGTCTATGTCGGTCCAGATCACGCCTCGCAGCACGTCTACGTGATCGACCAGAAGGACGCACACACCGGCAAGTTCGACGAGCACAAGGTGATGCTTGGCTTCAATTCTGAAGATCAGGCTCGCGCGACGTACATCAAGGGCTTCTCTGACGGAAAAGGAGCGCAGCGCATCCAGTCGATCAACCCCATGAGCATTGATCAGTTCAAGGACTGGCTGAAGCATGGCAACACGACGAAGCGCGTAGGTCGCTCTCTTGGCGGCAAATTGGAGCTGAACCGGGCGAAGGAAGCCAAGAAGCGAGCGCCGGGGCAGGTGAGCCCGTCGAAGTACATGCCTGACGTGCCGCGACAGGTGCGCGCTGACGGCGGCGATGTTGAAGACGGCCTCGATCAGTTCTTCGGACCCACCGACCAAAACCTGCGCCGCCGCTACTACACCGGCACGTCGAAGGACAAGGATTTCACCTCATTTCAAGAAAGCCGCCACGGCACATGGCTAACGTCGGACCCCAAAGAAGCCAGCGATTACGCGGAGCAGAACGACAGTCAGGGGTATAGGCCGGGGCCGGGCTGGACATATGAAAAAACGAACACCGCCTCGCGCGTGATCCCCGCCTATGTGCGCATCGAGAACCCTTACACTGGCGAGCTTCCGGATTTCGCGCGGGTCGATAACTACAAAAAAGCCCAGAGCGACTGGTTCGACACCCTGCGCAGGAAGGGGCACGACGCATGGGTGCCCGCGAGCAGCGAGGGAAGGCTTGTCGTAAAGCTTACGAATCAGGGCACGCACATCAAGAGCGCAATCGGCAACTCCGGTGATTACAATTTGTCGAAGAAGCATTTGGCCAAGGCCGAAGGCGGCGAGGTCGAGGATCCGACGCCCGACATCGCAAACCCCATGTCGATTTTTCCCAAGCCCCAGCGCATGTTCCCGGAGGACGCTCGGCCACCCGGCGGCCAGTATCTGGCGATGCCGGACAAGCGCGATGTCACCGGCCACAAGGCTGCGGCGGCCACGATTGGCGTGCAGCCGGGCGGCAAGCCGTTCTTTCGGGCGTCTCAGGATGCCGTAGAGCAGACCGGCAGCACCGGGCGCGGCACCGCGATGGCGAGGGCCAACCTGTTCAAGCAGAAGGCGGGCTGGAAATGGCTGAACGCCCCGGAAGAGCACGGGAACACGGACACAATCGTGTCCGTCGAGCATCGCGGCAAGCACCACTACGCCTTGAACGCGCACTTTCCGAAGGGTGTGGACCTCGCGCGGTACGAAAACTCCCCCTCGGAACCCCGTCTGCGCCCGACAACGACCGGAAATGTGGAGCTGGGCCCACAGGCGGGCTCAATTCTTGTTCGCGGCAAGGAGCATCCGGTGTATCGTCACGTCATCGTGAAGGAAGCGGGCGGGCTGGTCGCCCCACAGTACGAAAATCCGGCAAAATTGGCTAAAAAAGCCCTGATGGCGGCGAAAAAGACGGGATCCCGGTCATGAACAAGGACGATCAAGCCGCTCAGGCGCTCAGAATCTCAAAGCTTCAGCGTTACCGCGACCCCAAAAGCGAGAAACTGGGCGATTGGAAGTGGCGGCCCCTGTCTCACGTCGTCAAGGAGCTTGGGGACATCAGGGAAATTCCGTCGCATGTGCAGAATTTCGGGCAATTCATGGACGAAACGGCCAAGAAGGCCAGAGATCAGGGGTTGACGGCCCGCGACCTGATCAAGGCCTACACGATCACGCTCTCCAGCATCCAGCGGCAGGCCCAATCGACCGAAAAGCTGCGCGCAAAGGGCATGCCGGTGCCGAACGCTGGTTCCATGATCCGTCCCGAAGGCGCGTTCGGCGAATGGCTGCACACCCCTGCCGGTCAGGCCTACCTCGACGCCGCCCAAAGGGGGCAGGTGCGCGAGGACACCCTTGACGACATGGCCCATCGCTTCGGCCACTATGGCCTCTCGAACCTGCAGAAGAATGGCATGCGCTGGGCCGCGGAGAACCTACCGGGCAAGGAGGGTCAGGTCTCGCAATTGGTTGCTGCGGCCATGGAGAACGCCAGCCCGGCGCGAGAATGGCGCGCTTTTGCCAAGGGGCTGCACGGCATCGACACCAGCAAGGCGGGCTTCGTGGCTTCCCTCATGGGGCGCGGCGATCAGCCGACCTTCGACGCCCGGCAGCGGATCCTGCACACTGGCCTGCCCAGCAGCACGGTCGGCGACATGATCGCCGGTCAAAAAATGAACCCGAAGGCGCAGGACGCGCTCGACCGGCTGACCGCCCGGCAGAAAGCCATGAACCTGTCGCTGCCGGACGAACTTCAGCCCTACTACCAGCACCTCGCGCACCACGCGGTGTGGGATCAGGCTGAGGGCGACCAGACCACCCATCAGGACGTGATGGACAGCATGCGGCATGCGGCCAGCGGCGGCAGCATCAAGGGTGGCCATATTGCCAATCACCCTATTGCGCACGCAATGCGAGCAGCAGGTCTTCCGGGTTTGACGGATCCTGTAAAAAAATATGTCGCGGAAGGATTTGCTCGGGGCGGCACAAAGAAAACTGAAAAGGCGGTGGAGCCGCAGGCGGAGGGCGATTATTTTGGCCCACCGGCACCACGGTCGTGGGACTACTGGAAGCCGACCAACTATAAGTCTTGGAATGATGTACCGATTATCAATCCGCAGAATCTTGTCGGAAAGCGCATAGGCTCGCTTCTGGCTGATCTAACGCGCGCTGGCGGGCGCTTCACCGGTATCGATGCAAGCCAACTTTCGGACCCGGAACCAATGCTGGGTGGCCCGGGCTATCCGCTTCTTCCTGAAAGCCAGCAGCACAAGCTCGGGTGGGCGGTGCAGGGCAAGGGCAAGGGAACGGCAAAGCTTAACAAGGACTTCGACTACATCGCAGTGCATGCGATGACCCCGGAGAGTCACCAGTCAAACGCTTCGCTGGCGAACAGCATCATCAAAAACACGATGGCCTATGTGCGCGACAACCGCATCCAGCCGCACCACGTTTCGGCGCTCGACAATCTCATTAAGGAACCGGGCGAGGACGAGTCCGTGCAGGGCTTGCGGCAGTTTCCCGGCTTCGCGGACCCGAACGTAATGTCGTTTTTGAAAGGGCTTAACTTTGAGTCGCGAAAACGCATGGCTCAAATTTTGTCGCAGACCGAAGCGGAAAAACACGGCGCGCCAAACGTCACAAAAATTACCCGCGATACGCTGGACAAAGATTTTGCGGGTGTTCCTTATGGCAACGCGATGTTCCTTTTAGAAATGCCAAAAGGATCCGCTGATGCTCTCGTTCATTTGCAAAAATCTGGATTGCCAATTCACCCGTCTTACGATTGGGGCATGCATGGCCGCATCGTCGGGCGTTTCGCTCATCCGGTGGCCGCCGAAATCCTGCACCAGCCATGGTTTGATCAGCAGAACGAGATCAACAAGACCAAGGTGACGCCGAAGGGCAAACCGCCGAACGTCCGGCGCGCGTTCGAGTACGGTCTGCCGGTCACTACGATCACGCAGGACATTGCTGACAAGCTACCGCATGCCCCGAAGGACATTCAGTCCGGTAAGGCCGCGCAGCTTGCCTTAAACGCCTTCAATGATCGGTGGCACGACACCGAAACGCCTGTAAATCAAGGCGGTGTTGGCCCGGCGGACTTCTCTCGCGCCCTCCGCGACTCCGATTCATCCTCGACATTGTCTCAGTATAGTGCTGACGACATCAAGAAAATGGGGAAGGAAGGCAAGTTCACCGGCTACAAGCTCAAGGACGGCGAAGTTTATTTCGGGCTGAAGAAGGGCACGAATTACGAGGATGAGTATGGGTTCTCGCACCCAGATCTAACCCCGAACGAAACCGCTTTGGTGAGCGTCGTGAACAACGAACCGGGAGCCAAGGGAATTGGCGGCGCGCCGGTCGTCCTGAAGGCCATCCAGCACGGTGCCACAGCCCTCGACGCCTATGCCGTACCCTCGGACAAACACCCGAATGGTTTCCTCCCGGACTTCTATTCTCATTTTGGATTTCAGGAGCTTGGCCGGGTTCCGTTCGATCCAAAGTATGTGACACCACAGCAGTTTTCTGATATGAAACATGAGTGGGCGAAGGCTGGATGGGATGAAAACCGCCATCCCCTCCCGTCGCTTGCCATCATGAAATGGAGAGGTAATGATGCAGATCGACAAGACGCAGTACGACGCCATGTCTCACAGAGCAGTGAAGGTGATCGGGAAGGAAGTCATCCTGTCAATGTCGCCAGCGCAGCGGGGGCTGCTGAACAAGGCGCTAACCCGAGTTCTGGATCGACACAAGGGGGACGTGGACTCGGTGACGGATCTGGAAATCGTGGGCCAGTGGGAGCAAATAATGCACCACGTCCTGCCGACCGGTTCACACGAACACTTACTGCAGCCGCGAACCTAAATCCGATTGAAGCCAAGCATTATGGCGTAAACCCGGATGATATTTCTCAAGCACGGCAAAAACTGTATCCGTCTGAGAGTTTTTCCTCTGGGGGTTATGCGCGTGCGCGAAGCCTACTCGCAAGATCCGGCCCTGACGCTGTCCAGAAAGCCGTGTATATTGCTCGACAGCACAAACGGGGACGCCCGTAAAACCTAGCTAGGAGGCTCTGATGAGCGATATGGCAAAGAAGGCCCGCACGGCCATGAAGGAGCGGGCGCAGCGGCGTGCAGCACCCGCCAAAGGTGACATTGATGCATCGGGCTGGCGCGAGCCCCTGATGGAAACCGGCAAGAAGACGGGCGCAGCCCCGATCTCCAAGCGGGCCTTCAAGCGCGGCGGCAAGGTAAACCTGAAGGCCGAAGGGGCCGAGGGCATGAAGCATGCGGGCAAGAAGCCGCGCGGCAAGCATGACGACGTCGCCATGGACAAGAAGCTGATCAAGTCGATGGTCAGCAAGAAGGCCCTGAAGAAAGCGGACGGCGGCCCGACCGTCAACCGCGCTGGCAAAGGCGATTACGCTGGTTCCTACCCGGCTGATCTGTCGAACGCCGATCTGGCCAAGATCCGCGCTTCGCAGGCGGCTCAGGGCAAGAAGGAGCAGCAGTGGCAGAACACCACGGCAGTCGGCAAGAAGCACGGCGGCAAGGCGGCCCACGGAAAGGGCTGCGCATGCAAGGCATGCGGTGGCCGCATGGGCAGGGCTTCCGGTGGCGAGGCCGATGACACGCCGCCCGACGCCATGGCTGGCGGCTACAATGAGGACGCCGTCAACAAGGCAATCGCCTCTTCCAATCGTTCCGGCAAGAAGATTGGCAAAAAGGAAGCCGCGCTGATCCACTCCCTGCTCAAGGGCCGCGCCGGACGCAAGGAAGGTGGCAAAGCTGGATCTGACTCTGATGACCAATTCAAGCATCCGTATTTTGGCGATGTTCGTCAGTACGAGGGCAAGAAATGGGATGAAGAAAAGGAAAAGTGGGTCGATAAGAAGGGCCGCACCGAGCGCAAGGACGGCGGGCGCACCAAGAAGAAGGGCGGCGGCGGCTTCGGCATCGACAACCCGTTCAAGGGCAAGGCTGCCAATGCTCTTGACACGGGCGCACAGCTCTTGTCACCCGCCTATTCGCTGGCGCGCGGCAAGTCATCCGGCCTGCTCGGTATGGCGGCGGGCATGATGGGCAAGAAGAACGGCGGCAAGACCGGCAAGGGCAACTATGAGGGCGGCACCCGTCCGACCGGTGGCCGCATTGCCAAGATGGGCGGTGGCAGCCTCGGCGGGCAGGGCATGACCGCTCGCGGCGATCAGCGGTTTCAGAACATGTCGGACAACCTCAAGGGTATGATGAAGTCTGGCATGGACCCCGTAATGGCCCTTATGCGAGGGATGCGCGGTGGCGACATGGGAGACGCATCTCCCTTCAGCCAGTTCCGGTCGCCTGCCATGGCTCGCAAGAGCGGTGGCCGGACCAAGGCCAAGGGCAAGACCAACATTCACATCAACATCAACACCGCCCCCAAGCCTGACGCCATGGGCATGCCAATGCCGCTCCCGCCCATGCCGCTGAAGCCGCCTCCGGGCCTTCCGCCCGCCGCTGCAATGGGTGCCCCCGGCATGCTGCCGCCCGCTGGCGCGGCTCCCATGCCCCCCGTTGGCGGTGCCCCGATGGGCCTCCCTCCGGGCGTTCCGCCCATGATGGGGCGGAAGGCTGGCGGTCGTGTGTACCGTTCGTACAAGGACATGGACGCTGGTGCTGGCGGTGGCCTTGGCCGCCTCGAGAAGGCGGAGATTCAGAAGCGCAAGAAATAGTAGATCGGTAGTCATGCGCCGATCTGCTCGTGGGGGTGGAGTGTTCTCTCCAGCATTTCACCCCCATATTACACTGGAGAGATGGAGAGAGAATGGAAAGACTGGCGAAAGAGCTGCGAAGGCTCATTGCTGACCGCATCGCAGACCTTCGTGACAACATTGCTTCCGGCTTCTTGAGCGACATGGCGGAATACAAGAAGCAGACGGGGCAAATAGACGGTTTGAAGGCCGCTCTGGAACTTTTGGAGCAGGCAATTTCAAACATCAACAAGCAGTAACTGGAGAGAAAAATGTCAATTATGCCTATGATGCACGAGGTGGATCCCGCAGCGGAGATCCACGGCAAGATCGGTGACCTGTCGGGGATCAATCTGATCGGCCCGAAGGTTCTGTGCGCGATCTATGTGCGCCCGGAGAAGACCAAGGGCGGGATCATCCTGACCACCAAATTCCGCGACGAGGACATCTATCAGGGCAAGATCGGCCTGATCGTGAAGACCGGCGTCAATGTTGGCGCGGATGCCGACTGGTTTGGCGACAACAAGCTCGAGGTTGGATCGTGGGTAGGGTTCCGTGCCTCTGACGGTTATTCATTGATCGTCAATGGTGTGAACTGCCGGATCCTTGAGGACGTCAGGGTTCAGTGCCTCGCCTCTCACCCCGATCTAATTTGGTAGGAGAAACCAATGGCTGACGAAAACGACTCGATTGAGATCGAGATCAAGGACGATCCGGTGGATGCCGCTCCCGACGAAATCGTCGTGAAGGACACCGAGGAGCCGAAGCCTACGAAGAAGCGCGAGATCACCCCGCGCGAGGGCATTCAGGAACTCAAGCAGAAGCTCGACCTCGAGCGTCAGGCTCGCATTGAGGCCGAGAACCGCGAGCGGGCAGCATCATCGCAGGCGCACGCCATGCGCTCTGAGGTGGCCGACAACCAGCATCAGCTTGTCAGCAACACGCTTAACTTCGTGAAGCAAGAGCGGGCCACGATGAAGGCAGCCTACAGTCAGGCGCTGGCTGCCGGTGATTTTGACGCCGCTGCGGAGATCAACGACCGCATCGCCGACATGGCCGCCAAGATCCTCGATCTGGAAAACGGCAAGGCCGCCATGGAGGCGCAGGCGCAGCAGCGTACCCAGCAGGCCCCGCAACCTGCAGCCGGTGACGTGGTCGAGGCGTTTGCCGCACGCCTCACGCCGAGGTCGGCCTCGTGGATCAGGGCGAACCCCGAATATGTGAGGAACCCGCGCCTGAACCAGAAGATGATCGCCGCTCATCAGATGGCTCTTGCTGACGGGATCGAAGCCGACACCGACGAATATTTCGGCTACGTCGAGGAGATCCTGCAGGTCAAGAACCAGCCCCGGCGCGATTCTGACGATGATGCCACATCGAGCGCGGCCAAGCCGGTGCAGCGCCGGTCGTCGCCTGCGGCGGCACCCGTGAGCCGCAGCATGAACAGCACCGGCGGCAAGCCGAACGTCGTCACGCTGACACCCGAGATGCGAGAGATCGCCAAGAGCTTGGGCCAGACACCCGAAGAATATGCGAAGAACCGGCTTGCGCTTATCCGCGAAGGCCGCATCAACAGCGAATATTGATGGAGAGAAAGATGGAAAACGATTCAGTGAACCCCGAGGTCAAGACCAAGGCGTCCTCGCTCAAATCGGCCAAAAAGCGGGCCGAGGAAATCAGAAAGCACCTTGGCGGTGATCTGGACGAGGGTGTGGACGACTTCTTTGTCGATCCCCACAGCATCCCGGACGGCTGGACCTATGAATGGAAGCGCCACACGGTGTTTGGCATGGAGGATCCGTCCTATCAGGTCGCCCTGCGCCGCACGGGCTGGGCCCCCGTCCCCGCCCAGCGGCACCCGGAAATGATGCCCGCCGGGTACAAGGACGACGTGATCATGCGCAAGGGCATGATCCTGATGGAGCGCCCGGAGGAGATCACGCAGGAGGTGCGCTCTATCGACAGGAAGCGAGCGCGGGATCAGATCCGGGTCAAGGAGCAGCAGCTTAACGAAGCTCCGACCGGCCAATTCGAGCGCAGAAACAAGGATTCATCGCTCGCCAAGGTCAAGAAATCCTACGAAGCGATGCCAATTCCGGAGGAATAAACTCCAGTATTTCTGACGAATTGACCCGTGTTTCACGTGAAGCACGGGTTTTTATCTATGATAAAATGCGATATATTGACTTGTGCGCAGAATTGCTGCTTAATAACGCAATCTTCCCCCCGGTGCGGGAAGTAAAACAATATCCCGGTTCTCAGTCGCCTCGGCGCGCGACACGCGAGACCTCCCTGAAATAAGGATAGACCTATGCCGAATGTTTTCGCGGCTAACGGGTTCTCCCAGTACAGTGGCAACGGCTCAACTCCCACCTACGAGCTGATCACCATGGCCATTGCATCTGGCAACACGAACCCGATCTTCAACGGCGATCCGGTCGTGCAGGCCGCCAGCGCAACTGGCATCGGCACTGGCTACATCACGCAGGCCTACGGCCCCGTCACCCTGACGGTTGCCGCCACGGCCATCACCACCTCTGCTGCGGGCGTCCTGACGGTGACCTTCACTGCCGCGACGACCACCAGCGGCAGCGCGCCCCCGGCCACCCCCAATGCTTGGGCCCCGCCGGTCGGATCCACGCTGCTCATCAACGGCGCGACGATGACGTCCGGCAACCTCAACGGTGCCTTCACCATCACGTCGTCCACCACGACCACAGCCGTCGTCGCCAACAGCGGCGCGACGATCAGCGCCACGTCCACTGCTTCGGGCACCGTGACGGTGATTGTGCCTGTCGCTGGCATCTTCAACGGCTGCCAGTACCTCTCGACTGCCACGAAGCGGCAGGAGTGGTCCCCCTACTGGCCGGGCTCTGGCTCCACCGGCGACGTGCAGGCTAAGGTCATCGCCGATCCGAACGCTCGCTTCCTTGTTCAGACCGCCAACTCGAACACCACCGCTACGGCTGTGGGTCTCGCTCAGGTCGGCCAGAACATCAGCTTCAACTGGAACGATTCGACGGCGACCGGCGAGACCAACGGCAACACCGCCAACGGTCAGTCCACGTTCTTCGCGGACCAGTTCTCCCTCATCGGTAACTCTGCGGCAGGCCCGGCGATCAACGCTTACCTCCCCTTCCGCATCATCGGTTTGGCAAACTACATTCCCGGTCAGGCCAGCCCGCTGGTCAGCATCAACGGGAATGATCACGCATCGGGTTACAACGACATCATTGTTGGTTTCAACAATGCCATGCCGCGTAACTTCGCTGGCATCTAAGGAGTAAGGACCAATGGCTGTCAATCTCTCAGCAATCAAAGACCTTCTCCTCCCCGGTCTCCGCGGCGTTGAAGGCAAGTACGAGATGATCCCGTCTCAGTACGACAAGATCTTCACCAAGCACGATTCCAAGATGGCGCTCGAGCGCACCGCTGAAATGCGGTATCTCGGCCTCGCCCAGTTGAAGACCGAAGGTGGCCAGACCTCCTTCGACAACGGCGCAGGTGAGCGTTATGTCTACAATCAGGAACACGTGGAAATTGGTCTGGGTTACGGCATCACCCGCAAGGCGATTGACGATAACCTCTACAAGACCCAGTTCCACCCGTCGAACCTCGGTCTCATCGAAAGCTTCCAGCAGACGAAGGAGATCTACGGCGCGTCGATCCTGAACACGGCGACGACCTACAATGCGGCTGTCGGCGGCGACGGCGTGGCGCTCTGCTCCACGGCTCACCCCATCGACGGCGGAACGGTTGCCAATCGCCCTGCGGTTGACGTCGATCTGAACGAAGCAACGCTGCTCAACGCAATGATCTCGGTCCGTACCAACTTCAAGGATCAGGCCGGTCTGAAGGTGTTCGCACGTGCCCGCAAGCTGGTCGTCCCGCCGCAGCTCGAGCCGGTTGCCATCCGTCTGGTGAAGACGGAACTGCGCCCCGGCACCGCCGACAACGACGTGAACGCGATCATGATGACCGCAGGCGGCCTGCCTGAATCGTTCATGACGAACGACTTCCTCACGTCGGCCCGCAACTGGTTCCTGCTCACGAACATCGATGGTCTCTCTTACATGGAGCGCATCAAGTTCGAGACGGACATGCAGGTTGATTTCGTCACGGACAACCTGCTGGTGAAGGGCTACGAGCGGTACTCGTTTGGGTACTACAACTGGCGTTCCATCTTCGGTTCGTTCCCCTCTTAATGATTGGTCAGGCCCCCTCTTGATTGAGGGGGCCATAAAAAAAGGAGTGCCCAATGGGTGCATCTCATTTTACTGGACCGCTCATTAGTGGTCCGATTCTTAATACGTCGGGCACTACGGTCGGGCAGGATGTCGCTGATGTTGGTACGGTCATTGTTGCCCAGACAAGTGCTCTGGTGCAGTCTGGGACCGTAACGACCGCCGTTTCGACAAACATTGTCATTCCGGCATACAGCACGATCACGGCCATCAACCTGATTGTCTCCACTGGCTGGACGGGCACTTTTACGGTCGGCACAAGCGCGACCGCGACTGAGCTTGTTGGAACCGGTGCGACGATCACCAGTGTCGGCAACATTGCTTTCCCGCCAACAACTGGGGCCAACGCCCTTCTTTGGAGGGACACCGGCTCAAGCGATGTGCGTATCTTTATCAAGCCAGCATCCACTGGTTCTGGTGTTGGCACGCTTGTCGTTGCATACGCTCAAGCTATCAACACCCCGTAATCCGTAGGAGATTCCAATGAAGGGTCGCAAAGGTAAGGCCGCAGGTGGTGATGCCACTTCCGGTTCGAGGGAATGGGAACAGGACCTCGGTAAGAAGAACATGCGCTACACGGCTGACAGCAATGTCAATTCCGAAGCCGAAGAGCGCAAGCGTGGCGGCAAGGTCAAGAAGAGCGTCGGCAAGGCCGATGGCAATTCTGGCAAAAAGCACGCTGGCCGCATGGCCCGCAAGTCGGGCGGTCGCACGGGTTCGAACATGAACCCGCTGTCGTCTGCTCATTCTGGTACGCCCGCCAAGGGCCGCAGCGTTAAGCAGATCGACTAAAGTGCGGGGCTTCGGCCCCGCTTACTTCTTTTGGAGGGTGAGCATGGCAAAGTCCCCTGCATGGACCCGCAAGGAGGGTAAGAGCCCCTCTGGCGGCTTGAACGACAAGGGGCGCGCTTCCTTGAAGGCGCAGGGCCACGACATCAAGCGCCCGCAGCCCGAGGGCGGCTCTCGCAAGGACAGTTTCTGCGCCCGGACGGGCGGCATGCCCGGTCCCATGAAGGACGACAGCGGCAAGCCAACACGCAAGGCGCTCGCGTTGAGGAAATGGAAATGCCCGTGAAAAAAGACACCCCCGTATGGGAGAAGGATCTCCCCAAGAATCACCGGTCGAAGCCTATGACCAGCAAGCAGGTGGCTCAGGCAAAAGCCATGGCGCGTGCCGCTGGTAGGCCGTACCCGAATGCGGTAGATAACATTGCAGCGTCCCGCGCAAGCAAGAAGGGTTAAATTATGCAGCCGATTACCGTAACGACATCTGATGCCTCTGGCGGCGCGGTCAGCTCCAGCATCGTTGCGCTTGATCCATGGACCGCGCCTGTAAATGTTTCTCTGGGCGTTACTGTGACCGGAACGGTAAACTACACGGTTCAGTACACGCTGGATAATATTCAGTTAGATACATGGACTGCCGCCACAGGCGTGTGGTGGAATATCACGGCTCTCACGACTCAAATAACTTCTGTCGTATCAGTTTTGACGCAGCCCGCCACTGCTGTTCGTATCGTGCAGAATAGCGGCAATGGCTCTACGTCCATGACGGTGCTTCAGGCTGGCGGCAACGGCACTTGGTAAGGTGAGGAGCCACCATGACAACGAGCGGCTCCTATACGTTCAATCCTTCGCTTGGTGAGCTTGTTCTCTACGCCTACAACAGCATAGGCATACGAAACACGTCTCTCCTGCAAGAGCACATGATGACCGCCCGCATGGCGACCAACATGATGCTCTCGCGCTGGTCGAACCAAGGCGTGAACCTCTGGCGGGTGGATCTGGTCACCGTTCCGCTGGTCGAGGGCCAGTCAGTCTACGCCGTCAACCCATCGACCGTCGTCATCCTCGACGCCTATGTCACCATCGACAACGGCACCGGCTTGCCCATCGACAGGATCATCCTGCCGGTGAGCCGGACGGAATATGCCAGCTTCCCAAACAAGGAGCAGCAGGGCTTCACGACGACGTTCTGGTTCGACCGATTGACCAGCGGCACGGATATGATCGGGCCCGGCAGCAGCCAATCCCCGGTCGTCACAGGGCCGCAGGTCACGCTCTGGCCGGTGCCGGACGGAAGCAGCGCCCAGTACCTGAAATATTACCGGGTGGTTCAGGCCCAAACCGCAGATTACAGCAACGCCCAGACGGTCGATATTCCGTTCCTCTGGATGGAAGCCTTCGCAGACGGTCTCGCCTTCCGATTGGCCAAAATCTGGAACCCGCAGATCGCCCCGGCCCTCAAGGCCATGGCAGACGAGAGCTACCAGATCGCTGCGGATCAGAACATCGAAACGGCACAGCAGTACATTTCGCCTCAATTGTCTGGGTACTTCCGACCGTGATATAGGACGCCATGGGATACGCATCGCAATCAGGCCGCGCCAGAACCAGCTCGAGATCACCACAGGCGCATGCCATATGCGACCGGTGCGGGTTTCGGTTCAATCACGTGGATTTGAAGTGGCAGTATGATTGGCGGGGAGCCTCTCTCGCCAACACCCGCCTGCTTGTCTGTGGTGGGTGCTACGATACGCCCCAGCAGCAGCTTCGTGCGATTGTCGTCCCGGCTGACCCCATGCCAATTCAGAACCCCAGAACTCAGGATTTTGTGACGGCAGAATCCAATTTCCGGGTCACCTCTGGCCAGAACACAGTGGATCCCCTTACCGGAATCCCGGTCCCCGGCGGTGATTTTCGTGTCACATCCGCCGATGATGTGGCGACGGATGATCGGCGCGTCACCCAGCATACCGGCGAGCCGCCCGGCGGCAGGAACACGCTTCCCGGCACAGACCCCAATGCCATCACCTACCGCGTCATCAGCAGCGCGGCAGACAATGGTGCTGGCCTGATCCGCCTGACTGTCAATGCGACAAGCGGCATGATCACGGGACAGCAGGTGACCATTGGCGATGTTGTTGGGACAACTGAGGCGAACGGCAACTGGACCATCACAGTCATCAGCTTGACCGAAATCGACCTTCAGGGTTCCGCATTTACAAATGCCTATTCATCCGGCGGATATGTTGTCAATGACCCCGCCTTGCCCTATGGTTTCACTGAAATTCCAAAGACAGGTACGCTCTGATGGCGAATGTGCAAATCCCCAATCTGCCTGTAGCAATCGCCCTCAGTGGCACTGAGGAGATTGAGGTTGTTCAGAGCGGAACCTCTCGCAGGGCCACGACACAGCAAATTGCTGACCTGTATGTTCAAACCACAATAACGGCGGCAGGAGCAAATACTGAGGTCCAGTTTAATGACGGCGGTTTTCTTAACGGAAACGCTGATTTCACATTTAACAAAACCACCAATCAAATAGCAATTGCGGCAGGCTCTGCCGCTGCACCTACGCTTATTCCCACGGGTGACACAAACACAGGTTTATTTTTCCCTGCTGCTGATACGATTGCTTTTGCCGAAGGTGGTGCAGAAGCAATGCGCATTAATAGCAGTGGCAACGTAGGCATTGGCACTCCCGCCCCGACTACTCTGCTCTCGGTCAATGGCATCTCCTCCTTCGGCGCGGGTGCTGCGGCTACTCCATCCATTGCAGCCTTTGGCGACCTCAATACAGGCATGTGGTTTCCGGCGGCAGATACGGTAGCTTGGTCCACTAACGGCACTGAGCGTCTTAGGATTGCCTCTGGTGGAACGGTTTCAACAACGGGAACTCTGACTATTGCTGGTGGCGCTGCAAGCATCAGCAGCACTTCATTTGACTTTGTTTCATCCGCTACTTTTTCCCCTCAGATTGTATTGGTCAACACTGCAAATGACGCTTTTGGTCCATTTTGGAACACAAGAAAACTTCGCGGGGCCGCCGCCGCAAACTCTGGAGATCAACTCGGTACATTTGTGTTCCAAAGCGTTGACACTGGCGGAGCACTAAGAAATTCGGCTACTTTTTCGGCGATTTCTGAGGGGGCTGGCGCAACATTTCATTCCTCATATTTTTCGTACTTAGTAACCAGCACAACTGGTACATCCGTAATACCCCTTGCAGTCAGAAGCCAAGGGCTATTCGTAGTAGATGGCACTGCACTTTTGCCGTCCTTTACGTTTGCCAATGATCCTGATACAGGTTTTTGGCGTCCAGCCAATAACACATTGGCTGCAAGTACCAACGCCGCAGAGCGTTTGCGTATTGATAGCAGTGGCAATGTCGGCATCGGCACCACGGCCCCGGATGCTCTTCTGTCCGTCAACGGCGTTGCTTCGTTCGGCGACGGTACGGCAGCAGCACCGTCAATCACCAACCTTGGGGACCTTAACACAGGCATCTTCTTTCCTGCCGCAGACAGTATTTCGTTGTCAACTAACGGCGTTGAGCGGTTTGCCATCATCAGCACTGGCGAAATCAGAATACCGGGTAACACACAATTAACAAACGCCGGAAATAACCTGATCTATACGACAACCGCCGCCTCAACTATTGAGTTGCGTTGCAACAATGCACAACAGGCCACTGCTTCGTTTATTCTGCTGAACGGTCGCGGCCCAAATGATAATATATTGTTCAATACCAACGCCATTGAGAGGATGCGCATCAGTGCCGCTGGTAATCTTGGGCTTGGAACTTCTACGTTTGGAACATCCGCTGCGACGGTTCTTGCAATCGCAACCGGAACTGCGCCAACCACTGGCCCCGCTGACACCATCCAAATTTATTCCACAGACCTCACGGCGGGCAACACGATGCTTTCCCTCTACACGGAAGGCACTATAGTTAACGCCAACACGACTGCCGCAGCTACGCACCGCATTGCTATCCGCGTGAACGGCACCGTGTACTATCTTCTCGCTAATACATCAGCAGCATAGGGAGAGCCATGAAAATTGAACTGACGAACGAAGAAGCCAACGCTCTTGCCAACCTTCTTGACATCGCCGTCAAGGCTGGCGGCATCCGCAGCGCCAACGCCGCACTGGTCATTTTCCAGAAGCTGGAAGCTGCCGCCAAGGCAGAGAACTCTGAAATCAAGGAGGCTCAATAATGGCTATTTCCTATGAGTGGTCTTTCCCCTCTCTGGATGTCACTTACAATGAAATTGACCCCCAGACCGAAGAGCCAGTGCAGAATGTCGTGACCACCGTTCATTGGGTCTATACGGCGCAGGACGGGGATTACACCGCATCAATGTACAGCACGGTTGGCCTTCCGCCGCCCGGTGTGCCGTTCATCGCGTATGAAGACCTGACACCATCAATCGTGCAGGGCTGGGTAGAGACTGCCCTTGGTCCCGATCAGGTGGCGGAAATGCAGCAGTCGCTCGCAGCCTCAGTTGAGGCCCAAAAGCAGCCGCAAGGTGGTAGCTTGCCGCCTCCGTGGACGGCGTAGAAAACATCTCCGGGGAGGGATGGCAAGATCTCAACGGGCATTTGGCGTGGGTAATCTCTTTCTTGTGACAGAAAGATAGGGTACAAAATGCCGGGAAGAATTTTTTGTTTTTGGGGCGGTCATGGAGATTGACTTGCAAATTCTCTTCAACTTTGGCGTGGGGGCCGTTTTCGCAATAGGCGGATGGTTCTTTCGCCAACTTTGGGATGCCACCAAAGATCTTCGTAAAGACCTCCACTCCATAGAGAAGGCGCTCCCCGTCCATTATGTGCGCCGCGAAGAGTTCACGGAAATTATGCGTGAAATCCGGGCCATGTTTGAGAAGATACACGACAAATTAGATGGCAAGGCAGACAAAATATGAAGCTGAACACGGCGTCGGTTGCCAAGCTTAAAGGCGTTCATCCCGATCTGGTGCGTGTGGTCAATCGATGCGCTGGCGATTGGAAAGACAAGACCCTCACTTTCATCATCACCTGCGGCCCGCGCACCCTCGAAGAGCAGAAGATTCTAAAGGCGAGTGGAGCATCCACGACCCTGAAGTCTCGCCACCTCATCGCCAAGAACGGCTACTCCCACGCCGTCGACCTCGGAGCCATCATTGGCGGGAAATACCGTGGCGACTGGCCCCTCTATCACAAGATCGCCGCAGCCATGAAGGCCGCTGCGAAATCAGAAAACGTGCCTATCGAATGGGGCGGTGACTGGAAGACTTTTCAGGACGGCCCTCACTACCAACTGCCGTGGAACGAATATCCCGGCACAACAAAAGGAATCAAGTGATGAATAGAGAAATGGTTTGGGGCGTTGTTCGCGCCGTTCTCGCGGCTGGTGGCGGCTACGTTGTCGGCACCGGCGTTATTGACGCCACCGCCATGAACGAGATCATCGGCGCGCTTGGCGTCATCTTCGCCGCGGGTTGGTCCATTTGGGCCAAGAAGTGAACTGGATCGAGATTGCCGCCATCGTCGTGCTGTTCATCGGCATTGGCGCTGGCGGCTTTCTCGTCGCTCAAAGGCCATCCTTTTGGTTCGGCCTTGGCATTGTTATGTTCAAGGCATCGTTGCCTTTTCTAATGAAACGAATGACGCCTGAGAAAGAGAAAGAATGGCGTGACTGCATCCGCCGTGGCGGCGAATGGGATCACCGACGAAAGCGATGCCGCAATTAGGCCAGCGTTTCGATTGGTAAATTCGTCGCTTTCGGGTATATTGCGCGCACCTTTTGCCAACGACAGATTCCGAGAGACAGCGCCATGACGACCGGTTTGAGCTACGACGGATCAGTGACTGGAACCAATAGCTATGTGGCCCAGATCGCCACCATGGCCGTTGTCGAGCCCGCCGACACCAATTTCCTGACAATCCTCCCGCAGGCGATCACCTACGCTGAGAACAGGATGTACAGGGATCTGGACTTTCTGATCACCAGCATATCGGTCTCGTTCCCGCTAACAACAGGATCCCGAAACCTGAATATTGGCGGCATCAGTGGAACAGATTTCCCACTTGTCGTGACGGAGCAGATCAATGTCATAACGCCCGCAAGCGTTACGGATCCGGACGATCCACTGGGCACGAGGAACCCCTGCCTGTCGGTGACGAAGGAGTTCATTGATCAGGTCTACGGGTCGAGCGCGCCTGCAAACCGGGGTGTGCCCAAATACTTCGTGCCGTTCAACGACAATCTCTACTACGTCGCGCCAACGCCAGATCAGGCCTACACGGTCGAGCTGGTCGGCACCTATCGCCCCAACAGCCTGTCAGCCACGAACCTGACCACCTTCATCAGCCTATACTTGCCTGACCTCTTCATCATGGCGAGCATGATCTATGTGTCGGCATATCAGCGCAACTTCTCTTCGGCGTCGGGCAATGATCCGCAGATGCCGGTCACCTATGAGACGCAGTATCAGACCTTGCTGAAGGGTGCGACCGTCGAAGAGGCCAGAAAGAAATTTGAATCTTCCGGATGGTCTGCCCAGAGCCCTTCTCCCGTCGCTACGCCGTCGAGGGGGTAAGGGATGGCCCACGCAACGCTCAAACTTCTGCCCGGCGTCGATCAGAACAGGACGCCCACCTTCAATGAAGCCTCCATCTCATCGTGCGACAAGATCAGGTTCCAGCCCGATCAGCGCGGCGTTGCGCTCCCGCAGAAGATTGGCGGGTGGATCAAGTATTACAGCTCCGCTATAGCTGGCATCATCAGGGAGCTATGGGCGTGGGAAAACGCAAACACCCTTCCCTACCTCGCCGTAGGGACGACAGAATCTCTCTTTGCCCTGTCGAATGTGGCAAACCAAAACGGCACGCTCGATGACATCTACCCCCAATACTACACCATAAACAGGACGGTATCGTTCAGCACGACCGCAGGCTCATCGGTAATCACGGTCAACGACGCGAACAGCGACATAATCACCGGGGACGTGGTGAACATAAT
>Ga0181352_1000093_pt1 | contig 39920 bp, 68 predicted proteins | sample Fa13VDMLBSN_FD_130103 | JGI IMG/M metagenome (GOLD analysis project Ga0181352, IMG submission 130103) | Freshwater viral communities from Lake Michigan, USA - Fa13.VD.MLB.S.N | ecosystem: Environmental > Aquatic > Freshwater > Lake | place: USA: Michigan | collected 2013-09-23 | reverse complement strand
GTTAAATCCGCCAAGGTTTGGGCTGACGAGTTCGGCGTCAATCGAACTGTTATCGACCGCATCCGTGGCGGCCAGACTTACAAGTACTGGCCTATGCCGTCATCCACACTGCCGTCGCGGGAGTGCAAGTGACAGCTTACTATAACGAGGTCGACCCCTATGCAGCGCAATGGCTCCGAAACCTTATCGACGCCGGACACATCGCCCGCGGCGACGTTGACGAACGATCAATCGTTGACGTGCGAGCCGACGATTTGCGCGGATATACCCAAGCCCATTTCTTTGCCGGAATCGGCGGATGGTCTATCGCCTTGCGACTTGCCGGATGGGACGATAGTCGACCTGTTTGGACAGGCTCATGTCCCTGCCAGCCTTTCAGCGCCGCCGGCGCGGGTAAAGCGGGCGATGACGAGCGCCACCTTTGGCCTGCGTGGCTACCTCTCATCGCCGAGCGCCGCCCTCCAGTCGTCTTTGGAGAGCAGGTTGATGACGCGATTGGATGGGGTTGGCTCGATCTTGTTTTCGCAGACATGGAGGCGGAAAGCTACGCCTGCGGGGCGGCCGTACTACCAGCTTGCAGCGTCGGGGCGCCGCACCTTAGAGACCGCCTTTGGTTCGTGGCCGACGCCGATGGCGGGAACGCCGGCGCAGAATGGCTACAACGCAGCGGGCAACACGGACAGCAGCCGGAAGATGGTCGAATTGGCGGGGTGGCGATCACCGGCCGCACAGAACGGCGACCGCGGCGGCCAGAACGGGCTGGAGCGAGTAGCGGCGGGGCATACCCTAAATCTGCAAGACCAAGCGTTGCTGGCCTCCTGGCCGACGCCATGCGCCCAACAGGCGAACGGGGAGCCGGAAGCATTCTTGGAACGCAAGCGGCGATCGATCGCGCGCGGGTCGTCGATGGGTGTCTCCCTGACGGATTTGCAGATGGTCGCGAAGCTGGCGACGTGGCCGACACCGCGCGCCGAGGATTCGGAGAGCTCGGGAATGCGTCACAGCCGGGGCGTGGCGGACACGCTGACGGCGGTTTCTGGGCTTGCGAATGGCTCCCCTGCACAGACGGAAAAGCCCGCGCAATTAGACCCGGATCATTCCCGCTGGCTCATGGGGTACACCGACGCCCATCTAAGTTGCGCGCCTACGGAAACGCCATCGTTCCTCAAGTCGCGGCGGAATTTATCGGTGCCAGCATGAGTGTCATGCACGGTGCTGTGGGAACAGGGAGCAAGACATGAGCGAACATACGCCCGGACCTTGGGTCGGATTTTCCGATCAAGGAAAATGCATAGCTATCATGCCGGCGATGCGCGAAGGCGACATCTGCACATTCCAGCAACCGCCATCCGACGCCGATGCGCGCCTCATGATTTTGGCGCCGGCGTTGGTGAAGGCGCTGGAGCAAATCGTTGAATTGGCTGGGCCGTCCGGAAAGACTGCCGCCCATCAATGGGGAGCGGCCTTCACGATTGCCTCTGCCGCCCTCGCTGGTGTTGTCGGATCAACACCGAAGTAGAAAATAACCGGGAAACCCTATATAATATCGGCACAACTTGAACTCTTAGAGGATGCAAAAATGACCGATAAAATCCGCTCTGGCCTTCTCGTCAAGCGCCGACAGTTCGGAGCCGATACGCCAGCCGGCCGCCGCTGCTCTAACCTCGACGAGATGCTGCAAAACCGGGAAACGGCGACTGGCGACCAGTTGAAACGGTTGGATGCCAGTATCGCCATCCAAGCCGCCGAGCTTGCCGCGCTCGCATCCGCGCTACCCAAAGGAATGTGAGGAAGCCATGGCAAAAATGCAGACCTACCTGTTTTTCCGCGACCGACATTTTTACATGGTCGAGGAGGAAAGCGACGAGAAGGTGCTGAAGCACGTCCCGCTCAACCCCGGCACCACACGGATCGAGACGACCGAGGGCCGGGTGATCTACCGCGCCCAAACATTTCAGTAGACACCGTTCACGCCCCCGGCAGACTATGAGGGCGATGCTAGTCCAAGGTCGGTGAAGGGACTGGTTTCAATTGGGATGCGACAGAAACGCGACAACCGGGAAGTCAGAAGCCCAACAAGTTCAGGCCGAATGTAAAACCGGAAGCGAAGCAAAATCCCGTCAACGTGGAGCGTGATATCCCGTTGCCCGGGCGCTATGCTCGCTCCTAAACAGGCATCGGTTATACTCAGCCCGCAGAAATAGTATAACTAGCTAGTTCTAAGCGAGGAATCAAAGTGACAATAGACTGGAACAGCTTCTTCGGCGGGTTTTTATTCGGATGCGCGTTCGTGGCATGGCTCACAATTTGGCGCGACTCTCGCACTGCTGGCCAAGCAGTAGTCAAGTAATCCTTGACAACTGAAAACCCTAGTCCAGCTTCTCGTTTATCTCACGCCGTATTTTCTTCAGGAGGGATTCGGTCATGCGCCAGCGGGTGCAGTCGTGGTTGCCGGTCCCTAGAATGATGTAATACTCGCCCTTGCTTGGCTCTGTGATGCCTGCGACGAAAGCGGCTTGGCAATCATGGAAGGGCTCGCTCAAGCGGCTTTCCTCCAATCGGTAGGGAAAACAGGATCGCCATCGCCTTCCCACTTGAGGCAATCGGAATAATCGCCGTGGTGTACGCCGCGCAAAATATGCGGCTGTAGCGTCCAACCAAGTTTCTCGAATGAGTGGACAAACCCGTGTGGGACGTACTGATAAAACCCGTCGAATTTGCCCGTCATTCTCTCACCATCTTTCGCAAAACAGAACACGAAAACACTACCACAAGAAGCGCGGGAACTCTATAATTAAAGCTCTTTCACCCAATAAATCGAATGCGGAAACGACCACGGATTCTCCGGCTGCAACAGCCAATAGCCAGCCGCGATAAAGTTGTTTCCAGAATGCGGGTTGTCGGTTGTATCGGAAATGATCTTGCGCCAGCCATTGCGCTTCGCTCGCATCTCCAGCGCCCGCATGTGCCGAAGCTGCAAGCCGTGACCGCGATGCGATGATAGAACTCCTACCCGTTTGAAGTATCCAGCCCGAGGATATCTATCAGATTGAACCATCGAAGCGAACGATATGGCCTCGCTGCCGTGCCAACCTATCCACCAATGGCCCTCCTCGAAATCGGGGATCGGGGCTTCACCAAAGAACGTCAGTTTGTGCAGGTCTCTCAGGGTATCCGCGGTTTCGTCGTCCGAACCGTCAACCTCCCTGATTTTATACACGGATGATTTCTCCCCGGAATTGGACCTGATTGGGCGACCATTTGGTGATCAGTTCAGGGTACATCAGCCTACAGTCGCGATACGTCAGCAGCGCGAAACCAGATCGCCAATCTAATGCCGAATCTTGGCAATAGCTGAACGCACGATGTTCCTTGTCAGCCACCATGCCAGTATCGACGCCGTACCGATCAAAAGCATTATAGTCAGAAAAAGGTCTAACATTTTGCGAGTGAAGGTGGCCGTTAACCGTGCTGACGCCAGCGTTGAGCGTGGTGTTTCGTGTCGCGCCAATGCCGCCGCCCTTGGGGATGTGCTTGATCATCGTGGCCCCGCCCGGCACGCCCTCGTTGACGTAGCAGGACATGGCTTTCGTCCACGCGCTGAAATGATCGCTTAGATGGACGCCTTTGACGCCTCGGTATTGTGGGGCCGAGCTGGCAATCATAAGCTCAAACCTGGCATCGTGATTTCCCAAAGTCCAGTAGCGCTGCGTTCGTCGGGGGCAGGCATTCACAAGGTCGCTGAGATAGTCCTGCGTTGCCTCGATTTCCTGCTGGGGATCTGGAGCGCTTTCCCAATTCTGCGGATGGCGGCTGATCCTGGGAAAGTCCATCACGTCGCCATTGAGGATAACGGCGGTCGGTTGAATGTCTTTGCAGAACTTCAGGAACGCCCGCTGGCAGGTAGACATGGGACCGGGCCAGATATGGAAGTCAGAGCCCACCAGAATGGTACCATTCTTGATACTAAGCGGAACGCGGCCGGGGTATTCAACGGCCTGTTTGGACGGCGCCGAGATCGGCCCGTATTTTCCCTCCAGCCGCTCCCGCCTTGCGTAGACATTGCGTTCGGTGACGCCTAGCAGAAGGGAGGCTTTCGTTGCTCCCACGGCGTCGAAAACCGACATGAACTCCTGATCAGTCGTCTTGGCTCTCGGCATTAAGTGCCACCACCCAAGACCGCACAGAACACCAAATCAGGCGCATACGGCGCGGCGCAAATATGCGCTTCGTGATTTGGGCTATCCATCGCGTCGGGTTGGTTATGCTCTAGGACGCTTTGCGGGATGACTGCCCATGTCTGCGTCCACTTGTGAAAGTATTCTATCTTGCCATTTGGACCGGGCCTGATTGGCGCGGCGTAGCAGTCGCGAGAACTACAACATGAAATAACTCGGGAGGGCGGCCTTTTCCACTGCTCATAAAATTTCGCGACTTTCGGATCTGTGATTGTCTCGTCGGGGTGGACGTGCTGCGCCTTGGCTATCGTCGCAAAGAACGCTATTCCAACAATGACAACCGCCGCAATGAACAACCTTACCCATCGCAGGACAAACCCGTTGCAGGCGTCCCACGTCGCTAGGATCATGGCTGCAATCATGAGAAGAACTATTATCGAGATAAGCATTTGCGCGCTTCCTTGATCTCGCGCCACGTTGCGCCGTGTTTGAGGGCTGCCGCCAAAGCCTTTGCCCTCCCGTGTTGAGAGACATAGGCGCGGACTTCATCGCAATTGAATTGATGGGATTGGGCGGGGGATAAGAGGAGACACAGGAAAAGGATTGCTGCCGTTGTGCGGAGCATTCACACCTCATATTTGCGGGGTTTCAGATGGTGTTGTCGGGAGCCTGGATGCATCCAAACCGAACGACGACGCCCCGGCCGCTCGCCGCCATGGAGATGGCCGTCGTTACCACTCGCCCGGTTTCAGTTTCCATAAATTCCATGCAGGACGCTTCAGTTTCGAACGTCGAATGATTGTATGTCATGACGTGGGAGGGCTGTTCAGCAACGGTGCCGCCGGTCACAAGAAATAGCGCCGCGATGAGCTTGAACATGCCGCCTCCTATTTGCCGAGCGTTGCCTTTATACCAAGCCAGAACGCGCCAAGCAGGCCGCAGACGATAACCGTTACCAGCGTTTTGAAGGCATATGTCTGCGTTTGCTCTACGCTCTTGCGCCAGCGCCAAAGGTGCCGCAGATCGGCCTGCAATTCCTTGCGGTCCTCCTCCTCGATGCCGAACGAGGTTAGGATTGTCGCGATGGTTTTTAGAACAACCTCATCGATGTTGTCCGCCGCCAGAACGCGCTGTTCGGCCAAAACCTCAGCAACGACTTGTTTGATTTCTTCGGAGGTCATTTGCGGATTATCCTTGCGACGTTTTCAAATCCGCGTTTGGCGAAGTAGAAAGACATGATCAGCCCCGCCCACACGCCAGCCGCCCCCGTCACTTCATCCGTATGCCCGCCCGTGATGCCGCCGAGCACCTTGTCCCAAATCAAAATCTTGGAGTAGAAAACCAGCGTGACGTAGAACGCTAGCTTTTCCGGCTCCCATGGATGGCCGATCTGCGCTATCCTGAGCGCGTAGATCGACTGGATTTCTGTCTGTTGCGCGGCGATTTCATGGGCCGCCAGATCGGCCGCGATGCGCTCGGAAGTGTTGCCTGCCGCCAGCTTGGCTTGATATGCCTTGATGAGACCGGAGACCACGGGGCCTCCGATAAAGCTCATGATGGTGAGCCACATATCAGTCGCCCGCCTTCACGTCGGAATCGGGTTCTTCGTCGCCCTTCGCGCCAACCGGGCCGGTCGTGATAAGCCGAAGCAGGATCATGGAAACCGCCATCACCAAGGCCACGCGCTGGCCCCACGGTTCCGGCAGGATCGACGCGGGGTCAACTAGATTGAACTGTTCCACGATTTCCAAGAGAACAAGCGGCAGGCCAAAGAAGGTGCCGACGATAACCGTTTTCCAGCCCTTGGCTTTTTCCCAAAGCCACTTCATTTCTTGAACCTCCAGATCAGGAAGGCGACCGCCGCAACCGCAACGCCGATGCCGATAATCCAGCCGATACCGAGTCCGGACTGTTGCGCCGCCGTGGCCGCCGCGCCGCCGGCCGCAATCGAGCCGCTCGCCTTCTTTGTGGTCGATACCGGAGGCCTTTTGAGGCCGAACACACGCCGCTGCGCTTCTGCCCAATCGGCATCCGCCACAGGCATGGGTTTTCCGGCCTCATGATGAGCCTGGACCTTGAGGAAGCGAACTCCGTTAGGGCTGCGCCAGAAAGCCTCGTCCATAACGGTATCGCGGGTCATCCCCGGAATGCGCGTGGTGACGAATTTTATGTAGCTCTCGACGTGGTTCCCGCCGGACCATACGGCTAGCGCGTCCTTCAGCTTCTTGTCACGGTAGCGCGGCGAGGTACGCCACAGGTCGAGTTGAGCGCAGATGCCGTCAACCCAATTGTCGAAGATGGCGATCTTGTTACCCATGCCGTTACCGCCCTGCCCGGTCCCGTCACTCAGGTAAATCCATCGCTTCGATCCCCATTTGGTGGCGGTCGGACCCGGCCACATCGCGCCGGGGTTTTTGTACCGAATGGCGGCGGGTTCACGCATGGTCGGGCTCGGCGGGCTTCTTCTCGCTCTCGGCGGCCTTCTTTGCCAACTCGACGTTGGCGCGCTGCAACGTCTTGTTTTCGAGGTAAAGCAAGCCGAGATGATAAACCACTTCTTCAACGTTCATGTTCATTGGATGGCCTCTAGTGCTGCAATGCGCTGGGATAGCGCATCAATCTGTGATTGGAATGTGCAGGGTTCTTCGATCTCGACCGTGAGACAGCCCTTATCCCAAATCTGGACGTAGCCCGTGTAAGTCGAACTCTTGGCGCGGGCCTCGTATGCGATCTTGCAACCTGCCGGAAGATCCGATGTCACGCGATAGATGCAGCTTTCCGTGCCGCTCTCGTAGTGACTCTCGCGGGTGATGTTCAGTCCGAGTTGCCCGTTTGATGTTGGATGGCCGCCTAGCGAAAGGTCGATCTCGGCCCCGTCCGGCTTCGCCAGATAGAATTTACGCAGCCACGCCACAGCGGCGGGAAAGTCTGAAGGATTTTCAACCTGCTTTGCGAGATGTACCCTGATGATCGAACCAGCCGGAATAGCCGGGAGGTTCTGCACCCGGTAGATGTCTCGCCAGATATCGGGCTGGCCTTCCGTCGTGATTGCTAGTTGCGTGATCGCGCGGTTATGCTGGACGAAGGGCGGCATCAGCGGGCCTCCAGCGAGGCTACGCGCTTTCGCAGGAACTGCACTTCTGCAACAAGAAACGGGGTGGGTGACGAATAATCTACTTGCGCGGGCTGGAAATTGTCATCGCCCGGCTTGCCGATTCGTGCAGTTCCTCCCCACGGGATGACAGGAAGATACTCCTGCGCAATGAACCCGATACCCTTGGTTTTTGTTGCCTTCCATTGATATGAGCTTGGTTTCAGGCGGTCTATGACGTTATCGACCTCAGCTTGAGTAAGCTGGCGGATGTGTTCTTTAAGGACAATATCCGAAGTCGTATTATAGGACGTGTTAGTGCCGTCCTGACTGATCGAGCCCTTCGTCACGCCGGCATTCTGAATAACCATCATGGTACCCGATGATGTAGTCCGATTGAGTCGCAACTGATCATTGGCGTCATTGGTGATCGTGACGCGGGTGTTGCCGATGATCATCGCCGTAGCCGAGAATGTGGCGACGCCCGTGACCTGTAGCGTTCCGGTTATGTCAACGTTCGACGAGACGCCTAGTGTCCCGGTGACGGATAGGCCGGTGTTGCTAACGGCAATTCGTGACGAGCCCCCGGTCTGAATGATGATGGAGTCGGCGGCATTCCGATAGATGCCGGTGTCAGTGTCATTACTAAAAACAAGTCCCGGCGCTCCGGATGTGGTCAGCGTTCCGTCAAGCGTAAATTGCCCGGTCACGCTAGTCGCTCTCGCAAGCGAGATCGCGCCGGTCCCACTTCCGTTGATGGTGACCGTACCGGAGCCCTTTGCGTCAATGGTCAGGGCTTCATTGGTGCCGGAAGAAAGGACCAGCATCGCCACACCGCCAGCAGCGGCTGCGCCCTTGATCCTAATACCCGTTGCAGTCGAAGCGGTCGCCGCGTCCACCCGGAATACCGGGTCCGTCGCGCCGTTCGCTCCCACTGTGAAAGCGGACGCGGCGGCGCTGGTGATTGTCCCGGCGCCAGTGATGCCAAGACCACCCGTCCCAATATCCAGCACCTTCGCGCCATTTGCAGCAACGCCGATGTTATCAGCGCCGATCCGATAGATGCCGGTATTGGTGTCGCCAATGAAACTGATGCCGGGCAGCAATACCGTGCCAGTTGAAACACCGATCCCGGCCGCAAACGGAATAAGCGCCGAAGTCGTGCTTTCGCCGTTCTTGGTGATGCAGGCAGATAGGCCAGCGGCCAGCCCGTCGTCCTCCTCGTCGTGCCGATCGGCCGTGATCTTGATGGCCGCGTTTCGGTCGTCCACCCAATTGTGGAGCCGAACGAACGTGCCGGAACCGTTAAAAGCCATTGATTTACCTCAAGAAAAAGCCGCCCGTGAAGGCGGCTGGTTAGATCGCGCAAAAACTGCTATCGTGCGCCCTCAACCGGGGCGGGAGATCATCGGAATGCGATACGTGGCTTTGCCGCTTGCTGCGCTGTTACTAAGTGGATGCGTTAATCATGCGCAGGTCGAAGCGCAGAACGATCAGCGCTGTCAGACTTACGGCGCGAAGCCGGGAGCGGACGCTTATTTGAAGTGCCGGATCGAGGTTGACAAAATGGCCTCGCAAGAGCGGGCGGCAAGACTTGGCTCCGGTCCTGATATGTGTGTCAGGAACGGCAACGTAGTGAGTTGCATGTAGCAGCTACATGAACTGCGCCAGCAATTGAGCGAGTTGCGCGCGCTTCAGCTGCATGGGAGATGATCCCGCCGTCACGCCTGCATAGGGTATCACCGCCGCAGTCGGCCGCCTTGTCGCCAATGCCTGCTGAACCGCTGCAATCCCTCTCGCATTTGTTGCAAGCGGAGCGCGAGACCTCACCGTATCGGACAGGGCCGCGCCTGCGCGAGCAGTCGAGCGTTGACCCAGGATGCGCGCCAGCGTTCCAGCCGCTGTAATTGGGATGGTGGCCCCGCCGCTGCCAACGGCGGCGCCAGTGTTGAGCAATAGAGACAGCCCGCCGTCAACGCCGAGCTTACCAGCCGCCCGCAAGGCATTCCGCCCGCGCGTGCCGCGAACGATATCCTCCATCGCCTGAACCTCTGCCTGACTGAACCCGGCCGTTCGTTTCGGGTTGTCAAGAATGGTGGCTATTTTCTGACGCATCGCGTTTTCGACATTGCCGCCCATACCTGACTTGGCGGCCTGCCGATCGGCGCGGGTAAGCTGAAGGTCAACCTGTTCGCCGCGCTTTGCAGCGCCCCAATTGGCCTGGGCCTCCCTCATGATCTCGGAGGCGCGGACGGCGTCACCGGCCAGAACGTCGGCCGGAGCAATGTTGGGCAGATAATCGTTGATCGAATCCCGCGCGACGCCAGCAGCCGCAGCGCGGGGCGTGGGGGCGCCAACCGCGTCACGTTCGCGAGCCATGATGCCAAGTGCTTTACGGGCGCTGTCAATGTCTGCAACGCGCACAGATTGCACGCCAGCCGGCGGCGTCAATTCCTGTACGACGTTGAAAACGGGGCCTTCATTGTTCGGCCGGAATCCCCGCTGAACAAGATCGCTTTCAATGCGAGTGGCGAGATTAGCGGTAGATTGCGGATTGATCTGAACAGCCGCAACTTCCGGGCTATTGTAGCCAGTGCGTGAGGCCGCTTTTAGTTCGGCCACGGTCGGAGCGGCGACGACTGGCGGACGCATCGCACCAGGTCGGCTTGCCATTAAAGCCGTTTCGGCATCGCCAGCCGCGGCTTCATACATCTTCTTCGGATCGTCTTTTGCCGCGAGTTCCGGCGCGATCATCTCGCCGACCTTATGCGTCAATTGCGCGGTGGGGTGGCCGATGAGCGATCGCGCGGCGCCCGTGATCGGTGACGCCACCAGCCCCAACGCACCCAGGACGGCCTTGCCTGTGCCCAACAACCCTTCGATTGGACCTTTGGAGGCTCTGTTAGAAAGCCCCTCCTCGATAGCGGTCAAATTGCGGTCGGCCGTTGCGCCGATCTCGCGCGGGATATCCGTTATTGCATCTGTAATGTTGAACTGCGGCCCTGATGGGGTGCCATTCAACTGCGCGAGCAACGTCGGGTCGGAAACCGGCTGCTTGCCGTTCAGTTGCGCCAGCAGTGCGGGATCCGTGACAGGGGTTGCCATTTTTACTTCTCGAACCACTGACCGTTTTCTTGATAGTATTCCTTGCCGCCGATCGACTTGGTGACAGGCTGCTTTGCCGTATCAGGCGACTTGTAGCCAGGCCCAGCACCCTTCTTCATCGCCGCGATAGCAACCTGCCTGGACTGCGCTTTCTGCGCGACAACCTCAGGAGCGTCGCCGGGCTGGGGGAAAAATTCCTTGTCGTAGCGGGTGAACTCCTCCTTGCCGATTGCGGCGCCGGATTCCTGACGAAGCAAAGCCGTGATGAACTGGCTTTTGGCCTGCCCGAACTTCTGATAGTTGCTTGATTGCATTGCCGATCCGACGACGGGAACACCGCCTGCGATCTGCTGGGCCGCGCCGGACACGCCAAGGCCTTCTTTTTCAAGACCTCCGGCGATGGCCGCTTCTGCGGCTTCCATGCGGTTGCCGAACTGTTCTGCTTTGGCCTGCACTTCGGTTTTCTTGCCGGTAGCCGCGTCGGCTGTTGCCGAGGTCACGTCCTGACGAAACTTCTTCGGATCGACGCCGGCCGGTATCGGAATTTGCTTGCCATCAGGTCCGGTCACGGTTGCCGGGGTCGATGCGCTGCCGCCCTGTTGAGGCAGCGGAACGGCGGTGCCCTTTGCAGGATCAATGAAGCCATAGGTTTTCTTGCCGAACTCGTCTTCACTGATCACGCCGAACTGCGGCTTGGTCGCGCCTTGATAGACCGGTTCAACGGCTCCCGTTCGCGGGTTGGTGCGAAGGATCGTGCCGTCCGGCTGGCTCTGGAAACCGTATTGCTGGGGCGCGGCATACTGCTGGTAAAGCTGCATTCCGAGCGCGCGGATTTGTGGATTTGAACTGCCGAGGTGCTGCCGGATTTGAGCCGCGACCTGCGGCGGAATAACCGGCTGGCCCGCCTGCGCCATCTGCTGCGGGGCAGGTTGAGCGGCCTGCGGAGCGGGAGCGGCCAGCGCACTGGGAACGAAATTCGGATCAGCGCTCGCCACCTGCTGCGGCGCGTTCGCACCGCCGATGAATTTGTGATCGCCGATCATCACGCCGGGCTTTTGTGCCCAATCCGGCATCGGACGGCCGAGTGCGGTTTGCAGTTTCGGCTGAATGAAATTCAATGCCCCGCCGGTCGGGTCGTTCGGGGCCTGCCCGCCCTCACCGTAGGCCATGGCGATGGCCTGATCTGCCGCCGCGGCCTGTCCTGGGTTCGCCATTGCGCGGGCCATGCGGGCGCGTCCGCCTTCCGTGTTCCACGGTTCAAACTGGTTCTTGGCAGTCACCACGCCGGAAGGCGTGTCGCCGCCATAACCGCCATTGACGGCCCGACTGCGAATGACACTGGCGACGGCGTTCTGATCTTCGGCAGGCTGGTTTGCGGACTCGCCAAGGATGGTCGCAATCATGCGCGTACGGTCATCCCCAGATGGCGGATCGAGCGGGCTCGGCTCGTCATTGGAATAGATTTTGCCGGGCTGGGTATTCGGCGTGGCGCTCATTGCAGGGGCCATAGGAGCGGCGGGCGTGGATGCGCCAGGAGAAAGACCGGGCAGATTGCCCAGCGCAGCCGAAAATTCCTTGTCCTTGGCGTCCTGATCGCGTCCTTCAAGGCCAAGCAAGAGAGCCTGCGCCATGCGGGATGCCCCCTGCCACGGCGATTGAATTGGGGACGTATCCATGGCGCCTTGGGCGAGCAGCGCCGCAATCCGCTTTTTGTAGTCAGATTCACCGCCGCCGAGATTGAGCGCCATTTATGCATCCCCCATGACCATGCTGTAATTCACAGCCTTGAAGCCGCCGATCTCATGCACCGCCTTGGGCATGACCTTCTCCACATCGTCAGCCATGACGCCAACGCGGTCGATATCATCCCAGAGGTATCGGTAGGCGTAGATCTTCAGGCCATTGGCGAGTTTCACGCCGGTTTCGCGGATGAAATGCTTCAAACGACGATCCGAGCCCATTAGAAGCGGTAGGCCGTATTTCATGCCGCCCATCAGCGCAGCCTGCCCGAGTCCGAACATGCCACCCATCGCGGCGTTGTTCTGGCTCTGCTGCGTCTGATAGTTCTGATTGTTCAGCGCGGCCGAATTGTAGGTCATCCCCGCGATATCGGTCGGCGCAACGCTGCCGCCCTGATACTGCTGGAATTGCGGAGCCGTAACCTGTCCACCTGACATCAGCGCGGAAATTTCGTTGATCGGCTGGTTGCGGAGTGCCAGCATTTCCTGCACGCCGCGGTTTCGCGCATCGCTCGAAATACCGTAAAGCCGCGACTGTTCCTGACCGCCCGCCAATACGGACTGCATCCGCTGGTCCGTAGCCTGACGGTTAACCGAGTCCATTTCCTCGTTGAACGCCGACGAACCGCGCGCAAGACCTTGGTTCACCAGCTTGGTTTCCAGCGCGTTGCGGTCGCGCTCGATCTGCGGATTGAGCCGGGAGTTAAGCGCCTCTTCCACACGCAGCCGATCAGCCGAGAAATCGGTAGGCACCTTGGGCAAACCGTCAAACGAAATCGGCTTGGAAAGCGTATCGTTGAGCCGTCCGGTTTGTCCGATCGCGAGATTGTTCAGGTCGGAGCCGAGCCGGGTCTGTTGATTGTAGAGTTTCTGTTGTTCGGGCGAGAGCGTTACCACGCGCTCATATTGCGGGATGTCGTAACCCTCCCCGCCGCCGGCACCGACACCGCCGCCGCCCATACCGAACGCCTCGCCCATCTTGCCGCCGTAGCCACCCGTGCCGCCGCCAGGTGCTACACTTTGACCGGCAGGAGCACCGATGCGCTGCGTTCCGATCTGGTTATACCGCACCGAACCGTAGGGGCTGGTTTCGTTGGCGTTGCCCATGATGGTGTTGGCAATCGCCGTCTGCACGTTCGATCCGGTCTGCGCCGCGGCGGTGGCTTTTGGATCGGGTGCGGCAGGTGCCGATGCAGCTTGCTTACCCATTTAATTGCTATCTTTCTGGTTTCGATAGGTGTGTTGTGCTACGTTTCACACATGGCAAAACATCGCACAACGCTGACTGATCGCTTTTGGAAAAAGGTCCAAAAGTCTGACGAGAACAAGTGCTGGCTCTGGATTGGAGCCAAGTCAGTTGCGGGATACGGCGACCTGACAATCAGTTACCCGCCGAAGCCGCGCATTGGCTCACAGATACTCATATGAACTGCATAAAGGTTCGATACCTTCCGGCCTTCACATACTCCACGCCTGCGACAACCCAAGCTGCGTAAACCCCGAACATCTTTCTGCCGGGACAGCGGCGGACAATTTACAAGACGCATCTCGCAAAGGGCGATTGAGGGGGGCCAAGATGCCCGGAATGAGCAACCCCGCAGCCAAGCTTACCGACGACGCGGTAAGACAAATAAGACAGCAACTTATCGCAGGCCGCGTTATGCGCCGTATAGCGGCCGATTTTGGTGTTGACCAAACCGTAATCCATCGCATCCGGGATGGCCGATCTTGGTCTCATGTCGAGTAGGCTGCGGAATCCACCGGCACTCCTCCCGAAGCATGGAATAAATAAACGCATCCTCGCGGCCATCCAGCGCACGACGCGCAACGCCCTCTAACTTGAAACCGTTTCGTTCATTGGCCGACCGCGCCCGCTTATTGCGGCGTCCTGTGATAGTGGTCATCCGAATGCAGCCAAGCTGCACGAACGGATAGGAGAACAAGGTCCGCACCGTCTGCGGCAGACACCAATCCGGCCGATCGAACGCGGCCGACATTTCAATGTCGTGGCCGCGGTAATTGTGAAACACCGCCCCGCCGATCAACTCGCCCCTGCGGACCACACCGAGCGCAGTACACGGCCCGAAACTCGATTCCCTCATGTGCGGGATGCGAAGCCGAACCATTTCGGTTACGATATCGTCCGCCCCGAACAGGACCGAACCGACCAGTTCGGCCATTAGAACGTGCCAACCTCAAACATCAGGTCCACCGCGTTGAACTGGAACTGGTCCGCGACCGCCGCCCCCATTGCAACGGAAATCACCGAACCCTCCGCGTCAACCGATTGCCATTTTGCGCTTGGTACGATCGACAGCGCCCATTCAGCCACGTCCCACTCGGCCTCATCCCAATACGCGCCGGCCGTGGCCTGTGAGGACGCCGAATAGTTGACCGTTCCAAGGTCGTAATTGCTGCGCAGCGCCAGCAAGGGAATATAGCCCTCCGGCCCCGAGAACATCGGCCGCGCCATCTTCACCGACTTGCTGCGCACCGTTCCCAGATTGGTATAAGCCGAGATCGAAACCGCGTTGATTTCATCGCCGTCGTCTGAATAGGTGCCGCCGTATTTGTAGACCGTGCCGTCATGCCCGCCGAAATACAGCACATCGCCCTTAAGGCCCCAGCAGCCGGCATTCATTCCGGTGAACCGGCACCATCCGCCGGTCTGGGTGTTCATGACGTACTGATGCGCGATCGACCGTTCCGTGATCGGCACGTTGACCACCATCAACCGGCCTTTGGGATATTCCACCAGTTGCCAGCCGAACGCGGTTGACGAACCTTTGTAAGCGGTCGCAAATGCGCCGGAAATCTTGTCGGTAGCCGCAACCTTCGCGGCACCCGAGGCCGCCAGCGGAAGGATGGCCGACAATGGAAGCACGCCCTGCGAAGTGATAAGCCCCAGGTCAGCGCCGGCTTGCACAAAGCAGCGCCGCCCAACAGGCTCTGGAATGCGGAACGTCCCTACCTTTGTCCATGTGGTTGAGCTTGACGGATCAGTTCCGCTGTAAATCACAGCCTCGCCGCGAGAAGTGATGAACACCGCGAGATCGTCCAGGCCGGCGCCGCCATCGCGCGTCCATGACGCCATTGCCAACAGATGCCCGCCCAGCTTGCAGAACGGGCCGAGGGGAAGCTTTGTGGCCGCGCCCGCAATAGCAGACGCCGGCAGATACCATGCGTTCAGCGTATCCTTTTCAACGAACCACAACCGGCTGACATGCGCAGAGACATGGATCAGGTTGGCGGACGTTACCCCCGTTATCGCGGGTTCGGTCCATGTCGCGCCGTCGTAATTGATAACATCGTCCACGCCGTTGCAGGCCACTAGGAAATTACCCCCGGTGGTCGCGAACATGGTATGTTGCCAGCGCCCGTTGGTGAGCGAACCAAGCACGGAACTTGCCGCTCCCGCCACCGTGACATCCCAGATATCGGTTGCGGTGGCGCCGAACAGTTCGAGCGAGCCGTTCGGCGGGCTGTACTCCATCAGGGATTCGATGGCAGCGCCCAGCCCGGTCGCGTGTTCGGAAAATCCCTCCCGGAGTTTCACGCCGCCGGTATCGGGGATGAAGTTGTCGAGTAGTATCGCATCTTCCGGCGGCATCGCGGCCAGCGGGTCGCGCGCATTCCAGCCGCCGACAGGCGCCGGCAGGCTCTTGACAGTCGAGATCAGACCGCCGCGCCCATGACCGCCGCCAGCCCTTGCACGGTGCAGCGACGTGAAGCGTGCGGACTTGCCCCGGAGTGCCTGACGCATCAGCCGTTCACCGTGCCGGGGAATGCAAGCGCGGCGTCACCCGTGAAGCGGCCTTGGCCGATTTTCAGTATGCGCGAACCCTTGTCGCGGGCGACTTCCTGCGCCATCGCGATTTCAAAATTCTGCATGTCCTCCGCGTAGTCGTAACCCTTCATCGCCCGCCAACGCCAGATCAGCGCCAATGTCAGCAGCCGCTCGGGCAGCCTGAACGTGTCGGTATCAACCGTGAACGTGGTTTTGGTCGTGGTGCCGTCCACCGCGAGAACGATCTTGTTTGAGAGGTAGTAATATTTCGCGCTATCGGTGGACGCCATCGCGGGATAGATCAGCAAAGAACCACCCAGGATGATCCATTCGCCGCCGACCGTACCGAAGGTCCGCAAGCGGTGGTCCTGCCACACATCGAGGTCGTCAATGCTGGTCAGTGGGAACGAGGTCGAGGTCAAAAAGATATTGGCCTTGACCGGCATTCGGTCATAATCGGTCGGAAGGTCAAATTCGGTATCGCTACCGTCGCCGGCCTGCGTCTTGAGCAGCATCAGCTTGCGCCAGTCGTGCGCCTTCGCGATGTACGGGCCGGCCTCGTTGCAGAGAGCCGCCAGTTCCACCGCAAACGGGTTGGTGTTCGCTATCAGCGTTGACAGCGCACCGAACCCCATCAGCTTTGATGCCTGATCGCAGGCCGACAGAACGGTCATCAGGCGGCCTCAGACTGCCGGTTAGCGAGTTCAGCCGCCTTGGCAAGCAGGGTATCCCGGCTCGGATTGCCGCGCACGCCCTCGCCGCTCTCGCGCTTGATGAAGGTTTTGAGTTCAGCGTCGGTGCAATCCTCCAAAGGCTTGTCGGTCGCCTCGGCCTGAACGACAGCGCCCTGCATCAGCCGTTCTACCATTTCCTTCAGTCGAGCGAGTTCGGCCGCCATTGCGGCCGTGCTGGCGCCGTCCTTCGCCGCAGCAAGAAATGCGCGGGCCTTCTCGCGTTCGGCGCGGGCGTTCATACCGAGTTTTGTCAGCGTGCCGTCCGTCACATCGGCGTATTCGTCCACCGAAAGAATTCCCATTGCCTTCAGTTCGGCCACGCGCGATGAAGTGAGGATCGGCCATGCTTCCAGCGGCGTGCCGATCGCGGCGCGTTCCTGCCCGGCCTGGAACGCCTCGTAATGCTTGGGCCAGCGCTTGCGGTGCTTGTCCTCAACCGGAAACACGGCCACGGTCTGCTTGTCGCCGGGGAATTTCACCTCAACCATTTCTTTCTCGTCGAAAATGGGGCGGCCTTCCTTTTCGGAGGCGGCTTTGTTCTGAACCGGCTTTTTGAAGAAGCGCGGGCGAGCGGTATTGCGTTCAGTGTCGTTTGAGGACATCTGTTCTCTCTTTCTGGGGTTATAGATTGGCTACACGGCCCAGCGCCGAGCGCAGTTGCTCGCTGCCAAGCCACGATTGGTAGATACCGCGATCATTGTGCGGGAACGACGCGCCCCGGAATGTGCGGGCGTCCGTCGCGTCGTGCGGGCGCTTGCCGTTGGCGAAATGGTGATGCTCGCACAGCACGTCAGGCAAATAGCGCATCAGGCCGGACGGCACCGCTACGCTTTCCCAAACGTCGTCAATGTACATCTGCACCATGCCGGGCAGAACCCAGAAGCCCATGGCGCGAACAAAATCGCCGCCCATGCAGATCACGCTGGTAACGTGCGGGGTGCCGTCGCGCTCCTTGACGCCTTGCTGCCAGTTGTCGTTCGGGTAGGAGATGAACTTTGCGCCCGCCGCCTCGATGAGCTTCGCGTCCCACCCCGTGGTGATCGGCAGGCAATCGTCAGCCAGCCAGCCGTACCAGTCCAGATTTGGATTTTGTCCGTAGAAGCGGCGCATGATCTCGCCGATGTTCAGATGCTCGTCGCAGGCGAACTGCTTCCAGCCCTTGGGAAGCCTCAGTTTTCCATAATCGCAGCCGTCCATCCAGACGAGGCCCTTGGACGTGGTGCCGCTTTCAATGCAGGCATCCAAGGCCCTTTGGCACATCTCGGGGCGGTTGCGTGTCGGCAATAACCACATCACCAATGCGCCATCAGGTCGGAGAGAACATGCGGCCTTGGCAGGCCATGAAAGCAAACCGCGCGGGCGTTGGGCGGGATGCCCTCGGCGCAATGCGCCTTGAATGATACGAATTGCCGCGGGAACAGCGTTTGCAGCCGCGCCGCGTTCGGCATCATAGTTTCGATCCAGCCGCCATCGCCGCGCTGGTGAAACGCGGGCCGTCCCGCTTCATCCCATTTGGTCCAGATGTGATCTGCCTCGCCCGCCGTCCACATCATAGCTCCAGAGGCTAAAAGCTCCGGATGATAGAAATCCTGCAACATCGCAAACGGCCCGTCATAGCGGGACATATGGTCAAGCGAGCCTGTGATGATCGTATCCAGATCGAAGAACAGACAGCGGCCTTCGAACCGGCCAGGCTGGAACATGGCGAGCTTGGCCCACCATCCCGTTACGTCGGGCACGTCGGTAATGACGTGGAATTTATAAGGATGCAGCAGATGCCGGTGAATGCCGGCCCGTAGACGGTTCACATAGTCGTCGCCGCGCCCCAGGTAATTCCCGTGGTTGACGACTATGACATTAAGCATGAACGCTCGCGGTCGATATGTTGCAGCAGGCCGTCGCCGAACAGTTTTAGTTCCGTGCCGTCGCCGAGACTGTTAAACACGGCCTTGCCCTCGATCCAGTCGCGGATTTGCGCGATGAAATTCAAAGATGTCTGATAACCACACAATTCCATTTGCTTCATGCCGTCCCGATAGTCCGGGTAGGCATGGGTTTTGACGCCCCGGAAACTCGAATCCAGCCCGTGGCAGTGAAACTTGCGAAACCCCATGAAATGCCCCAGCGTGAGCCAGCGCAGCCCCATGGTTGATCCGCCGTCGATCAGGTACTTTGCACCACCTGCCGACATGACCGCGCTTTGGACGCCAAGCGGATGCCATAGAACGATCTTGCAGCCCTTGAGCTTATCGAACACGCGCGGGTGACAGGTCGAGCCGAGAAAGAAAAAAACGTCCGGGTGTCGTTCGATCAAATCCGCGATGTGTGGGCGCGGGTCCATAATTCCGCAGGCCCACGGCGTCACACCCTTTTCGAGCAGAAATCCAAGGCTGGCATTGGCGGCCACGATAACGCCGGTCAGATCCCGCCAAGTATCTTCAAGCGAGGGACCGCCGGCCGCAATCGAGAGAATGCGATCATGCGGCGCGCACGGCCCTGCTTCACGCAAACCCCGCGACATCGCGGAACGCACGTTTTCGGCCATGTCGTCGTCATCAACGCAGACCTTGACCGGGAATTGTTCGAGGATGCGGGAGACAGCCCCCGCATCCTCAATTTTAGCGTCCAAGATCAAGCGATCCAGGAGGTCTTGTCGTTCACCCAGGGGCGGTTGATGTCGAACTCGGTGTAACCCGAGCTTGCCACCGTCAACGCCGCCGAACGGGCATTGTTGACACCGTCGCCCGCTACCGAGGTGTCGTCCACCGAACCGCCGGTGCCGGTGATCCACACGCGGGTATTGGACGCCATCAGGGTCAGGCACTTGCCGAGCGCCATGCCGTTGATCTGGAACCAGCCATAATAGCTGGCCGTACAGGCCGACATAGCAATGGCAACCGGGCCGATGGCGTTAGCCGCCAACAGCGCGGTAACGCCGCCGTCGTTCTTGTACGTTACCCAGGACTTCTCAGCGCAGGAGGCAACGCCCTTGAGGTAGATGAACTCGCCGGCACCATAGGTCGGGTCAACTGCGCGGCAGATGGTCCCGACCTTGTGCTTTGCGGTGGTTTCCTTGTTGGCGATCGGCTGCCAGCCAAGGGAGTTTTCAGTGAACTTGTAAGCCATAGTGTATTCTCCCTTACGACGTGATCAGCTTCGCCTGATGAAGCGGATTCGCTATCGTCAGGTTGCCGTAGAAGCCGATATGCTGGACGATCGCGTCCTGGTTGACGGGGCGCTGCTTGCCGCCGAAGGCGACAAAGTTACGATCCGCGTGATAACGGAAACGCAAGCCCTCGCCGACCTGGAGGAAGTAGGAGGTGTTGGCCGGCATGGCCGAACCGATACCGCCCTCAAGCACGACATCCAGCTCGTAACCGGCGCCGGCAAATGCCAGTGACGGGAAACCGAGCTTGGCCGACTTGCCTTCCTTCTGGATGCGCTGAATGGCAACCGTCGCCTGCTGGAACATGCGAAAATGAGTCGCATCGCACGCGATCATGTTCGGGCCGTTCTTGCCGCGGGTGTGGCTGATCAGTACACGGGTGTACTGGTCATGGATGTTCGCAGCCGAGGTAGCGGCCGAAAAATCCGAGTTGCCGTTGTAGGAGCCGGTACGCCACAGCGCGACATCCGTCCGCGAGATGCCGCCATAGGTGCCGGAATCCTCGGTGGTCGGAACAGCAAGCTGCAAACCGCCGATCTGGTTGGTCTCGGTGCCGTCGTCGTGGAGGTCTTCCACGAAACGGTCAACGAGTTCCTTTTCCGCCGCGGAGATATGCTCCTCCATGATATCGAGAAGCTGCGCCGAACCGGCGTTCTTCAGGATGTCCTCACCCGACAGGGTCACCGACACAGCCGCGAGCTTTGCGGTGTATTCGGCATCGTTGAACAGTTCCGCCGGCACCGGGTTGAGGAATTCGTACCCGGTGTAACGGGTGTACGAACCGGACTCGGCATACAGCAGACGCTCACGGATCGAAGGACCGGAGAATGTTTTGAAGCCTCCCTTTTCCTTCATGAGGGCCAGGATTGCGTTGGAGTTGGAAACGAGGTCCGCGTATCCGCGCGACCGATCTTCCAACGCCAGCGAAAACGCCTCCTGGAGGCGTTCGTTGGTGTTGATAGCCATGTTAGGTTCCTAGATTGGGGATGGCCTTAAAGGCCGACCTGCGCGAACGCTCCTTGAAGGGCTTCGCGCGTGGAACCGGCGGGTTTCCTGGTTGTAGGGTTTGAGCCTGCCGAGGGGGTGCCGGTGATGGATAGATTTGCCTTCCGGGTTTGAGCCGGGTCGGGCTGTTTGGGTGGCTGCTTGTCGGCTTCGATCTTGGCGGAAATCTCGGGGTTGAGCCGGATCGCCTTCTCGTAAGCATCTGACAAGTCTTTCGCGAAACCAGTCTCGATCATTTGGGCGATCGGGTCTGATAACTCGTCGAAATAGGGATGGTCGCTGGCGAACTTGTCCACCGCGGCCTGTGCGTCTCGCTGTTTGGCGGCGAGTTGCTGCTGTTCAAATGTCTGCTTGACCGAACCAACCTCGGTTTCAAGCCTGCGCTGCATTTCCGCGATCTGCCCATGGAGCGCCGCGATTTCGGGGCTAACCCCCGTGCTGGCGGGCTGGCCGCTGACCTGTGCGACAAGGGCCTGCACCATCGCGTGCGGGTCGATGCCGATATTGCGCCAGATTTGCATGGTGCCGGCAATCGGGTCTTGGCGTAGCCCGGCCTCAATCCCGGTATAGTTGGCAAGCGCCTTGTCGAGCGTCGTACCGGACGCACGGGCCATCTCGTCATATTTGCGGATCGGCTCGAATGCCGACGCCTCGGCCTTGTATCGTTCGATGCCCTGCGTTAGCTCGCCGATCGCGCGTTCAACTTCGGCGCGTACCGGCTCGGGCGTCTGCGCCCATGCTTCCTGTGCGGGCTTGGCAAAGCGTGTCGGCGGCGTGACGGCGGGCTGCTCGACCTTTGCGGACTCGGGCGGCTTAATCGTGATCGCTCCGCTTCCCTTGGCGTCAATCGTCAGGTTTTCGTTGGTGCCGGCCGACTTCGGGGCGAAGCGTCCGGCTTCATCACGGGCACGGTCTGCGGCGGCCTTGGCGGGCTCGCTGGGTACGCCTGAATTTGGTTCGTCCTTGGGCTCGGTCTTGGCGAATGCCGCTACCAGCGCGTCCCGTGCGCTCGGCGCGGGGGCATTGGATTGAGTATCGACCGCCGTGGTATCGGCGGCAGGAATCGCGCTCTCGGCGGGGTTTGAGCCCGCGATTGCCTCGTCAGACATAAATCAGCCTTTCAGCAGGTTGGAATGCCGACGCGGGCGGCGGCCTTGCGAACACTCTCGCGAATTGCTTTCTTGTCGGGCTTCATCGGCGGCGGCGGCTTCAATTCCTCGTTGCCAACCTCGATGTATCGTGCGCCTTGCGGATTGCCGCTCGGCAGATAGCTTGCGCGCAACGCGGCCTTACTGGTGTACATCCGACCATCGGCCATTGAACGCAATTCGGTATAGTCCGAAATCACCATCGGCCGCGGCAAATCAGACGCGGCGCGGACAGGTGCGCCAGCAATGATCTTCGGCACCATCCCGTTTTCATCCGCCTGCGGATGGCCGGGCCGGTAGACCCAGGGGCCGCCGCGCATTAGGTGGCCTCGATATCCGCAGCAACCAGTGCGGCAAGTGTCGGCGGCATACCCAAAGCCATCAGGCGAAGCTCCTCGCCCTCGCCTGCGGTCATCTGGTCGTACAACTCATTCGCCAACGGGACGGAAAACCCGAACGCGATCAGCTTTGCGGCGACGGGCGTTCCCTCGACCTGTGTCGCCAGTTCCGCCGCCTGGACGTGGTTCATGCCGCGCGCCATATAGGCGGTTGTCGAAGCCGTCATAGTAAATCCTCCGCAGTAAGCAGTTGATTGCCGAAACCGACATAGGTGTAATCGTTGCCATCGTTGAGCCGGAACGAGGGCGAGAGAATGCGAACCCAGGATGTGCCAAGAGCGTCAACATCAATGCGCGCGCCGGGCGTTTCCGCTGCCGGCGTGGCCTTTTCCCAGATCGCCATCAGTCCACATCCTCAGTCTCTTTGGCCTGCTTTGCCTTATGCTCGGCGGTTTCCATGCTCAGTTGCGCCTGACGCTCGCTGGCCTCGGCCTTCATTCTCATGCCTTCGCGCTCGATCCCTAGCTTGTCATAGAGAAACTGCAATTCGGCTTCTTGGGCCTGCCGCTCCATGACGCGCTGGTCATTCATCGCCTGCATCTTGGCCTGCAATTCCGCCATCGTGGCCGCCGTCTTGGCCTCGGTTTCCTTCAGTTTGGCTTCCGACTGCACCTTGGCCGTCTCTGCCTTGGCCTTCTCGGCTTCTACCTTCGGATCGGGCGGCGGCGGCTGGTTGGCCTGCTTCGCCATCGCGTTCATCTGCTCGACAAGATCGTCAATCGCGCCCTCAAGCGGTCGCCCGGCCCTAAAGCCCTGCGCCGTGAACTTCAGCACTTCCCCCAGGAACGGGGCCATCTGCGGCGCCTGCATCACCATCGGTGCGGCTTCCTTGAACAGCGTGCCGATTGCGGTTGCGAACTCGACACGGCGCTGCTTGTCGGCATCCTCGTCGGGTTGAATGGTCGAATCCGTCTCGACCTCGATCACAAAGCCGCGCGCCTTGTCATCGCGAAGGAATGCTATCACTTCCTCAATAGATGGCGTTTCCAGCATGGTCTGCATTTCCGGAGGCATCTCGGGCATCGGCGGGGCGGGCTGGCCCTGCGCTTGCGCCATCTGCGCCTGCTCTTGGACTTGCGCCTGCACCTGCTTGATCTTCATCTGGGCCATCGCCTTGTCCTGCTGCTTCGGCAGGTTTAATTGCGACATCGCCATGATCGTCTCAGGCTCGAAATTCTCCGCGATGATCTCCGCGCCAATCCGGGTCATGTCCCGCGCGAACCGCGCCATTTCGTTCTGCCGGCCACGAATACGCAGCGAACCCCATTGTGTTTTAAGCTGCTGTGCGCCTAGCGTCTCGTTGGGATCGGACTGGCCGCGCACAATGTCCGATATGCCCGTGATCTGGTAAACATCGTCAATAACAACGCGGCGAAGCTCTACAAGCCCCGTGATCAGTTGCAAGGCGTCCACAACTGGCAGCCATACAATCGAATCCTTGTACGAGGCCCCGCCCAGCGCCGCATAGGACGAGATCGGCACCAATGTTGCGCGGTTATCCAGCGACTTTATCGCCGCTTCGATGGCATCGGATACCTCGCTAGCGCCCGCCGGATAGAAGCCCTTCATGCGAAGGCTTTCCGACAGCGCCGAAATCCGTGCCGTATATTCGTTGATTTCCTCTATCTGGTCCTTGTATTGGACGATATCAGGAACCGGCTTTAGTTTGCCGGGGACGGTGGTACCAAATACCGGGCGCGGGCACGGCCAGAACGTGGTCAGATCCAGCCACGGGTCTTGCGTGTCCAGCTCGGTGTCAAAATCCTCCGCGACGAAATGCACCTTGCCGGTGGTCCGACACCAGATTTCCCAAACCGGAACCTTATCCTCGGTCTTGTCGGTCGCGACCGCGTTCGGGTCGCGCTTTTTCTTCGGCACGTCGGCGAAGGTAAAGCCGAACGGCTTTAGCGCCTCGTCAAACCGCTTGGCGCCCTCGTCCTGGGTCAGCCATGCCCGAAAGCCAACCCATTTGACCTCGCGCCAGTTGCGCGCCGGGTCATGGGCGAAGTCGCAGGCCGTGAAATGATCGAACGCGAGTTTTGAAACCCCGTTCAGCATTTCCAGCCGAACGCGGGCCGTCCCGCGGGAGTACATCAGGAACTCGTCACGAACCTCTCGCATACAGCCATCGAGGTCAGACTGTTCAAAGCCCGTGATCAGGCAGCGCTCAACAGCATCGGACGCGGTAGAGGCAACCTTGTTCGGCACCTTGAACCGCGGGTCAACCACAGGCACCGGGGTACGTGCGTAAGCCGCTTCCTTCAGTACCTCGATATTGGCCCAGAAGATCGAATACTCACGGTCAGCCGAGTCCGCGCGCTCATCCTTGGAATAGAGCTTGTCGATGTTCTCCCGACGCTTGCCCCACTTCTCCTCAATGGCGGATTTGTACTCGGCCAGCCGGTCATGCCAATACTTCGCGGAACGGGGCTTGCCCGTCGTCTCCGCGCTGTCTTGGGTTGGTTCAACGGCCATTAAATGCGAATCCTTACGCCCTTCGGCGCTACTGGCGGGCCGGGCAAGTAGACCTGGCCGGGCTTGGCTTTGGGCTTGGGCTTGTCCACCACGACAGTTTGCGACCGCCACGCCATGCAGAGATAACGGAAGGCGTCAGCGGTATGGCTCGACCAATCGTGCCGTGGGTTATCCTTGAATGAATGTGTTTTCTCGTCGAACTCGGCGCGGTATTGCCTAAGCGCCTCTATGCCGTCTTTGCAGCGTATGCGGTCGAACCAGACCCGCGGTAGCGTCATGCGCGCGGCGTTGATGCCGTCGAATATCTTGTGATCGGGAACAACCTTCGGGTTTCGGTTAAGGCTGATTAGCGTCTCAACCCGCGTTCTGCCGGTGCCCAACTCCCGCACCTTGGCATCATGCGGCACCCAATCATCGCCGTATCGGTAAGGCTTCGACGCCAGCACGCTTGCGTAATGCGGCAAGCCCTGCCCGTGCGCCTCGTAATGGTCAATCACCCGTATTTCAGCGCCGGAGACCTGAAAGAACCAGATCGCCGTACTATCGCCGATGCCCAAATCCCATGCCGTGTGAACCAACAGGTTAGGATCAGCGTCAACCTCCGTGATCCGCCCTGCCCGCTCAGCCTCCGCAATCTCCTTGCCGAAATAGGCGCCGAGAATGGCCGCCTCAAACGAGCATTCAAACTCTTGCGCGTATTGCTCCGGCGTCATGTCGCCGCGGGCATCTTCCAGTTCGTCAGGCGCGATGATCCCCGTTTCCGAGGCCCGCAGTATCAGCGCGAACCAGTCAGCAGACGCTTGCGACCGCGCCCACACGTCGTAAAACTCGTTTCGCCCCTTCGGCGTGCCGATGAACGTACCCCAGCCCTGCCGATCGGCCAGCATGGGCCGGATCACCTCGCCCCAGACGCTCGGCCGCATGTCGGCGTATTCGTCAAGCACAACGCCGTCCAGATATGCGCCGCGGAGCCTGTCCGGGTTGTCAGCGCCGTGAATGCGTATCCTGGCCCCGTTGACCAGCTCCACCCAAAGCTCGCCCTCGTTCTTGTCCGCGATGATCGGTTGGGCGAACCGCTTGAGGTATTCCCAGGCGACTTCCTTGGCCTGCGCCAGAAACGGGGCCACATAGGCAAAGCGCCCATGCGGTATCTTGAGCATGATGGCTCGCCGCACCATGTCATTGATGCAAGCTACCGTCTTGCCCGCGCGGCGGTGCGCTACAATGGCGGCCCATCGCTCGGCTCGATCGTGGTACGCTTGAAAGACGCGCCTTGGCGAGTAGGGCAGAACTACCGTTCGGGCGGCAGCCATGAAACCTGTATAGGCCCGCCGTCATTGCCGGTGAGCTGCGTTGCCGACAGATCAGGTAGCACCTTCCCGAGCAACTTGATTGCGGCGGTTACTTGGCTACTGTCCATCAAAGGCGTTGGCGAATTAACGTGGTCTGTCAATCGGTTGATTAACTGACTGGCTTGGATTTTCTGCCTTACCTCGTCGGGATGCCATAGCTGCTTACGCGCTGCCATTCAATTCCGGCCCGAAGTTGAGCGATTGATAGACGCCATCGCGAATCTTTACCCACCCCGGCGCGTATTGCATGTCCTCCGTTACGAGGAACAGGCCCCAATGTGAGCAGCTAATCACGCCGGCTGGTCCGGGTTCATTTCAGAACATGCCGTATCGGTAAACATCCCGTCGATGCCTTGGCCGCCGAAGGGGATCATGATCACGGGTTCCATGCCTACCATTCCAGGCTCGCCTGACAGGTTCTCGGTAATGGTTTCTATGGCCCGCTGTTCTGCCGTCATCTGGTCGCGGGTTGGATTTGGGCGCGGGCGGAACTGGATGATTTGTGCAACCATTTCGCAATCTCCGCTCTTGCCGATGTTGAATAAGCGCCCCGGTCCACTGGACTGGCGGATTCTAACCGCACTCGGGGCCGGACAGCTAAAGTACACTGGCGTCGCCGGTTATTAGGGGATTGTGCGACCGCGACTTTTGGGCTGTCCGATATGTTAAGCCGTATAAATCCAGCGGCTTTATATGGTTTAGCGAATAATTCTGGCTTATGTGATTTAGCAAATAAAAGGGAATTATATACATGACTCCCTTTTCCACAGTTCATCGGAAGGTCGCCCCGATATGACGGCTGAGCGGCAACGGAATCTTGGCGATCATGGCGGCTGCCATTTTCCGGCCGCTGGATTTGGAACCATGACGCCGCTGCAACGAGGCGTTCTCGCCGCTTCCGAACCAGTCGCCGCCGCCCTTACGGCCTTCCATCCCGCAATCGCGAAACGTAAAGCGCGCGCCCTTGCCCTTGTCCGTTCGTCTACCGCTGGCGCTGGGCACCTTGACCGCCTCGACAACAGAGGCGGTCTGGAAAGACTTTCCAGACCCGTCAAAGCGGAAACCCGGAACCTTGGTGGCGTTGAGTGTGATCGGCATCAGGGCCGGCACGTCGCCACACAGATAGAACGATCCGAAATTCCAGCGAGCACGACCGACCCATGGCTCCGCACCGCGCACGTTTTCGACCAGCAACGGGATATGCCGACCCGCCGCGAACGATGCCTCTTTCTGAATGCGGAAACACTCGTTGAACAGCCGATTGAGGGCGGCGAGCTTTGCGCCGGTCGTGTCCTCTCGGATAGCCTTCGCCTTCGCCTTCGCGAGGCTCCAAGGCATTGCCATGTAGCTGTATTCCTGACACGGCGGCGATGCGACGATCAGTGTGGCGGTCTTGAATTGCGAGCCGTGCAGCGTGCAAACGTCCTGAATGACCAGCTTGCCGGGATAAGCCATATCGCCGTAGGCGTGCTGCTCAATGTCAAAGCCGATCACGTCATAGCCTTCGGCCAACAGGCCGTCCGTCCAGCCGCCAAGGCCACAGAACAGATCAATCGCGAGCGGCATCGTTCTTCCTCTTTCGACGCGCTCGCTTCTTCGCGGGCTTGCTCTGCGGCTTCGCCCGGACGGGTCATAGTCAAATCACTTCGACATTGACGTTTGTAGCAGGTTTTGCTCCGGGGTCAAGTGTTTTGTGCGGGATGGTATATTATTCACAGGAAGCGGCTTTCAACTCTAAATAAAACTCGTGATAGCGGACCATCCGCGCGATGTCCTTCAGCCTGACACCCTTTAGGCGCCGAATGTCGCTGTTGTGGCGCAAGTCCTCGATCTTGACATGGACCGCATCTGGGTTGGCTTTGACGGCCTCGCGATACTGCGCTTCGTCCTCACCGGGGTATTTTGTCAAGCAGGCGATGCCCTTAACAACCCGCTCAGAAAATCCGAGGCGGCGAAGACTCTCCTGACCAATCTTTGTATCTTCCAACAGGTCGTGGCCTACCGCGATACACTGCAACTCTTCATCGTCTGTCCGCAGACGGTGCATGACAGTCAGCGGATGCAGGATGTAGGGCCGGCCGCCCTTATCGTATTGCCCGGCGTGCAATTCCGTCGCTAGTGTAATCATCTTGGAAAGCATCTCGCCTTTTTTCATGTGAAAACCCTACCACAACCCGCGCTGATATGATATAGAAACCATTATGAATTGGGCTTAACTTGCATTCTCTGTTTTCCAGTTGGCTCCGTCGCAAAACCGAAAACGGCCGCAATCTGGTTCAAACACACATACAGTCGCTTCGAGAAATACGATTCCCATTCCTTGCCCGAAAATCCGCGCGCCGCCGCCATCTGCTTAGAAGTTCTCGCATGGACCAAAACATCATGGATGATCGCCGAACCATCACCACCCAATTCCCGATAGCATTTGGATAGCCATTTCCCGGCCATTAGCTGCCCGTCCGTGAGGTTTTCCCGCGGTGGGTCTCCATCTACCGCCTCCGACCATTGAACCGCTCTAGGCCCCCTCTCTGCAACGCCAAAGTGCTTTTGAAACGCCCGGCCCGCCTGGTACTGCGCTTCGTCGATATGACCTCTGGCGTGATGGTCTGCCAAAGGGTCATCCCTCGTCGATCGCATGACGTACAGCTTTCCCCCAGCCTCTAGCGGGTCGTCGATCTCAATCGGAGCAACCTGTGCGCCGCGGACAAGATCGGTTGTTCTCCGGTCATGAACAGGATTAGCCGGGTTGTAAGGCTTCCCCTTGCGTCTGATCTTGCCTGCCACGTGATGCTTTCCTGTGATGAGGTTGGACGCGCTACACTTCGTCTTTCGCAGTAAGCCTGGCAATCAGCGATGGATCAGCCGAATAGCCCGCCGCGATTTCATCCCAGCTCAGGGCCTTGAAGGTCGTCCTATCCGCCTTGCCTGGGTCGAGATCCAACCCCCAATCCGGCCCGTACTTGGCTTTCATTTCGTCCAAGGTGGGCCGCACCTGGCCGCGCTGCGCCTCGATCGCCTCCCGGTCGGCCATAAGCTCGGCAACCTGTCGCTCCCGCTGTTGCTGCCGAATGGCCGGTGCCATGGCTTCCTCGCAAGCGTCATGAACTTCTTTGACGGTCGGCAACCAGCTTTTCTTGACCGGCAAGCCCGTGGTCGGATGCGTGACTTGGGTAATGATCCCCTCCGAATACTGCGCCAGCACGGCCGCAATGGCCGCCACATACGTTTCGGGGTCGTTCGCGTCACCCGTGCGATAGCAGCCGAGGAGAAGCCTCGACCTCTCCGCTGCGTATTCGTTCCGCTTCGCTTGTTGGGCCATCGAAGCTGGCAATTTTTCGGCGGAGATCGTCAGCGGCTTGAATGATCGCGCTTCGTGGTTTTGCATTTGTCACCTGTGCCGGTTGGTCTTCCCAACGGTTTTGATTGAGGAACGTCGCGGGGTTCAGCCAAGGGCGATCAGGGGGCTTGTCGCGGATGTAGGCAAACACGCCCTCGACGATTGCATCCAGGCCAGCGCGTTTTCTGGCGGCGACGAACGCTCGCAAGGCAGCGGGCTTGCCAACCTTATTCGGCCATAGGTTCCAGAAATCCTCAAACTCGAAATCAGATGAAGGTTCTTTCTTCTTTTCTTCTTTCTGAAAAGCATCTTCAGAAACAGATACAGATACAGAGCGAGGCGTTTCAGAAACCGTTTCTGAAACGTTTCGTTTGCCGTTTCTGAAACGTTTCACTCTCTCGGTTGAAACGTCCGATTTGTATTGGCGACCGTTCCAGTTGTGCGGCGCAAAGCCCGTTTCCATCTTGTCGAGAAGCTGCGCCTTGACGAGCGCGGCGATGATCTCGGTTGCCTTGGCAGCAGTCACCCGGAGTTGAATTGCGATATCGTCAAGCTGCGGTAGACTACCTTCATTCTTCGACGCCACGCAAAGCAGGGCTATCCAGTGCCAGCGCGTTGCCTCTGGCAGCTTCAAGACCTTCGGATCGTTGATCGTGTCGTCGTACAGCCGCAGCCAGCGCATTAGACCATCCCGAGCGCGTGCATGTAGGTATCCAGGATCGTCTCGGCTTCCGCTCGATCGCCGGCATTCATCTTGCGAAGCCTGACAATCGTGCGCAGCGCCTTCACGTCGAAGCCGTTGCCCTTGGCCTCGGTGTAGACATCTTTCACGTCGTCGGAGATGGTTTTCTTCTCCTCCTCCAGCCGTTCCACCCGCTCAATGATCGAACGAAGTTGTTCCTTGGCGAATGCCTCTACCGGCTCGCTGTTGTGTCCGATGCTCTCGTTCATGCTGCTGTTTCCTTGTTTGCAAAAATGGATTCAATCGTCACGCGAACGCCTTCGACTTCCGGAGTCCACCTGGAAGTGATCGACCGGACTATGCTGCCGTCGTCAGCCTCAATGATTCCGTGTTTGACGAGCAAATCTTCCGGGGCCTTGACGAGGTTCGATATGTCCCGCTTGCGGTTATCGCGGCCTTCCTGAAACTCGAATGTCAGGATGACAGGCCCAGCCACTTTAGAAGGCCGCTGGCGCATTATTTCCGCGCCCGCCTCATGTATCCATGTGTCGTACTTCTGCGAACGGAAGCGGCCCCGCTGTCCGTTAATGAACATATTATTGAGGCTTGGCGGGAATGGGAGGTTGAGGACGGTCAAGAACCACCGCCAGTCAAAATGATTGAGCCTATCTCAGCCTTTGGCTCAATCGCGGGTGTTGGCCGGTTATTCCCGGATTGCTCCGGCTTCACACTGAGACCCGATTTACCGAACCGCTTGCGCAGTTCGGATTCCGCATCAAATCTTTTGCTCATAATAGCGCCGACATTACGCCAGCGACGCATATGCTTTCCCGATCCAACGCTCATGCGACCTCGCGCGGCAATCGTCGGCTACCGTCTGCCAAAACAAGCGGAAGGTACATTCCGGCCAGCGAACATTGATGCAATATCCGAGCATCGTCCTCGCCATACGCGACAAGAACGGAAGGGGCACCGGCGTTGGCGTCTGTGTGGCCTCGGGCATCGTTCATGTTGCCTTCGCTCCCTTGCGGCGAGCGGCGGCGGTGGCTCGTTTGTCGCGGCGCGGGCGGAATTGCACCTTGCCGTTCTTCACCCGAAAATCCATGACGTGGATCAGCGAGCAATCACAGCACCGCATCTTGTGACCGCGCTGCGGCGTCGGCTCTACCCAATCCCCGTCGTAAACTTGCTCATATTTTATTCTCGTCACGCAGCGACCCCGCTGGAACGGTGACCGCAAACCAAGTCCCGATTGCTCCGCTGTCTGATTGAATCCCGTTCCTGCTTCGCCATATACAAAGCGAACTCAATTCTTTGCAGACGTTCTCTTGCCTGCTTCCGATATCTAGGCTCGCATTTAGCTAAGGCTATCTTTGCCTTATCCCGGAGAATGGTGAGCTTGCGGATCATGCTCGCACCGCCCCTCGTTGAATCGCCCATTGCCAACGATGATCGTGGCTATCATCTATCGGGACGCGGTTACGTATTCTCGCTTTCTGGTCATCCGTCAGCGGTTTTGATTTCTTGACGGCAACCCCGCGCCGGCACGCCAGCGCCGAATAGTAGCCGCGGCTCAGTCCAAGATTGGCGCAGAATGCTGCGGCTGCGGTTGAGCCTTCATCCCTGTAGACGCGCAAGATATCCAGCCGCATCTGTTCGGTTACTTTCATGCCCGCACCGAAAAGTCAGTGCCGTGATAGACGCGGGCCTTGGCTGGACTTTTGATAGGAACCACCCAGCATTTGCGATGGTGAAACGGGCAATAGCTGGATTTCTCTTGCTGTGCCTCAGCGCAGAAAAACGTGTCATCCATCATCCAACGGCAATCGTGCGTCTCAAGTTCAAACAGGACTTTCATGCCGCCCTCGCAAATTCGCCAAAGTGTTCACGGGCCGCGTTGCCATAGGCTTCATGGGCCTGCTCTGCGGTGTCGAAATAGCCAAGGAAGATCAGCCGCTCGCCAACCTTGATTTGCGAACGCCATTTCTTGCCCTTGCGGCAGGCATGGAAGAACGCGCCCTTCAGGCCAGATCTATTATTCGACTGGACACGCTTGTTCCGCTTCTGCTCACGGGATGTTGCGAGGCGAAGATTGGCGATGGCATTATTTGATGTGTCGCCGTCGATGTGATCGATCTCGGCGCCTCCAATCGTCAGGCCATTCATGTAAATCCAGGCGATGCGATGCGCCCCAAGCTGGCGAAAGCCTGGAACTGATATCATCACGTATTTTCGGTTGTTTGTTCCAGCAACCAGACCAAGCCTAGGTCCGATTTCGCGCGGCTCTTTCTTCCAAACGAAAATGCCCGTAGTTGGGTTGTAGTCGAACCACTCGCGAAGGAGTTCCTGCGTCGGGAGTTTATTCAACGGAACCTCCCAACTTAGCCTTGAGAGATTCATAGTCCGCAGCAACCGATGCGTCGGTCTTTACGAGCTCGCAAATCTTATTGAATGCGTAAATGGGAACTGTGTGGTCCCGCCTGAACCTGCGACCGATATTTGGATATGACTCCAGTGTCATTTCCCGGCAAAGAGCCATCGCAATATGGCGGGGGATGACAACGGATTTAGTCCGCCGCGCGCAAATAAGCTCGGCTATCGTCAGTTTGAAATATTTGGCGACCGTGCGTTGAACATCCCCGATTGTAGGTCGGCGAGGACCATCAACACGGCCCATCTCGACAACCGAAAACCACGGGCCTTTTGGAATGGGGATGGCGCGTTGCCTCTCCTCCCATGTCGGTTCTGTGAGGATTTTCACGGGGCGTTCGTTGACCGGCGCCGGCGGCTTGGGGCCGATAGCCGCGCTTTTGAACCGCTGAATGCGGGCCATGTGCGCCCTGTGCATATCCGCGACAACGGACGGAACGCGCATTGTGGCTACTGGCGCGCTTGTTTCGACGTAACTCATTGTCCTACCCCTTTTGTCTGTGCCGCTGTTGTGATGCTGGCGGGTTGCCTAAAAAAAAATGGCGCGGGTTTAATCGCGCCTAGTTTGCTGCGGCCGGGAGGAAACAGGGATGGCAGCAGGGTTGGAAAGGCTGCCCGCGACACTCACTTGGGGGATGGGGGCTAGGGATGTCGCGGGCCTCGCGTCTGATACAGACGGAGAGGAATTAGTAACGGCTGCCGGGTCCACAGGATCGGCAGTTGCAGGCCAGCAGCCGTTGTCCGCAACCCGTGAGGGCTCCAGCGCGGATTGGAATTGGGTCATCATAGCGCAACCATCGTATGAATGAAAAAGACCAGCACAAATAAAGCAAACGCTGGTATGATGGCGCATCCGGTGACAAAGCACGTCGCAGCGAAATCCCGGTTGTCATTCATGTTGCGCTCCTGCTGTCTTGCCGAAGAAGTCCGGCCGAAGCTCCTCGCGGGGAATGCCGGTAACGCGCTCAATCTCAAAAACCCTGGTAAGCGGGATCTGCTCCCATTGGGAAATGGCCTGCGGGGTAATTCCCTTCATGGCCTTGGCGAGCGCGGTATTGCCGCCAACGGCCTCTTTGGCCCGCTCCAGTGGGGTTTTTGACGGTTCGGGAGTAAGGGATGATTTTTCCATGCCGCCTAGAAAGCACATCTTAAAGCCGGCTGCAAGATAAATCGTTTGGGCAGTGCAATGACGATTGTTGAAAGATTTTCTTTCTTTCCGCTTGTATGGTCCGGTAAGACGTGCTTTAAGTCGCCTATCGAAGCAAACAGCAGATGGACGGCGCAGCCGTTCACGCAGCAACATAGGGGACGAGAGATGGCCGGAATAATCAAATTTGATGTCCTCAACCGCTGGACTTCAGCCGTTCAATTCACCGCTGAAATTCAATGCTCACCAGATGAACTGCCTTCGATCAAGCTCGGGCTCGCCGTGCGGTGGGCCGCCCTAAGCGGTGCGAACCTGAGCGGTGCGAACCTGCGCGGTGCGAACCTGAGCGGTGCGAACCTGAGCGGTGCGAACCTGCGCGATGCGAACCTGAGCGGTGCGAACCTGAGCGGTGCGAACCTGAGCGATGCGTACCTGAGCGATGCGTACCTGAGCGGTGCGAACCTGCGCGATGCGAACCTGAGCGGTGCGTACCTGAGCGGTGCGAACCTGAGCGGTGCGAACCTGCGCGGTGCGAACCTGAGCGATGCGTACCTGAGCGGTGCGAACCTGCGCGATGCGAACCTGAGCGGTGCGTACCTGAGCGGTGCGAACCTGAGCGGTGCGTACCTGAGCGGTGCGAACCTGAGCGGTGCGAACCTGAGCGGTGCGAACCTGAGCGATGCGTACCTGAGCGGTGCGAACCTGCGCGATGCGAAGGGCGCAGAACTCGCAGTCGCAATGACGCGCATCCTACCAGATGGCGAACTTATCGGGTGGAAGAAGTGCATGGCAAACATAATCGTGAAGCTGCGCATTCCGGCAGACGCGAAACGCTCCCATGCCTTCGGCCGCAAATGCCGCGCTGAGTTTGCTGATGTGCTTGAGGTGTTCGGTGCCAAGGTTGGCGTTTCGTCGCACGACGGTGAGACAGAGTATCGGGTCGGCAAGCGCATCACCCCAGACAGCTTTGACGACAACTGGATGGAGGAATGTTCGCACGGCGTGCACTTTTTCATCAGCCGTATCGAGGCGGAAAACTACTGACTTCCCCCCACCCCAGAGATAGAGCCGGACAATGCCCTTCGCAGTAATCGGAAACGCCGACCAGATCGCAGAGCTTCTCTGCGGCCCCCGCCAGCATGACCGTCACTGTCAAGCATGGCGATGGGAGCAGTATCTCGCCGACAGCAAAATCCGTCACGCCAACATGATGGAAGCGGCAAGACAGATCATCGCAGCGCGGAACGCGCAAAACGAAACCACTTACGCGCAAGCGGCTGAATAGGAGTAACGGACATGGCATTCGAGATCAAACACCGCTTCACCGGCGCTGTGATTTTCCGAAGTGAGAAGGCCGCCACCATGGGAGATGCGGTGCAGGAAGCGAACCTCAGCGGCGCGAACCTCAGCGGCGCGAACCTCAGCGGCGCGTACCTCAGCCGCGCGAACCTCAGCGGCGCGAACCTCAGCCGCGCGTACCTCAGCCGCGCGTACCTCAGCCGCGCGAACCTCAACGGCGCGAACCTCAGCGGCGCGTACCTCAGCGGCGCGTACCTCAGCCGCGCGAACCTCAGCCGCGCGAACCTCAGCGGCGCGTACCTCAGCGGCGCGGACCTCAACGGCGCGGACCTCAACGGCGCGAACCTCGGGGATCAATGGGTTATCCAAGGCGCTCACCGCTCTGATGGCTACCCGTTCTTCCTGCAAAAACTGACCGGAGATTCTGAACCGATGGTTAAGGCGGGTTGCCGCCATTTCACTTTAGCACAAGCGCAGAAGCATTGGGAGAAAACCCGTGCAGGCACGGCGCTATTCAAGGAAACGGAAAACATCGTTCGCAGCATGGTCGAGCTGGCGCGTATTCGAAAGCTGATGCCATGACCCGTTTCTGCATCTACTGCACAGAAGCCTTATGTCTTTGTGCATTCTCTTTCAACCTCGTTTCTGTTCTGGCGATGATTAGGGGATATGGGACATGACCGAAGCAAAGCTAAAGCTCGCCATCGTCCGCTCTACCGCATTGCAGAACTACTACGATGCAGAGCGACGGGCCGGGGCTGATCCGCTGATCGCCTGCGAGCGCATGGGCGAATTCGCGAAACGGCTGGACGACCTCGAATACCAGCGCGACCTGGAAATCATCAAGCAATGCATGGAGCGAAAATTATGATGCAATCAGAACAAATCAACGAACTAGCAGCGGCCTTGGCGAAAGCTCAAGGGACGATGGAAAACGCCGCAAAGAACAAGTCCAACCCACATTTCAAATCGACTTATGCGGATTTGGCGGCGGTTTTGGACGCTATCCGCGCGCCCCTATCGAACAGCGGGCTTTCCACTGTGCAGACCATGGCGATTGCCGAACGCTGCATTATTCTGCGGACAACCCTTCTGCATTCGTCCGGCCAGTTCATCGCAACGGAATACCCGATTTCCGCCGGCCTCAAGCCGCAGGAAATGGGCTCGGCAATCACCTACGGACGCCGCTACTCGCTCGCCGCGCTCGTCGGAATCGCACAGGACGATGACGACGCAAACGCGGCGGCAAAGACAAGCCCACCCGTCACGACGCTGAGCAAGATCAGCCCGCAGGAAGCCGCCGACTTGCTCAATCTCATCAACAGCAAGGAAACCAGCGCCGAGTTGGTTTGCAAGCACTTCAAGTTTGCTTCGCTGGCAGACATCACGACCGACAAGCTCGCCACCATCACAACCGCGATAAATGCCAAGCCGGATCGCGCACCTCTCGCGGAGGCCGCAGAATGACCGATATTATCCAAGGATCGCTGGAATGGTTTGCCGCCAGGCTCGGCAAGGTCACGGCGTCCCGTGTCGCGGACGTGGTTGCCAAGACCAAGAGCGGCCCCAGCGCCAGCCGGGCGAACTACATGGCCCAACTCATTGCCGAGCGTCTGACTGGCGTCGTGCAGGAATCGTTCACCAACGGCGCGATGCAATGGGGCACAGAGAAAGAGCCGGAAGCCCGCGCTGCATATGAGTTCTACCGCAACGAGGCGGTGAAGGAAATCAGCTTCGTTCTTCACCCGAACATTGACCAGAGCGGAGCTTCGCCGGATGGCCTTGTCGGCGATGACGGCATGGTCGAAATCAAATGCCCGAATACGGCCACCCATCTGGAAACGCTGCTCGGCCAGATGATCCCGAGCAAGTACCACAATCAAATGCAATGGCAGATGGCCTGCGCCGGCCGCCAGTGGTGCGACTTCGTTTCATACGACCCGCGCCTGCCGGAAAACATGCGGCTGTTTGTCAAGCGAATGCCGCGCGATGATATCCGCATCAAGGAACTGGAAACCGAGGTTGCCGGGTTCCTCCTAGAAATCGAAGTCAAACTTTCCGAACTCAACAGCCTCTATGGCGAGAAAGCAGCAGCATGACCACACGATATGACGCAGTAATCAGCCGCAAGGATAAGGACGGCAAGAGCCGGTATACCAAGATCGGCGCGGCCTTCCCGTCCAAGCAAGGCGACGGATTCAACATCGTGTTGGACGCCCTGCCCATGCCAAACGCCGAGGGGCAAGCCTGGATATCGTTGTTCGCTCCCAAACCGCGCGAGGATGCCGAACACCATGACCAGCGGCCCGCAGCCGAGCAGTCGCGACGTGACTCGATTTCCAGCGGCCTTGACGATGACAGGGACATCCCGTTTTGAGCGACAACCTCCCATGGTCTGAGCAATTCAGGCTGGTAGCAAAAGCCTGGGTTAACGCCGAGGCCGCCGCCTCCCTGCTTGAAGACACCAAGAGTGCAGTTCTTGCCGAGCGCATGTCAGCGCTCGGTGAGATGACGGTTTCAAAAGCCGAGATGATGGTGAAGGCATCGCAAGAGTGGCGCGACAATCTGCAAACCATTTCTATGTCACGCCAAGCCGCCAACCGCCTCAAGGTCCAGATGGAATACATCCGCATGAAGTTCATGGAATGGCAGAGCGAGAATGCAACCAAGCGAGCGGAGATGAGGCTATGACCGACCTCAACATAAGCATCGCCATTATAGCCCTTGCCGCCTTCATCGGGTTTTGCCTTGGCTGGAAACTTCGTGATGTGGAGACCAGACAGCAAGATCAGAACGAATCTGGAGTGAACCCGCTGTGAGCCTACGCCAGAGACAGCCGCGCAAGAAAAACCCGAAACACCTGGAGTTCATTCGGACCCTGCCTTGCTGCATTTGCAAGGACAACACGACGACAGAGGCCGCGCACATCAGGATGGCACATAGGGGCTGGGGAAAATCATACACGGGCATGGCTGAAAAACCGGATGACAATTGGACGGTCCCGCTGTGTGGAAAGCATCACAGGGAACAGCATTCCATGGGCGAGGCGGCGTTTTGGTGCGGATACCGGATAGACCCGTGCGACCTGGCGGTCGGCTATCGGGACCGTGAATACACACTACAGCAGTGCTGAAGGGGGAGTTCTGATGCAATTTCTGAAAGCGAATGCGAAGGGGCTGCTTGTCGGGCTTTCCGTGACTGCCGTCTGGGCGTCTGCGGATTGGTTCGCTGCCCGGTATGGGCTGCCTTTCGGGCGCGACCGCAACTATTGGGACACCATTTGGGCGGCCACTGCCGGCGCGGCTGGCGTTTTCGTTTGGCAGACCTGACACCACCGCTCCGGCAACCACACCATTGAGGACGACATGAGCGAACGTAACCACTCCCAGCCAGTCATTGCCAGTGACGCGCCCGCCGCCCGCGTTGACTGGATGAACCTCGTCGCCCTTGAAAAGTATGGGATGCCGGAAGGCTGGCAATGGTTTCGTGCGGAAGTCAAAAACCACAGCAAACCAAGTTCATTCATATTGCTGACCGGGGCGGTGTGCAGCGTCCTTTTTGAGCGCGGCAAGCGAAAGGGACAACAGGACTGGTCGAAGCGCGACAAGGCTACAGAGGCGGTAATCGCTATCCAGCATAACGATATCGACCAACTGAAGCTTGCGTGGCAGCAACGGACAGGGAAATGCCACGTCTGCCAGGGGACAGGCCAGTATGTTTACGGCTGGGACCACAAGGATGGCGATCTAAAGCGCCCGTGTGACCCCTGCGGAGCTACCGGTAATAATCCGGAGGCACTGTCATGAGCGGTCCCAAGACAGCAACGCTGGACAGAGACGCAGCGCTACAGCGCATATGGGATATCGTCCACACCCCAACGAATGCGACCAACCATCGCTCGGCCGAGCGGCATTTTATGGCCGACTTCGACGCCATCCGGCAGATCATCAAAGACACCCGCGTCTCCATCGCATCCCCGAGGCCATCGGCGGACCGCAACTGGGCTGAAGACGCTCCGCACGAAAACGGCAATTACGAATGCTCATGTGCCGAATGCGGCCATAGCTTTATCGGACACAAGCGGCGCGTGCTTTGCAAACTCTGCTCGAATTTGCTCACCCCCTCGGTGACCTCCACGGAGGGCAAGTGATAATGCGCGTCCTGATAGCCTGCGAATTTTCCGGGGTTGTCCGCCGCGCGTTTCGCGACCGGGGCCACGATGCCTGGTCTTGCGACCTGCTGCCGGCCGAGGACGGGAGCCCCTACCATCTCATTTCCGACGCGCGCATGGCGGCCCAATCCCGCAACTGGGATATGATGATAGCTCACCCGCCCTGCACGCACTTGGCAGTATCCGGCGCCCGTCACTTCGCCGCGAAACAGGCCAGCGGCGTGCAGCAAGAGGCGCTGGATTTCGTGGCCAGGCTGCTGGGGATGCCGATCCCGCGCATCGCGCTAGAAAACCCGATCAGCATCATTTCGTCGCGCATCCGCAAACCGGACCAGATCATTCAGCCTTGGCAGTTCGGCCACGGAGAGACGAAGGCGACCTGCCTCTGGCTCAAGGGCCTGCCCAAGCTGGTGCCGACGAACATTGTTGAGGGCCGACACGCCCGCGTCCACCTGATGCCGCCTGGCCCCGACCGCTGGAAAGAGCGCAGCCGGACGATGACGGGCATTGCCGAGGCGATGGCGGATCAATGGGGCCGGATGGGTCAAATCGCGGAGGCCGCCGAATGACCGCGCAAGACCTCTTTGTGTTTCTTTTCCTGATGATGCTGGGCGGATCGTTCCTAATCCTGTCCACCGCTATCTCAATCTACATTTTGAGGAAGCCATGACCACCG
>Ga0181352_1000092_pt1 | contig 40025 bp, 68 predicted proteins | sample Fa13VDMLBSN_FD_130103 | JGI IMG/M metagenome (GOLD analysis project Ga0181352, IMG submission 130103) | Freshwater viral communities from Lake Michigan, USA - Fa13.VD.MLB.S.N | ecosystem: Environmental > Aquatic > Freshwater > Lake | place: USA: Michigan | collected 2013-09-23 | reverse complement strand
AGGTCCGGAGGGTGCCATACGCTACAATCCGCATGCCCCCCATGCACTTTAGGCGTCATAACTCCTCACGACTTTGGTGCGACTCATCGAGTACCACTAGCCTCGCTTGTAGTACCTCAGCCGTCTCTCGTGCCTTCACCTCATCTGCTTGGATCATGTACGCCGTGCGATTCGGGTATTGCAACAGCCAGTCAATCACGCTTGCCCTTAGTCGATTGACGATGGCTGCTCCATGCTGCACTGACTGGTGCGTCTCGCCTCCGAACATGGCCTGCAGGATGTAGTCGCTGTCGAATACCAGGTCACCAGGCTTAGCCCTTGCACGTACCCAGGTTGTCTTGCCTGCTCCTGGTGGCCCACATACCACGTACTTGTTACCGCTCACGCTTTCCCTTCCGCTCTTGCGATCGTGGCACTTCTTACATAGAGGCTGCCACCATTCGCTTCGCCAGAACCAGTCCATGTCGCCCTTGTGGGGTCGCTTGTGATCGACTACCTCTGCGGTCACTACTGCCCCGAACCACTGACACTCGGCACATAGCGGGTGTTCTCTCAGGTAGTTGGCTCGTGCTCGCTCCCACTTACTGCTGTATCCTCGCTCTGTTGCACCCTTGGGCTTCGGCTTGTGGTAGGTGCATGCGCCTTGATGCACCTTGCCGCAGCGTTCACATAGGCGTGGGGGAGCGGTTGGCATTACGTACCCAATCCCTCGTGTACTCTCACCAAAAACCTTGGCGCTTTGATTGACTGATTGCATGGGAAGCTTGTTGAGGCCGATCCGTTGAAGGCTCGAAACTCGCAAGGGAAGTCGCCTATCGTGAGCACCGGCGTCGTGCTCTGCCATGAGTAGGTGACTTGCCCGACGACATAGTATGTGTGAGCGCCGGTTCCCGCTCCGGCAATCGTTATTGCCGCGCTACTGCGGGTGAGTCCCACGCGAAAGCAGTTGTCCTCGGCTTGCTGGACGAAGTATCGTGTTGCTGCGGTCAAGCCTGTGCCGCTCAACGATCCTGCTGTAGCAAACACGATCTGCGTGCCATTGGTCAGCGTGTGCCCGTTGGCGGTTATCCAGTTGTTCGCGCTGTCGAGCGTGACGGTCGTGGTCGGGTGAATCGTGACGCCGGTTGCGGTTTCGGCAATGACCACGGTTCCCGACGAGTTCACCATGCCGAACTTCAGCGTCAACGCGGCGATGTCCACTGGCTTGCCGTTTTGGTAGCAGATGCCGGAGACGCCTACACTGATGTCGCCTTTGCGAATGTCGATTGGATCGGGAATCGTGTCGCTCATACTTGCACCTGCCCTTTTGTGCCGTTCAGTTCGCGGACATTGCTCGTGCCTTGCAGTTCTCGATACGCTGGCGTTCCGTGCAAGATGCGAATTTCAAAAGAGGATGAGGTCAGCGCCTCGGGAGCTTCGCCCACGCCATACCCCAGCGTCAGCGACAGCGCCGCGGAACCCCACGAGCCGAAGCCGAGCGTCAGCACTGCCTCTGGTGAACCAGTCATCAGCCGCTCCTCGTCTTGCTCGTGGGCGGATCTGCGTCAAGGGTCACGGTCATTAGCGTGGTGCTGCCGTCTTCCTTCTTCACGGTCCACGTCGTGCCGCTGATGCCGCCTTCGGTGAGCACTTGGAGAATCATTCGCACCGCTTGCTGTACTGTCGGACGCGAGCCATCCGCAGGCACGCTATCAGGTACGGCGGAGGTCAAAGCGCCATAGGCATCGCCGGTCTGTGCCGTGTTGCCGGTGTAGGTCGTGAGCGTGTCGGTCAGCGTCACTCTTGAGACGTGCCCGCTGGCGTTGATGCCGAGCGCCGCGAAGTTGCTGGGGAAGGTGACGCCGCTGATTGAGCCCACCGAGCCGGTGACGTTCCCCGTCACACTCCCCACGCTGCCCGATAGATTGCCCGTGATGTTGCCGACAATATCCATTGTCTGATTCGGCAGGTTGATGTTGGTCAGCCCTGCGCCGGCGGTGCCGATCTCTGCGGTGTCAAGCAAGATGTCGTCCACGATGCTGTCGATGATCGTGATGTTATCGCCCATCGCGTTGACCACATCGGTGAGCGATGACAAAGCAGATGACGATGCGACGTTGCCGCCGATGTTGAGGTTGTCGAGATAGCCGCCGCGTGCGGTGGTCAGCCGCGCGTTGAAAGCGTTGTAGAACGCTTCCAGTGAATCCGTCGTGCGGTCGAATGTCGCCGTGGTGCCGTCGTCGGCCAGGTGCCCAATCACGCTATTGAGGTGTACGGTGGTCGCGAAGTTGGTATCGACGGCGGACAACAGCAGGTGGTCGAGGTTGTTTGCCACGAGGGCATCGTTAGCTTCGGTCTGGATGCTCGCCAGTGCGGTCGCGTTCCACGTTGCGGTGCCGTCTGACTTCGGCACCTTGGCGAGTTCCGTTGTCAGCGCAGCAACTTCCGTGTCGAGGTAATCATCAATCGCCGTCAACTGTGTATCGAGGTTCGCGCTCGCCAATCCAATCGCTGCGCGCACGCCAGCCGCATCGAGCCCGCTGCCGCCCGTCACGTCCTGGCGCACAGGAAGCAGCCAGTAGGTGTCGGTGGCGTTCTGTGGCGTGAAGGGCAGCGTGGCAACCGTAGCGAGTTCGGTGCTAAGTACCCAGTCTTCAATCCAACGCGAGTGGTATTCGCTCGTGGAAACATCGAAGATTACAAGCAGCCAGTTGTTGATCTCGTCGTCGCCGTAGGTCAGTCCGTCCAGGTGCAGGTGCGTCGTATCGTTGCCCGTGCTGCCGATCGTGCCGGTGGCGAGCACGAGGCCGGTCAAGCGATTCGAGAGCGTCGTCAGTGCCGATGCCGTTGCCAAGCCGCTTTGGAATTCGGTCGTCACATCGCTGGCGAACTTCGCGGCGGTGAAGGCGTCGGCGTTGATGCTGGCCGCCGTGATTACGTTGTTGGCGAAATTCGGCGTGAAGCTGTTGAACGACACCGCACCATTCGTGGAAATGCCGGACGTTGCCGCAATGCCAAGTCCGACGCCGCCCGCGTCCGCAGCAAGATAAATGCCGTTGCCCAGGCCGGTGCCGACTGCTACGAGCGCGCTACCATCGCCGCCGCCAGATTGGAGCGACATGCCTGCGCCGCTGGATGCGCCGCCCGTCGAAAGGATGCCAGCCGCGGTGCCGTTTCCGGTGAGCTTGATCGCTGGCTCGTTCGTAGTGGCCGATGCGGCAATGATGCGAGAGAGCGTGAGGACACCAGCAGTTCCGCCGTGCGCGTAGTCGCCAAGCTTGACTACCCAACCGTCGCTTGTCGTGTTGTAGTTTGTGGCGAAGTCGGTCGCGAACACCGTATTCAGATTGGTGATGCTCGTCGCCGATGGCATCCGGTTGTCCAGGTCCAGCCCGCCCGCGTCGCTGATCGGCAAACCGCCTGCGGCATCGGCGGCGGCGTTGGGGAGGGCGGTGAGGCCAAGACGAACGGCGTCTGCTGGGTCGTAGTTGACCAGTTCGATTTCCTCGACTGCTGGATCAAGCCCCGTTCCGCTTACCACCAGCAACACCTTGTCCGCGCCGGTGGCAAACGCTGCATCCGGCCAATCAATGCGATACAAGCCAGGCGAGCTGGTGGCGTCTACTTGGATCGCGTAGTTGTCGGTGTGTGCAGTGTTGGTGGCCGCCAGCGCCGTCGCATCGACCTTTGCGGCAGGCGTGGATTGGTTGCGCGTGTATTGCAGATCGAGCGACGTGATCGTGTAGCCCGTCTCTGGCGTGCCGGCGGTGGAGTCGCGCAGCATCACGTAGCGGGAAACGTCGGTCGATCCTTTTTTGATGACTGGCATTTTAGATTTGCCTCCCGCCGACTAGAGCCATGCGGTTAGCCCGCTTGTTAGTTAGGAATGGCAGAAGCTTTCCCCCGCCCCCGCCGCCTGCTGCTGACTTGAATACGGCGATATTCGCCGCACACTGATCGCTGCCGCTCCAACTCCACGACGGGTTTTCTGCGCCAGCACTCGTTTGAATCTTGTACGCCGCGCCGCTGCTGAGGTAGTTACTCGCCACGTAGGCTGCGACGTGTCCCGTATAGCCAGTCGGAACCGTCGCTGCTCCTCGCGTGTAAGCCATCAGCCCCGTCACCAGTACGCAATCGTTTTCGCCTGGCGTTACGCTGCCGGGTGCGAGGCTCGTCGCGCTGCTGCTGTTCGCTCCGTTCTCCCCGTCGTAAGGCGTCGCGTGTGCGCCGCTAAAGGCAAACGCCGCAATGGCTGGATAACTGTCGCCGCTGGTTGTCACTGTAAAGTTGTGCCCGGTTCCGACACTAGAGGGCACGCAGTAAAAAATCTGCACGTATCCGTTCGTACTGCTGTACTTTGTTCTCGCCGTCCAGCCGGGTGTTGTGTGATTGTTTTTCGAGTCAGTGACTACAGGCGTATTTGTGGCGTCGTAGCCCGTCACTACCACCACGAGCAGGTCAGCGCCGGACGTGTCGATGTTCGCGCTGGTGACCGCTTTGTGGTCGCCAGCGGCATCGCCGGTTAGAACGCTCGATAGTAGAGTGATCGCCACTTAAATCGCATCCGGGTTGTTTTTGATGTACGTCTCCACCTGTCCTTTGAGTGTTGCGATGGCAGCTACTAGCGTCGCGTCGCTCGTCTGAATCGAGATCAACGTAAGCAGCTTTCGCAGCCGCTTTTGAAACAGCAGCGCCGCCGAGTTGTCGGGCGCAGCATCTGGCGCAATCGCGGTGTTCGCATCTGGCAGAGTGGCGATGGCGGTGTCGCGTTCCGTTAATAGTGCGATGCGCTCGCGGACGAAGGATCGCAGGTAGTCGGCGGTGATCGTCACGCCGTGCGTCGTTTGCTGGAACGTCTCCACGCCATCGGTGAATTCGACGACGACGCGGATATTCTGCGGGTTGGCAGCGTCTTTTGACTTGTTAATTAACTTCGCGGTCCACGCCATCGTTATCTCCCTTTGTGCGGTGTTAATCCCCGCCTGAAACAAGCCTCTAACTTCTGCCGCTCTTCAATCTCAATGTCGTACTGCAAGTGACGCTCCCGCACTTCGTCCGCGCGGACTCGCCGCAATCGGTTACCTTCCCAAAACAAGAGGCAGTCGTTGTTGAACACGGGCTCGCTCTTGATGATGTGCCAGGCGTCAATATAGTGCCGACATTCGCCACCGTTCCAACTCCAAAACAAATACTGCCGAAACGTCTCGTTGCCATCGCCGTCATAGACGACGTTGATTTCCACGACTGTACGGTGATCGTGAATTGCATGGCTTTCCGGCCCCAGTCCGATAATCAGCAGTAGTAATAAAGCCGCCATCGGCTGTCGCTCCTTCAACCCGTGGATCGTGAACACGGTGCCGATGGCGGTTGGTTACTCAATCGTGATTCCGTTCCTTCGCACGCTCGTACTGAAACGATGCCTCGGCTCTCTCACCAGGCTCTCCGCAATCGTTGTTGAGTGGCTGCGGGGATGGGCTCGATGCTTCTCTCGCAAAATGTTCGTCGCGTCGATAATCAGCTTGTCGATTTCCAACTCTTTCGCCAGCGTCTCGGGGATGCCGGCCTTGGCTTTATCCGCCAGCGCCTTGCTGATCTGCGGCACGCCGTCGCATTCACGCACGGCGTGCTCGCGTTGTTCGCGGTAGCGGTCGCCGTTGTAGGGTTTGTGTTTTTTCATGTGCCCCTCAGCTTTGCGTTCTCGTCCCGCAACCATTTAATCTCTTGCGTCAGCGTCGCCTTGTCCTCACGACACTTCGCCCGCTCCTCTTCCAGTTCGTCCACGCGCCCAGCGAGTTGGTCGATGACTTTCTCTTTCTGCTCGATCGTCTTGGCTTGCCCGGAAAGTAGCACCTCGTAGCCATGCACCGCTCTGGCGTGATCCTCCGCCGTCTCCGTCCGTCCCTGTTGGCGTATCTTGATCCATACCGCCGCGACAGCCGCGATGAAGCCGCCGATGGCAGTTAGTGCAATCCCGCATTCGGTGGCGGACAGGTCAGGCATAAGGCTGGGTTTCGCTTAGGCGGCTTACCTCCCGCACGGCGCAGTTATTCACCACACGCTTGCGGTCGTTTTCTTCGGTGAGTACGTGTACTCGATGCACCAGCCCAGCACAGGTGGCGGCGAGTATTACGCACACGACAAATAACGCTGCGGTGATCATTTTGGCTCTCTCATAAATTGCTCCTGCGTTGTTGTGGCTCTGCCCCCGCAAGGTCGGTTGTTATCGAATGAACGTCTTGCCGTCGCGGAATATCTTCGACAGCGCTTTCTCGAATGACATTAGTTCTTGGCGAGCCTTTCGGTTTGCCTTGCGATGCTGGCGTTCCAGGTGCCGGTCCAGATCCTTTTTGCGTGTGTCTTTCACTCGTCCCTCGCCTTTGCCCGGTGGTCGCCATTCGCCTCGTCTCGCGTGCTCCTCCGCACCTCATCCTCCCAGCACTCCGCACACTGCCACCGCTTCTCCAGCCGCTTCGTCTTGCGATGCACTCGCTTGATGCGGTACACGTCGTTCGTCAGCTTGTCGCAGGTGATGCAGTGGTGGCGGGCTTCGGCCATGTCATACCTCGCCGCCGATTTCTTTACCCGCCTGTTGATGCGAATATTGCCATATCCAAAACGCTCGCCATCGCCTCCCACGTTCGCACCGAGAACGGGATGTATGGCATGCGCCTATCGTCTTGCTTTCGCGATCCGATTCGCGATGCCTCCCGCTGAGTATTCATGCGGTAGTTCACTGATGCGAAGTCTTGACCGTGAATACGCCTGCAAATCTTGATCGCCGTTCGTAGTCTCATCACCATCCACCCTTCCCTCTAAACCGTCTCCGCCACTTATCTTTTCTTCGCTGTCGCCACCGGCGAATCATCGACGCGAGCCAGATGGCCGTGACGATGAGCGACACGATGGCGGCAATGGTGGTCACTTCCGTAGCCCCAAGATGAGCGGCACCACCACCGTCCCTATCCATGCGTCTTGCTCGCGATGCTTCCGCCAGTACCGCCGCCGCGCGTGGTAGCTGTAGGGTGCGTGCCGCTTCAGGAAGTCGTGGAATATCTCGCTCATTTCCTCAACTCCTCTTGCAGCTTCGCAAACGCTTCCTCGCACATCGGCGAATCGGCTTCGTCCCATGCACGCTGGCACGTCGGGCAGGTCTTGCGGTGTTCGATGATCCAGGTGTCCCAGGTTTGCGGTTCATGTGGCGAAATAGCCAACAGCATCCACGCGAGCCAAAGCAGTGCGCCGATTGCTAGTCCACTCACAAACATCCCTCCCCAGGCAGCCGCTTTGAAGATCGGTGACATATCGCAATCGCCGCCGCCACTCTGGCCGAACATCGACAACGCAGTAGCGAAGCACATGGTGAAGATCGCCGCGCAAGGCAGCGCCAATACCGCACATGCGATTCCGCCGATGGTTTGCCACATAGCTCATCCCCTCCGATTCGCACGCCGCTCAATACTCAAAACCCGACGTGCAGCATAGGAACCTGGACTCTTTACGGGCCGCTGCATAGCCTTTGAGTCCTCGTCCGTCGGGGCAAAAACCTACCTCCGAAACCGTCGCACGATAACCCGGCCCGCGCCCTTCAATCCGTTCCACGCTTTGCCGCCCACGGCTCTGATCTTGCCGCGAACGCCAGTCCCATTCGAGCAATCCCCGCTTGCCGTCTCAGACGCCGCCGGACGCCGCGAGACGCCGCCGGACGCCGCCATAGGAAGCAGGCAGACGCCGCCAGGGCAATCGCCCCTAGCCACGAGGTTGCAATCGTCGGGGCAGTTCGCACAGGTGCAGTTGTCGCCGCAGGTGCAGGCGCGGTAGGTGTTGGCGTCGATGCGGACGGCGGCTTTAGGGGGCGTGATGGTATCGACCAAGCGAACCGCTGGCGGAGTAACGTCCCTCTCCGGCGCTTCCTCCGCCAGCGGCGGCGCGGGTTCGTGGATGATGATGGTGGGTACGTCGATCTTCGCCGGCGTCGCATGGGCGGTTGTGCCGCAGCCGGTGAGCACCAGCGACACGAGGCCGATGAACAATGCCGCGATCCAGACGGATGCGTACAGGGTGGTTTCGAGGATGTGTAGAGCGAGTTTCATGGTTGCTCCTAAGTGACAATGCTTTGCAGGGCAAAGGCCCAGCCGCTCGATTTCTTGATCTGATTGAGGGAGTCGAAGCCGTAGCCCTTCTCTCCCCAATCGCCCCAGCTATTCGCATACTTGACGACCCACCTGCCGTCCCACATCGGGCGGACATAGCAGATCGAGTGCCCCTCACGTCCGACGATGACCGGCTCTTGCTTAATCAGCGCCGTCATCATTTCGTTGACCGAGGTAATCACTCGCCGCTCATCGAGGCGGAACAGCTTGGCGACATCCTCCCAGCCGGATGGCATCGCAGTCCGCCAGCCGGTGTTCGGCATCACTTTGTCGCCGAAGCGTGCGCGATTCTCTGGGTTGTCGAGTGGCAGGATTCCCCGCTCGCTCATTTCGTCCATGCCGTCGCTGACCATTGCGCCGCTGTTGGGTGACGAGCCAATCCGCTTGTAAAGGCTCATCGCGGACAGGTGCGTCACGCGGTCGCGGCCAAGCTGCTTGGCTTGCAGAATCTCGTGCCCTTGGCTGCAAGCGTTCGCCACACAAGAGCCTTCGTTTTTTTGGTCGTAGATGCGGGTGACAAGACGATCCGCACCGCCGCCGCCAGCATCAATGAGCGCGACGAGTTCCCGCCACTCACTCTCTGGGATGAGGTCTGTGGAGTCGGCATAAGCCAGACAGCGGTGATCGCCCACGGCTTGATAGCCACAGACGTAGCGCGGGTCTTTCGTGAAATCGACATCGAGGAATTTTGGGTTGATCGTGCTCACTTGCCCTCCTTCGCGCGGACGAGTTCCACGATGTTGTCAGCGGTCGCGCCGTCTTTGAGCGTGTCCGCGTGTAGCACCGCGCCGCTCTTGGCGACGATGAGCACGGCGGGCAGCTTGACGGTCGCGTACTTCTCGCGCCACTGTTTGAGCACGGCGGAAGGTTCGCCGTTGGCGTCTTTGGAGTCGTCGTCGAGGATCAGGAGCGAGTGCTTTTGCTTGGCGAGATAGTCGGCGGCGGCACCGGCGCGGAGGTCGGTAATCGTGCGTGCCAGTGCAGGTGTTTTCTCTTTGGCTTCGTGGATGAGGAAGATCGACAGCGGGCCTTCAATCGGCGTTGGCACCACCACATCCGGCTTCGGCGGGGAGGGAGGGGGAAACGGAATCCAGCGGCCCACCCAAAGCCCGGCCGCGAACGTCACTGGAATGAAAAACGCTGGCAACAGAAATAACCACTTGCGCGAGCGTTCGCTAATCGTTCGGGTTGCGACCCAGCCCCAGCCTGCCACCGCTCCCGACTGGATCTGCTTGCCGCACAGCACGGCGAGCACGGCGAGCATCAGCACGGTGTTGAGGATCGCATACCACGGCATGTCGATCGCGGCGAAGGTCGGCAGCGTGTCCCAGCGTTCGCGCAGCAGCCACCAGATGGCGAGGAGGAAAGCGGCGATGTAGCTGTGCGCGGATTTCATATGCGCCACGTCCCTCGCGTGTTGTCGCTCGAAACGCTCGCGCTTTGCACTGGCGGCACCACGAGGCGTTGCAGGTTCTCGACTTGCTCCCGCAGCCGCTTGTTCTCTTCCTCGCTCGATTTCTTCAGCCTCTCTTGCAGCAACTTGTTCACGTTCAAGGCTTGGTGAACCAATTGCTCCCACTCTTGGGCGTCGGTCTTCAGTTTCGCTACCTCTGCTTCCAGGGCGGCGATGCGAGCGGCATCAATCGACGATTGCGGGATTGGCAATGCGATGTAAGGATGACGAGTTAGTGCCTCCCACTCCACGCTCTTGATGGGCGGGGGTGTTTCGTCGGCAGTGCAGTCGATGCGAGGCGGCAAGTAATGCACGCACTCCCGCCCGCTGCTCGTGTCCGATGTGAATAGCGTTTCTTCGTGGGTCATGGGTAGATGCCTCCAAAGAACCAATCCGCCCATTCGTCCACAGTGCAGGCGTCGTTTCGGTCGCTGCCACGCTCGCGATAGATAATTACCTTGCCCCAATTCCAGACGACCTTGCGGCGCACGCCATCGCGTGTGTAAGCGAAACCGGGTTGCAAGATGTCGTCCATCGCACTAGCCTCCGCGTGTGACTAGCTGCCCATCGAATAGACCTGCTCAACCAGCGGCCGTATGCCGGCGCGGAGCATGTCCTTCAGCCGCTTCTCGAAGAAGTCGGGGATCCGCTGGAAATTGATCGGCGCGATCATCGTGTCCCACGCCGTTTCGAGCGCGGCAATCACGAGTTCCTTGTCGATGCCGAGCGACAGCGAGTGCTCGGCGTAGCTCTTGAAGCCGCGAGCGGCATCGAGCGGACCACCGTCAGAAAAGGCGTCTGGCTCGCCAACGGCAGCGGCGGCGGCGGATTGAAGAGATTCGGACATTTTGCACCGTGCGCGAGAGTGCGGGGATTCCGCTTGCACGGTGAAGAGATCGTGAGCTGCTCCGCATGCACGGCGACTTACGCTCACAGAAGAATACTAACTGAGGGGGGTTGCGTCAGTCAAGCAGAATTAGCCCGCTGGCTGGCCCTGCCGTTCGCCCAAACTCACCCTTTCAAACTTGAGGCATTCCGGCGCGTCAATCTCAATCACGCGCTCCCGCCGCCCGCGCCGCACGACGACGACTTCGCGGAACGTAATCACGTGCTCGCCGCACGCGACCTGCACCGGCTTCTTGCGCGAGTTCCACCGGGTCGTCTTTCGCTTCCCCATGTGCCAGTTCCTCCGGCTGTGCTTCCTACTTCGCTTCCTTTTTCGGTCTACACGCCGGCGGTCGCTCGCTCAGCTTCGCCCGCTCTCTTTCCGGCAAGGCGGCGCGGCAGGCGTTGCCCATCCACTCGGACAGGGAGAGCTTTTCACGTTTGGCGGCTCGCTTGAATGCGGCGAGCCAGTCTGGAGGTTGGTTGCTGTTGAATCGTGGCATTATTTGTTCGCCTCTTTCAAGAGCCGCCCCAGTGCGGGGCGGCGAGGGAGGAAATTAGAGCGTGCGAAACATAAAACCTTCCGGCTGGCGAAGCAATTCTGTCGTCATGTAGTTGCAGCCCTCGTGGGTGTCTTCGTAGGTCGCGCCGTCGAATCCAGCGGCGAGCACAGCGGCGCGAACCTTCGCATTTTTCATCGCGAGATACGGCTGGCACTCGAATTTGTCCTCCATGTCCCATCCCAGGCTTTCAACGATGGCGGTCAGGTCGGCTTCGCTCGCCAGATTGGCCGAGTCCCACGACGCGACGTAGGTGTGATGCTCCACGCTGTCACCGCCGCGGCGGTACGACTGGCAGATTTCCAGGTCGTCAGCCAGGCAAAGCGATTTGGCGGCGGTGATCTCCGGCACCAGGTTCGCGATGGGTGAGGTGTGATACATGCTTTTCTCCAGGTTAGTTTGGCTCGCGTCATTCGCTCGCCATGTCCTACCTATACACACTCTATCGTCGCCCGTCAACTACTGTGCGCACACTTTCCGGGAATTTTCTGGAATTATGAAACGCCTCCCGCCAAAACGCCATCGCTCGCTCCTCCCAGTGGGCCTGGGCGGCGGCTTGGGCGAGTTCGAGGGTGGCGTGTTCGTCGCTTGTAATCGGCTCGCTCCTGAACGTGACGCGAAGGTCGCCGTGGATGCGGATGATCGTGTACCAGCCATCAGCACAGTCAGCGGTCCAACTGCCGTTTACGTGCGCCGTGTCGCTCGTCACTTGCCGAAACTCAAGCGGCTTGACCACCGGCATAAACAGCGCCTGCACTTCCTCTGCCGTGACTTCGTGCTGCGCGGCGATCCACTCCGCGACTTGATCGAGGGCGACGCGGTGGCGGAAGGTGGGCGGCGATGCTCCGTCAACGAGTTTGCAAAAAGCGATGTACGCCTCACCCTGTAGCGTGTCACTAGGAAAAGTATGTTGAAACCACTCGCTCCACGCATAAAAATCAGCATGTCGCCCATGCTCTGCCACCTGCTCCGCTGTCGCCTTCCACGGTCGCGTCATGGTGACTCTCCTTCGATGATGGTGAGGATTTCACGCGCCAAAATTTCGCGACCGATGTTGCTCGCGTGAGTAACAACGGAATTGCACCGCTCCTCAATCGCCGCCAGCTTGCGGAGCGCGTCGGGCAGGGCGGTGCGAGCCATGGCGATGAAGGTGGCGTTCGCGTCTCGTTCTTCGCGAGGCACGTCGCTCTTGTTATTTGAGAACACCGAACAAATTTGCTGCATCGGCTCGTCGGTGTCGTACACGTCCTTCCACACGCCGTAAGCGCCGAGAGCGACAGTCTTATCAACGTACCAGCTTCCAGCCGTAGCTTTCTCGCACACCGCTAGATGCTCTGGGATGGTCATGCTTCACCGCCTTTCTGTTCAATATTCGGTTCGCTTCCACGGCTTGCCATCGTTCTTCTCGATGTGCTTCTTCGACAGCTTCTGCATCACGACGAAGCGGTACATCCAGAACTTCTCCGCCGCACACTTGACCTTCACGATGCTTTTGTCGTCGATGGGTCCGCCGCCCTTTGCGTCAACGAATTCCATCACGCCATCGGCGTAGAACACCTGGAAATCGGGGGTGTACGTACACAGCCCATCGGTCAGCCGAAACGTCACCGCCTCAAATATCCAGTCGATGATTTCGCCAGCGGCTTTCTGCTCCTCAAGGATTGCGGCGTATGCCTTCTCCGTGCCGTTCATCACGCCTTTTTTGTGGCGCTTGCCGTACTTTGTATTGTCGCGGTTGAAGTTGAATCGCGGGCGATGCAGCTTGGGGCTCGCGGTCGTCTTGCCGGATAGCGCGAGCTCCATTTGCGCTTTCGGGTCGGGGTGCTTTTGGTAGTCAATCACTTCTCCGCTCCTTTCATATTGCCGAGCTTCGCCAGCGACTCTGCGTACCGCCAAGCGCTAATGTCTACCTCCAGAGCCTCTTCGCGTGTGCAGTGGGCGGCGGCCATCAAAGACTCGATATGCATTTCGTACTCGCTGCCTCGCGTTGTCCTCATGCTGGTCAGCGCGAGATAGGCTTTCGCCAACGTGACTGCTTCGCTATCGCAAATAATTCCGTCGCGAATCCGTTCGGCGATTTGTTGGATGTTCATTCTTCCCCCAGGATCTTGTTACGTCCGCATGCTTCGCTCCACACCAGCACGCCTTGTTCTTCTCGCGCCACCCATATCGCGGCGCTCTGATGCGACTCGATACGGTCGGCAATGATCGCCTGCCGCGCGCCATTGCTAGGCGGACAGTACATGCCGTATCGCTTCACGAGGTTCCCGTTGCGGACGGCGTTGGTGCTGTCGGCGCTCGCCAGCGGCAGTCGCGTAAACACCGCCGGGTCAAGCATCCGCAAGCCGTGGAGCTTCACACGCGGCTGCCCGTCGCTGTTGCACGCCACGCTCATCGCCTCCGCCATCCGCGTCCACCAGCCATCCGTGCCAGGCGTTGCCCACTGCCCGCTGCTGCCGAGTGCCACGCGCGGCCATAATCGCACGAGCCGGTCAAGTCGCTCAAGGCTTTCGTGCAGGTGCCACACAGGCACGCCAGCAGCTACTAGCTTGGGGTGCCCCTTCCTGAAGGCTGCTTTCTGCCACTCCGCAATTAGGTTCTCGTTATCGACTTCGGTGCCGTCGATCACGTCGGGAATGATGGCGAAGTCAAAGCCGGGGTGCCGATACCAGAGCTTCACCCAGTCGTAGTAGCCGCTCCAATCTGTGATAGGCTCGCCGGATTTCCAGGCCGTGAACGCGCCGTTATCCAAACAGAACGATTGGCACACTTCCGCTACGGTCCCGATGTCCTCATCACGCACCCACGGAATGAGCGCGTGCCGGCCTTTGAGGAAGCGTGCCACTTCCTCTCGCTTGCCGCCGCAGGGTGTGCCGTGGTACGCCAGCATTAGCCCTCCCAAGTGTTCGCGCCAGCGATACATGCCATGTGCTGTGCGTGAGCGTGTCGGTATCGCTCCACCGCTAGTTCGTATTCGCGCCGCAGGATGCTGACGATTCGTTGCTTAGCGTTCATGGCTTGCCTCATGTTTCTCGATCGCGTCGATGATGGCGTTAATGACAAACGAGTTCACGGTATAGCCGCTTAACGCCGACTCTCGATTCAACGTGTCACGAAGTTGCTTCGGCATGCGCGTGACAATCGCCGCGGGGTGACTGTGCTTGCTCTTGCCTTTCGGGAGACGCAGAGCGTTGAGTTGTTCTTTGGTCATCGGCTGTACTCCGCAAATTCCGGCGAGTAGTTCGGCATCCGTTCCACGGCGGTATCTGTCCACTCCACCAATGCCGTCCGGTTGTGAATGCTGATCGTGTCGGCATGCGGACAGAGGCAGTGATGCACGTCGTCGTATCGGCGATGCGTCTTTTTGTCCTGGTCCTTCGGTGCTGCGGAGCATGTGCAGAACAACGCAGCGACTAGCTGTCCCTCGCGGCCGGTGAGCGTGCCGGCCTTCGCCAACGCGATCGCCTTGGGAAGCCACACGTACACGCTCCCGGAGTCCAAGCACCGCACGCAGCGATACCGACGCAGGCTGTACTCGTTCACTTCAGGGAACGCCGTAGGATGCTCCTGGAGTACGATCTGCATGGCATTCGGCACTGCCGTCGCGCCATCCTTCGCAAGTTCTCGCATCCGCTCCAAGGCTTTCGCCAACGAACCCACGGCGGCGAGGATGCGGCCACGCTTGTACTTTTCGTGCTGCTCGTCGCGCCGATCGCTGCCGAGTCGCTCGTCCCGGCACTCCCGCGCCACGTTGCGCACGTGAGCCGCTGTGCTGTCCCGCTCAAAAGCCTTGACTACAGGGGCGTCCCCTTTGGAGAGACGCTTGTTCGCAGCCATTGCGTCCGGCAAGGCGATGTCCTCGAGGACTTCGGCCCAGATAGTTTTCGTCGGCTCTTTGTGGCTGCCGAGCGTGTTCAGCCACGCCACGGTTTCGGGAAACCGAGTGGCGTAGTCGTCCCACCACAGGTTGAATTCTGGTCGTGTCATCGTTCGAGGTTCTTTCCCGGCTTCGCTGCGCCGTTGTTGCCGCCGTGAGAGTTCTGTGCCGTTGCCATCCACCGAGATAGAAACGCTGGCATTCCCTGCGCCGTCTTGCGTTTCTTAGAGTTGTCGATGCACCACTGACGGGCCTTGCGGCATTCGCCAGCGACATCCATATCCGGGTAGGCTTGCCGGTATTCCTCCAGCTTTGCCGCCGTAAGCATCCACTCCCCGCCGCCCTTGATGCCTGAAATCGGAAACGCGAGGATTGCCGGCGAGGAGCTAAGCGAAGCGTGCTCGTCGCTAATATCCTTTCCCTGTTCCCTGTTCCATTTCCCTTTCCATTCCCTTTCCCTTTCCAGCAATGAGGCATCACTGAAAGGTCCGTGAGTCCAGACTATTGCCAGATCCCACGTCTTGCTTTCCTTCGGTCGGTTCACCACCTGATGGCTTTTGAACGTGAAGACGTGACCGTGCCGTCTACCGTCCGGTCCATCGCCGAGAGACACATAGCCGATCCCAGCGAGCGTCATAAGACTTGCCTCGATGGGAACGGTCGGTACTCGGAGGGGCGAACATGCTGCTCGTACTAATTGCGGGTGTGCGTTAAAAAATCCTTCGTCGTCGGCGTAGTTGAGGAGTGCTGCTGCAAGTAGGTGGGTCGCCTCTGGAAGCTCGCTCAGCTTCTCGTTTGCCCAGAACTCAGGTTTGATTGTGCGAATCCTTGCCACCACAGCACCGGTTAGTTCCTGACGTTCCCTCGATACCTTACTCGATAGTTTCGCGAACACCTCGTGCGCGGGCAGAACTTGTATCGCGAGCACCTCGCCGATACTAATTGGCTCATCAACCGCCCTCGCCCTCTGCCTCTGCCGTCGCGCCGCTGCCGTGGTCGATGGCGAACACGATGTCCACCCACGTCGCCAGCAGCCGGTCCAAATGGCTGTCGCTGATCTCCGCAATCGACACGCCGTCGAAAGACAGGTGCGCGATTGCCCATTGGTTCCCGTCGTTTCGTAGCGTGCGAAAGTGATCGTGCGCCAGTGCATTCAAAAGTTCTTCTGCGTCTATTCGGTTCATACTTCCCTCGCTTGTGCCTGCATGATTTCAAAAACTGTCGGCCTTGCGGCTTGGAACTTCAGTAGTGGTCACAGTTCCACGGTCAATTGGCGGGCTTGCGAAACAGTGTGCCGGACATCTGCAAGTTATCCTCTCCCGGTAGTTTCAGCCCGCAAGAGATTCGGCTTGGCAATGTTCCCCGGTAGTAACCCCTTCGCCTCCACGTTTCCCGTCCGTGCTTCCCACGGCGGCGACAGTTGTTTTTGTTTCTTGTCAGCGCTCGCCAATATCAACCCGCCTGCTTCCTCACCACGTATCCCGCCGCCAGTCCCCTTTGCTGACGTCCGAATCTCACATACGCAATCGTGTGTTCGCCCTGCGTGCCCCATCGCTGGAACGTGCCGACTTCGCCGGTGCGGGTATCGGTGACTTTGCAGCCGATAGCCCACTGACGCCGGCGGTCACGTTGTGCGTGCGGCCGGAAGCCAGCGGCACGGATTGTTTTGCGTGTCAAAACAAACTCCTTTCTTCCTTCGCCTTCGGCACCGCGTAACACCAGCCGTCGCCCTCGACTCGAGCCTTCCCCTGTCGCGCCAACTCCGCCATTGCGTCAGCAATATCCATCAACGTCGGTTGCCCCTTGCCGCCTTGCCCCCAGTACGCTTGCCGCAGTTCTTCGGCGCCGTAGGGGACGCGCGTGATGTTGGCGGCAAGGTGTGAAAGGAGGAAGGTGGTGAGGGTCATATCTCCGCTCCGCACAAGTCCAGCAGCGATTTCTCATCCGCCTTCACTTTGGTCTGCTCGACCGCGTGCCGTAGATTCTTCACCGCTTGGCGGTAGTAGCTCGGCTTCAGTTCCACGCCGATACCACGGCGGCCCAGCGTGACCGCTCCATACACTTCCGAACCGACGCCCATGAACGGCGTCAGCACGTTGTCGCCGGGATTGCTCCACATCGTTACGCACCGCTCGATCACGTCGAGTTGCAGCGGGTGTTGATGCCGCTCGTCGCCTTCATCCTTGCTTTCTTCGTAGGGGAGCACGTTCGACGCTCGGATGTCGTCCCAAAAGGCCGAAGCGTAGTGCCGCCAGATCCAGTGAGAAAAGCGGTTTTCCGTCTGCTTTCCCTTCCAGTTCCGAAAGCGATGAAGTTCCTTCGGCACTTCCCGCTCGCCGGCGTAACTCAGGAAGCCGCGGTCATGCGTCACTGGTTGCGGATTCGTTCCGCGTTTGCGAAACGGCAGAAGGTAGTCAGCGGCCGCCACGTTCGTTAGCGTCGAGTCCTCGCATATCTGGGAGTGGGCAAGGGCTTTCGTCATGGTCCGCAATCGCACCGACAATGGCTCTTTCCAGATACAGATTCGCGGCAGGTACTCGAAGCCGAGCTTCTCGTGTAGCTTGATGATGTCGCCGGGGAAGTCGCTATAGCCGCAGATGTTCGCCCCTTGCTTCGGCACGTCCATGCAGTGCACGGCGGAGAATCGGCCCGGCATCGTCACGCGAGCGATCTGCTCCACGATGTAGCCGTAGTGCTCGAAAAACTCCGGGTAGGTCCGAGCGTTCGACAGGTCGCGGACGCTGGACGAATAGTTGTAGAGACACCCGCCGTTCTCGGTTGCGAACGGTGGCGAGTACACCGACAAGCCGATGGACTTGTCGGGGATGGTTTGCAATACCTCGGCGCTGTCGCCGTTGTAGATTGCATAGTTCTCGGTGATTACTTGCTCGATAACAGCCACGATGGAATCCTTTCTTCGTCGGGAAAATAGTCAGCTTTCACAAGGCTCATACTGTCTTTCATGTGAGCCACGATTGAATCAAACATGTCGGACGCTTGCCGTTGCTTACGTTGCAGGTTCTTCAGAATGTTCGCCTCGCCCTCGCAGATGATCCGCGTGACGTTGACGGTGTTCTGCTGGCCGAACCGATAGAAGCGGCGCACCAGCTGGTAGTACTGCTCGTAGGAGTGCGACGGGAACACGACCGTATTTGAACAGTGCTGCCAGTTCAGTCCCCACGCTCCCATCTTCGGCTTGATCACGAGCCGCTTAATCTGCCCCGATGAGAAGGCGATCAACGCCTCTTCCTTTTCGTCGTCGCCCATCGAGCCTTTAACCTGCACAACGTCGTCGAGCATCGACGCCAGGCGATCCCCTTCCGGGTTGAGTTCGCACCAGAGAACACACGGCCCGTCCTGTGACGTTGCAATCTCCACGGCCTTGTCACACCGCTCCTCGATATTCAGCCGCCGCTCCGCACGCTCCTCCCGCATGTCTCGCGCCGGCAGTGCGAACAACATGCCCGGCTGCGTCTTGGCGGAGTGAACTACGATGTCCACTTCGTTCAGTCCCGGCAGATTGAAACGGGCGTCGTCGAAGCCTAGGTCTGACGGCTTGCGAAGCGATCGTGCCCAAGAGCAAACCCACGACCAAAACGGCTGCTCCGCGTGCCCGCGAAAGCGATACTTGGTTCGCCCCCAGCCGTGCTGGTCTTTCGACGTTTCCTGCTTGAAGAACGTCGTAATCATGTCGCGGAAGCCGAGCAAGCCGAGTGCCTCGGAGCTTGTGCCGAGTTCCCAGCAATCGTTCGGCGCGGCGGTCGCGGTGCATAGAAGCCGATACTTCACGGTTCGCATGAATTCGACGACTGTCTTTTTACGTTCGCTTTTAGCGTCCTTGATCGCGCTCGATTCATCGCACACGACACCCGCGAACATCGCCGGATCGTACTTGTGCAACTGCTCGTAATTGGTGACGACGATATTCGGGTTCGTCGGCATCTTGCCGTCGCGTGATCGCTTCGCCTCGATGCCAAACCGTTCTGCCTCGGCGACGATCTGCTGCCCGACCGCCAGCGGCGTAGCAATCAGCACAGGCTTGTTCGTCTTGCGAACCACGTTCTCCGCCCACACAAGTTGCATCGGCGTTTTGCCCATGCCACAGTCGGCGAAGATCGCGGCCCGTCCTTGACGCACCGCCCACTCGATGAGGAATTGCTGAAAGTCATATGGGAAGTCCGGCATCCATATCGGATCGAAGCCGACCGCGTTGCCGTGCTGACACTTCCGCTCAATGAAAGATTGATAGCTCACTTGTCAAACTCCCGCACGAGATGCTCCCGTTCCCGCAACAATTCACGCACCATTGCGGCCAATGTCCCGCCCGTTCCCGTCCAGCAGTTCGCCGGTCCCACGCTGGCGGTCAACGTGAACATCTCGACGATGCGATCAGCGCTGAGCGGCGTGTAAGTCGGCGTCAGTGCCGCTTCCCGCCAGTGTTCGTATGCGTCGTTCATCATTCATCCCTTCGTGTACGTTGCCGCCCCAACGAGGAGCGGCGTCCAAACGGGCTGCTATCGCCACGCGTGGTTTCTGTTAATCCGACGTGTGGGACTCGAACCCACAGCTCAGGTAGCGACCCTGTGTTCTGCCATTGAACTAACGTCGGGACACAGCCCGAAGGCTTTATTTCAGTTTTCCCATCCGCGCTTCCGCCGCCTCTTGCACGGCCGGGTATTCGTCGTCCGTCAGGTGCTTGGTGTTCTCGGCGAGCCAGGCGGTGAGTTCCGCTTTCGTGCCGGTGAAGCCGTTGATGTTCGCGATGAGGTCGCGAGCGGAGAGGGGAGCATCGGCTTCCTTCGGTGCCGCCTTCCGCAACTTGTCCTTCGTCGTCTCGGGCTGCTTCTCCTCCGCCGGTGCTTCCGTCGCGGCGAACCAGTCCGCCGGCTTGCTCATGCCGTCCTTCAGGCTGTTGAAGATCTTGCCGAGCGAGAGGAACTGAGCTTGCGTGACGCTCTCGATCCGCCGCTGGATGCGTGCTTCGATTTGCGACAGCGTGACGCCGTAGTCCTTCTGAAACTTCTCGACCATCCCCTTGATGCGTTCGGGGTTGAGGTCGCACCGAGCCTTGAGAGTCTTTTGGCACTCCAGCAAGGCGTCTTCCACCACATCGCGCGGAATGACCGATTCCATGCACTTGCGCACGCGGCGCTGCGCCATGTTGGCGATGAGTTCGTAGATGTCGCGTTCGTCCGTCAACGCCTTGCCGCCGCCGCGGGTGTCGCGGATGTGCTTGACCGTGAATTCCAGCACCTTCTTATTGTTCGTCTCCAAGTCCCAAGCGAAGCACTCCACGACGCTCTCGCCGTTTTGCCGGGACAATTCGCGGAAGCCGGTTTGCAGATTGCCCCACGCCCCTGCCACGACTTCCAGCAGCTTGACGGTCGGCCCGGTAATCTCCGTCCCGCCACGGCTGTAGCTGTACTCCGCCGCTTCCGCCACGCCGAGCCGCTGGCAGGCGTTCTTAATGCGGTCCATCGCATCGACTTCATCCCGCCGACAGCTTTTTGCCACCGCCAGCGCCGCCCGTGCTTCCGCTTCGACGCGCCCGCTGGTGGCGATGCCGCCGATCGACTGCGGCTTCGTGATGATCGCGCCGTTCTCTTCCCGCTTTTCAATCATTGTTCCCGCGCTCATGCTTTGCTCTCTTTCAAAAGGAACCGCCGGCTACCTTCTCCGGTGCGGAGATAGGCTTTCCAGAGGTCCGGGTAATCGACCTTGAACGTGTCCACATCAAACCGCGTTGCACCCTTGGCAGACTTCCACGTTGCGAGTAGCTGGCCGCTGGGTAGCGCCAGCCCCTCCGCATCCGCCATGTGCTGCTGTAGCTTGGCGGTCAGCGAATCCTCATAGGCTTCCAGCTTTTTGATGGTCGCCTTCGTCATCGCCAGTTCGTTCGCCAGCGTCTCGTCTTCCGTCGTGGCGACTACGGTTCGCATCGCGGACTTCGGCCACCGAATCCGCGTATCGACAACCGAGGTCGCTTCGGGTTCCGTCTGCGTCTCGACCATCCGCCAGAATTCCGCCTCTCGCTCCAGCAGCAACTCTTGCAGTTCGTAGTCGGCCTCCACTTCGTAAATGCGGAAGTCGCTGCCACCGATCAGCACCGCCACGTCGAACACCGGCAAGCCAGTGACCGCCATATAGTGCTGACACTGCAAGCCATACTCCTCCGGGATCTCGTCCGTGCCAGGCTCGCCCCAGCCGTTGTCGCTTCGCGCCGTCTTGCCTTCGTAGCCGCGTTGCTCGCCGTCGATGATGCCATCAGGGTTCGCCAGCACGAAGGAATACTTCGGGTGTCGCAGGATGACACCCGGCGTGATGACGGTGCGGCGTGTGCGATTGGCGTACTCTTGCCGCACGATGGGCTCGAGCTTCGTGCCCCAGCGCATCGGTTCGTTCTCCTCGGCACCAGGAGCGAAGCCGCATTTCTCCATCCACAGGGCGAAGCGTGACTTCCATTTGGATAAGCCGCACGCTGCCGCTGCATCGCTGCCACCGAGGCCGGTGCGACGTTCCGCCAACCATTGCTCGCGGGTCTGTAGTTCGTTTACGTCCGTGCTCATTTCGACCTCGCTCCTTTCACTTCCGGCACACACCGCAACACATCCCGCCACGTCACATCGACCCGACCCATTTCGACGGACCAGAAACGCAACTCAATATGCGGCCGGTCCCATGTGATAAACTCCAGGAGCATTGGCAGGCAGAAGGTCGTCACGCACCGGAAGCCGTCGCCGTAGTGCTGTACGATCCGCAACTCGTACCAAGTGCCGACCGTGAGATTTTCTGGATGCGTCATTGGACTTTCTCGATGTCGGTGTAGATGTCTTCGACAATCTCCCACGACCCCTCGCCGCACTCGCCGTAATCGTCTTCTAGCGCGATAAAAGCGCCACCGATCTTCACCAGCCAGCGGTCGCAAAGGTCGATCCGAAATTTCGCCCGATACACTTCCACCTTCGGCGGCCTCGGCGGCACGTAGGGTGCGGGGAGTTCGACGGTGATGGGTTGCCAGAGGCCATCGAGTCTCAGCATGCTTCGCGTCGTCCAATTCACGCCACTGACGCCGTTGTGACAGATGACGCGGCCATCGCTCAGGACCGTGAACGTAAACACCGCCCCGCCCTTCCCATCGCACCAGGCATACAGCCCCGGCGTCTTCGGTAGTTCTTTTGACCAGCTCATGCCACTGTCTCCTTCAGTTCTCCGCGACGAATCACCACATCAACCGGAGCGTTAACGCCGATGCGCACGCGTCCCTGGTCGCAGCGGTAGACCGTGATAATGATTTGGTCCGCACCTTTGCCGACCACGATGGTTTCCTCTGGCTTCCGACTCACGATTAGATTTCCGCGTTTCATATCGCTTCTCCCTTTAGGACTCCTCGCGGCTCGCTCCGAGCTTGCCGCGGTTCGTCCGTGTTGTGGCTTCCTGCCGCCGCGCGTCATGCGTCGGCCCTTACTGTCCATACGCTCTAAAAATCACTCTCGCCCCGTTCACTTCCACGACTCGCGTCCACTTCCACCCGTCCCCGTCGTAGCACCGATACTCCTCCGGCGTCGCATCGGGGAAGATGCGTTGGAACACCTCTGTCGTCGTCACCACGATGCCGCGCACGATCGCTGCTTCGCCGGCACGGATGCGGTGGTGATGACAGGCGCGGAGGAGTGGTTCAGGATGCATGGCTCACCTCGCAAACGTATTCGCCGCCCGCTCATCCGCCCGCGGCCGCGCCATCCTAATCGCGTCCTCCGCCTGGTCCGCCGCATAACCGGCGTACCCTTCGATGTCCTTCGCGTCCTCGAGCTTCCGCGCGAGGTCCGCGTGGTTTTCGAGGACGCGATGCAAGGCCCGTTTAAGGAAGGCGATGCGTTCGGCGTCGGAGCGTAGGTCGGCTAGTTCGTCGTGGACGATCCGCATTAGTTCGGGGGTGGTCATGTTGTCCTCGTTGTGTTTCCGCTTGCTCACCGTGTCGATGCCGTGATCGCGGAGGAGTCGGGCGAGCGAAGCGGGGTTAGTTCCTCAGTCGATACTGCCAAAGTCCATCGCCGACGTACTCGCGTTCCACCGTCTTGCCGCCGAAGCGAGCTTTGCGAAAGTCTCGCAAGCGAGCCGAGCAACTTGCCTCTGTCCCTCCGCACGCCGCCTGAATCTCCGCCAGCGTGTGCCAGCGTCCGTCCGACATGTACGCGGCCACGCGCGCATGAAGGCCGGAGAGGCGATCCTGATCGCGGGTGGCGCGGTAGGTGTTGCCGTCGAAATCGAGGAGGGGCTGCGTCATGTCTCGTCCTCGTCCTCCAGTTTCAGCGACACCATAACTTGAACGGTGCTGCCGTTTTCGAGCTTGTATTCCATGCCGCATCCGCAGCACACTTTGCCCGGTTCGTCCTGAATTGAAGTGCCAATGTTTCTTGCGCAGTTGTTGGCGAGCCTCGCTATCTCTAGTAGCTCTGCATCGGTGGCACTGTATTCGTTCTGTGGAATCGCCTTACCCCATTCCCTTGTGACCGTATCCATGCCGCTACTCCCCGAGGTGATATGAAAAAGTGCTTGACTAGAAATGCTTCCGTCGCAACACCGGCTTTAATCTGAGTGACTCGGGTGCGAACGCAGCGGTGGCATTGGTTTTGCGGTCTGCACCCGTCACTCAACTACGCCAAAGATTATCGACACTGCTAAGCTTTGTCAACAGCAGAATCGGAAAATTTCGGACGACCGATTTTTCGCGGTATTTCAGCGAATTTCAGCACTTCTTCGGCGTCGAAGAGTAAGACGTTGCCGATTTTTTTTGCAGGCTTCAGTTGACCGCGAAAGGCGAATTGCCGGATTCGTCCAGTCGTCAGTCCCATAAGTCCGGCGACTTCGGCGGTGGTCAGATAAGTACGGTTGACGAGTAGCATGGGCTAAGTATAGCTTGCAGGGGAGAGATTGCAAGATTGACGGTGGCTGGCGGCAGGTCAGATATCTGGCGGGCTTGCGTCCGCAAACGTGGTGCGATCCCACGGCCAGCCTTTTGCGCGTGCGCTTTGGGCGGGATTGTCGCTGGGGAATGGTATGAACGTATCGTGCCCACACTGTGCTGGTGAATTCGTAGCCGTGCCCCAGCTTAGCGGACAGCCCGTTGCTTGCACCTACTGCGGCCAGATGTTCCAGATGCCGCCCTATCAATACCCGCAGGCGACCTACGTGGAGCCGGTCAAGCCGCTGACGATGACAACGGTGCATCGGCGGAAGCTTCACCGCGGGCCGGTTCGTGCTCGCGGCGGTAGCTCCCTTAGCCCAGCGATCGCCGTGATCCTCTCGCTGCTCTTGGTCGGCTTGCCGCAGATGATGATGGGACAGATTGCCAAGGGGCTGCTATTGCTCGTGTCGGCGGTCGTGATCGGTGCGCTGACGCTAGGGGCGGGTGCGATTGTCGTCTGGATTATCGCGGCAATAGATGCGGCGGCGATTGCCAGCAAGCTCGAGAGCGGTAAGAAGGTCGGCGACTTCGAGTTCTTTTAGCCCCACGGCTTGCTTCCATCCGCCAGCGTCCGCTCCCTGCACGTGATGCACGCCGTCTCGCCCGCCTCTGTCATCTTGCGGCGTAGGTTCGTCCAGGGGCGAATGACGCAGGGCGCATCGAGGAGCGTGCATTGATGCACCGCAACCATCACGCCGCGCAGGCCGCAGACCTCGCAGGCGTGCTGGCCGATCGGCTCGCCTCGATGCACGCATTCAATCTGAGGCGTTGGCGCGCAGCCGCAATGCAGCTTCGTCTTTCGCGTCCACGCGCAGACCGCACCGCACCGCACGCACTTGTGGCGATAGTACGGCACGCCATCAATCTCTTTCGTGGCGATGGTGGCAAATGGTGTCATATGAGCGGCGTGTAAGTGACGGTCGAGGCTGACCAGTCACAATAGAACTGCAATCCGCCAGTGAGCGACGGCACTTGTGGGTCTGCGCAGTCGTGCGTTGGATCGCCAGACAACGCGCCCGCGTCCCAGGTTGCGTCATCAATAACGATAAGCCGCCAGAATACGCCGAACACCGCATGGTTAAACGACATATCCGTGAGACCCGCGCAGGTCGATAGATTGAGATTATAGATGCACTCAGATACGCCAGGGTTTGACGTGCTGAGGTAATTGGGGAGCAGGATGAACGCGGTGTCGTTGAAGTACTCGTTGCATGATGCGCAGTCTGCGTCTGCCACACCGTCAAACTCGACTTGCATGGCGTAGGGCCACGTGCCATCGTCGCAGTTGACGCAAGGCTTGTCGCACGTCGGGCAATCGGGGTGCGCCACCGATAGCTTTTGCTGCCAGGAGAACTCTTTGAAGGCGATCGTGCCAGCCCTCGTGCCGGTACCGATGCCGACCTTTGTTCCGGTTACGGTTTCGCTTGCCGACGTGTATACCGGCAGCGTTGCCGTGGTTGTGGCATATAACGCCGCGGTAATCGTTCCGTTTGCGTAGCACACCCGCAGCTTGCCGTCTAAATTCGTTTCGCCGCTGGCGTTTGTTGTCTCGCTAAAGCCCAGCATGGTTTGCACGCCAGCGACCACCTTGCCGAGTCGCAGGAACGAGTTAGTAGCGGTGAATCTCGCCTGGGCGAAGAAGTAGTTGTTATCGTCAACGTATCCGAGGATTACCTTGGCAACGTCATCGGCCGTGTTCGCGTTAATGACAGCCTCCACGAAGCAATCCGGAGAGGCGTCGGGATGGCTTGCCGTCGTCACCATCAATCCGCTGGCCGAATCGCACACGGCGGCATTGCTCGCGATTGACCAGTCGCCCGACCGCTCGCTCCAATCGCTGCCCATGCTCGACGAGTCCGCCCGCGTAAACTCATCTTCGAGAATCACGCAATCGACGCAGCACGGATCGCCCGGATTGTTTTTCTTCCATCCCATTATGCGGGGCACGCCTCCATATCCACGATGAACTTGCAGCTTCCGAGTTCCTCTTTCACCTGGATATAGGTCGCCGCCGCTACCTCCACGCCGCTGATGTTGTAGGCGGTGATCGTGCGGCCGGTCGTCACGAGCACGCCAGAGGAGTTGATACGGTAGATCGTAACGGTGCCGCTGCCAGGCGTGTCGGTCGAGATAGCGGCAATCGCACTGCCGGTCTTGCAGATGTAGTTACGGCTGGGCTTGTAGCTACGCCGCCCGCTGCCGACCGTCTTCAGTTGCCGCTCCAGCGTGACCAGTCGCCGGCCGTAGCTGCGGAGCATCGCCCCCAACTTGTCCACGGCGCGGTCGGTGAGCGTGCGGAGCGACATCAGGCGGTGATGCTTTCGGTGTAGCTGTCCTGCGCGGTTTCCGTCGTGATCGTCACGGCTTCTTTGTTGCGGCGGATCTCGGATTCGCCGCGGTACTTATTCAGTGTCGTGATCGTCCGCGCGGCACCGCTCTTTTGCAAGTCGATGACGCCGGCGTAAAGGTTCCACGTCCCTACGGTGCCGGTGCCGTTGGCGGTGATCGCGCCGCCCTTTTGGTTCAGCGTGGTGATGGCCGCCACCTCTTGCGTTAGCAGCGTGCCGTCATAGACGAGCACGGTCGTCGCGCCGCAGCGCAGGATGCCGGTGCCGGCTTGCTGCTGGTAGGTCGTGAGCGTGACGCCCTCGCCGAGCCAGAGAGACGACGAATCACTTTGCAGACGCGCCGTTGTCACGGTCGCCGTCTCGCCCGCGCGAACGGCCACGCCGACCTGCCCCCCCGTGACGTTCAGTACGCCGATCGCCGAGCCGAGGAGGTACAAGCCACGCTCGCCAGTGTCCGCGCTGCCGGTGCTGTAGATTTGGCACGCCAGCGATGATGCCGTGCCCACGTCGATATAGGCGGTCCCATCGGTTGCCGAAAACTCGAACTTGTCGGGGTCGATGCGGAGGTATTCGGTACTGCTGCCGATGTCGCCGGTGTAGCCGTCCTCCACGATGAAATCGACGATTGCCACGGCGGATTGATCGAGGCCGCTGGCGATGGATGCACTGCCGGCGGGAATGCGGACGTCATCCGTCGCGACCGGGATGGCTTGAAATTGCACGTAGTCGAGAACCTGCGAATCGGGGTCGCCAGCATTGAGGCGGATGTAGATGGTCGAATAGCCGAGCGTATCGTTGTCGGCCCAATCCCACGCAAGGTTCGCGAGCGAGCCGGCCGTCCCAGGCGTGGCGAGCGTGCCGTTGATATACAAGCCGCCGGGCTCGCCGCCGATGTTCGGGTTGCCATTCGCCGCGGTGCGCAAGTAATACTCGTTCGTGCCGCTGCCGCTCGCGGTCCATGAATAGAGCGAGTTGCGCACGCTGATCTTCGCCCAGTTCGTATAGAGGCTGTAGGCCGTCGAGACTCCGCCGACCCATCGCTTGACAAATGCCATTGGTTCACCAGTTCAGCGGAGCAAAGGGAATCTCTTCGTAAATCTGCCATTCGAGGAACACAGCGGGCTTGCCTTCGGCGAGGGCGCGGCCATTACCGTCAAAAGGCACCGGCGTGGTAATCGGGTATCCGTCCGCGTCCTGCTTCTGCTGAAGCTTGCCGACGCGCTCGTCGCTATTGCTGATCGTGTTCCCTTGGTAGTCCTTCTGTTCGCCGCGAAACAGTTCCTCCACGCCACGATCAAGCAGGAGTCGCCGCCAGCCGAGCGGGTTGACGTGCACCTCTACGGTCTGCTTCCAATAGGGAATCTTGTTCGTGATCTGAAAGGTGCCGCTAATCTGCTTGATGCGAGCATTCAGCGGACTCCACACATCACGAAACTTGTACTCGCGTTTGTTGATGACAACTTTGTCGGAGTTCACGCGGCCAATGAAGTTGCTGAAGAAATTGGCGTCGTAGCTTTCCAGGTTCTTCGTGATGCGCACGACCTTGATGTCGATTTCCTTCTCAATCCCAGGATCGAACGGCACGAGGGCCGAATTGCACGGCATCGTGATCGTGTCGAGATCGAGGCCGGTAATTCGCTGGCGGATGCCACCGTCCCGATTGCAGCCCTTGAAGCGGGCTTGCTCCACGGGAATAGATAGCTGCGTGTACCCGACATCGATCTCGTCGTGCCATTCCAGCGGGTTGTCGGTATCCTCGCCGTTGATGTCCGTGCCCGTTTCGGTATCGTCGTCGTCGGTTCCTTCCGGCGGTTCCCACTCCACGGCGGCGAGCCACTGGCCGACACCGCTATCAATCCGCCGCGGGGTGATCGACTTGCACCGCACGGAGTTGTCACGATAGCCGTTGAGGTTGTAGCGGTCGCCAATGAAAGGATGGTCGGGGCTGCCTTTGAAATAGTCGATGATGACGCCCGGCCCGTCCTCTTGCTCTGCCGATAGTTGATAGATGGCCGTATAGCTGCGCTTCGCCGTCAGCCGGCTTTTGCCTGTCACGGCTCCGGATAACGAAGGTTTCAAGATGGATGCGGTGACGGCCACTAAGTGAAATCCGTGGGAGTGATGGCGATGCCCGGCTTCTTTAGCATGGCGTTGAGAAGTCGGTTCGTTTCGTCGTGTTGCTGCTTGCGGAGTTGGGCTTCACGGGCTTGTGCTTGTGCGTCGCGCTGCCCTTGTTGCACTGCTGAAAAGCCGCCCATCGTGAACCGTTCCGCCGCGCCGATGCCCTGCCGCATGGCGTTGATCTCTTCCATGTTGTTCTTCACGCCCTTGAGCTCCTCCGCCGCTCGCTTCGCACCACGGCGGAAGGTTTCCATTGTGATAAAGCCGTTCTCGCGCAAGGCTGTCAGCTCGGCCATCGTCGCCTTGAATGCCTCTTGCGGCGTGCGGAGCGATTCGGTGATTGACTCGCCGAGCTGCTGTTGTGCCTGCTGTTGGTCGCGGATCGTCGCGGCCAGTTCAGCCCGCTGCTGCTCCAGCCCTTCGAGGAACTTCTTTGTGGCTTCCGCCTCCGCTTCGGCGCGGGCTTTCGCGGCGGCGATTGCGGCGGCTTTCTGGTCCTTCAGTTTCTTGATGGCATCGGCTGCTTGCTGGGCTTGTGCCTCGCGCATCTTGTGGACGACGCCGACCGTATCCCACCACGCTTTGCCGAGAGCGACGACGCCGGCCGCCACGAGTCCGCCGCCTGCCACAGCTAGAGCACCGCCACCACCGCCCGCCAATCCGCCCGCGCCCTTGAGTGCGCCGGCGACATTCGCACCGCTTTGAGCGATTGCCCCTAGCCGCGCGTCGATCATGTTCAGGAGCGGGATCGTATTGGACAGCGATTCTTTGAACGTGCCCACGCTCTTAGTCAGCGGTTGGAGATTCGCGGTTCTCAGCGTGCTGATTCGCGTGTTGAGTTGCTGCACCGTCTGGTTGGCCGACGCCGCCCCCTTCTGCAGCCCCTTGTCGTCGAGGCCCAGGTGAATAACCAGTGTTCCGAGTGAGCGAGCCATACTTTCCGCTTCTGATGTCGGCGAGCATTTCTTTCGCCTTGTCCGCCACGTCCTCAGCCGATTCGATGTAGGGCCAAACCAGGCTCGGCGTATCCACTCCCTCGCAAAACGCCGCCAGGATATTCAGCGTTTGCGTCGCCATCCTCATATCTGCCCGGTAGTCGCCGAAAGGTTCCTCGCTGGCGAATTGCAGCCACTTCAGCCACGCCGCGAAGTCCAATCGCTCCCACAGTTCCGCCGGTGTTAGGCAGCCATCCGCCGCACCGGTGAGGATGATGCGAAAGGCCAGCTTTTCCTCTTCCGTCAGTTTTTTTTTGCGTCCGCTTCGTCCTTCGGCTTCGCCAGCCCTGCCATCAGCAAGGCCTCGCCGCCAATGTCCGCTAGTTCGTCCAGCGTCAGCTCGCGCAGCACCGCCCGCCCGTCGTCGCTGTCGAACACGAGGCCCGCTTCGTCTCTCGCCGTCGCCGCGATGGTGTCAATCCACAGCTCAAGCAAGGCCGGGTCGTCGTCGGTCGTGCCGGCTTTGTCCGCGTGCCGCTTTTGCAGCGCCATCGCCGACGCTGCAGAGATGGGCGCAAGCGACACATCGACGCCCGCCACCTTCACAGCCTTGCGGCGTGCCCGATGGGCTTCGCGGATTTTGTCGAGCGTGCTCATCGTGGTTTGCGGTCCTCGATGGGGCGCAGACGTTCGACCTTCGTAGCAAAGCCGCGATCAATCAGCAGTTGACCGACTTCGTCTTTGACGAGGTACGCATTGCCCGCCTTGAATTCCGAATCGGATTGCGCTTCCTTTTGCGTCTTGGCATCGACCGTGCGGTCGATCAATACTTTCATGCTCATGCTTAGGTTCTCGTGATAGCGCCGGTGCGTTGAATCGTCACGTTCCGCTGATTGATACCGTTGACCGTGATCGTCTGCGGATCGAGATCGGATACCCATCCCTCGAATTGATCAACTGTGCCGCTACTCGCCGTGTTGCTGTAGGTCACTGTCCACAGCACCTTGCCAGTCGTCGCCGACCCGAGAGCGAACAGCGTGTCCATAATCGCGTGATTGGTATCCTCCGCCTCCCAGAACTGGGTAAACGTAAACTCGCTGTGCGTCTCGATGCCGCCCTCATACGTCGCCAGCGTATCGCTGAGGCTTGTGCCGTCGATGCGTTCTCGCTTGCGGCCCGGCGGGGTGCAGTTGAGCACGAGCGTGATAGTGGTGAACGTGCTGCCGCTATCGTCATCGTCCACTTTGACGAGCGTGCCGAGGCCCAGTACTTTATTAGCCATCGCCGTTATCCTTTGGAGCTTTTACGCTCGCGTTGTAGTCTTTGACGATTTCCGCCAGCTTTGATTCAATCGCCGCTACCGCTTCGGATTGGTGCGCGTTATAGGCTCGCGACATGAAGCCGTGATGCTTTTCCGCGAGGTGCAGGTAGCGTGTTGGCGTGCGGTACTTAAACGCGCCGCCCGGCAGTAGCTTCAGCGTTTTCGCTGACACCTTGCGATTCGCGGATTTCCGCAGTGCCGACAACTTCTGACGACGCGCTTGCGGCCGTCGCTCAATCGCCGCTCGCCGCCCGCGTTGTGCGCCGACCATCGTATAAGCTGGCTTGGCTTCGTCACGCGGCACTTTAGTCTTGACTGCCAGCGATTGCTTGAGCAGCTTCGTATCGACGGGCGCGAGGGCTTGTGCACCACGCTTAAAGATTCCGCCCGCTTTCGAGAGTGCCTTGCGTGCGGCGAGGTTGCGCATGTTCGGCGGCAGTTCGGCAAGGTGCTTGCGAACGGTGCTCTGGCCGGTCATGTAGGTGCGCGTGCTCATCAGCGGTGAAAGACTCTCACGAGGGATGCGACCACGTATTCCGGCGTGTCGTTCCCCTCTTCCATGAATGCGTAATCGTCGGCCTGGCTTTCGACGAACGTACCGACCGCCGTGCTGCTGCCCCATGTCACGTTGCTGGTGGCTTGCAGGAGCGTGTGCAAGGCGTCGGATAAGTCCTCCGCGCCGTCTTGTGTCGCCGCCCTGCACTCCACATCAAAACTTGTTTCCGTCAGTCCGCCGCCGCCGCCGTTCAATACCGGGTCCGTCAGTGCGTTGCCACGGCGATAGCAAATCATCGGCAGCTTGGTCGTCATCTGTGCCGGTGCTTGTACGATCCGCGAGCCGACCACGCTCGTGATCGTGCTCTGCGTCTTGAGGTAGGTTCGGAAGTCCTCGCTAATGCTCAATCGCGCACCTGCACTTGCTCAGCCGCCGCAATGATCCACCTGGCGTTTAGGTTGTCCTCGTTCTGTACGTCGATTACCGATAGCGTTCGACCGTCAACGAGCTTCATGCGCCAACCGGCGGTAAACTTGCTGCCGGGTTGGTAGTGCGTTTCGGCTCGATAGGTGGCCGTCGGATAGCGTTGATTGAAGTCGCGTAGCTCGAGTGATCCGATGTTTTGCAGCAGCAGCCACGCCCGGCTGCGCGTCTGCCAGTTCTCGCCCGGTCGCCCGCGTGAATCTTCGGTCCCCCCCACGTCCTCTTGCAGTTCGGCGAGGGTCGTATATTTGCCTGCGTCAGCCATACACGCCCACTTCGCTCTGTCCGTACTGGCTAAACTCGTCGCCAATGTTGGCTGTCGTCAGCAGGTTGATCGCCGCATCACTCATGCCGTCCGGCGAGCGTTCCCACAGCCGCGATAGGATCAGCAAGATCGCCGCTTTGATCTTCGCCGGCACAATGTACGCGGACGTGTAGCCCGCGACGAATCGCACCCTGACGACGTTCGGCACGCTTAGCACTTCCGGCCACTGGGCAGTGTCTTTGAGTACGATCCGCGCCGGCTCGCTGTATACGTCGCTGCTGTAGCTCGCGCTGCTGAAGGTCTGTGCCCCGCTGTCGGGATCGGTGTAGGTGATGCTCGTCACGCTTTGCACCGGGTTCTTGGGCAGCAAGAGCGGCGAGCGGCCAATCGGAAACGCATCGAGGTACAGATCCCAAGTGGCGGTCATCAACTGGCGGTTGAGGTACGTTTCGACTTCCTCCCGTGCGGCTTGCAGATACGCCTGAATCGTCACATCCTCCGCGTCGTGCTCGATGCGCAGGTGCGCTTTCGCTTCGGCCAGGGTCACTGGTTCGGCGGTCGGCGCGGTGCTTTGATTGAGGCTGTACTTCATCAGATGATGGCGGTGATCAGGATGACTTGCGTGCTGCCCCCGGTGAGGCGTTCGATGTATACGCCGGCATCCGCTGGCAAGCCTTGAGGGCCGAACCAGCGCAGCACCGACTTCGATGCCTCAATGTTCTCGGCAGCCATAATCGTCGTGTTGCTCGTCCCGTGGCACAGATTCACGGTGGCAGCCGCAGCCGCCGTCTCGCGAATCGAGTAGCCCATGAGACGCATGTTCGCGGCAGCGGCGATGCCCTGCTCGTCGGTCGTGCCCGCCGTCGCAACAGTCGTGTAGGTGTATTTGCCGACAATCATGGCTAGTAAATCTCCACGACCATGATGTCGAGACGAGCGGAGTCGGACGCGGATGCGGCGGACCAGTCGGCACCGACTCCGATAACCTGCGCGGCGGTCGTGTCGATCGTCGTGCTGGCGGTGATTTGGAACACTGGCACAGCCACGCGAGTAGCCGCAGGGACGATGTTGCCGCTGGCGACAGCGACCATCGTTCCGGATGCGCCGGCCGTGCGGATCTGAATCAGCGCTTCGCCGGTGAAAATGTCGTTATTGGTCGCGTCCGTCGCGGTGCCGGTGAGGATCGCCGTTCCCGACAAGCCGCCGATGTACAGCTTGACCGTGAGCGTGTCGGTGCTGTTCGTCGAGGTCGCAATGCCTTGAAAGCGAACCTTAATCACGCTGCCGGCGACAAGCGTATTCGCGGGAATGCTGTACTGCTTGTCGAACAGGGCTTCGGTGGTCGTGTCGCTGTGCGCCGCCGAGGCAGCCACGGCCGAATAGACCACGCCGCCGAGCCAGCCATTGACGGGCGCGTCGGTCGTGCCATCGGTTTGACGCATCGCGCCGGTGTCGCCGCGAATATATACGTCGGGTGAAAGTGTGCCGGGCATATATCAAGTTCCTTAGGTGGCGACGGTGACGGTTTGCGTTTCTTCGGTGAGTGGGCAGCAGTGCCACTTGCTCGAACTGAGGCAAGTGAACAGGAAGCCGCCGCCGATGATTTCGCTGCTGGTCGAGAGTGCGACAGAGTTGGCAGCCACGTCGTTAAACGCAATCAGCTGTCCCGCCGTGAAGCTGACGGTCGTAGTGCCTGCCGCAGCCGACAGCACCCAGATCTGATCGCCAGGGCGGAAGGTTGCGGCCGAACCAACCGTGTAGGCAATGTTGCCGCCAGCGCCCACGTTGCAGAACACCTTGCCAGCGTCGCCCGGCCCGATGGTCAGCGTCGTACCGGTTTCAGTGACGAGTTCGGGATTGCGTCCCGGTTGACGAGTTCCGGCCATCTTGTTTCCCCTTGGGAGGCTGTGTGCGAAGGGCTGCGGTTTCGATTTGTGGCGTGACAGGTTGAGCCTGTCCGCTGGCAATGAACCGCCGTGCGTCGTTGTCGGGCAGCTCGATTTGCTCGCCGGGTTCGTATTCCCGGCCGTACCAAATAAGCTGCGTTTCGAGGGTCACGAGCATGTTTAGGCTTGCAGGAGGACTTTGAACGCAGCGGCGTTGAGCGCCCGCCCGTCGATCCGCTTGAACGCCACGAAGCAATCTTGATCGAGGTCGCGATAGCGTTCGGTGAGGTGGTACACGCGGGTCGGCCCAGCATCGCGAACGATGTATTTTTCGTACGCGCCGAACAGAACATGCTTCGTCGCCGTGACCGGCACGTTGCTGGTCAAGCCGGTCATCTGCTGGTTCGCAATGACCGGGTAGCCGTAGATGCGATCCGGGATGCCAAGCGTCATTCCCGGCTGCCACAAGGCCGCGCCGTTGGCATCTTTGAATTTTCTGATATACGCAATCACATCGTCCTTCATCATGAAGCCGCACGAAGGCAGCGAGCGGTACGACGGATCGAGCGAGTGAACCAGTCCGATGAGTTCATCGGCGGTGAAGGCAGCAGCGGCAGCCGAGGTGACGCCCGTACCGGCAGCCGCAACCACGCCTTGCGGCTGGCTGCTGTTGGTGCCGGTGGTGAAGTACACGTTCTCGCCACGACCAAAGCGGGTGCCGATCATGTCGGCCAGTTCGCTGGCGAGGTTGAAGGCGGAGTCTTGCAGGATTTCCGCCGACACGAAAACCGGCTTGCTGCTGAGCTTGTAAGCCAGGAGCGTGATGGCGCTGAACGTGGGATCAACCGAGGTGCCGATGGTCGTGGCTTCCGCCAGGATCGCGGCCACGTTCGCCGTGTCATCGACAACAGGCCACGGCATCGAGTTGCCGCTGGCGGTTTGCACCACCTTGGCAACTTGCCGCACGCTGCCGTAAGCGAGCGTTTTCTTTTCCAGCATCGCCATGAAACCTTCAGGGATGGTTTCGAGGCCCGCGCCGCTGGTGGCGACATCGAGGCCGGCGCGGATTTCGCGTTGCTGCTGGCGGGTGCCGTCGCCGCACGACCAAGCAGGGTCGCCATAACGAAAGTTGGTTTCTTCGGCGAAGAGCGGGATTTCCTTCGCGGCCGGATTGATGCCGGTGACGCGGAGGGCTTCGCGGTGCTCCTCTCGCAGTTCCATGCCGGATTGAGCGAGGCACCACGCCTGGAAGGCATTGGCGCGCGTTTCGAGGGCGCGAGACTGACGGCGTTCGGGGTCGGCTTCCCGGCGATCGTTGGCGTCAACGCCGATCGGCTTCCCGGTCGCACGCTGCTCGTCTTCAATGGCTTTCAGGCGAGCCTGAACAGCGGCGGCGCTCTTGAGTTCGGCGTCGCGGGCGACGAGTGCGGCGGCGGTGTCGTCGTACTCTTTGTTGACGACATCCCAAGCGGCGCGATCTTCGGCGGTCCACTTGTCCTGGCGAGAGGCCAGGTCTTTGATGGCGGTCGCCTTGGCGTTCTTCGTCTCTTGCAGTTCCTTGAGCTTCGCATCCATTTGTGCGTCCCCGGATTCGCCGGAGGCGCAACAAAAAAACGTCAGTTAAGTCTCCGGCACTTGTGAAGGTGCTGAAAGACTCTGCTGACGTTTAAGCCGCTCGGAGCCAAATAAGTTGTTCAGACACGTAAAATCTACGCCGAAGCGTTTTCGATGTCAAGCGAAATTGCTCGCGAGCGAACCGCGACGGCTTCCGCTTCCCGTTCGTGTCGCCACGCATCACGCGCCGCGACAGCATCGGCGCACTCGCCAGAGCGTAGCCCGGTGGTCGTCGCACTGTAAGCCGGATAAGTGACCGGACCAGTATCGTACAGGTCCAGGTCTTCAATCGTACGGATGTCGAAATCCTTGCCTTGCTCCCACGATTGGCGTTTGACGGAGAAGGCGAAGCTACTGCCGGTGAGGTCGCCGCGGGCGATGCTTGCCGCCACGTCGCGCCCCACCTGCGTATCCGGTAGGTCGATTTCGTACCTCAGCCCCTTCTTATCGACAGATAGCCGCATGGTTCCGCTGCCGACGCGCCCTAGCAGCATGTTCGGATCGTGATTGAAAAGCCCGCGTGCATCGTGCTTTTCCTTGAGAGCACGATCAAACGCGCCGGGGGCGATGCGTTCACGCAGGTCGCTCCACAATTGGAACTCTGTGCCTTCGTCTTTGGGATTGTGAAACACAGCCCCATAGCCGCTGACGACTTTCTTTCCGTCGTCGCGGGTTTCGATGGTGATGCTCGCCGCCGGGGTCATGCGTCGTTCGGTATTCATGCTCGTTCCTCCAAAAGTTTCGCCCACTCGTCAACGCGGGCGATGAGTTCTTCGTTCTTCCACGTCAGCAGATTGCGTCGCAGGTCGGTTGTGATTTCGTCGAACGGGAAGATGTCGCCGCCTTTGTAATCCGCGCGGTGCGGCGCCAGGTTGCCGTCAACCCAGTCGATGAATCCTTGCGGACGCTTCGCCTTGTCTCTCGCCCGTGCGGCGATTTCGAAGATCATGCGGCGGTAATCGGTCGAGCGTTCCGGCGGCGTCTCGTCTGGCTCCTCCTCTTCCTCATCCGGTTCGTCCTCTGGCTCCTCTTGCGTGTCATCCCCGCTTTTCATCGTATTCGGGTTGACAAATTCATCGCCACCTTCATAGGGCAGCATGTTGAGTTTTGCCCGGCACTCGTTGGGGTTCATAATCCTCGCGCCGACGAGCTTCGTGAACGCCGCCGCCTGTGCCGTGAGGTTCATGCGAAGGAGTGATGAGACGTTGTGCTCGATGAAATGGGTGTCGCTTTGCCGCTCGCTAATCAACCGAAAGTTGCACGCTGACTCTATCCGGGTGAGCCAAATCTGCAGCGTAGTGTCGAGATAGTTCTGATTGTCCTCCGCCTTGCTGTTGTAGCTCACGCTGTCGCTCAATCCCAGCTTGCTTGGCGGCAGGTTGAACCAATGGGCAATCTGCCGGGTTTGGCTTTCCGTCGCCTCCACCATTTGCGACTCGCGGGGCGATTGCTGTGCCTCGTGGAACTTGGCGTTATCCCGCAGAATCACTGTTTTAAAGGGGTTTTCTGCCCCTTCGTAGCTCTTGCGAAAGCCTTCCTCCACGGTGTCGCGGGCCATCTTGCCCATTGCCGCAGGTAGCTCGAGCACGCCGCCGACGCGCCCGCCGTGCTTGAAAAACTTGGCGGCGAACTTCTCTTGTGCGAGGCCGAGGGCGATGCTGTTTCGTGCGATCTGAAACAGCGGGGCGGCACCGGCCGTTAGCATCGGCCCTTCGATGTGCAGCACCTCCCAGGGGAATAACGCGATAGGGTGCGGCGTGTCGCTTACCTCAGTGAAGTACCACAGCTTGCCGTCGATCCAGCGACACGTTGTGCGATCCGGCAGGAGGTTGTACAGTTCCGCCGGTGCGCCGCTGCCGTCGAACATGATCCGCGCGAAGGCGTGGCGGTAGATGAGCGCGTCCGCCATGAACCGCTCCCAAAACTTAATCGCTTCCGTGTATTCATTGACCGCGACGTTGAGGACGTAGTTCAGCCTGTGCCCACGGTCCCGCTCGCGTGCCCCTTCGCCGATGTCGTGCCGCCGCTTGTAGATGCACCGTGATAGCTTCGCCACGTCGCCGGCGATGAGCTGCACCGCGCGGTAGAACGGCGCGTAGGTCAGTGCCTTGTCGGCGGTGACTATCTCGCCCGTCTCTGCGCGTCCGCCGCCGCCGAACACTTCGGCCCAGACAGCCGGATCGTTCAGCGGTAGGTTCGGGTTCTCGAGGGAGCGTTGCGCCGGCGGGGTGGTCGGATGAACGCCCGCGACATACTCGTTGTGATATTCGGCGAGGTTCATGTTTGTTGCTTTCTCTGTAGGTTCCTCTGTAGGTTCTCTTCCTCGCGTTTGTAACGCGCGAGCTCGCGATCCTGTTCGCGAAACAACGGAGCAAACGCCGCGTGTATGGCGCACAGTCCCGCGAATAAGCCGATGCCAGTTATGGCGATCATTGCCAGCATCGTGCTCATAGCATTTCCACCTGGTTAGTATCGTAGAAGCTGTTCGTCGTGCCTTGCGCGACACTCGCCCGGCCCACCGCCATTACCGCCGCCACAATCCCGTCGATCCGCTCCGTGCTTTTCTTCTTACAGGGCTTCATGTTTTCGGCGGAGTCTTTATCGACCGCGACATTCCCCGCCATCCAGGTCAGCACCGGGTGGCCGCCGTGCTGGATCTTTCCCGCCGTCACCAGCCGATCGAATTCCTTTGTCGGTCCTGCCATCGAGCCGAAGCCCTGGCGATGCTCGACGATGTTAAACCCATCATCCATAAGCGCCTGCATGAGTGGAGCTCCGTTCCAGGGATCGACCGCAATTTCCTGAATGCGATATTTCGACGCCAGCTTGTTAACCTCATTGCGAATCGCTCCCTGGTCGATCCAGTCGCCATCGGTGAGGAAGAGGTGCCCGTCCTTTGCCCAGATCGGATAGGGAACGCCGTCCATACGCTCCCGTCTCCGAGCGTTGTCAGTCGGCACCCAGAAGCGGCAAATCAGATAGCAGCCGCCATCAGGGCGAGGGAAAGCGAGCACGAGGGCGGTAATGTCGCGCGTGGTCGAGAGGTCGATGGCTGCCCAGCATGGCTCTTGCTCGAGGTCCGGCAACTCGTCGTCGCCGAGCCGCCACTTATCCATGGAGAGCCATCGCACGGCTTGTTCGACCCACTGATTCAAGTAGAGATTCCGAAACGTGTTTTCATAGGATGGTGAGTCCTTCGCCTGCTGGTAGTGCTCGCGCAGGAAGTCGAGTGTGACGGTGTAACCGAGGTTCGGATTGCACTTGTGCCACGTCGCCTCATCGTCCCACGGTTCGCCGTCGCCCAGTTCGTAGAGGAGCGGGAGAAAGTAGGGGTCGTTGTTCTCGCCGTCGCGCACTTGCCGGGCCCGGTTCCACACGTCGAAGCAGATGCTGTGGCGGTCGAAGCCAGCGGTCGTGATTGAGATGAATAGCGGGTCGCTGGTCGCGCCCTGCCCGGTCTTCAACGCGTCGTACAGGTCGCGGTTTTTCTGCGTATGCAGTTCGTCGAAGATGACGACGGCCGGCTTCGTCCCATGAACAGGCCCGGCATCGGCGGGGATGGCTCGATAGTAGCTGCCCGTCTCTTTGAACGTGATCCGCTTCGTGCTGTCGATCGGATCGAGCCGGCGCGAGAGGAACTTGCTCTGGCGAACCATCGCGGCGGCCATGTTGTAGACCAGCCCCGCTTGGTCCCGCGTCTGTGCCGCTGAGTAGATTTGCGAGCCGCGCCGGCCCATTGCGGCAAGCTCCAACAGCATGATGCCGCTCGCCATCGCCGACTTGCCTTGCTTGCGCGGGATCGCGGCCAGGCTTTCGCGGTATCGCCGCCCGCCATCGGGACGCTTCCAGCCGTACAAGGTCGCGATGTAATCCGCCTGCCAGGGTCGCAGCGTGAACTTGTCGCCGGCCTTGGTGAATGGCGAGTCGTCGGGGTGAGTAAGCACGTCGCCGAAGAAGCCGACCGCACGCGCCGCCGCCGCACCGTCCCAGACGCATCCGGCGGTGTTGCGTAACGGGTCGTATCCCGCTAAATCGGTCGGTGGTTTTTCAATCGGCTTCATCTATCTTCCGTGTAGGTAGCGATTCTTAAATAGACGGCCATCTATCTAGCGTCTATCTAACCGTACATCGCCTCCGTCTCGTCCTTCGCCTCAGTCTTGCAGCCTTCGAGTGCCGCGCGGTCGTGCTGCGTCATCCCGTACTTAGCCGCGAGCTTGTCGAACATCGCAAGGTAGCCCGTCACCGCGCACCGCACCTCCTTGTCGGTCGGCGTCTCCTTGGCGAGCGCCACGGCCTGCCGGTACAGCCCCCACATTTCGCAGCAGGCGGTCAGTTCGGCGGTGTCGATAGCTCCGACTACCTCCGTCCCTTCCCACTGCTTGATGACGGCATCCCAGACGGTCGCTTCGTCCTTCGTGAGCTTTGGACGTGTAGGCGTGCCAACGATTGGCGAAGTGTCCAATCGCTTACCGTGCCGGTCCTCGCGGTGCGTTCCGTCTAAAAGCCGCAGTCGGGTTGATTTACGTTTCGTTGGCATGTTGTTTTCTCACTGACCGACAATACAATTTCCCTGTTTTTGTGTCGGCAAAAACTATTAAACTTTGGCCGTCTCATTATGAAACGGTGTGAACTGCCAAAAAGTACGTGGAGCTTCGCGAGAGTCTCCCCAGATCGGAAGAGCACACGT
>Ga0181352_1000091_pt1 | contig 40034 bp, 62 predicted proteins | sample Fa13VDMLBSN_FD_130103 | JGI IMG/M metagenome (GOLD analysis project Ga0181352, IMG submission 130103) | Freshwater viral communities from Lake Michigan, USA - Fa13.VD.MLB.S.N | ecosystem: Environmental > Aquatic > Freshwater > Lake | place: USA: Michigan | collected 2013-09-23 | reverse complement strand
CAGTCTGCGAAGCAAACGATTTTAATATCTGATTACGTAAGTCTCTAAGCTTAGCACTTTGAGTAGGCACATCGTTTGAGCTGTCTTTATGCAAAAGCATCTCTGCTGCATAGTATATTAAATACGGCTCACACTCGTCAGGTAATTGACTATGTGTAGTTCTCCATTTCCCAAAGGTGATATAATCCCCAGCTGCGATAGTATCTCCACTCCTAGCAAAAACAAACCCAGCAGCAGGAGTAAGAGTGTTTGTGCCAGCATTATAATTACCAACAGGGATATTATATGCTTTTCTGTTTCCATCCTTGTCCACAATGCAAATGTAATCTATGGAAGATAAATTTGGAGTGCTAGTCTCATCAGCATCACTATCAACCACAAGACTTGTGAACGTAGTACTCGTAAGGCCAGAAACAGACTGGATTGTACCTCTACGCTTATCTAAATCATCACAGGCCCTTTCGTATGTAACACGTAAGCTGCCCATGCTAGACGAAGGAATAGGAACTAAGAATATTTGGTTATTTCTACGAAAGTACCCAACTGGATAATTTGCGTTATTAGTATCCTGATTAAATGAAGAGAGTTTTTCCAGAATAATATAATCGCCTATGTTTCCAGAAGCAGAGAACTCAACTAGGTCAACTTGCTTATTAAGCAGCACCCTATCAGGGATAGAATAGTTTTGCTGAGCACCAACAACAGAAATAACTTGGCTAGTATTAAAGATTACATCAATATTTTTAATGCTGGACAAAAGCCCCTGCATTTCATCCTGAGCGTCATTCATGTACTGAATAACTTCCTCATCAGAAATAGGAAGCGAGCCATTAGTATTGGCTTCATTCTTCCCAATTCTACGAGCCTCAGTTATGAGGTAATCAATACGACGCATTAATAGCTACCCATTTTCTTTTTAAGCATAGCAGAGGCAAGAGACATACGCTTCTTCTTTGAGTCCTGCTCTTTGCCTTGCTCATCTTCAGTTGCTACAGCGTTAAAGCCCTTAAGCGGAGCTGAGGACTGCCCACCATCATCATACTCGTCATCTTGATAGGCATTCTCCTGATAAGCATCTCCGCCACTAGAAGCAGCACCAAAATCTGCCTCATACGAAGATACCATGTCATTCAATGACTTAAGAGCCGACTTAATCTGCATGAATTTATCTTTATCTGGCATACTGTTTTCTCTTCATAAACTCGTTAAACATACTGTTATAATCAAAGTTATCAGGCTCAGCTTGCGGAGCTGGAGCATTATATTTTGGAGTAATAGCATCCAGCGGCAGATTTGGATCTGGAGTAAATTCCGGCTTTTCTTTTCTTTGCGTAGGTTTTTTACGAGCAGGACCACTAGGGGCTTGTGGAGCTATGCTTGAAAGCGTAGTGCCAGCAAAGTCCATAAAGTCTTGTGGCTGAGTTGTTAAATCAATAGTTCCATGATGCTCACGGATAAGCCCACGTTTTAAAGCCTCATCGGCTACTTTGATTCGATTCTCTTCACTAGCATTCTTCCACCTGTCTCCAAAGATTCCATAGAGAGAAGCAGCTTGAGTAATGTCCTTGCCAGTAAGGTCAGATTCTTTACGAGACTTTTTAAAAGTCTCATTCAGCTCCCAGCCTTTAGTGTCACCAAGATTAATACCCTGTTCTGCAAGAGCCTTACGTCTATCCTCTTCGATTTTTGTTTTAGACTTGCCACCAAAGATTGACTGACCTAACCCAAGAAGACCACCAACAGCAGCCCCAACTCCTGTTCCAATTACTGGGAAAGCTGAGCCTATAGCAGCTCCAGAAGCGGCTCCTTGTAGTGGCCCACGAACACCACCACGATCGTTTGCAAATAGATCGTATAACCCATACGCTCCAGCAGCTCCAAGGAATGGGCTTGCTCCAGCAGGAGCAGCTGCTACAGAGCCATCACTCATCATGACTCCACCACTAATGTGAGATCCTACGGGAACTGCACTAGAGGAGCCGCCAGCTAAAGCAGATAACCCTTCCTTAGCAGCAATATTTATCCCAGCATTTACGGCAGGATTAACAGAACTTCTATTCTGATTACGTAGATACACTTCGTCATCTACGTATCTTCTTGTTCCGTCAGGGTTAGTGATATACACAACCTATCTCCTTAAAGCTCTTTGAGCGCCAGCAGCTAAATCTTGATATGCTTCCCCAATATTCTGTCTATTCTTCTGCCTTGTCGCTAACCAATCTTGATAGGCTTTATAAAGCAATGCATCCTTATTGCTTCCCCCACCTCCACCGCCACCAAGAAGCCCATACTGAGCTTGGAGCTTTAGCTTCTCCATCTCGTACCTCCTAGCTCTCTCATCAGCTTCCTTCTGAGCTTTATTTGCATACAAGCCACCAGCTAAGCCAGTAGCGCTTTCGAGTGCTGTTGATAAAAATGCGGGGGAGAAGAAGGAGCTTCCTTGAGAGCTGGAATTAATAGCGTTAGTACTATCAGAACCAAAAATATCATTGGTGATATAATCACCAAGACGACTTCCAGCATTCTCAACACCAAGGGCTCCTCCAAGGGCATCTCCTATGTCACTTAACCAGCTCATACGTCAAACACCACAAATGGGAAAACAATAATAGAAGAGGTGCCAGCAAACAGAGCATCAGTTGTATATTGAAAATTTAATCTTTCGTTTGCAAGAAAGGAAATAGGACTGGAAAATGCTTGGTAAGACCTAGAGCCAGAATTAAGAACTACGTTGCCAGATTGAACACCTTCCTTTAAAGCAAAAATAGTAATGCTTCCAGCAGATATTGCTGGACCATTTTCTCTGCTAAATCCTATAAGTCTTCCATTAGAAGGGAATGTAAACCTTCCTGCTCCGATAAATCCACCTACCAACATATTAACGTCAGCAGTAGCAGCTACTATACTTGCTGCTGTAAAGTGAGCTGGCATGATCATCTTTTGGAAATCTGTCAGAGCAGAATATACAGCAGCAGGGCTTAGCGTAATATCACTCATTACTGACTCCTGATAATGCTAGCAGCGATAGCTCCAGAGGTAGGAGCTACGCCATTATGCTTCACACTTACAGTTCCATTATACTCAGTCTCGTTAGATGCAAGGTCTATAACTAGAGAAACTCCAGCAGGGATAAATCCCCAATCGGTAGTCCCGCCATCAAGACTAAGCACTGACTCTGAATTCAATGAATTAGTAATAACTAAACAAACTGCCCTTCCCTGTATGCTTGCTAGTAAGTTTGCGTAGGTTCCACTTACAGAACCAAACGCAAGCCTTACAGCAGGTACATTTACTAGCGCTCTATTTCTCATTATTCGCCCCTCTCGCTTGAGCCAAATACAAGCAGGTCAAAATCTGTATCACTCGCCGATCCACCAGCAGTAATAGGAGCTGCCCTTACTTGAGTTGCACTAACAGAAATTAAGAATAACTTCCTCTGTGTAATGCTACTTCCAACAACTACAGGGATTTTTGCAAATGGTTTTTTAAACGTAATAGTAAAGTCTCCAGTGCCATTTTTTACAATAGCGCTAGCATCCTCTCCACCTACTCTAAAAGTAGTAGAGCCAGTATTTACACTAAAGGCAGTAGGGATAAGCTGATAGTTTGACATGATAGGATTAAGCATCCTGCCAAACTCATCTCGTCCTTCCTGCCCATACGCAATTAAATGAAAGGTAGCATCTGCTGCAACACCAGAAACATCGTATGCTCTAATACCTACAGAGCCGGGAGTCTTATTTACATACGTAAGAGAACGATAAGATCCACCTTCCCCAAGCAATGCTATTGTTGGATTACGACCAAAAGCGCCATTAAATGTTACGGTATAAACACCAGTACTTGCTTTTGTAACACTGACATCTTTCTTACCCTGTAAAACTACAGTGTTAGTGCCATCAATTCTTGCAGCAATAATCCTTGGAGTTTGAATTGTTCCATCCATCTCCTGTAAGCCAGTCTCATCCGTATTTGCCGAGTCCCATCCAAGGGCCAGAATATCTCCAGCACCATCAGTGCCAGAACCACCAGAACTTAGGAATTGGGCAGCTGCTGCGGAAGCACTAGCTAGAGAAGCTAATCCAACATAGGAACCAGCTCCAACTCCGTTCTCTGTAGCTCCTGCTACAAGCATTCTACGAGCAAACGCATACCGAGGAGTTATTGTTGGCTGACCTGCTCCAGCTCTAGCAACGCTGCCATCCATGCTTCCAATATTAAGAGTAGCTGAGGGAGTCGCTGTAGTAGTGGCCTGAAAGCCTAAGAGCCGAGCCTTATTATGTCTGTGATAAATTTGTGTCAGCATATTAAACCAAAAAAATAAGGGGGGAGGATTACTCCCCCCTCGTTAATTATACGCCCTCAACTCCATGCCATCTGCTGTTTGTTGTGCTCCAAACAAAGATAGCAGCTGAAGTTGCTGGGATAATAGCTGCCGTGCCCTGAAGTACGTTCGAAGTACCAGCAGCAGCCATAGTGATAGAACCAGATCCTTCATTCAAAACAATGAGGAGCTGTCCATCAAACTGACCAGCCTGAATAATATTACCAGTAGTAGCGCCAGCGTTAGTTACCTTTGCAACGCCAGAGTTATTATGAGTAATAGTTCCAGAGTTAGCCAAGGTCGGCGAAGTTCCAGAACGAGGAGTAGGGCCTTGAATTAAGGCTCCACCAGTTTGAGCAGCTTGACCGGGGGCAAACCCAGCCTCGCCACCAGCAAATACACCACCCGGGAAACCGCCCGAAGTAGGAAGAGGGAAAAGACTAAGTAATCCCGTCTTTGAATCAATTCTATCTAACGACATAAAATCTCCTTATGATGCAAGCAGGTTATCCTGCTTATTTACAATAGCCTGAAGTACAACAGTCACCTGCTGAAGTCCTTGTGCAAACTCATCAACTTCACTCTGTGGGATTTGCCCACTAGATTTAAGCTGAGCAATCATTGCTCCAAGTTGATCCAGCCTTGCATCTGCCACAACTGCAATAGCCTGTAGCCCTGCAAGTAAATCACGTAAATCTTGAATAGTAGCCATATCTCTCCATTAAGTGAGGGAGGGCACTTAGCCCTCCCTCGTTAGTCATTACGTAGTCGATAGTCCGGTCATGATGCCATGAGCGGTAGGCATAATTCCGTACTCAAAATAGACTGCATAACGAGCTTGCCAAGTGTCGTCAGTAGGCGACAAGCGGAAGATACTTCCATTTGCATTTGGATCTTCTACCCATCCACCATCAGGACGTGCATGCATCTCGATAAAGTCGCTGTTCAGCGTATAGAACGTATCGTCCTCTACGAACCTTTCAGCGATAATCGGGAGCGGACCAGTATCAGCCATAAACTCAAGAGCTTGGAAAGAGAACTTTCCTTTAGGTCCAGAGTTACGGGACTCAACCACCATATAACGCTTCTGTCCTTCAATCTGATTCAATATCTTTCGATACTGAACAAACGAAGTAACCATCATGTCAGGGGTTTCACCGAACGAGTACTTAACATCAAGTACTTGCTGATTCATTAGATCAGCTGTGATACCAGCACCAGCAGCAGCTATCTGACTTGGCGACTGCCAACGATAACCAACTGAGATGTTGTACAAAGTTGACGAAGTAGCAAGCAGCACACCACGTAGACCAGTTGGGTCATTGTTACGGCTGTTTTGCATGTAGATGTTATGAGTACCAGCACCAATCGTTGCAAGATTTAGCGTAGGACCATTTACTTGAGTCAATCGCACTGTGCGAGTTGATGGAGTTACGTTAGTAACTTCAAACTCAGCAGCAGCAGTATTGACGTTTACATAGTCTTTTGGCTCAAAGTTAGCCAGCTTCCAAGTTGCTGCTTCAATCACAACATCATAAACATCTGTTGAAACAAGCGATTGAGAACCAGAGAATGTGCCAAGACGACCATTGCCGTTTGAGGTGATTGAATCATTGAAAAGGATACGGCTAGCGTTACCTTGCCATGATTGAACACCACGTTTCACAGGCTCTTTTGACAATCGAACGAAAGCGCCAGCATCATCCTGAGAAGCTTTGATTGCCTCGTTATCTATTTCGATAAGAGCAAAAGTCTTCTTAGAGATGATCAGCATGCGCTGATAGTTCGTGGTGTTAGCACGAGGAATAATACCAGAGCCACGACCACCACCGAATGATACAGGCACTGAAATAAGTGCTTGCTCACCAGTGAAACTATCGTTACGCTTGATTTTTGCGAGAACCACATTTTCGCTGTTGAACATGTCACGCGACATGCGAATGTATTTGGTTTTGAATACACCCGTAGCGGTACTTAAATTATAATTTGCCATTTTTGCTCACCAAAAAGTTTTAACGTCTAATTACTTGCCGTTTTCCGAAGAAATGTTCGTACATCTCATCATCGACTGCGTTATTTACCTTTTTGGTTGAGCTGACTTGCTTGAGCTGAGTCCTAAGCCCTTTTGAATTGGCTTGCTCAACTTTGCGATTTAAGTTCTCAACCGTTTTGCTAGGAGCCCCTAGTGCATCTCGTACAATCTTCTCAACATCTTCTGCTGTAAAGTCGTCTTGAGCTGCAACAAGCTTTATAAGCTCATCAGCTATTGGCTCTTCTAACAAGGCTGGATTTACCTTCTTTAAGGCAGAATCCACCTTTCGTACAACCTGAACCTGCTTGTGATACGCCACCACATCTTCAGGCTGTATCTCACGAGGGTCTTTAAACAACTGACCTTCGCCCACTGCTGCTTCTGCTAACTCCTGATAATTTTGCCAGAAAGTTTCTTCAGTTAAACCATTATGCTCTATGAGGGTCTGTACCTTCGACTTGAGCAGGGCCTCGCCCTGCTGTTTTTCAGTACTCTTCCTTGTAGCTTCTAGTTCTTTTTGAAGCTCCTCAGCTCTGCGATTAGCGAAATACGCTTCTCGCTGCTCTGGGGTCTTCTGTGTCCAAACCTTCTGAATATTATCAAGGTTATCAAGCATAGCCTTTTCAAGCTGTACTATCTCAGAGTTTGATGTCATTCCGACCATTTTGGCAAGTGCCCTAATGCCGGGAATAAAATCACCCTGAGCAGCTAGCTTGATAACTGATTGAGCTTTCTCTTGAATAGAACTGTATTCTTCCTCTAGCTTTTTTTCTTTATGACTAACGGCTCCAACACGCCTATCCATGTTCCGGTTAAATTCATCCTGCTTAACAAAGGCTTGAACAGCATCCTTTATTTTAAGCGGGACATCCTTACCATTCACTTTTACAGGGATTACAGCTTCCTCTGGAATATCCAGATCCTTATCCCCATACTTAGCTTTGAAAGCTTTTACGTCAGCTACTTGGCTTTCTTCTTGCCCTTCTTCGCCTTCTTCGCTGGTGCTTTCTTCGCCTTCATCTTCATCACCTCCTTCTACAAGCTCCTCTTCAGCATCCTCTACTTCTTCAGTAGGAAGCTGAGTAGCAGCCTCTTGTTTTTCTAGGTTCTTAACTAACTTCTTTGCTAAAATTTTCTTAGGAACTTCTTCAGCAATTCGAGCCTGTTTTTCAGCCTCCTTGCTTACTTCTGCCTCTGTCTCAACAACCTCATTGTCATACATTTCTAAGAGATCATCGGCAGATGTGCTCTTAGGAGGAGGGGCCACCACTGAAGGACTATTTATTACATCAATTTTTCCGCTCATTTTTTCGCTCATTCAATCGGAGGCTGAGGAGGTAATGGGGGAGGCGCTGTAGGCGCACCCGCATCCACCGGAGCCCCTGTGTCTATAGGACTAGGCACTACGCCTCCTGCTTCTGGGCCAATCGGAGTAGCTTCCATGGGAGCCCCCGGGTTAGCTGGCATCATAGGAGGGAGTGCGGGCACTGGGAGCCTAAAGAACGCTGGCCAGTTAGGGCACTGAAGCTCCAACTGCTGTCTAAAGGCTAAGTTTGGCATCCTAACTGGCATACCGAATGAGTCCGTTAGTCCGTATGCCTTTTCGTACATCAGATACTCAGTCACATAGAGATGATTCTGTATGACTAGTTTTCTGTCCTCTGGCATCCTCTCTTTATAGTCTCTCCCTTGAGTTATCTGCATATGAATCTGCCAGTGAGTGATTAAGTCCTCATCCTGAGTAGGTTCAGCTACTTGTATTCCACTCACCATGTCATCGTTCTCGGACATAGCACACCGACTTGCGCGTGTAGCAATATCCTTAAACTGTTCATCTGCTGTCATATCAAGGAAATTAATGAACTGCCCACGAGTAATCGGAGCATCAGGATCTAGCCGCACTTGAGATAGCTCAATTAGCTCTTCAATTCTTGCAGCAGGAGACTGAGAAAGTGCAGTGCTATTCTCAATTCGTACATCGTATGGCTTAGCTAGATTTGCAGCCTTAAACTTACGGACTCGGTACTCATTGTCTTTGCCAAGAATACGAGCAAGCCTTCCATCTGAGTCGTCAGCCATGCTGCCCATAGTGGAGAGAGAAAGACGAGCGTTATCAATAAGAGCTACCTCGTTATACTTAACAGCAGTAACGTAAGCTCTCTTATCCTCTTGCTCCTCAAGCACTCTCAAAGCTTTTGCAGCCCTCACACCACTAGGAGCTTGACCACGAGACATTGTAAAAATGCCCGATAACTTCTCTAACGTAGCTTCTAACTTATTGATGTAATTAAACATCTCTCCATTCACCGGAGGCATGGATAAAATGCTTGGAACATCATCATTATAGAGAACTACCGTAGAATCATTTACTAACTGATTAATATTTACAGAGCCTTCTCTAGCTGCAATCTTTGGATGCGCCATAAGAACAAAGCTCTTATAAATAAGAGAAGCGCATGCATTAACTTGAAACTGAAGAGGGTAGAGCTGCTGAAAGAATGACATGCCACGAATCTGATCCGGCACTTCAATGTCATTCATGTATACATACGGGATTTTGCCATGCTGATACGGCAAATCAGTATTTTCTAAGATAGCTGTTTTGGTAAACTTAATGTACCTACCCTTATCTAGAAACTCAGACGAGCGATGAAATAACTCGTACACAATGCACTCGTTTTTCATCTTCCCAATATCAAGCTTTCTATTAGAGAAGACTTCCATGCCATCATCAGGCTTAATTAAGTCTTCTTTTTCTGGATACTTAGCTTTTACGTAATCAACATTCTCGCTAGACCAGCGAATACTCCAATCTATGTCATCCCTATTGCGGCATGGCATGTCAAATACATGCCAAGGAGGAACTACCTTGTACTCAACTTCTCCAATACGAATGGCTTTTTGAATGTATAGAGGCTCCCCCTTTTCAGACAAAACTGGTTGCCCGTCTTTGCCTGTAACTGGAATGCGATACCCCTGAGATTGAGCCTGTACCCAGTCAGGATGTAAATCTCCCTTATTGGGGTTCCAAGTAATCCACAAATAGGCTTCACCAAATATTTTAACTTGACGAACAAACTCTTGGAGGTACTTGTCGATATTATTTTGATACCAAATGTAATTAAGTACGTCCTTAGCAATCTTTGCGTCATCAGAGTCAGACATCTCTGAACTAGCTGGATAAATAGCTACTGCTGGACGATAGCGGGTAAGCCTACTTACCCATTGTTCCACAAAGTCATACAAATGGTTAATAACCACCCGAGGAGAACGGCGAGTAAGAATTCCCTGTTTATCAAGCCACTTATTTGAGTACCTATCTTGCATGATCCAGTGAATGCCACGGAAAAGCATGAGGTTATCCTGCTGGATTTGAAAGTAGTACCCATAATACTCCTCACACGCCTCTACGGTTTCCCTAGCCCACTTAAGAAGAGCTTCCTCATCCGTCAAATCCGGCAATGTCCATAAGGGACTAAAGGTTTTATCTGTGTACTCCAGATCGTCAAAAGGCGAATTTGATAACGGATTAATAGCACTCATAGAACTTCACCCTTCGCCTTTGCTTTCTCGTATTGTTTTCTAGCTTCATCAATTAATTCTATTTCATCATCGGAGAGTAGCGGCTTTAAAAACTCAGCCTCTTCGTTTCCAAAAAGGTCTTCAAGCTTTCCTTTTGCTACCGCTTCACTCACTAACTGTTCCTTAGAAATGAATTTTGGTCTAGCCCCTATGCCCTTAGATAGAATTGAGACTGAAACATTGGAAGCGCTAGCCATCCTGAACGCATTCTCAGCAAGCTTTTTTGTTACTTTGGCTTCAATAGTAAGCTGCTGGATAAGGCCCATAAGCCTATCAAGCTTTCTCTCGTCAATGCTTTTTGTAACGTAGGTATTATGAACCACCTTACATTTTCTAAGCTGTAAGTAGAAAAAACTTAAAATTATCGCAATTATACTTATTGAAATGTAATGTCCCATGGATCCGCATTTATAGAATTAAATAAAACTTCCTCATCCCAGCCAGTCACTAAATCTAGCTCTCTGCTCTGAGATAGTCCCTCAATATCCCTTGCTTGTAAGTGAGCCCTCTGGGCCTCTACTCGCTCAACAAACTTGTAATTAACGTGCCTAAGTATGTACCTAAAGTCATCCAGCAAATGATCTCCATCTTCAGGTAAATCACCCTTCTCGTCAGTTACATAATTCTCTACTTCCTTAATAAAATTAATACACCTATCAGAAACATAGAGAGCATCCTCTGCTGCCATGAGGCTTTTAATGAGAGCTATGTCATCATCAATAAATCTTGTGGTTTTTGCGCTACCTACAAGGCTAGCTTTAAAGTTAGTTTGAATTAGCTCTTTCCACCACGCTTCAGCAGAGTCGTACCCATTAATCCACCTGCCATCAAAAAGCTCTTTTTGCTTAGCTTGAATTCGATGCCACATTCTTAGTGGTTCTGTGTTTTTTCTATCTGTCTCGTATATCTCATCAAGAATAAAAATTTGAGCTGTATATGGATTATACGCTGCAAACAGAACTGCAAAGCAGGTAGCAGCTCCGGGGTCAGCAAACGCTATCCACTTCATCTTCTTTTTATCTTTCTCAAGAGTAGCTGTCAGTACATTGTGTGGCCGCACATGCGTTTCTCTTGACCAGAATGGGAATACTACGCCCTCACCACCAAAGCAGTCTTCTCCGTAATATTCGCGTCTTGCAATGGCAGAGTTACCAGAGCGAACTAGCGCATCAATAGTCTTTTGTAGCTCTTCCTTGTCGATAGTTGGATTAATGCTGGTAGGGAATTGAAGGTAGAGCCTAGTTTTATCTCCAGCAGCAATCTCTTGTAAAAGCTGTTTTTTAAACTGCATGTAGTAGCAGTCTCTTTTAGGAGGAGTGCCAGTAATAATAAGAGAGGAGTTTTTAGCCAAAAGATTTGGACGCATTATCTCCAAGTCAAACTCTTGAGAGTGACGCTGAAACTCATCGTAGAAAACTAAGTGAGGCTTAATACCAGCGTGAGCTGCTGTATTCTCACAGCCATCTACGCAGATAAAGGAACCGTTTTTAAAAACTAAACGAATCTCAGAGTCTTTGGCCTGATCGATAAATTCAGGAGGAGGATAATTCTGTAGTCTTCTACTAGCCCAGTAAATTTCCTTTCCTTGCTTACGCTCTGGACAAATAATGTAGATCTGGGAATTAGGCTCTAGAATGGCCTTAACAGTAGCAATGTAAAGAACGCTCTCGCTTTTCCCAGCATTCCTGCCCCATTGGGACTGAATTATTCTTTTCTTGTCATTAAAGTAGGCTTTCGCTAGCTGAATCTGCCCTGCGTGTAATGGTCTTTTGTGTACGTTATTAATGCGATCATAAATCGCTGCCATGATATTCCGATGATTTGATAATGCCTTTGCTGCATTACTGCTCATCTGGAACCTCTGGATACTCAAAGACTGGATCTATTTCTTTTAGGTCTTTAAGTATAACGCTGACACTCTGAGACGTTGTTTCAGTTATGTGAGTTTTATTGGAAATATTTTGAGTAGACTGACCTGTTTCTAGCCTTAAGATATTGTTTAATTCTGCGGCTACCATTGTTAAATCTCGAATCTCTCTGGGAGAGAAGGAGCGTAACCTTTCCTTATCCTCAATAACGCCCTGAACAGCTTCCTTTACGCCTTCTAGGGTAAGTCCTACTATCTCCTTAATGAGAGGGAGCTTACGCCTATAAACATCCTTTTTAATCTCAGTAATGGCCTTATCTACTTTTTCTTCTATACGGATAAGGTTTGCGTACTTTTCGATAGTGCGATGGGGGAAGCCTGTAACGCGATGAAAGGCTTCAACAGCCAAGTCTATAGGCATGTGAAGGCGTAGCTCTGGGAATTTCTCAGCAACTAGCGCCTTAAGATTCTCATCCGTAGCATGGCCTTTCCCGGGCACATACACAGGTTTATGCCAAGGATGCATATTGTTGTAGAACTGCTCAAAGTCTGCTTCTACTTTAAGCCTTAGCGGGCCTTCCACGTTTTTTAACCTCTAGGACGACTGGTTCTGGAGCTACTTGAGGCTCTTCAAACTTAGTCATTAAATATTGAATTCCTAAAGGGTCTAGTCCTTTCACTCTATTAAGAACAAACTCTACCTCCATCTCAGATAAGTGCTTGCCTAAGACTGGAAGTAGTTTTTCCTTTGTCATCTCTTGGCCAAAAGAAACCTGATAAGCTTTAAGTAAGTTATCAAATACTGCGTCTAGCTGTTCTTTTGAGTGCTTCATTAGATCTTTTTTACAACCTGATGGCCTACGCCAAGAGCAAGTACTACGTGAGCAACAGCAGCTCCAATATTAGCAACGCTAGGGAGCGCTAGTGCGGCATTAACAGCATCAAGTGCTAAGGGAGAGCCAGTTAGTACGTTAGCAAATAAATACCCTAAAATAGTTTTCCAACCATTTAGAGGGCCACCAGCTAGTAAGCCTGTAAGGAACTTCATATGCATCCTTTAATTTATATAATTAGCCTCAATTGCATCACTCTTATTGTTTTCAAAATACTCCAGAACCATTTTAACAACATCCTGCTGAGCAAGTCCTGATACATTATCGGTATCAAATACAACGCAGAGATTCCCTGACTTATCAGCAGAGAATAGCGCCCTTCTCATTTCAAACAATTTCTGTGCCCATTCTGGCAAGCTTAATACGCAAGCCTCTAAATAATGTTCTAATCCTACTAATTCAGCAGGAACTTCCTCGATAGTTGAATCTGTTTCTGATTGCAAAAGTTCTTTCTCTTTGTCGGAGGAACCCATTCTTGTCCTTTTTTTAGTCCATTATTACATGGTTGCCATGCAAGCCTAAGGTACTTTGCTTTGGTCTTCTTACGCCACAAGTTTATATTTACCTCGGATAAAGATATTCCGTCTAGATCAAGTATATCTCCAGACTTAGTGTCTCCATGCCTTTCGCAAAGAACGCCAGAGACACAAGAGCCCTTTAATGGGTTATCTACTAAAATAGCGTTTGGCATATGAAGGTTTGTCAGCATCAGGAGATTCATTCTTGCTGGCTTTGAAAGGTCGCATTCAAGGCAGGGAGATACTAGTAGCTGAATATTCCCCTGTCTTTTAGATAGCTGAGCATTTAAAGCATTAAGTCTAGCAGCATACTTAGAAACAAAGGCTGGATGTAATTTCCTTACCTGAGAATCTAATTTTGAGCGGGAAACACCAGCATGGATCTCATGCGGCTCTAGTCTTTTGTTTCTAAGACCGGGGCTATTAATAACATGAATTCTTAGTATGATTTTCTTCTTAAGCCTTAAAAGCCTATCGAGATTAGGGCAACCTTTAGGGTTAAAGGTGTTATCGAGAAAGCCCGTAGCAATAACAGGAGAGCCTTTAAACTGCTCTCGTAAACCCTTAAAGTTATATTGTGGATGACAGAGCCCTAGGTCGCTAATCCCTTGAATTTCAGCGTTAGCGAGAAATGGGATAAATAGGATGCTCAAAAATCCACTCAATAATTTCCTTACCAAAGATAACTCCTAGTAGTGTAGCGAACATGAGTACAACCATAAAAATTGGTATTGAGGAGCGATGGAAATCCATGAAGTCTTGAATGCGCTTACCTAGAGTATCTATAGTTTCTCTGTCTGGAAGCTGGCCTATAGCTAGAGTTTGTCTATCAACAGACTCAGAAAGCTTGTCAATTGCAGCCTTTAAAAGAGCAACTTCATGCTGTTCGTACCCATTTCTGCTGCCCATCATTTTTTCCATGAGACTTCAGCATTAGTTAGGCTGTGACGAATATCTACATGAACGAATGTGTCGTATATGCCAATCCCTCTAAATGCGCCTAGAGAACGAATAGCGCCTAGAAACTGCTCTTGGGATACTTGATAGCAGGAGATATCAGCAGCAAGTCCCTGCATGTGGTAGCTATACTTTTCTCCACCGACAATAGAATAGTTTTCGTGAGGAGAGCGGTATCCACGAAATTTTAGGCCATTATGATTAACTCTTAGTGGATGTTTAAGCTTAGAGCGTAATGCTTCTAAGTGGTCTAGGAGGGTAGGAGAGATAAGCAGAATTCCACGAGCGTATTGCTCTAGCCCATCAGGGGAAAGTACTTCCTCTGGTGTAAAATATCTCCAACGCCAGCTCATTTCGGAACAATTTTGCCTAAAGATGTAAGCTTTAAAAGAGCAGCATCTAATGCCTCTTGAGGTATATTAGAAAGCACTTCGTTAAGTTTGGCTAGCTGCTCTTCTAGCTGAAGCTTTAAGATTAAAAGATTCTGAGCCTGTTCTTCTGGATTTACGTTAATTTTATACATGCTACTTATCCTCCTCTAGAACTGTGCCTTGATTGAGAATATCAGTCTGTGACTGTAATGGTCCCGGTGTAGCTTGCTGAATTTTTGCTTGAACAAGCGCTAGTAATTTCTGGTGAATTGTATCTAGTACAGTATCGCACGCTGATTTTTGCTCTGGTGTGGCTTCAAGAATAAGCAACCCTTTGTAGCTTACTTGTTCATACTTTTTATTGTACCAGAATGACAACTCCCGTGTGCACTCTGCAATCTTTTCTAAAAATGCTTGGTCTTCTTCTAAACTCATAGTTTTATCCTGCGAATCCTAATGCCTGTTTGTCATCGATTATTGCGTTAATATTCTTCCTCAAATTCTCATCGTCAGTGATAAGATTTTTTATCTCATTCACAAACGCCGTCATTTCTGCGCTGGACGAGAACCCCCAGCCCCCAAGTGTATTAGTGACTCCGGGGAGAGACGCGGTAGCATTAGCCACAGTCCGACTTGCTACTGAGTAAGTCTGTGTATAAGCCGCTGGTCTAACTACGGGAGTTGCGCCAAAGAAGCCCAGCTTGTCTGTGGAATTTAACGCTATTTTTGTCCCAGTGGTTGAGCCGACTGCAATGTTGTACGCGTCTGCGAGCGTCAAGGCGGTTGAGGAAAAATCACAAACCTTAATGCTATTGATATAAGTTTCGATTAATGAGCCAGTACCCCAAAGATAGTTAGTGCCTACACTGGCATCGCCACCACCAATTATAAGTTTTCTGTTGGTGTTAATCTGGAAGTCGCCAGAACAAAGGATGGCCCAGCGTCTTATTGTTGCGGCCCCAGTGTAGGCTGCTGGCTCTTTTGCCCAGACTGAACGAGCGTTAATAATTCCGCCTGTAATCACCGCGCCATTATCAGTACATTCAAAAATGTTTTGTAGGTTTGTAGCGTTTGCTGAATGACTAACCGTGTCTTCTAACGTAGCAGTACCTTGGAGCGCTGTAACTTGAGCTGTTCCTGCGTTTTTGACTGCAAGGGATGCTGTAAACTGGCCACCTAAGGGGCTTTGAGCTGTAGCGGTTCCGTTATGCCGCGCCGTAAATTGCATGGCGCGCATGATTCCGGTTGAGCCAGTGTGTTCAACTACTGAGCGAATACCCGCCGTTGTCGTGCTGCTGGTTTCGGACATGTCGAGAATAATTGTTGAGCTATCAGAAGTCCCGGCTAAACCCACATGGTAGGCCGTAAGATTTGCAGTAGGTATACGAATACTGGTTGTTGAGGTATTCCCGACATTTAGAACAGTATCTAAATCAAAGTTATAGAGTGGCATTAGTAGCACTCCATAATTCTCGCGTTACCTGTAGCGCTGGACCACACAGCATCAATTATGCCCTGATAACCGAATGGTATTTCGTAGTACTGGTTAGGCCGCACGATAGTTGTAAATGAGGTCGTCGAAGCTGTAGCCCCAAGCTTTAAATACATGCTTGCAGTTGAATCATTAAAAATCGAGCCACCAGCCCTAAGAGGCTGGTCAGCTAAAAGAGTTACATTTGTTGCACTTGCAGCAACTGAAACATGCGCCGATAGAGTAGAGCGCATCTGGACAAGGCCACGCCCAGAAATGAAGTTCCACGGGGAACCAGTTACTGGGTCACCAACAACAACCGCAGGGACTTCATAAATTCCAGCAATGTTGAAATTAACGGTTGGTAGGCCGAGAGGCCCACGGAACTGAACAGCCCAGCCGGGACCAGAAGCAGAAGCAGTTCCTTGATTAACAGTAGGGGAGGTAATTATATTAACCGCTATAGTCCCATCAGCCCCAGTCTTTAAAAAGCTGGGACGCACTAAATCAAATCCATCTCCTACACCGGGAGCCTGAGCTAGTGTTTGACTTAGGGTAATCTCATTCGTAGTAACGCTCTGAACAAACGCTACTAGTCCAGAATTAACACCAGAGGTAAATAAAACCGCATACCCCTCTTTAGCACTAGCCTCTATACCAGTAGCAACTATCGTTCTAGTAGTAGAATTAGCCTCACACGTATCACTCACAACAAGCGCATACGCTACCTGAGCAACAACATCATTGCCCTGCCTATGTGGGCCAATAAGCTGAGCTGTACTAGGCTCAACCTTATTCCTAAGCTCATTACTTCTAGATTTAAAACCACCAAGAACTATCGTCATGTTGGCAGATTACAGGGCTATTTAACTTTTGAATAGCGCTCATTAAAATCTGCTTCCGCATTCTTAAGCTCAGGATCATAATTCCCATCAGACTTAGCCTTTAGCTTCTCAGCATACTTTTCAAAAATCATCTCAGCTAATTGAGTAATCTCAATCGTATTCTGCTTCATAAGGCTAGCATCCAATGCAGCCCTACCCATGTTAGTCATTAACCCATTAAGCATCTGACTAGACATATTGGCCTTAGCCTGACCAGTCATTAACTGCGCTAATCCACCTTGGGTAATAAAACTAGCCACTACCTCCATACTGCTAGCAAGGCTCTGTAAAGCCTTAGCTTGCGCTACAGCAGGGACTTCAGCATGGGGGGTATCAGTAGTGGGAGTAATAGCTTTCTCTTCTCTCAGAGCTAAGGATTCCTCTACAGACTCCTGTATAAGCTCAGCTATAAAATCTTCTAAGTTACCTTCAGCCATAAATCCTCTTTAGTTAGGTAATATCAATCCAGTGCTTGTGACTCTCGTAATAGGACTAACGGTTTCCCACTTGCACCGCTGACATCCGATTGCAACCTTATCCCCAAACTTAATAATCGCAAACCAAGGGCAATTACAGCTCGGACACACCCCAGTAAAATCCTTCGATGTAAGGGGTATATGTATAATGCTCTCCCATCCACACTTACGGCATCCTGTCTTTGTAGCAAATCCTGCACCGCTAACACCAAACCATGCAGACTGGCATTGAGGACAAGATAAGTGCGATTGCTCCGGCATTCTCTGTAACTCTGCAATTCCAATACCTTTAAGCCCGTCATCTGGAAATCTCCCCTGTTTAGTCCTTACCCTCTCAAGCTTCTTAAGCAATTTCATCCGAATGCTCCTTCCACGCTCTGTCAGCCCAAAATCTATCTATCTCAAGGTCAAACTCATACACACCCTGCTGCTCCTCTGGTAACTGCAATATCGCAGCCTTTGCCCCCTCCGCATGCCCACGCACAAACCCAGCCTTAATAGCACTCACAACAACATCGTTAATCCTATCCAGCAGCCCAGCACTACCATTGGCTCCAAGCGCATCAGCATCCTCACCATACAACTCTTCCTCAACTATCTTACCATCCTTCACACAATCCAGTATGTTACCCCTCAGCAACATCCTTATCTCACCCCTCCAGTCCATATCTCTCCTCTTGCTAATACTAATTATTTTATTTACATTGCAGACAGATGGGTCTAGTCCACCTCTCTAAACCTTAAACGGTTACACCCCCTTTATGGCCTCATATCCATATAGGGGGTTTTTCTTTATAATGTCAATCTTTTATTTATTATCTAGATTCAGAACCGTAGATACACCACGGCCTCCCCGTCTCATTTATTTTATTAGAGCTGGCGGCTGCTAGGGTGTTTTTATCTAATTAATATTAATTAATAGATACACGAATAGCAGTCAGGTCTAATAACCCAAATGACAGGTAAGGAGATTTAGTCATTTAACTTTAGGGGATAAACTTATACAGGCTGGTTTTTAGTAGTGAAACTACCCAATGAGTCTCTGGACTAGGACGCGCCGTGGTTGAATAAGATCAACTACTTACTCGTTGCCTAGACTAAACCTCTCCATTTCTGGACAGGGAAACTCGCCCTTTCATTTACCCGATTGCCCCGTTTCAATACTCCTAAAGACCTCATCCACATAGCGGATAAGTACTTGTACTGCTTATTTATTCTCGAACATAAAAAACAGCAAAAAGACGGTAACTAAATATTATCACTAACTCAGGGACTGACACAACCAAAAAAAATTATAACCAAAATAATCAACCTAACTATATGATAAAAGGACTAATAATAGGGAAAATAGGTATGTGGGATACATGCCCATGACCACACCCCCAGCTGGCGGCCCATAGGGGGTATGCAAATTCTTTCATAGTCCTATGCAACTAATTCATACTAGTAATATCAATGACTTAAGAATCTTACCTAACCAGAATTATATTTCTCGTTAGGTAATAGCTATGTAACTATATGATAATACTATACTTACTTTGCTTGGTGTCTTTTCTGGCTGAATACATAGCTACTACGCAATGATTGCATAGCTGCCCCACGGCGGGACACACTAGAATATTACAATAGGCGGGTATCCATTCTTACCCCGTCGTATCATCTCGCCTTAATCCTGTTATCTCTCCTGTGCTCTCCTATGCCTATAAGCTTGCTAGCGCAAGGCAATAGCTTGCCTGCAATGGTATATTATCGGTCATTATTATTTATCTCGTTACACGATAGTTACTTGGATATAAGGTAAGTTTGCGTAACTACTGTGTAATATTTGTACAGCTATTGAATATTAATAATGATGGATTATTTTATGTGAAACTATAAAGATAATATTGACATCGTACGATAGTATGAGTATAAATAATCATGCTCAATGGTGAGCGACTAAATAGGACTAGAACCAATATGGAACACACCAATAAAGAAAAGCAGATAATTAACGATGCATGGCATAAACTTATGTATTGTGCTGATTGCACTAGTAATAACTATAGGCTTGAACAGGCTTATAAATATGAGCGCAAAGAGCGCAAGAATGGGTATACAGCTAAGGCTTTAATCTTAGGCGTATTAGTCGAATTTTATAATAACCCTAATCAAAAGATTGGCGATCTCGCTCACGTATCCCAAGGGATAATGCTTGGCGCTATTTATGGAATTAATGCTCTTGATAGGGTCAAGGAATATCCTAATTTTAGATGGAATATTCCTGATCTGATTACTGAGTTTACTAATGCTAGGGCAATCCATAGCCAAGCCGTGAATAGGTCAATAAATGCGACTATGAAGCCTTACCAAGCTAATGAGGTGAAGGCATGACACCTAAAGAACTAATCACCGAATTACTCGATATCACCTACATAACCCTGTTTGCATCCAGCCTGATAGCTTTGGTGTTTTTGTTTGGGTGTATGTTTATCAAGTTTAGTTAACTAAATAGGACTAGAACCATATGAGATACGACAAGCCATGCAGAATGCTGATCCTCGCTAAATTTTTAAGCGGTGGAACTAAAAGAATAAGACTATCAAATGCAAACTACGACTGGGAACGACACGCGGATCGTTGGCTGGAAAGAGGGGCACACCAAGTTTTTGTAACTCTTTGGAGTAAGAGTACTGGTAGAGAAGTATTATTTTCGGTGAAGTCAATAAACGACTACTAAAACATTAAAGGACTAGACTATATGAATACATTAGATTTTTTAAATAAAGCCTGTAGCAAAGATGCGTATAGACCTAACTTAACTAGAATTTATAAAGATAAAGAAACACTAGTTAGTACCGATGGGCATAGATTGCACTATGTTAGAACCGAACCAAGCGAATTAAGGGGGTATCTTGATGGTTATGATGGTGAATTTCCTGAATATAAGCAGGTGTTATTGACTGAGAAAAGAGAGGTGCATTTAAGCTTTAATTCTGACTCATATAAGAAGCTTAAGGCATTGACTCAAGTTGCTAAGACTGAAGATAGCAAGGCCCCTATTGGAACAATAACCTTGAATGATGACTTTGCAATTTTTGAGGTTAAAACTGTCGATATGCTTGCCTCTTTTGCTATCAACAGAGAAAAATCTGATCCTGACTGGAATACAATTGAACCAATTAAAATAACGCTAAATTTAGCGTACTTACTTGATGCGCTTAGCCCACTAGAAAAAGCGAAGTTTGGAAAATTAACGCTTGGGGTTAATCCCGGGACTAATAGCCCGATTGAAACTACATGCTATGTGCCAAGTTTGGGGCTATATCACGGCGTGATTATGCCAGTGAAAAGCAGAGACTGATATTTAAAAACATTGAAAGGACTAAACTTATGCTAACTATTGCAGGTGGAATAATCTTGGGCTTATTTGGATTTATGATTCTATGCGCTCTACTCGGATAACCTTAACCAATACTGATAAAGCTCGTATATGGGCCATAGTAGGCCCCCTATGCGAGTCTATTAAGGGGCTAGGGGGAGACATACCCCTAAGCCCTAACTATAGCCCTGAATTAAATAAAGCTATCCTAGAAGCATGTCAGGCTTTGCGCTTGGGTATCCAAGCTGGAACTAACCCTGATAGATCAGAATTAGAATCAATTAAGGACCAATAGTCCCTACCGATATCTACTCTCCATCTGCGGGGGTAAATTATCCCATGCTGTTCAGCTTTGGTTATGATTTTCTTAGGGTCTATGTCTAACTCTTCACAGCACCAGATAAAAGTATAGGGTTTAGTATCTGGTGAATACGTAAACTCAATAGCTTCTTGCCTGTGTAGATCAAGAATATCATTCGCAGGTTCTATCAAGTCCCTAATGGTTCTATCGAGGAGTGCTGCTATCAATTGTTTTTCTGGGCAAGGATCTTCATCGGGTGTGTAGTCGAAAAAATCAGGAGAGGCTTGAAAGGGTGGTTTTCGTTTCATCCTACTCAGTCCTAATCCTGTTTTAGTTGGTAAAACTACATGAGATCTTTAATTAAAGTTGTTACTGTTTTGACTGGTAAATCGACTTTTTGAGCTATGGATTCTGCACTAGCTAATGCTTTGGTTGGGTACGATGCCCCGTTTGATTTTGTTGTTACAGCAGCGTGATAGCGCTGTAAACTCCAACCTAAACATCTTGCAAGCTCTGCTTTTGTTAGATCTAACTTGTCTCTCAATCGCTCTAAAAAGCAGTCATATTTTAGGGGTTGTTTCATAAAAATTATTTTGACATTATAGAATCTACTTGTTACTTTAAGGTATCAAAGTTTTGTTTACTTGTAAACAGTTAAAAAGAGAGAGTTATGAACCAAAGAACTGAAGAGCTGAAAAACACTATTAAAATCCCCAAAGGGGAACTTGTTGAGTACGACCTTGTACCCTCTGGACTACATACTTTTGGACTAGTGCTGATTAAGAACACACAAAAGAAAGCCTTCAAAAGTGACGAAATGCAGGATGCTTACCGCTTTGTGTTTAGACACAAGGAACTGACAGCGGGTTACGTATTTTTTACCTGTACTAGTTCATTCCATGAAAGATCTAACTTGTACAAGTCACTTAAAGCCATGGCCGGACCTGAGCTAAAGCCTGATATGGGAGAGGCTGAGCTATTTGGCCTTATGAAAAGCCTAATCGGTAGATGGTTTGACATAATGGTTGAACATAACACAGCTGAAAATGGGAAGGTGTACGCCAATATCGTTAAGGGTGCCATTATGCCCAATAAGACGATGCAGGGTTCTTGCCTCGATTACTTTAATGGCAAAAACGTTCAGCAGATTAAGGCCAACAATAAGCCTGAAGAGCCTAATGAATTTGATGCCTACAAAGATGGTGCACTAGCTGAGAAAGTAGAAGAGCATTTCTATGACTTAAGTACTTGCGTAAAGGAGAAACTACCAGCAGCAAGGCAAATACTTATAAAAGCTGGTGCCGTTAAAACAGATCCAGAAGGGGTTATGTTTACCTCTCCCGTTGATTGCCCAAAACTTGCCAAATTCAAGGTGTTACCGATCGAGAAGGATGATGTTCCATTTTAGTTGTTAGTTATTTTTAAAAGGACTAGACCCATATGAGCAAAGAATACTCAAAATCAATTAAACTTTCTGGTACCGTTCTTGGTACTGGAAAAGAATCAGTAGCCAAATCTGGCAAGCGATATACAAAAATCCCTTTTAGAGACGTAAAAACAAGCGACATCTACGCGCTGATGTTTGCTGAAGAACTTTTGCCAATGGCATTGGCTTTGAAGCTTGAACAAAAAGTGAGTCTCTCAGGCAGGAAAGTTGGGGGTAGGGATGAGAATATTGTGTGGGTAGATTTTATTTATACCGATGAAAAGCGCACTAGCAGATTTAAGACTGGTGAAGAGTCAGCAAAAGAACAGGCTGAAATGCGTGAGTACTACGCCAAAAATAATATGGTGCTGTGTAAAACAAGTGACGATGGAAGAGTTTTTAAGGATTGGTTCCACAAAGATTCATGCATAGATCTTGGCAATGGCGAATGGGTCAGAAAGATAGATTACGTCATGGACTTACTTGGCACCAAAGAAGTTGAAACCAGATTGCGCAAAAAGCTATCTGAGTATGGGGGTGCTGTTCCAAAAGGGAAGGGCCATGTTTTCACGCGAATGATTGATGAGATGATCGAAGAGGCTAAGTTTTAATATGAGCGAATCACTATACGAAATTTCTAAGGATATTTACGAGCTTGAAGCGCTCTTACTTGAAATGACAGTCTTTGAAAGAGCTGACGGACTCGATCAAAAGGCTATTGAAGACGCGCTAGAAAGAAGGAAGTGGGATAAGAAGCAAAAAATAGAATCTATGCTCAAGCTGTATCACTCTCTCAATGCTAGAGCTAAAAGCGCAGACCTTGAGGTTAAGAGATTACAAGCTTTAAGAGATGAAAGAACGGATGCTGCTGAAAGTGTAAAAACGTATCTTGCTAAATATTGCCAAGGTGAGAACTGGGATTTTGGTTGTGGATCTATTTCCTTTAGAGCTAGCGAAGGAGTTATGGAAGTTCCTAATCCAGATGGAAGTTACCCAGAGATTCCAGAGGAGTTTAAACGCGTTAAAGTTGAGGTATCAGCAGATAAGAAAGCTATGAAAGAAGCACTAAAAGCTGGTGCTACTATCCCCGGTTTTTATTTGGAAAAAAGAAATAATATCCAGCTAAAGTAAATATTATCTTGACACGATAATATCACTGTGAGATGTTCGTAATGGTTAGAGTTAGTAGGTTTTAGTAACTGTAAATTAAGGAGACTAATATGAGAATTGGACTAGCAGTAAGCATTGTTATTTGGTCAACAGTAATGATGGTAACTAGTGGATGCTCCGGCATCGAGCTAGGGGGAAAACTTGGCGTGTATGCTGTCGATGAGCGGAAAGAGGTTCAAGAAACAGCAAGTAAGTCTATGCCGCTTAAGTGCCGCTTTGTTAATTGCGCTCAGGAGGGCTACCGCAATGACAAGTAATAATGAGTTCTATGCTGAACCTTTCTTTTCTATCCACAAGCTCTTTTGGTTTATCGTTTATTTAACCTGCTTGTGGGGTAGCGTTGATATTCTAAATACTGCTTGGACAATTTGGGAAGGCGAGCCCTTTGTGCAAGTAGCGAGCAATAAGCGCTAACAAGGAGAGCCCCCGAAAGGGGGCTATTTAACCGAATGAAAACCCAAATCGCTTTTATTGCTGCCCTTACCGCTGTGCTAGCGCACTGCGCTACGGCTGAAGCTCAGCGCCCAGTACTCAATGTGTACTACGTCCAGTCACCTCGGGCCACGTCGTTGGCTCACGTGACTGATACGAATAAGCTAATCAAGGCCGTCATGAAGCAAGATTTTAAGCGAAGGATAAAAATCAGAGTGCGCGGAATCGCTGAGACACAAAGCTTTCCCTATAACTCAAGCCTAAATGAGTTTGGCCACTACGCGAACCACTATAAAGTTAGGCTTACTACAGGCCGAAAAAAGTGGGCTCTTGTTCTCACGCCACCGCAGTTAGATGCAAGTGGTAAAATGTGGTTTATCGGGCGAGGGCATACGCAGTGCTGGAAAAAAAACAACGGCCTAACGATGGGAATGGCAAGCCTTGCTCTTAGTAACGATAAAGGCCAAAGCCGTTACTTGCAGACAATGCTAGGAACGCTACACGAGCTTGGGCATACGTTGAGCCTGAGTCACAGCACCGACACAGGCAGCATTATGCATAGCGGGGTACTTTATTACGCACTTAATGGATTGGGATTTTCGGAGAGTGAGAAGTTTAAGGGCAAGCATTGTTTGAGGGCAAAATGAAAACTAGCTTTGACCGATTTATGCACGATGAATGTGTTGAAAAGTATTCCCATGACAAAGAGTTTTGCGCCGCCTTTGAAGTTGGGGCGATCGCTGCAATCAAATGGATTAGACACGGGTTGCATCAAGAGCACACAGAGATGATGCAAATCGAATCTCAACGCATCAAGTATTGGTCTAGGCATGAGCTGCTAGTGTTGCTTGATGCCGCTATTGCTAGGCTGATTAAAGAGGGGAAGGTATGAAAAAGGAATATAAAAAAACACATGCGGGGAATCTTTTAACTAAAATATCAGATGGCTGTTTTATATCTTACAACCCAAGTCTTGAGGCAAACCTTGCAGGGAAAAGCGAAACGGCCCTAATTTTCATATCGGAAGACGAAAAAAACTACTTCATTTGCCACGACGACAAACGCCATGTTTTTGATGATTGTGAAACTCAAGCTTCTTTGATTGACAAGGCTATATCCTTCAGAGATTCGCCTGAGTTTGAAATGGCTTTCTGGTCCGAGGACTGGGCGAAACTTGAAGAATTGAGGGCAAAATCATGAGCATCAAAATCGAACTAGAATTTATCCCAGTGTCCGAGCGGTTGCCGGAGGAGAGCGGGGATTATGTGTGTCTCCATAATTTGGACAGGCATAATTCGGTCAGGATAGTTAGCTACTGCTACAGCGCTAAGCATAAAGCGTTCAACGTGAAAGACAGCTACGGCAGTTATGACGCAAAGAATTGCTCACTTAACTATGTGATTAGCGCATGGGCCGCGCTTCCCGACTTGAGCAAGGCGAGTGAGCCGAGCGCCTTCGATACAGGGCAAGCGATACAGGAAATGAAAGAGTTGGAGCTTGGGTTTTGGAGAGAAGAGAAAAAGCGCCGCCGCGATCTGTTTATTCAGGTAGCGCTTGCCTCGCCTCAGTTTGGCCATCCGTCTTGGTCACAGAAGCTAACAAGCGAATTAGCAGAAGAGATCCTAAAAGCCGCCGACAAGTTTGCAAGGGGTGAGCTATGAAGCGCGAAATTGAGGAGAAGAAATGAAAATCTTTTGGTGTGCTGAATCGAAACGCAACGCTGACACGTTTGTAATTTTTAAAGAAGCTGCCAAATGCTTAGAAACATACCCACAAGATCCGGCTTGTGAGGTGCTTATAGCAGATCGGGATGAGTTGAAAGCGAGGGTAGCGCAACCAACGGGCACCCTAGATTCTCTTATAGACGCACTCGCTATTCGCCTAAACCTACCCCGCGAAACCGTTGAAGCAATCGCCGAGCAAGCGTTTGACCTTGCAATGGTTGAGGCCGAAGCCGATTACAAAAAGCGCCTTGAGACAGAAGCAGAAGATTTAGCACACGAATTAGTTGAGCTGAAAGACACACAAGAATTTTTAAATGAGGTAATTAGATGAGACCAACATATATAGCCACACCGAGCGAAGTAATCCACACAGCTAGTCAACAAAAATGGCCGCGCCAGTCACCGCAAGATAATATGCTTGCTATGGCAATGCGCTTAGCGGAGCCGGGCGACTCTATTGGATTCACTGGCACTCATAACGGATTAAATATCGGCAACGGAAATAAGTGGAGCCCCAACACAGTTACGAGAGCGCTTAAGCCAGTTGAGCACCTGACTATTATGGGGCTTAGGCCAAATGCAAGGATTGTTGGCGAGGTGAATTTTCAGCAGACACTGGGAATTGCTGCACCTAATAACCTTACGTTCAAAGACTTCACCTTATTCTGCGGTAACCACCAAAGAGGCTTTCTGACCTATCAAAATCAGGGACCTTTCCACAATTTGAATTTTGAAAATATCCTTATTGACACAACTCACTTAACGAAAACCCCAAACAAATGGGCGTTTCGTTTTCACGGTCCGGCTTCATTTAATGTTGTTAATTGTTCCCTTCCCTACGGCAATCAAGAGCATTTTGTTTACGCGGATAATGTATGCGGAGACTCAAGTGTAGTTGGATGCGTCGCGACACGTAACGGGCGCACGATGGTGCAGATTGTGAATCGTGGCATTTCGGGACCGTGCAGCAAGGGTGATATTCTTATCGAAGACTGCACGGCGATTGACGCCGGACATATCGAAGGTGCAAGCGCCTTCACTGTTGCAGGACACTTGGGTGGCACGATCACGTTTCGCAATTGCCAAACAATCGCCTCAAATGGCGGATCTCTTGTCATCTGGGGTGACCCCGGGAAAGGCCCAATGTATAACGCAACCGGGGAGCAGACCGACCACGTAATTATTGATAACTGTGATTTTAGCGCGCCAAGTGCTGACCGTGACTGTGTTATGCTTTCAAACGTCACCAAAGTCGAGATGGGACACGTGCTTATCAACACCAACAAAAGCGGAATTAGGCTGGATGCAATTCAAAATAAACCAGTTCGAGACTTTTCCTTTACCGTTCCAAACCCCTCACAGCTACCGATAAACGCCTATCGAAAAGTGGTTCGGGGCTATAGTTCGTCAACAACGGTTGAACTTACCCCGCAAGAAATTGATTCGCTTTACAAAGTGGAGGCTTAACCATGACACGCTTAGACCCCAGATTAGAACCCCTTGAAGATGCGCTTGCGCATCATTTCGGCACTAAAAGCCATTTGCCGCACAACGAGGCGTACCAATACAAAGAAGGCGCTTTGGATACGATTGAGTTTGTGTTTCGCTTACTTCGTAACAAAGCTTTGCAGCCAGAAGATATTAAGCAAGTGCTTAACGCCTTTGGCGAGAAGGTCGGCAACTTGCAAACCCCAGAGGAAGCGCCGTTAGTGTTGCCGCCAAGGCCGAAGATGGATGGGGGTGAGTAATGGCCGAGAATAAAACTGTTGCCGATGTGACCTGTTACACCACAGACAGGGAAATTGAAAGTTGGTTTGCGTGGCCATCAGCGGCGTTGGCTGTCTCAGCTTTGAAAAGCCGTCGTGATTTTTTGAAGGAGAAGCAGCGCTCTATTAACAGGGAGAGCGTAGTGATTCAAAGAATTCTGCTTGAACTCCAAGCCATAAACGAGGATCTAGGAGCTGGGCAGCGATACGATGCACAGGCAAAAGTTGAGCGATTGATTGAGTCATTAACCAAACAGGGGGAGCGATGAACAACGAAGAACTAACACGAGCACTAAAAATAATAAACGATGCCGCGATATCTGGGCAGGACTTTGTGCTAGAGCAAGCGCCGCTAATTGTGCGGGAGATTGTGGCTTGGCAGATTTGGAGTAGCGCTGTAGCCGTTATGCTCTGTGTTTTGTTTTTTTTGTTTGCGTTGAAACCGCTTTATAAAAAGTGGTCGGCTCTAGATGACATTGATATTAAAGGGATTACATTTGTCCCCCTAGTCATGTCAGGTATAGCTTGTGCGATTATCTTTCTTTGTAACATTTCTTCTTTAACCAAGGGCATCACCGCTCCTCGGTTAGTTGTGATTGACTACGCAAAGGAGGCATTAAGATGAGCGAGAATCGGCCGGATGGGTGGATAGATGTTGCTGAAAGGCTACCAGCGCCATATGCGAGTGTCTTAACAACGAATGGCAAGCAAGATGAACCCCCACAGGTTTTATACTATGCGCCAAATGGGGTCTCGGTGAGTAAGCTTTCGGGAAAGGTTTATCACTGGAAAAGCGAAACATGTTGTGAGCAATCATATGATGATGTCCGGTTCTGGATGCCAATTCCTCAGCCACCTAGTAAGCCCTAGCAGCCATGCGCCCCACGCCGTTTGGCTTGGGCCGGATCGCTGTCAAAATGTGAGGAGTCCTAGGCGAACCTCTATTGCGATATAAGCTAGTGGAACTAGCCAGCGATCCACTTCAGCTATGCCCTTACTGCCACGAGGCGTTAAGGGGATCGCTGTCAGAGATGAGAGAAGCCGGAGGCTTTGATCGCTCCATAAGGGTAAACTATAAACTATGGCAGCGATCCACTTTTGAGGAGAGGATGAAGGATATTCAAGGTGTGTTCGACAAGCTCTCGAGATTAGGGAGGTTTAAGCCGAAACGAATAAGGTATTGCGAGTGCAATGTTTGCACCAAGAGCCAACTGAAGTGCATGAAGTATCATTTTGTTTTTAAGTGTCAGGTATGTGGTGGAAAAGTACCAGCAGAGTTTTGGAGTGTTAAAAATGAGCTTAACAGCCGAAGATCTTAATAGAGCGCTAAAACGCATAAAGAGAGAGCTAGCGAAGCCGCCACGCTTTCCAACTATAACTATTTCGGTGTCTCAAATTCCATACTTATTAAAATATGCCGCCGAACTTAAGCTCGATACGGAAACTATTGAACAGCTTAAAAGCTGGGCAAAAGAAACGGAGCAACAAAAATGAGCCCCCGACGCAAGCGCATAAAGTTGAGGAGATGGGCAAGGCGTAAGAACCGAATGTATGTTTTAATAGACCGTTATTTACAAAGCTCACCGTATTTTTTATGGGGTAAAATTTCTACCCCAATTCAGGCTACTGTGACATGGAGTTTAGAATGAGCACACTAAAGCCGAAGTCATTAATGGATGAAGACGAAATGAGGGAGGCTAAAGTACCTACGCCTAAAACCATTGAAGAACTGATAGAATATATTTCCAGCCTCGTGGACCGTCCACATGATTATGGAACATCCGTGTATGCGATGTCTCAATCTGCCGTTGCCGCATTCAATTTTGTGGCAAATAAATTATCGGTTTCTGGCTTTCAAGCCTCTTGTGCCGATTTGGACATTCTGAGGCATACGCGAGGATTAGAAGTAGGGCGAGTGTTGGATTTTTCAAAACTACTTTATCCGCAATATAAACACGATTTCGAGTCTTTGAATTGGGATAATTTAATTAATGACAACAAGGCTTGGCTAAAGGAGCGCGCTACTAAGTTATTGAAAGACAGCACGAGCGCTGCCCCTGATGTCATAGCCCACTGGGAAAAGTTAGCGAGGTAAATATGAGCGCACCAAAGCTGAGAGAGGGAGCGGAGAAGCTACTTGCGAAATGGGCTGTTGAATATGCCAAAAACGACGTTACTTCCTTCGAACCTGAGAATGAGCAAGCTTTTCTTGATGGCGGCCTGCGTGTTCTTGCCAACCTGCACTTACTATTAGAGCCAAGAGAAGCGCCGCTAGTTAATGGTAAGCGGGTTGCGATTGTGGAGGTGGAAGAGTGAGTATTTACATCAACCTGAATAAGTTGAAGGTGAGTAAGAAAGTTGTGCTGACTCTAACAGTGCACAAAACAGAAGACTGCTTTGCGATAATAGCAAAAGCAGAACAGCAAGAGGTTATTATCTTTGCAGGCGATATTAAGACAGGGGTGAATAGTGCGGTAAATGCGCTATTCGCTGTTTTTGAAAAGCTAGAGGTAGAAGAGTGACTAACGACATCGACCACGGCTGACGAGGGCTATTTGCCCGAAACGCGCAAGCGTACCGTGGAGTTCTCCCAGTCGGGGAATAACTGAGGACCAGCGAGGGGTTTGCGAGAAGCGGTTAAGGCCGTTTGTCGCCGTGGGTTGGCAATGCCCCTTGTCCTGCCAACATCTGGCCCGACATTTTTATGACGGAATGGAGATCTGGAGAGATGAAACCAAAAAAGAAAGCTAAGAAGCCTAATCCGAATGATGCGACGATTACACCTTCTGATATTTCTCGTTTTTGGTCCTACGTAGAAAAAACAGAATCTTGCTGGCTATGGACGGGAGCCAAAGGAAGGACACGTGATCGATACGGACGGTTTAATGTTCGCTCTAAGGTATTTAGAGCTTCTCGTTTTGCCTACGAAATAAGCCGTGGGAAAATTCCTTCCAAAATGGAAGTTATGCACCAATGCGATAACCCAGAATGCGTAAACCCTGACCACCTGCGAATCGGCACACACGCAGAGAACATGGCAGATATGAAAGCCAAAGGAAGGGGAGCGGGAAGGTTCTCAAATATTACAATTTGTCAGAAAGGACTCCATCCGCTGTTTGGTGAGAATTTACTAAACAGAAATGGCCGTCGATTATGTCGAATTTGCAGAGAGTTGATTGAAAAAAAACACAATTTAATTGCAAAACAGAAAAGGACTTATGAAAAAGACAACAACAAAGCGGCGTAAGAATCCACAGGATAGCACGATGCGGAATATCCGAGCACTTAACAAAAAGATTAAAAGCTTAAGGTTAGATATCAAATCGCTAGAAAAGCTGTACTCTATTTTGTTAGTGGACGTGTGCCTGATTCGGAAATTGCTTAATTCTAAAGGTGAATAAAATGCCTAAAGACGATAACCATACTGGTTGCGGTATCAGCCCCATAGCAACAGGCAAGAAAGACCCATTCTTTGAGGCTTGTAGGTGGCATGACCAAACCTACTTAGATAAATCTTATGCTCAGAATAATTTAAGCCGAGAAATTATTGATAAGCTATTTTTGGCTCAAATGCTAATTATTGCTGGGGATAATTTTTGGTTAAAACTAAAAGCTCGCTTATATTATAGGCTTGCTAGAATATTTGGGAGTAGGTTTTGGGAAGGAAAGGAGTAACACCAAAATGTTGTAATAACTACATGCTCTGGATGTCGTATAATCCAGAAATTATTATTCATGAAGACCATTGGAAATGCCCCGCCTGTGGTCATGAGATTTACGAAACTCAATTAGAAATGGCATTCCATGCGGAAAATTTACGAGACAGAAGAGGATCTACAAAGAGAGGCAGCAGTAATAAAACAAATAGAGCATTCAAGAAAAGTACGGTTCTTGAAGCTCCCGATGACATGGAAAGTTGATGGACTTATTCTGCATAAGAATAAGCCTTTTGCATGGGCGGAAATTAAAACAAGAGCATTTAATTGGGGGGAATTCCCCGATGTAATTCTGTCATTAAAGAAGCTTAAAGCTGGATTGCTATTACAAAAGTACTTACAAGGAGAATCTGGGAAACTAGAACTCCTTTTTTTTGTATCCTCTAACTCTGGTATTTACTACACAAAACTACGGCAAGAATCTGAGTATGAAGTAAAGATAGGAGGAAGATACAAAGATAAACGTGATGAGTACGATGTAGAAAGAGTAGCGCATATACCAATAGAGGATTTTAAAAAACTATGAGTAGCCCTAATTATCTTTACAAAAGAAAAGTAGACATGAACCAAGCTGAAATTGTAGAGGCACTTAGAAAAGCCGGATGCTCAGTCTTTGTTGCCTCAACCGTGGGCAGGGGGTTTCCAGATCTAGTGATTGGCAAAGGTGGAAGGACTTTGCTTGTCGAAGTCAAATACAATAAAAAGCCATTAAACGAAGACCAGATTAAGTTCCATACAGAATGGAAAGGCTCTGCTATTGTGATAGTACGAACGGTAGAAGAAGCTTTGGCTATAGCTAGAAGCTTATAGCCCTGACTTATCTGCATCAATCATGCTTTGAGATTTATTCATCATCTCAATCATCCTAGCTGTTTCCCCAGTAGCAGCAAACGTTCCATCCATGCCCCTACTCATAGGAACATCAGAGAAAGCATTGGACATAGCTCCAAGCTCTATGGGTCTAGGCATAGCAGGAGTAGACACAGGAGAAACGCTATCATCAAGAGGAACATACTTACTATTCTCCAGTAATGGCCCAATAATTTTAGCTCTCTTAGACGCTGGTAAATCTGCATCAAGAGCAGCAGACATGTGTGCATCCTTATCCATAGGGCTATTAAGCTTTCCATTAAAGAAAGACTGATAACCCCCTTGAGGAGCATCGAATAGCTGTGGGGCAAACTCAGAAAGCATCTGGAGTTTCTGCTCTACCATTTTATCTGGCATACGCAAAAGCTCTGTCCCATCGTCCATAAATTGTGCTTCTGCTGACATAGGGAGTAGCCCAACCTGTCTCATCATCTGACTTGTAAACGCGAGTTTAGCTGCATTGGCTTTTAAAGAAGTAACATTCCTTGGTAGCTTTGTAGATGAGTATGGAGCCTTAGATAGAGAGAGAATGCTTCTTATCTGACTAGGGACCTGATCTCTGTCTAGAGTGCTTCTAAAGTTAGTTAAAGCAGCCTGATTTACTGGACTAAATTTATTACTAAGCCAGCTACCAACACCCTCTCCAATAGCAGTTCTTCCTGCTTGCAATGGGTTGGCAATATTAATTCCAGCAGCTAGATTTGGATTTACGCTTGTCATCCTTCTAGGCTCAGAAACTAATCCTCTTTCTGTGGCATTAATAAACTTTTGGCTAATATCTTCTAGGGACTTAAAGGCTCCATATTGCTTAGTTAAATTAAGGAATTGCTGCTTTGAATATGGAAGTCCATTAGCTTGAGCAATAGCTTCAACTTTATTACCAAGGATGTCCTTAAGCGCATCTTGAAACTGTGAAATTGCATCAATAGAAACTTCAACAGCCCCAGCGTCGCTTAGCTGTTTAAGATCTCCAGTTGCTTCTCTTGCAATATTTTGTTTTGAAAATTCATTAAGTAAGTTTCTTCTTACATTATTTAGGTTTTCAAGGAGCGCCATGGCTTCGCGTGGAGAGGCCCCATTAAGTCTCTCAATATCCCTGCCTAACAATAAAGACGTATCTCTTAACGTCTTTGCCATTCCCTCTGATAAGCCAGAGATAGAAAGACTTTGGATCTTATTATTAAAATCAGAGTAGTACGGGGCTAACTCATTAATATAAATATGGTTTGGGGAGCCAGAAGCTACGCCAGTTTTAGCCCCACTAAGCATTGGCTCCGAAGGGATAGCCTCTCCACTCTTGGCTGAGTACATCTGCGTTCCAATCGGCTTTGGTCCAGCAGCAGCGTCAACCTGAGCAATCATTTCTGCCCTAGACTCTCCAGCCTCTACCGCTTTCTTCCTTGCAGAAACTAATAGATCTTCTGCTGTTCTTGGAGAATCGAATACTCCAGACTCAATGAGAGTATCGACATTCTTATCGAACTCTCTAGCTACAGCCTTCTCATATGTATTTTCTCCAGCATGAGCCCCAAGCTCTGCCGCTATTGCTCTACGAGGATCTGCTGCGTACCTTTGCATCTGCTCAAGGGCAGGGGAAGCTGATTTTGGAAGTCTAGCAGCTGACTCAACTGCTTCAGGCCCCATCTTAAGTAGCCCCTTACTAGCGGCCAATCTTGCAGCTTCTTTTGCTGCTCCAGTATTAGGAATACCCCTCATTGCACTCCAGACACTACCGCTTCCGGGAATTACATAGTTAAGTGCAGTCCTTCCCGCAAACTCACCTACGTCTTCAACTCCGGTAGTTTCAGGTTCTAATCCAAGAGGCTGGTTTATAAATTGCTTTGCAAGCTCCTCTCCAGTAGAAGCTCCTATTCCAATTCCTAATGGACCTAGCGCCATTCCTCCGCCGACTCCTCCGGCAACAGCTCCAATAACTCTAGTGCCCATAGCTGCTGCTGGTTTAAAATCTATAGGCTTACTTCTGTAAATAGTTCCATCTTCTGTCGATATTGATTCTGAGTTTAATCTTTCCCAGAAAGAGGCAGGTTCGGTAGTGCTCCATCCTTGTTCAGAGAGCTGGTTGGGAGTTTGAACAGCAGCCTCCGCTTCAGCCTCTGCCATTGCTGAATCAGAGTCGAAATCAAAATCCTGCAATCTTTTTTGGTCTACCATACCTACCTACTGAGGGCCATATATTTCATTAGCCCTTGCTTTAACCATAGCCGCATCGTGCCCCTTCGATAGCATATTATTTATATAAATTTGCTTTTTTGACATAGCCGAAGCTGGAGTCGGCTCTTCTGTTGTGCGTCCAGCTTTTTCAAATACAAGGTTAGGCAACTCCTCATCCTGCCAACCTTGAGGCTTAAGATTATGCATCTTAAGGCCCTTAAGAGTTTCATCCCTAGAAGTCCTTTTAAATTCAGCAATCATAGCTAGAGGATCTAATCCAGCGTATGACTGCCTAACAAACTCGCTCCAAGTCCCAGAAGGAGAATCTAACAATACAGGGAGAACGCTAAAATAAAGATTCATTTCCCCTTCAGTAAACTGAGTACCTCCATCATTTCTTTGTTTTGATGCAATTTGAGCGGCATTGAAGGCATTGTTAAGCTTAGCCCTAGCCTGAGCTTCCTCATCTGAGGTCAGGTTCCCGCGCTTAATTAATGTAAGCGCATCAGCCATGTTATCTAATGCCGTGTCTATAGTAGTTAAACTTCCATACAGAGCAAGCGATTTTTTATTACCCTCTGGAGTTATTGGCTTGTTCTTATCTATGGCTTCTAGTGCTGTAGGAATAAACTTTTGCAAATCCTGAGATCTAACTGTCTTCCTAAATTCGAGGTTATTATTGGCTCTTTCATTAAGAGAATTTATTTGCTGAGCCCTAAGCCCCCTATCTACTACATCAGGGTTTGCTACAGCCGCCCTCACTTGCTCTGGAGTAGCAGGAAGTCCAGCTAATTGATTTGCTAGATAGTCTTGTTGGAGCTGATTGTAAGGAGCTTCTCCCTGCTTAGGATTCCTAGCCTCGTTACGCATCTCGTATCGCTCTCTTAATCCACCTTCCCCATATAGTCTCTCATCCCTAGCCATCTCTCTTTGGCCTTGGAGACGGTTAGACATAAGGCTCCCTTCTTGCTTAGTAAGGGCATCAATCTCAGCCTGTTTAACCTTGGCTTGACTAGTAGCTGCTGCTACTTCTTCAGGAGCAGGCTTGCCTAATGTCTGAGCGTACTTAGGTGCTGTAGCTCCAGCTACTTTAGCCCCAATACTAGCTCCTTCTGTTCCTGCATAATGCCTACCAATAATCATCGGGAGAATAGCTAGCGCACTAGCCGCAAAGGCTTGTGTGGGGGAAACTTCTTTGTTCTTCCCTAGAGCATTCTTAAGCAAATCAGATAACTCTTGCTGCTTCTCTAATTTACGAGCAGCAATCTTTTGCTCCATGTCTCCATAGATGTCAGGCTCGTTAGGATCCCTAAGTAGTTCAGTATTAGCCATAGATATTCTGATTAGCCTGAGCTAACCCTTGAGCATAGGCGTTATAGTTAGGACTTCCCCCAGAACGACGAGCATTGCGCTTAGCAATATTAAGCATCTGCCTGTTTATCTGGTAGTCTCTATTAGCTTGTTTATTCTGCATTCCTAAGTTTAGAGAGTTAAAGAAAGTACTCATACTTCCAGCCCGCTCTCCAGATAGCTGGTCTAAGTTGGTTTTCCTTCTTCCAAGCTCATCAGCCCTAGCTCCCTCTAGGCTTCTAGCGTATTCACCAAGCCTACGCTGCTTCTCATCAGCATTACGAATAAAAATATCCTGTTCTAAATTCTGCTGCTCTCCCATTCGAGCCCTATCCATATTCCTCGAAGCAGCTCCAGCAGCAGCACCCCTAACGCCACTTCTTGCTTGCTGCTTAGCTAGCTGAGCTAAGCCAGTCTGATACTGAGTATCAATCCCCCTCTGAGCCTGTTCTCTCTGAGCCTGCAACTCAGGAGCAGTATAGCCCTCAGTAGCAGCCTTATATCTATCAAGATACTCCTGAACAGCAGCAGGACGCTCCTCATTAACTCTTCCGAGAGAGCCTTCAGCGAAAAATCTATTGGCTAAATCAGTAGCAGCCTGAGAGTCTTGACCTAGTAAGTTTTGTAATCCAACACTAGTGTTCTGCTCAGTAGTTAGCGTTTTGTTTTTCTTCTTCTTTTTTGCATTATTAACTTTCTTTGCCATAGCCATATCCTCAAGCAATACCCCGGTTCTGTCTACATAGCCTTCATATAACTTAGGTTCAAAAGAATCGCCCTACCAGTTCCTAATCCCCAATTTGCCGCATCGTGCCTCTGAATCTCTACAAAGTTCTGATTGTAAGAAATCCTCCAAAGCCCCTTAGTTTCAGTGCCATCAAGGATACGGCATTGTCCTCCCTGTCCCTCAGAAAGAAGCGCACCAACAGCAGCAGTCGCTCCCCAAGCAGTCTCAGGCAAACTAAGCCTTATAGCCGTACCAGCCACTCCGCTAGTGGTTCCAAGGACACTCACTGACAAGTCAACAGAGTCTCCTACTACCCTATACCTTGCATGATTTACATTCGTAATTGTGTAAACAAATGTTCCTACTGGAACTACCTGAATTGCATAGTCATCAAACCGAATATCAGCGTTACTTAAAAAAGCCTTACGCCTCAGCTCTGCTGATAGATTAGATACAGACCTAGGAACACTAGCTCCCAATAGAGAACGAATTTTGCTCATTTTGCTAAATCGTCCTCATCGTAAGAAGGCGTAATCACAAATTCTAATCCACTAATAAATGGGCATTCCCCATATCCAGAAGTGCTAAATAAGAACTGGATAGCCCTGCTCTTAATACTTTTTACTTTATTAGTAGCTTCAAAATCGGTGCTACCATTAAAAACAAAACTAGGAGATACCCCATCATTGGTAAGCTCATAGAAGTTTCTAAACACTTGGCAAGAAAGGGTGAATGCGGTTTTCTGCTCATACGCTCCCGGGAGTGAGAATATTCTCACTTCTAAAAATTGTTTGTTAATACTAGGCTTATCTAAATGCTCCCATGCAGTTCTCCATGAGGTAGAGTGAGGAAGCGTATTGAATGAGTATTTAAGAGACTCAGTAGTTACTCCTGATATTCTTCTAAATACATTCCCGGGATTTGCAGCCCTGCTTCCAGTTCCAAACGATTTACTTAAGACATATTGGACATCCCCGTAGATAGCAAAACCACCACTAGGTTCCATACTGTCAGGGAACTCACGGGAGAACCATGCATTGTCATTCTTATAATCTAGCGAATAGTGAATATCGTTACTAAGTGAAGAGTTGCTAGCTAGGGTAATGTTATTAGGGATATAAATATCATACGACTCAGAGGTAAAGTCATTTGCCGCAATAGCTCTAGTTAAATCTACGTTGATGTTATTTAGAATTAAAGGACTAATAGCATTCCCAAGTATGGGAGTAATCTGTCCGTCAATAACAGCCAATAGTCCAAGCTTCCCCATGCCAATTATTTTCTGGTTTATCTTTCTTAGAGAAGCATGGCTTGAAATCCCATAGTCCCCATCAGAAACAGTTCTGATAGAAAAAGCTAAGTCCTCTAGGAACCCAGTAACATCAAAATAAGCATTAGGCTTAAATACCGCTAACCTATCATCTCCATCACTGGCAATTCCCGTAATACCGCCAGTACCAGAGCTAGGAACATCAAAGTAATTACTGGCCAAAGGAACAGCTTCAATATTAAGCGTAGAATAAATTCCAACTGTATTAGGCTGTGCATCTATGCCAGATAAAACTCTTCCTCCTTGGTGCACACAAGCAAACCTTGCCTTTACAGGAATATTTGCTTCTAAGTCTAAGGGGTTATCTATTAGCTGCTCTCCAAGAGCTGAGTCTGCCTTAGTATCTTGATACGCGGCTCCAACCGCATATCCATACGTAAAGAATTCCGTATAGTGATTTGCTAGTTCGTCAAGTTTGTAGAATAAATTTCCTCCAGCCTTATTCCTCCAAATTCGAATATAAAGACCAGAACTAATAATAGTATTGGCATCAAAGCTTGCAGAGTCACCACTAAAAGTAATAGTAGTGCTTGTTACAGCCGTAACAATACGGCTATCAAGCCCACGCGTTTTAGTGTTAAGGAAGAAGATCTTATCCCCTACCCTAACTCTGTTTGGGGTAGCTGCTGAAGTACTGGCGATAACAGTAACAGTATTTACGTTTGCCTGAATACCATTAACTACTGCGCCATCAAAACGCATTCCTGTATACGGACTTTTAAATATACCAGCCTGATCTGCTACGTTTACAGCAGGACCATTAATGGTGAATGTAGTAGCTGTCGTAGCTGAAACAGTTTTCTGAGTAATTGCTCCAGTAAGAGAATCAAAAAAAACAACTACATCCCCAGCCCTAATAAAATGGTTAGCAAAGATAGTAATCGTAGTTACGCCAGCTTGTACGCCATTAACAGAACCAACAGCTTCAGAGTTAGCTATTTGTGCAGTTTTAAATCTTAGAGTAGGAATTTGCGCTGATAGCGTAATCTCTAGCGGGAAATCATTTACTTGTCCTTCAATGATATTCCCCTTGCCGTCATCAAATATGTACTGCTGCTTATACCGATAAAGACCAGTTAGTGCTCCAGCAGCATTAGAAACAAACTCTGGTTGAGGAGCATACGGCATACCCTCACGATACACAGCGTTCCCATCGTACTTATGAGGATACCCATGGTGACTGTAGTCAGTAAATCCAACACCAGTTGTATAGATATAACAAACATTGTTGGCATTCAGAAAACAGGGATGAGTCCATCCAGCACTATCTTTTGTATTCCAGAGAGCTGCAAAAGGAGCTTGTGAATACGTAAAACAATCACTAGTAAAAGGAATAGCATCCCAATAATAAAACGTGAGAGACAGAGTACTAGAAGTACTAGTGTACGCATCGTTAATAGCAATACAGGCAGCAGGAGATGCCATTGGACCAATAACCTGATTATCCTGTACATTCACTGTGCCATACGCAGAATTGAATGTGATGGTAGTTCCTGTAACGGCAGTTACTCTACGCTGAGTTAGTTTTGAAGTAGCGTAATCCCAGAACACAATAACATCGTTCACAACGTAGTTATGTCCAGCGTCAACCGTAATAACGCTTACTCCAGTTTGTGTTCCATTGACTCTTGCAAACCTAATCCCAGAAGGTAGTGCACATGCAAGAGTAGCATTAGCATCAATAGCTGCTCTTAGGTCTTCAACTGTAAAGGGAAGGTTCTCTAATCCAGTACCTAAATCAATATAGCCATTGCCACTAAATGTATAAGGCGTAGCCCCGCTATTAATAACCATTCGATAAGTAGCAGTGCCAGAATTTACTCTTACTGTGTGATTCATGTTTGAACCGCCAGTAACAGAAAGGACTTGTGACTTTAATTTCCAGAGATGATCGTTTATTGCAAGCATCTCTTCCCGAGTAGCCCCAGTAGTAGCGTCTACATACGTATAGTTATGTAATCCAAGGAAGCCACCAGATTGAGCAACTACCTGCATCCCAGAGATGCCCTTAATGCTTGCCCCTTCAGCAAACTGATAGTTGGTTAAAGCTTTTGCAAAGTTAGGATCTTTTGTCAGATCCGTAGATCGCAAGTCTTCCCCAAGGAAACTCTCAAATGTCCTTCTAAAGACTCTTCCGGTCATTTTTACCACCAATCATAGCGATTAAATTGTGGTATTCTCTGTATTTCCCCAGTCTGCGAAGCAAACGATTTTAATATCTGATTACGTAAGTCTCTAAGCTTAGCACTTTGAGTAGGCACATCGTTTGAGCTGTCTTTATGCAAAAGCATCTCTGCTGCATAGTATATTAAAT
>Ga0181352_1000090_pt1 | contig 40040 bp, 48 predicted proteins | sample Fa13VDMLBSN_FD_130103 | JGI IMG/M metagenome (GOLD analysis project Ga0181352, IMG submission 130103) | Freshwater viral communities from Lake Michigan, USA - Fa13.VD.MLB.S.N | ecosystem: Environmental > Aquatic > Freshwater > Lake | place: USA: Michigan | collected 2013-09-23 | reverse complement strand
TAGCCGCAGCAGTCGCAGCAGAGTTATCGCTGAAGTTCAGGTAGAAGCCGTTCGTGCCGTATGTACCTGCGTACTTCTTCGGTTGCCATACGCCAGTGACAGAATTGGTTTCGCCGAATGACGCGGGGGTCAGGGCTTGGCCGTCGATGAAGTTGACTTCGGTTAGGTAGCCGTCGAAGAAGTATCCGTTTGCATTATCACCTTTGCCTATGTTGTGATTGATAGCGGAATTAAAATTCGAGCTTGCCCAGTTTTGGGTTGGCATTGTCCCGCTAACGGTAATTCTGCGGTTGTTTACATAAAGACGGATGCGGTCAGCCGATGTCGCGTTTGTTGTGTCAAGCACCACAACAATGTGATACCACGACGATGGATCACGAAATTTATCTACTGGTTGTGCTGTATACGTTGCCCCTGTACCCAAATAAAGCCACAAGGAATCTTCGTAAAAATAGATTTTGTCAGAGTCATTTAACCCAAATAGTGCTTGAGCGTGGTTGGTAGTAGGGTAAACAACACCAACTGCACCTCGTTTGACCCACGAACTCCATGTCCATGTAGTTCTAGTTCCGGAGCTAAATGTCCGCGATAAATACGCACTCGCGCTCGACCGCAGCCGCACAGAGCGGCTGATTTGGTAGCCCTCTGGGCCAAGTAGTAACGGCAGCGCGTCAATCATTTCACATCCGAAATCAGTCGTGCGGTTATTCGGCTGGCACTTTCCACAAAGTAAACCAAAATGTCCACGGCATTAGCAGTCGTGGTCAGTGTCGGCGCAGTGCCATTGCTGAACTTCCAGTTGCTGCCGTATGCCAGCGTTCTGCTGCCTGTGCCGTCCTGCGTGATCGTGATTGCACCGCTCTGGCCTGCGGTCTGGTTGCTCGGGTTCGCCAGTGTGCGGTTGCCGCCGAGAGTCACGCTGAAGTTGTTTGCCAGCGCGAAGTTCGGCGTGATCGTTGCACCATCAGTCAGCGCAGACACAGCACCGCGCTGGGCAGCGGTAAAGGATTGTGCTGCCGCTAATTGCGCGTAGCGAGAATCGGACTGCGCCTGCGTATAGGTGTTCGCCACATTGAAGCTGGAGAACGCATAAACATTTAGCTCATCATTAAGAGCAGCAGCAGAAGTCAGAACAATGCTTGTGCCGTTTGTAGCCGTGTAATCATCTCCGGGTTTCAGCACCACGCCGTTCAGGCTGACGATCAAACCACCAGCGATGTACGACAGCGTAAGCGCGTTGGCATCAGCGCCAGAGAACGTGGTCTGTCCTGCCGTGGCGACAAACTCATAAGTCACCAGCGCAGCCTGCTGTGCAGCAGAAGCCTCAAGCCACTGCGACCCGTCGTACACTTTCATGCCAATGGGTGCCGTGCTGCGGTAGTACAGCGCACCGGTCACCAGTGCATTGCCGTCATTGTCTAGCGTCGGGTCGCTGGTCTTGCTTCCCAGGTACCGATCATCAAAGTTGTCCAGCGCCGTGGCGGCAGCAGCAGCCGATGCCGCCGCAGCAGACTCCGAGGATGCCGCAGCAGTGGCACTGTTGCCAGCATTGGTTGCTGCCGTGCTGGCAGTCGATGCGCTGGAACTTGCGTTGCTAGCAGAGGTCGCCGCAGCCGTCGCATGGTACTTCGCGCTGTACTCGCCGCCGGCTACAGGGCTAGATGTCTTCGTTGCCCATTCATTTGCCAAAGATGCGGAAGCCGCAGCTGCGTCTGCATTCTCTTCGGCATTTTGAATATCGACGATGTTGCTCGCGACTGTCTGCACCGCGGCAATGTTGGCGCCGACCGTGTTGACGCTAGCAATCGATCCGGCTACCGTCTCGATCTCCGACACTGGCTCGTTCAAATCATCGGCGACTGTCGTGATGTCGGCAAGGTTGGCAACCAGCGTGTCGAGGTCGTTGATGTTGTCGGCCAGCAAAACGATGTCAGCAACTAGCGCTTCGGCATCTTCGGTGCTCGTCACTGGCAGCTTGGCAGCGCGGTCAATCTGCTCTTGCAGCTGCTGCATGACCATGGTGTGCCGATCAAACACATCCTCGTGGGTCTCAGCAAAAAAACTGCCCTGGTTGCGCAGGTCAGTCTCTTGCGTGATGTCGAGCTCGCGCAGGATGGTCAGCGTGTGGCCGCTGGGCAGCGCGCCGGCTACCAGCGTAATGCTGCCGCCGTTGTAGGACCCGGCGCCAGACACCGTGTAATCGGTCGTCAATGTGAGCACTGTCTCGACGCCATCAGCGTCAGCTTTGGTGACCAACAGATCCGTGTTTGCAAAGATCCTGAAGGTGAAGCTAAAGGTGCTGGCGCTGCCGTTGCCGGTATGGTCGGCGCGGTTCGAGCTGGTGGAGACTGTCATTTAATTTTCCTTCCGTTTACCCATTGCCGCGTAAAACAACAGCTCGGCAAAATTGTCTGCTTCCTCTTCGCCCTCGTTCACGCGCCACAGGTATTTGCCCGTAGCGCTCACCTGCGCTGTGCCAGGTACGCCTGCCAGGTAACCGATTGTCTCGGCAGCCTTGACTGCAAAGCCGCCCCACTCCATCTCGTCTTCGTCGGTTACTGCTTTGGCAGTGGCTTTACCCAGTTTCGCCAGCTTCTCAAGGCCGCTGGCCAGCGGTGTGAACTTGTAGTCAAAACCCGAATCCAGTGATGAGGCAACGTCACGTAGTAGCGGAATACTCATCAGTGGATACAAAGCGATTTTGCGAGCGAGCCATTGCGGATAGTCATCCTCGTCGTCCGGCCCGCGGCCCACAATAATGTCGGCTGCAAACGCCGGGATGGCGATGGTGAAAAGTGCTCTGGCCAGGAAGCGCGGCATATCGGTGATGGACTGGACATCGCGCCCCATGTCTCGCATGCGATTGTATAAGACGTTGAAGTAGCTGTAAAACATCGTCAGCGCCTTCATGAGCTCATTGTTCCGCTGAACCGCCGCCAGGTCCTTTGGGCCGCCCGCGCCCTGAGTCAGACGCACCGCCGCATCACCCTCCAGGCGTGCCACGTCCTCGCTCTTGCCGTCATCCAAAGCCTTGCGGTAGGCCGCCATCCAGGTGGGCACAGTGACCATCGTGTCGGCGATTGCAATGCCGTGAAAGGCAAAGCGCTGCGCTTGGGTGAGCAGGCTGTTCTGGCCCGTCATCTGGCGCAGCTGGCCGCGGATGTCTCGATCCAGGTTGGCCGGCCGGTTACGCATCTCGCCCGAGAGCGCGCGCACCTCCTCGGTCATCTGTAACGGATGGCGCAAAAAGCGCGCAAACTCGACGCCCAAGTACTTGGCGCTGACTTTATCCAGCGAGGCCGACAGACCGGTAATCTGCATGATTGCGGTTGTTGCTTTGAAGCCCATGACGGCTGCCACCGTGTTGGCGCGCAGACTCATCATCCAGCGCGAGAAGTCCGCCAGGCCTTGTGTGCTGCCGCCGTTGCGATCGTTCACCACCGATCGCAGCCAAGGCAGCATCTGCTTCTCGTAGGCCGGGCCCAAGGTTTCTTGCAGCACGTTGCGGATCTCGCTGTTGGTCAAGATTTTGTTGGCCGCCACGATAGCTTCGCGGTGCGTCAGATCTTTGATGACCTTGCCGGTGTGCTGTGTGATGACCTGCTCAAAATCAAGCTGCAGCGGCGCCGCAAATCCCTGGTTACGCGCTTCTGTGTGGCCCTTGGACGTAGTCGCACGCACATAGCCTTCCTCGAAAAGCTGGCCCAGGTTGCCAGATTCTTGCCTGGCGCCCATTTCAGAAAAGCGCGGGTCGTAGACCAGCGGGAAGTAGCCGCCTTGCATCTGAATGTCTTGCCCGTTCACGGTGACCACAAAGGCCTGCGCCTCGACCTTCTTGGGTGCCAAGCCAGTGACGCGCTTCTCAAGCTCGACGATCTGCGGCCAGAGCGTATTGATGTTGTCCCAGGTCGCTTGCACAAACTGCCAGTCGGCTGCCGAGAGCTTGGCAAACGCCGCCTCGACCATGTCCATGTTCCAGTTGTGGCCCCGCAGCATCTTGCCCAGGTTCTCTTCGTTGCCGCGGTTAAGCGCCATCGAGATGATGTACTTGCGCGTCACGCGCCCAATGCCAGGGATGTCGTAAGTGTCCAGCATCGACTTGCGCTGCTCTTTGGGCATTTGCTCAAGCGATGCGACGATCTTCTCGGTCAGATCGCGGTGCAGGTCGTTCTCATCGCTTTGTGCCTGGGAGATCGGGTTCCACAAGTAGGTGTGCCAGGGCCCGTCGACGCGACCGCCGTCGAGCCACTCGATGAGCTGCTCCATCTTGAGCAGCTGCGAGTCAAGCCGACTCACCGTGTCGCCGGCCTTCTCGCGCATGGTCAGAGCAGACAGATCGGGCGGCAGCATGCGGCGCTGGCCATTGTTTTCAGCAATTGCCACCAACTCGGCGATCGCCTCTTGGAATGCAAACTCTTTGTTCTTGGTGACGATCTTGTTTTTCAGGCGCGCCAGGTGCTCGATGTTCTTGACCGCGTCGCGCACAGCGCGCAGCTCGTCAATGGACACCTGGCGATAGTTGACCAGGCGCGCTTCATTGAGCAGGCGCGCATCGATGGCGGGCTCCAACCCCTGTGCTTCCTGGTCAGTGATCCACTGCTCGAGCGACTGGCGCCGGTCAATCCTGGAAAGCGGCACCCTGCGGAACTCGTAGCGGTCCAGGATGGCGTCAATCTGCTCGAGGTAGGTATCACCTGCCTTGCCCATTTGCTCGCGCGTGGTGCCTTTCTCGAAGCGCTGCGCGTACTTCAGAATTGACTCTGCTTCTTCCCTGGCTTTGGTGGCCTCCAGGTACATGAAGTGATTTAGGAGCTCGCGCTGCTTGGCATCTGCTGCCAGCTGGAAGTCACCCGACACCAGAGCGTTTGACGCCTCGCGGGCTGCTTTGCGTGAGGCCTGCAGATGCTTGTAAGGATCCAAGTCGCGCAGGGCGGTCTGGCCGACTAGGCCTTGCGCGGCTGCCCGGAAAGCTTTGGCGGGCGGCGTCTTGATGGCTGCTCTGGCCTGCCGGCGCTCGCCAGCCTGGCGTTGGCGCTCCACGCGCACAAACGGCGCCACCTCGCGCTGCTTGCGACGCAAAGCTTTCAGCTCGATCATCAGCAGATCTTCGCGGTGCGTGTTGTGCAACGCTGCGATGGCTTCGTCTGCGATCGTCCCATCGGTCATTATGTCGCCGTAAGCCTCGCGCATGCGCACGTCGACCTCGGCGGCGATGTACTCGTTGCGCGGCTTCATGCCAGCCAGCGCTTCGATCAGCTTGTCGCCGGACTCAAAACCCAGGAACTCGGCCGCCGATTCGGGATCCATGCCGCCTTGGCGAGTGTAGATGCGGCCAAAGCTGCGCGGCAAGCGCTTCAAGTAATCCTCGCCGTAGCGCTCAACCAGCGCCTGCTTGTTCAGGCGAATGGGTGTGCCGTCCTCGAGCTTGCCCTCGGTCAGCGTTTTGAAGGCTGCGTACACAGGCGTGAGATCTGTTTCGACCTCGACCTCGGCGCGCATCTCAGCCTTGCGCTCTTTCCACCAGGCCTCGCGCTCGCGCTGCATCTGCTTCATGAGCTTGGCTTGCAGCGCTTCTTTGCCCGACTCCACGGTCTGCTCGACGGACTTTTTGTAGGCATCAAATTCCGCCAGCGTCACGCCCATATCAGTGGCGGTGGTAAACATCTGCACGCTGCTGACCTGCTCTTTGGCGGCCGCAATTTCCTCGTCGGTGGCGTAGATCCGGTCAAACACTTCGCGGATCTCGTTGGTGAGCTTGACGTCCAGCGACGTGATGGACTTGTAGATCAAGCCCAGCCAGGCCTTGAACTTTTGGAACAGCGGGCGCAGCTCTTCGCTGGGCGCGTTGCCTTCCATCAGGTAGGCTTCATTGGATCTGGCAAAGCGCTCGTGCGCTTGCACTGCGCGGTTGTACTCTGCGCTGCCGACCGTCTTGCCATCAAGCGTCAACTCAGCGCGCAAGGTCAAGCCCAAATACTTGAGCACCGCAGCGTAGTCGTCTTTGATCTGCTGGGTGGCGTCTGGCCGCTCGGCCAGGTCGCCCATCACTTCCAGGTAGAAGTGGCCAGTCTCGTGCAGGAATGTGGAGAGGTTTGCTTTTTCAAGCAGCGCAATGTTGAACTTGCGATTCGGGCCAAACTGGATAAAGCCGCGCTTGTCGGAAAGCGGGTCGCCTTGATCTAGGCTTTGGTAGAGGACGTTCCCTTGACCAGCTGCGCGATCTCCAGGTCCTCGTTCTCCTGGTCGAACTCCTGCTGCTCCGTTTGCGGCCTGTAGTTCGGCATCGACGGCTGCGACGGCGTCTGCGATGTCGGCGTCGCTGATTCCTTTTGCTCTGGCAAGTTTGGCTGCTGCGTTGGCATAGTCGGGTGCCTCGTCGTCTTCGTAGCTCTCGGTCGCCTCTTCGGCGGTCTTTGCAGCATCATACAGGCGTTTCTCCGGATACCAAAGCAGTGCCTGATAGTCCGACATTGTAAGCGCCGGATAGGTCTGTTGCAGCTCAGACAACACACGGCTAAACACTTTTCTGATGTTGCCGCGCTCCGGCGGGCCGCTTGGCGCTTCCTTCTGGCCGTCCAAGTACTTCGTCAGCGCGTTGCCAACCTTGCGCAGCTCGTCACCAAAAGACACGCGCTCGGTGCCCTTCTTGGCCTCGCCCATAATCTCGACGATCTTGGCCGCACCGGCTTCGTCAAACACACCGATCTTGGCCATCTCCAGGCGATTGGCCGGCTTCTGGCTGGCTTTCCAGATGGCCACGCCAACAGCGTCCAAATCGCTCACAGACAGCTTGCGCTTGATGATGGCTTCAAAGGCCTTTTTGTCCGCGGGCGACAGGGCCTTGATCACGTCCTTCAACTGGGCGCGCTTGGCCTTGATCTGCGCCTGGTTGATTTCAACCAGCGTGCCGGTCCAGCGGCCCCATGTGCGCATCAACCAGCGGTCCATGGTGAGCTGCTCGAAGCGCCCGTACAGGTTCATGAAGAACCCGTTGCCAATCTTCGGACCTAGCGCTGCGGCGCCGTACACCATGGTCGTCAGGTTCTCGCCGCTGATTTTCTGGCCGGTGAACTTCTGCACCTCACCAGCGGGCTGCATGGTGGTCATGAACCGTTCGACCACTTCAAAGCCGTGCTTTTCGATCAGCGTGTTGTACATGCCCATGGCTTTGTTGATCGCGCCGGCCGCAGTGCCAATGCCGATGTCGGTAGGCATCTTGCCGCCGGAGGCCTTCCACTGCTCGTAGGCCATCTCGGCCAGCTCAAAATTCTTGTCGACCTTCAGGCCGTTGGACGTGACGGCCATTGCCCACACAAAAGCAAACTTGGCCTGCGGATCCGTGGACACTTCCGGGTGAATCAACGACACCAGGCGCAGTGCCTTGGTCACCTTCTCGTTGTACCAGCCCACCGCGTTGGCGTTGGTACGCAAGGCAGTGATGCCGTCTGCCATGGCAATGCGCACCAGGTACTCTTCGGTGCCCTGGCTAAACTCGTCCAGGTTTACGCCGGCCGCCTTGGCAGCGTTGTTGACGCGCTCCTGGATCGCAAGCTTGAAATCCCTGTTTGTTGGAAACGACTGGCTGCCCGCAAACTCAAATGCCGACTCCACATTGGATACGGCATCGATCTCGTTCGGAACGCTCCTGCCTTCGGCCTGCGCCCTTACGCGCTGGTACAGCTCATTTAACTGATCACCCAGCCCCGCCTGCTGGGTCGCCGCGTCGATCAGCTGGCGCACCTGGGCGTTGTCGGTAATCGCACCCACATCGATGCCCAGCGCGTCCAGGTAGTCGGCCAGTTGGTTGATCGTGTCGCGCTGCTGCAGCAGCTGCTCATTAAAATTCTGCGCTGCGAATTGCTGGTTGCCTCCGCGCAGCTCTTCATCGAGCGCATCAAAGATGTCTGCCTCCGTGATGCTGCCCACGTCTCGCCCAGGGAAGTAGCCCGCCTCCACTGCCCGCTCGCCGATCTGATCGGGCGACAGGCCTGCGAGCTGCACCAGGTTGCGCTGAAATGGCCGGTTGTTCATGTCCGCATCAACCAGCTCGCCCGTGGGCAAAATGCCGCCCTGCGCACGCACAAACTCCACTAGCGACGGGCCAAAGATGTCCATGTCGGTAGGAGTCGTGCCGCTGCGCAGTGTGTCAAGCAAAGGATCCAGGTTGATGTCAGCTCGCGTATCACGCGTCAAGATCTCAGGCAGCGGGCGAGATACGCCCAGGCTGTACTGCTCGTGCAGCGCTACTGGGTCAATGCCTGCGCGTGTGGCAAGGCTGTTGATCACCTTGGCGTACTGCGTGGCATAAGCTTCTGCCGTGGTGCGATCACTGCCCGAGGCGATCAGCTGCCCGGTCATGTCGTCGCGGATCTTGGTGGTCGCCGGCGTGTCAATCTCACCCACCGAAGCCTGCGCCTGGGCAATCACTTCTTCGTCGATGGCCTCTTGCTCGGCCAAGTACTCGTTGGCTTCGCGCAGACTAATGTCGCCCTGGCGCAGTCGCATGTCAGGCTGCAGGCCCGCTAGGTGTTCGGTAGGCGCAATGCGCTCAGCAAATTGGTCGATCGGAATTACCAGGTCGGTGCCGGTGGCCACAGCCTCTTCAAAGTTGCGCACACCAGCTTCTTGGGCGGCTGCGGCAGGATCAATGCTCTGGCTTTGGAAGTACGTGCTAAAGCGCTGCGCATCGATGTAGACGTTTTGCACGGGGCCGTCGGCTGTGACGGTTGCGACAAACTCGCGGAACTTCTCCGGCATGCGCTTTAATGTGTTGGACTGGCTGGCTGTTTCGCCCAGGGCCTCGAACACGGCTTGCGACTGTTCTGCTTTCTTAACCTGCTGACGTGCGGAGTAGGCCTTCGTGCCCCCACCAATGCCGCCCAGGACAACAGTTGCCTTGAATGCTTCGGTAGACTCAGCCAGGATGTCGTCGACGTCTTGCGCAAGCTGTGTGGCGTTGTAGGGCTGCTTCTCGCGCTTGCCTTCAAATTCTGCTGCCGCTTCGCGAGAAAGAATTGAGATGAACTTTTGCAGGCCTTCGGTGAATGTCTCGGTGCCTACAGCCACGGCATACTTCTTGCCGATCTCTTTCATGGCTGCGCGCATGGTTGGGCGTGCGAGCACGGTCTTGATCTGCTGGGTGCTAAGCGTGCCAATTAACTTGTCCGCGCCTGGCACCAGGCGCAAGCTCTTGCCCAGGGAAAACGTCTCCAGCGCCGTGTTTGGCACACCAGCAATGATCGAGGCATAGCGTGCCACGGTGGGATCGAGCTGCGTGCCGTCGGCAAACTTAAATTGCTTCAAGTCGTCGTAGACCTCACCCACGCTTGACTCGTAGGTGTTGAGCACCACGCCTGCCGTGGTGCCGGTCTTTAAGCCAATCAAACCAAAGGTAGCGCCGCCGGCCGTTGATGTCACTGGCGCGCCAGGGCCGCCAATCAAGCCCATGGCTGCGCCTGTGGCCGCACCTGTGCCCATGCCGATTGCGCCTTCGTACTTCAACGCATCGAGCACCGAGTAGGCGCTCATGCCAATCACATCGCTGGCTGCCTTGGTCCAGCTGGGTAGACCGTCTTTAAACTCTTTGCTGCGCTGCTGGGCCAGCGTTTCCAGGCGCTTGAGCTGCACCTTCTCGGACGGGGTAATAGTCCCCATGACTTCCTTGAAGTTGAGAAACATTTGGCGCTGCTTGTCCCAGCCTTGCTCGAGGCCCGCGGGTACAGAGCGCAGTGTGTTCTCGATCGTGCCAAACAGATCCAGGTCGTCGTGCGATACCGCAGCGTTGTCCCGGTTAGAAAAGTACTCCGAGGTTTTGGGTGTTTGCCGCTGGATCTGATCGATCGGCAAATTGCGCATGCGGTTGATGCGCTCGAGATCAAACTTGTTGTCGGCAGCAAACTCGGCCGACACGCCACTCTTGTTGCCAAGCTTTAAGTTCTTGGCGTAATCATCTGGGTTTTGCTGAAAACCAAATGACAACGACTGCCTGGTGCGCTGGGACTTCTCTTCCAGCAGCAGCTCGTTGCCAATCAGAGTTTCAAGGTCGCGCTGCCCCATGTCGTTGTCCTATTTCTTGTTGAGCGCAGCGATGCCACGCAGAATCTGTTCTTCTGTCGGCTGCACGCCCTTGGCTGTGTAGGCATTGATGACCTTTTCGCGATCGCCTGGCCGGCCAAAATTGCTCATATCACGCACCTCAAAGACGCGCTTGTCCTCGTAGCTAATGGAGCCACTGCCAAACAAGCCGCCTTTTTGCTGCATTCTGACGGGGCCCACCATCAACAAAGTGTCGATAACTTGCGTCTTTTCATCTTCACGCAGTGGTCGGCCCAGGTTCTTCTGCTTGGCTAAAATGACTTCTTCAACACGATCGTTGAGCTGCGCCATTGTGGCCTTAATTCTTTTGCCTTTGTCAGTTTTGCCGTCCGCGTCATACACCGCAATGCCTGCCTTAAAGGCACGCGAATCCAGCAAGTCTTTGTCGAACTTGACGGTGGCTGCGTCTGTCTGGAGTTTGCGCTTGTAGGTAATAGCCTTGCTTACATTACCTCGACCAAGATCTGGCACAAGCGCCCGAATTTCGTCCTCTGACATACGGGCTAGTCTGTCTGGATCTTCTGTCAGCATCTGATAATTGGCGTCCTGATTGATGCGCATTTCTTCTCTGCTGCCTGCGCTCATTCCTTCTGGTTTTCGGAAATTCTCAATCTGGTTCTCAAGCTGCGCCCGATCAGTGCCGCCCAGGGCTTTCCACTCGGGCATACCGCGGATCTTGGCCATTGGCTGCTTAGCCAGCACCGCATTCCAGACAGCGTCGCGGTTGGTGTTCTCAGTGCGCTGCTTTTCTTGGAGCTTGCGCAATTCTTCCGTATTGCGCGCAGAGGAAATCTGCTGGCGTAGTCTTTCCTGAATGCTGCCTGGCAAGTTGCCCCATTCAGGCATCTGCGTAATGACATCAAGCTTGTCGCCTCGACCTGCAGCTGACCAGACCGCATCTTCGTTCCTGCTGTTTGAGCGCTGCTCGCGCGCCCAGTCGCGACTCTCACGCGCATCGCGTGCTGCTGCGCGCTGGTCTTCATCTCTGCGGAGATCGTCCTCAAATTTTTTGCGCTGCACCGGGCCCAGTTGTTTATAGGGGTCAGACTTTTGAATAGCCTCTAGCGTCACACCGTCCGCCACCAATCCCCAAAGCTTGCCTACACGCTCCTCATTGCGTTTGGTCGACGCAGCACTCCACACGTTGTAATCCTGCGTTAGCTTAGTCTCCGCCTTGGCCAGCAGATCGGGCTTGTCTTTTAACGTCACATCATCGCGCAGTGTTTGAAGCGCTTTCTCCAAATCGTAGACGTCACTATCATTTTTTGGCTTGTGCGCATTCTGAGCCAAACCAACAGCCACATTGACAGTCTGCCCATTGTCATTTTGCAAGCGCTCGGCCACGCCGGCATCGTGCAATTGCTTGCGCTCAACCAGTTGCTTAATCGCCACGTCACGCGCTTGTGGGTTGTTCTTGTACTTGCTGCGAATTTCGTTGGCCATCTTGTCGATTTGAAATGGCTTGCGGTCATCGCCTCCGGGGCCCAAATTGCCGTTTACTAATTTGTCGACAAAGTCCGACACCTCGGCGTCAATGCCGACCACGCCGACCGCTTTGATCGCTGCGCTCGTGTCTTTGGCATCGATCGCGTCGCGGTGCAAATCAAAATACGCTTTAGCCGCCAGTGGCGTTTGCTCTTCCAATAGTCGGTTAATCACGATCGAGTGCATGTTGCTTTGAGCTTCAAGTACCAGGGCTTTGGTCGCGTCTTTGCTCATGCCCTTGCTCATCGCGTAGCGCGTCGTCTCCTCGACGATGCGACCCATGGCGCTTTGCAATTCGGTTGGGTTGTCGTAGTAGCGCGCTGCGCGCTGATTCTCGACGGCCACGGAGCCTTTGTAGACGCTCTCTTTGTAGACGTCTCCCTGCTGCATCTCGTGATTGCGCACGCGCTCGTCGAACCCGGCACGCATGCGCTCGGCGCTAAGCAAAAACTGCCGACGCTGATTGTCATTACCCAGCGTGCCGGCAATCTCACTAATCCTGGCCTGGTATTTGGCGCTGTACTCTTCCGAGAGCGGCTTGTTGCCTTCGCCGCGATTAAGCGCCGCCTCGCCTTTGTAGTTCAGTGCGCCCATTTCACGCTGGCCGCCCTGCAGAGCATTGTTGACTTGAGATGCCACACCTTGCATGTTGGATGCCGGCGCATCCGATGACGTGCCATTGCCAAACAGCAGCTCGTTGTCAGCCAGGTTGAGCTTGTTGATTGCATCCTGTGCGCGAAACTGATCGGCTTCCTCCCGCGCTCTATTGATCGCGTTCATAACGCCGCTCACAGCAGAGGAAATTGCCTCGCCGGCGTTGGGCATGACCGGGTTGATTGACGGACTGGGCAGGTTACCGACCTGCTCCTGCGTTTGCTCATAGACTGGAATGCGCGGCATCGCTTACTCCCACCACTGTTTCTTGATACCGGCCGCGTAGACGTTGCCAGCGCCCGTCAGCACAGAACCCAGTGCCTGGCCCTGGTATGCCCGCGACCTAGCACGCCCCTCAAACTCTTCAGCAGCACCTTGTGTTTCGTAACCCCACGCAGCGCGCATCGCGTTGTTGCGAATGGTCAGTGCGTCGCGCTCGCTCATCTCAGCCGACTGGATCAGTACATCACCAAATGATCCGGAGTCTGCCATCGCGCCCGATGCACCCATGGCTGCGCGTTGGCGTCCCATAAATTGGCGACCTTGTTCGCGCTGCTTTTGTTCTTCCACGGCCCCGCGTGCAATCGTGTCTTGCGCTTGATAATCGCGCACCTGCTTGTTGTACGCCGCCATGTTCCGAGCGTCTTCGGCCTGCTGCATACTTGCAGATGCGCTTACAGCGCTTCCTGCTACAGTCAGCGCGGTCATAATGTCACACATGATTCGCTCTCATATCGAAACGATGAAACGGCACGCCATCAGGCCCGTGCGCTTGTGCATCGTGTATCGTAAACCCCAACCATTTAAGCCAAACAATGGCTCGCGTGTTGCGGGAATCCACGTAGTTCACCAAATAATTGTACAGCGTGGCCATGCGATCTACATACGCTTTATTGCGTCTTAAAAATGCTTTTGCGTGTTGATCGATCTCGACTGTCCCAATCATCCACGGCACACCTACCGAGCCCAACATCGAGGCTGGCGCAACACCAAACATGCACACCGGCCGCCCGTCGACTGTGCCGGTCCAGCTCGCCGTCGAACAGGCGATCCCGTGTCTTAGCGCGTATTCCGGGCTCACGCGATTGGCTGCCCATAGTTCCTCCACATCTTCTGGCCGGATGATGGGCAGCATGGGCGCCACGTGCTCGGGCAGCGCCTCAATCACAGCGTACTTATGCGCCGCCAACAGTGACCTCCGGAATGGCTGCTAAGATCGACAGCGGCAGCGGGTCAGACTGGCGAACGAACACCCGGCCTTCTTTACTCCAAGTTGCGGCAATCAGAATGTCGGCTACACCAGTGAGCAGCGCCACCGGATCGTCGTAACCTTCCTGGGCGCGCTGCTTGTACTCCACCAAGTTGCTCTCATCCCGGCCTGCAAAAATGCCGCGTGAATCTTCAACCAGCAAGCGCACGGCTTGCACGATTTTTTGCTTGTCTCGGATCGTCTCCCCCGTGGGCGCGCTGATGTCTAACGTCTCAAAGTCGGCTTCAATCGGCAGGCCGATATGCACGACGGTTGCCGCCTGCACCAGAGCCACAGCACCGCTGGCCACCACCTCCTGTGGTGCAACATGGCCATCGGCCAGCACGTTGACAGTCTTGCCCTCTAAGTGCGACAACCCAGAAAAACTCTTGCGGGCATGCGCCCAATGGGTAGTGGCTGTGCTGCGCAGCTCGGTGGCCACGTCGCGGTTGATCGTCACCGTGACTACCGTGCCGCTGGTGCGTGCCGTGATAGCCAAGCGCAGGATTCTGTCGTCGTCGGCGGTCAAATGAATCTCGCTACCCACATCGCCCGCCACAAAGTAGCTGGCGCTGGCTGTTAGCGTAAACGTGGCCGCACTGCCGTAAGTCCACGCACCGCTGGAGGTGAGCGTCATGGTGGTAGCACCTGTATTTCTGCCATCGTAAGACAAGCCAGAATCGACAAAGAAGGCGTTCTTGATGTCAGTGATGTAGCGCGTGTTCATACGCTCCACATACCGCTTGGTGACACCACCGATGGTGCGCTTGACTGCAATGTAGAGCGCGTCTTCTGTGCCTTCAGAGATCACGCACACGCTCTCAACCTCGCCGTCAGTGTCGTGCCGGTGCCAGCCAATGACCTGCTGCTCGCGCATGTACGTCATTGACAGCAGTACACCATCGTCACGCACACACCACAGGCACGTAAAGGGCACCTGTTGATACGCCCATTCCTCAATTGTGTAGCCCTGCACCAGGTGCGAAGACAGAATCGTCAGGTCGTTGCCGGTGTAGGAATCGGACGCGAACTCATAGCCCAGATCCCGCACCGTCGATCCCTTGTCCTGCAAGTACAGCGCCGTGTTGCCGATCACCTGCGGTGGCACCGTTGAGCTGCCGCGGTAGCCTTGCTGCTTGATGTTGATCGACGACGGCGAGATGGTGTCATTTTCGGCGCCTGCGACAATCCACTCGCCACCCGATGTCAGCAGCACCAGCTTGTCAAGTGTGAGCATGTGCCGGATTGCATTGACCTGGCGCGAGGCAATCGTAAAGTTGACCGCGTCATCATCAGCAATTGGATTGCTCTTGCCAAAATCCACGTAGGCATTGGTGCGCGACATCCACACGGTTTGCGGCTGCGCGGTGGTGTTCGCAAAACACAGTCGCTGCTGGTGAAATGCCACGCTGGCTGGATAGCCTTGATTGCCGCCCCAGGCTTCAAACGCCCACTTGTAGCTGGCCGTGGCGGTTGTCTCGTCCGGTATGCGCAAGATGACCGTCGCCGTTGCGCTCGTGCCGCTGGCCACAGCGGTGATGCGACAAATACCAAAGCCTGGGTGCAAGAAGCGCCAGGTCACCGCGCCGTCGGACCAGTCGTCGGCCTCGTGCGTTGGGCGCAACGAACCGGTGGTTGCCGCATTGGTTGCTTGGTAATACTTGCCGTCAGAGCGCCGGATGTCATTTAACGCCACCGCTTTGCCGGCCTCCCAGGGCTGGCCAAAGTTTTTTTGTTCCAGGTAAAACAGCTGCCCGACGTGATAGGACTGAAACAGCGAACCGCCACTGACTGTGAGCGTAACAGTGCCGGTCGTTGCACTGGATTGGACAATCAACGACGTGTTGGTGTTGATGTCTTGAAACGGGCCTTTGATGTTGTCGAACTCAGCCACGGTCCAAGCGTCGTGCGCGGTTCTGCTGATGGTGCGCGGCTGGTAACTTGGGTGGCACACGTACAGCACGTCGGCCGACTGCGTGAAGTTGAGTAACGGAAGATCGGATTCCGACCAGGGTGTGGCCACGTTGACCGGCGAGCCCGCCGAGCCGCCCGAGCTGTAGACCACCTGGCCGCCGTCCTTGTAGACGCGCATGGTCTGGTGGCCAAACTCCAGCACATAGGTTTGCGTCGTCGAAAACGCGAACGGGATCAATCGATGGCGCCGGCTGCTGCTGGCGACCTCGGCCAAAAACTTTGTGCCGGCGCGATTGCGCACGCCGCCATAGGCTTGCACAATAAAATTGCGGCAGGTCTTTAAGCTCGTGCCGTAGCGTGCCAGGTCGACGCGACCGTACAGCGACGGCGAGAGCTCACCCCCCGTAAACGACGCCTGTATTAGGCTGCTGCCCATCGAGCACTCCCCGTATTGCGATAAATTCGGAATCTGGCGCCGATTGTTCGGTGCTTTCAGTCAAATTGCTTGCCGCTGCCGATGAGGCCACCATCATGTAAGCGCTGCGCGCCTGCTCGGCCACCTTGGGCTGTACAGCCAGCGGCATGGCAATTTCAGCGGCAATCAAATAGGACAGCGCCGAGGCAAACATGGGGTCGAAGATGGTGGGGTCTTCAATGCGCTTGGTGTAAATCAGCTCGGCCTGATCCAGGTTGCTGTAGATAACGCGCTGGCCGTTGTAGTAACCCGTCTCAAACGGAATACGCTGGTCGCTGCGCGGTGCGCGCAGGCCCGGCGGAACGATAGCGCGGGCCTTTAGGCAGTCACTGGGATAGACGTACATGTACTCCCAATTGGTTGGCGCGTCGCCCGCCTCAGACAATGCCACGCGGGTGTTCGCAAAATTCCACGGATAGTCGCGCAGCGCGTAGTCGCGCATCTGCTCGTAGAACAGCGCGCAGACGCGCGCTTCGTTGCTGGGCTCAGTCAGCGAAGAAATAAAACTGGACACGCCAACTCGTGCCAAGGCCATGTTGCAGATGGAGATGACGGACGCTGCCATGGATTAGCCCTGCCCGTACATGACTTCGGCTGGATCCTTGCGCTCACCTGGCGAGAGCTCCAGGTCAGTGAGCTGGATCTCCACACTCATCGACTTGCCGTCGTCTTGCGTCTCGTAGGCGCTGGTGCTTTTGACGTAGCCCATGGCCATGACGTTCATCTTCGCGCCCACGTCAGGCAGCGTCGTCATGCCAAGTTTTTCGAGCTCGTCCTTGCCCAAGTGCAGGCACAAGCCATACGGGTAGCGCGGCTCATCCGATTCGACCATGCCGGGTTTCTCTTCGACTTCTGGCTTGGATTTCATGTCGACCATGTCAGGCTCCGCTGTGAATTCGTAGAGCAAGGGCGCATAGCCCTTGCGGTGTTTCAAATAACTTCGCGCTCGCTCACAGGCACATCAGCCTGGATCTCGCTCAAGGCAATGGGCTCTTGCTTCTTTGCCCTGGCCTTGGGTTTTTCGACAGGTGTATCGTCAGCGACTGGCTCAAACCACTTGCCCTTGGCGCCTGGTTTGATCTCAAACACAGCGCCAGCGCGCTGACGCACACCGCCATAAAAGCCGTCAGTGATTGCTTTGACTTTCATGTCGGTGCGCCCTTATCAGATGGCGTCAGCTGTGGCGACCCACTTGGCCACATCAGTGGTCAGGAAGGCGTTGATCTTGCCTGCTGTCACAGTGGTGGTGCCAATGGTGGCCAGAATGCCCAGATAGCGCTCATAGGTGCCATTAGGCAGCGCTACTGCAGCGATCACACCACCTGCATTCAAGGCAGCCGAGTTCGCCGCAGCGTCGTCGGTGACCAAAGATGCAGAGGTGTAGTGCACGGTCGCAGAGCCATCCGTGGCAATAGCTGCTGCTGCGTCGGACGCCAGCTGGAACTGGATCGTGCCGGCAGAGCCGCCGGTGATGATCTCCGTGTCAGTCTGGATGACCAGGTACAGAGGCTGGCCGTTGCCGATGTCGCTGGACGTGGCGCCCAGGTCAATCACGTCACCGATCAGCGCGGTGCCGGCAGAACCGGCGACCGAGACTGCATCGGCAAATTCATTACGCTCGTCGAGAATCATGATGCTTTCCTTTCTTTGATTGAGCCGATTAGATGCCGGACTCGGTGTTGGTGATGGCGTCGCAGCGGCGCACAGGGATACCGTCAAACATGGTGACGTGCTTGCCTGCTACCTGTTCGATAGTCAGGGTGGAAGCCGCGACCTTGTTGGCGATCTGGCGACGCAGGAACGAACGCAGCGTGCGGTTCATGTAGAACGCAGGACGGCCCATCGACAGCGAAGGGATCAGCTCCACAGCCTGAGTCATCAAATCGATCAGGTCAGGACCGGACGCGGCATTCTTGACCAGGTCTTCCTGATCGAGGTTGACGCGAACCACATAGCGCCAGTCACGAACCGACAGACCGCAGTCCCAGCGATAGTGCGTGCGGTAGGCTTCCATGCGGCCGCCGTTGCCGTCCACGTTCTCGATGGTGACCTGGCCTTTGTCTTCCATGTTTAAGCCCGCCTTGCTGCCCTTGGGGTAGATGCCGTGGACAGTGTTCGGACCCCAGACCACCAGCCAGATCGAGGTGTTGTCGGTGCTGTCAGGTGTCGCTGCGCTGGTGATGATGTTGTCGCCATTTTCTGCCGACTGATCATTAAAGCGCGCACCAAAACCTGTGAAGGCTTCAGGCTCAGTGGCTTCGTTACCGTAGAACAGGGTCGAAGCAAACTCCTGGTTCATGCCTTCGATGTGCGCACGATCTTCCGAGAGACGAAATGCCGCGGTGTTGCCGTTTAAATCAGCCAATGCCTTGTCGACTTCGGCATACGCTTCGAGCATACCGGTCGCATCGGTCACTTGCACGGTGCGCGATTTGCCAGGCTGCACGCCGCCGTACAGTTTGCGCCACGTTGGGGTGGGCAGACCGGTGCGAATGGTGGTGCGGTGGCCGGTCGGCAGGTTACCTTCGAGCCAGACCATGTCGTCCAAGATCTCGTTGGTCTGGTTCATGATCTCTGCGATCGTGTCGATCTTGCCCTGGGGGTCCAGACGCTTTGTCACGTCCAGCAGGGTTGGGTGGGTAGTTGCAAGGGTTGCCATTTAACTTCCTTTCATTTCATGTTGGGGAACATACGTTTGCTTTGGTCGGCTTCAGCGCCGCCGGCGTTACCGCCAACATGCGTGTCCTCGGCCATCGCTTTGCCAATGCGCGCAAACACTCGCACAAGCTCCGGGTGGTTTCCCATGCCGTATGAGTCGAGCGCTGATTTGAGCTCCGGCGTACCGAACTTGTTGATCGCGTTTTGAGCATGTTTCACGCTGGGCGTAAAACTGTCGCCACCGATCTCCTTGTCCGATTTCATGTCGGATACCCACTTTGCAATCGTCTGGTTCCAGCTCTCCTGCTGCTGCTGTACGGACTTCTGCATTCGGTTGGCATATATGCTCGCCAGCTTCTGCGCTTGCTCGTTGTTCAGATTGAGCTCTCGCGCAATCGGATCAAACTCAGCTAGGGCTTCCTGGTCGAGCTCCATGCCATCGGGCAATTGAAACTCGTACTTTTCCGGTGGACCTTCGGGTTTCGCATCCTTGTTATCGGTCTGCTTGTCACCCGTATCTCCGGTGCCTGCATCAGTGGTATCGCCAGACGCTTGATCTGGTTTCGCCTGGTTCACGTTGCCCGTCGGCTCAGTGGTCAGTACGGAACCAGCACCAGCTGCGTCGCCACCTTGTGCCGTGTTTGCGGTGTTGTCCTGCACGGCGTTGGTATCTGCGTCAGCCATTGGTTCTGTCATCCTCTTTGGATTCGTTCATCATCACGACGTACTGGTCAGCAGCTGCTGCCATCACGTCCGCCAAAACAATGAGGCCGATGTTGCGCTGGCCTTCATTAAAAAACGTGGTGCTGTTTCCCGTAAACGATGTGCGAAACACACCAGCCCGGTCGAGCAAACGCCACACAAATCGGCGACCTTCGCACGTGGACATCATCTTCTTCATGTCCGCCAGCTCGATGTCGCGCAAGCGCTCATCTTTGCGCTTGCGATCCTTGACCTGCGACTCTTCAGCCGCGTTGAAACTTTTGTCCTTGTCGCTCATTTCTTTGGCGGCTTCTTGCCGTAGCCCTTCTTCATGGCATCTCCTTTATCACGCGGGCGCGCCGCGCAGGTTGTTGATCATGTTGGTCAGCGCATTCTCATCGGTGACCTCTGTCTCGGAGAGGGTCTTCGCGCTTTGCGCGCCCTGCTGCGCCATTTGCATGGCCATCATCGAGTTCTGCTGCTGGGCACGCTGGGCTCGCACCTCTGCCACTTCGGCGTCGTCTTTGATGATCGACGGTGGCACGCCAAGCATTGAGCTGTACTCGTCAAGCGCTTGGTCAAAATCGATTTTGTCGAGCACCTGCGGGTTGGCTTGCGCCATCTGGCCGGCAAACTGCATCGTGCGCTCAATCGATGAGATGCCCACCATCTTCATGGCCTGGGCCATCACGCTGATGTACTCGACCGACAGATCTATGCCCTGCAGCTCTTTGGGCGGCGGCGGGATCATGCCGACCTTCATCATGATGTTAAATGCGCGATCAATCAGCGGGTCCAGCAGCTCATCGTTTAGACGCTCAAGCACGGGACCGAGCATTAAAAGCTTCTCTTCGTGGCGCTCCTGGATCTCGCGGGCGGTGATGTTGCTGCGCGAATCGTTGGCAATCATCAGGAACAGATCCTCGAAGAACGCACGGCGAATGCGGCCTTGGTTCTCCTGGATGTCCATCATCAGCTCGTTGATACGCGGGTTGATCTGGTAGGCAGGCGCAAATCCCTGGCCGCCTTGCTGCACATCCACGTAGGTCACATCACCCGGCAGAAGGCTGGCGCGCTGGTTGCGCAGCGATGAAGGCGCCGTCATCGGTGGATTGACCAGCTTGTCGATTGCCTGGGCCTTGCGTCGCTGCTCGAGCTGCAGCGCTTTGATGTCGCCTAACGCATCCATCGCTGGCGAATAGCCGTAGATGTCCTCGCCCGTCAGCGCCCAGCGAGGCGCCATCAGCGGGAAGTCATCAAAGCCAGACTCGCGCAGAAACTTGTCCTGGTTGTTGCCTGCCTCGTAGTAAACGCTACGAAAACGCTTGTACTTCGATGCTGGCCGGCGCTGGTCGTACTCTTGATTGGGCTCAACCACGTGGATCACATCGATCCAGGCGTCCTTGTTGCCGCGCTCGTAGAGGTTCTTGACTGTTTCCGATACTTGATCGATGCCGAACTGGCCCACCACCTGCGACACCGACATTTGAAACTCACGGTAGCACGTGTCGACATTGCCGCGGTACGACACGCCCAGCATGTAGCTGCCAATCGGATATGGGTAGCAGCGGATCACATCCTCTTGGTCCTCGAGCACCGCAAACGCATTGGTGCCAAAAACACCTAAGTCACCGTAGGTAATGGGCAGCGTGGTGTACAGATTGCTGCGCAGGAAGACTTCAGTCATGCGCGTGCGCACCAGGTCCAGCCACATCTTGACCGGCTTGAATTCGTTTAAGCCAGGATCGGGCGTGCGCAGCGAGAACCACGGGCGCGCAGGTGACGTGATGCCCGACATCATGCCGGAGGCCAGTGTGCGCACCGCCAGTGTTGCGGTGTTATCGACGATCTTGGAATTCTTGCGGTCGCCCCGGTTGCGATCGGTGACAACAAAACGGGATTGGCGCGGCAGGATGTAGTCAGACAGCTCTCGCCAGTGCTCGATAAACGACGATCGCTCGGTCTTTAATGAGCCGAGGCGGCGGTTAAACTGTTCGCGCTTTGTTTCCATCACTTCGTTCCCTTTGGCACGGAGTAGTAGCGGTTACCGTATTTCTTTACCTCAAACCCGCGTTCTTCCTCGCCCTTGACTGCTAAGTCCCAGGTCTTGTGTGACTTGCCTTTCAACAGCAGGTAGCTCTCGTCTGGCAAGCCGTACTTCTTCTTGTCCGCATCACTGGCCATCGTGACCGATCCCCAGTGGCCTTGGTTCTCGCCGCTGGCTGCTGGACCCATGCCAGCAGCCGTTGCGGTTTTGTAGTCATACCCAGAGCTCTCGGCATTAAATACCTGCTGCGCTGCTTGCGCTGGCGGCGCTGATCGCTGCATGCCAGGCAAACACACAATCAGCCACCCAGCACGGTCTTAGGTGCTGCAGTGGCTGCGGCCATACTGTCCTGGGTGTTAGCGTCCATTGCAGCCATGCGCCGGCGTTGCTCATCCTGCTCCGCGTTTACGTCTACCGAAGGCGTGGCTGCAGGCTGCGCAACAGGTGCTGGCACTGGTGCTGGCTGCGATCTGCTACGTCCAAAAAAACACATTTCATGCTCCTAGCAAAGTTTTTTGAGTCGTCGCCGCAGGCGCCTGCACGCCCATGCCGCTTGTCAGAATCGTTGATTGCTGACCCATGGCAGCTGCCTGACGGCGGCGCTCACGGTCCATAGAATCCTGAACAGCCTGCTCCTGCTCGACCGGCGCTACCGGTGGCGGAGGCGGAGGCGGTGGGGGTTTTGAGCTGCCACCAAAGCACATAGATCACCTCATGTGAATATCACAACGTGCACGGATTATCGCACCAATTTGCCCAGAATAATCAAGCGCTTTGCAGCGGATCGTATTCAGTCACCGCTGCTGCCATCTGCCCCAGACTCGGATGAATGTGCGCCAGGCTCGGCGACACCGGGTAAGCAAAGGTTAATGCCAGTGCGTCAGCCTTGTCCGGGCTGCGCCCAATCAAATCCTTGATGTCGTCCTTGTCGCACAATCTAAACTTGTCGCCCTGGAAGGTGTAGGTCGCTGCAATCAGCTCCTCGGCCAGCTCCCGATCCCGCGGCAGCGCACCGCCATCCTTGATCCACTTAGCCATCTCAAACCACATCTCGCTTCGCTTGTTAAAGTACCGGCCATCGAGCGGCTTGCCGCTGAAGTACACCTCGATCGGCGTCTTGTTGATCTGGCGCAGCGCATCCACGACCCCAACGCCATAGCCGCCGGTCGAGTCAACAAACACAGCGTCCGGCTTCCACTTGTCCATCGACAGGGCCACCTGCTGGGCGACCAACATGGTGTCCGGGATGCGCAAAAGGCGTGGCTTAAATGCCACTCTGCCCTGGCGCGGGTAGATCACCGAGCTGTCGTCGCCCTGCCTAGCCACGTCCACGCCCAGGATCTTGGCGGCAAACTCGTACTGTGTCACATCGTAGTGGCGCGACATAGCGCGCTCGACGTCCTCGGGTCCAATCAGCGCATTGGCCGAGCTCGACGGGAACACGCCGCGCACACGCACGCGCACAAAGTCGGAGTCCTCGCCGTAATCGTCGACCCACTTCTGCAGCTGGGCCTTGTTCGTCATGGCCACGGTGCGGCTATCGATCTGCCGGGTGATCCACCGGTGGCGAAAGCGCCCAAAGCATTCACGAAACCGCCCGGTGTTTAAGGTCGGGTTACCAAAGCAGCACCAGATGATCTCGGTGTTGGCGTCAGTCAGCGCACCCTCCGAGACTTCCCAGATCAGGTCAGGGATGGCGGACGCCTCATCGAACACCAGCAAGATGCGCTTGCCCTTGTTGTGCAAGCCGGCAAACGCTTCGGTGTTGCGCTCGGACCAGGCCACCATGTCGATGCGCCAGGTCTTCTCGTGCGCTGGATCCTTGGAAAACAGCGCCGTGGCGGTCAGCTCAAACCAGTGGCGCACCAGGCAGATGCGGTGCCACTTGGCCAGCTCCGCCCAGGTTTTGGTTTTGAGCTGGTTCTCGGTGTTGGCAGTCACCACGCCCTTGGTGTCCTCGTGGGTGGCGATCGCCCACAAGATCAGCCAGGACACCAGCGCTGATTTGCCGATGCCGTGGCCAGACGCAATCGCCAGCTGGATCGCCTCATCAGCCGACATGCCGGCCTGCAGCCGCTTGCCGATCTCAATCAGTGCATCACGCTGCCACTCGTCAGGTCCATCAAAGCCGACCAGCTCGCCCTGGCCCCACTCAAACGCAGCCAGCACAAACCCGAGCGGGTTGTGCGTGAACCCGGCAATGAAGTCGATCAGCTCGTGCTGAACGTCAGTAGACACGTTCGCGTGCTTGCTTGAGCTTTTCTGCCAGCACCAGCTCGATTGCGCCGGATACCTCGGCCTTCATCTCACGCGGTAGCACCTTGCCCACCAGGGACATGAACGCCGTCGGGTTAGCCTCGGCCTGCTCGGCCAAGTACTGCTGGCCGCCGACTTGTTCCAGCGCGCCCAGTACCATAGCCTTCACATCGCCGTTAACTTTGTTCGGCTTTCCCTTCGGTCGGCCTCCGCCCTTGCGTAGGTTTGCCTCCGATCGATCGCGGCCTGTCAATTCTTCAGTTGCCATGTCGGTAAGTATCGGTAATTTTCTGATCATGATGCGATTCTCTCACCATGCAAAGCAATTGTGATCTCGACCTTTCCGCCTGGCTCGGGATCCTGCCAGACCAAATGCAAGCTGCGCACCTGGTGATCATCCTGCCACACTCGCGCTCGAGTCAGACTATCGGCCAAAACCTTCCAGGCATTATCCAAATCGCGCCGGCGATTGTCTGGCGGATACAGCCGGCACTCGACTATGACGGGCACATCCAGGTTAACCATCTTGCCCTGCTGCATGACGGCGTACTGCACGTCGCGATAGAACCCTTTGGCCTTCTCGCCCAGATAAGTCCTGCCTTGCCCTTTGCGCCACATCGTGTTGCCCGAAGGTGGGTACGGTAAGGTGAGGTTGATCATCGCTTCCCCTTGACCATCATGGTGCTTTGGATGGTTGCGTCAATGCAGGTGCCTTCCATCTGCGTAATCACCTCGTTCAATGCTGTTGCCATGTTGTGCATTTTTTGCTTTTGCTCAACCAGGACTTCCTGGCACAGCGCCTCGCTCGTGAAGTAGCGCGTCTGCTGCATGAACTCGCAATTGCCAGCGATGCACAAGAAAAGCACCGGGATAAAAATTGTCATTTTTGCTCTCCTTTTTTAAGCCTGTCCCAGGGGTGTCCCATACTGTCCCACCTTATATAAGGTGGTGGGACATGGGACACTGACCGTCCCAAGGTGTCCCAGATCGTTTTGGGACAAAACTACCGCACGTTTGCTACGTTTTACGGTTAGTGTCCACTCTTGTCCCAGCAAGTCTGGGACAGTCCAATCACAAGGTGTCCCAGGCGTTTCTGGGACACTTTTCTTACAAAATCCTGACAAAACCCTTGTCACTTTGATCTCTTCCAAACAGGTTTGCCGTGCCCCAAAATCTCGTGCCCGGCGCGCGAGAGCTCATCCAATCCAGCCTGCGTGATGCCTTGCTCGCCTATAAATCCCAAGCGCTTCAATGCGCCCATGACGCGCCCAGCAGTGGACTTCGATACCATCAGCGGATCTTCCAGCTGGCGAGCCGTGTGCCACTTCTGGTCAAGGATCTTCAACACTTCGATGGCCGTGATCTGGGTGCCGTCGGTGCGCTTGGCCAGCTGCGAATGGATCATGTCGCCAGCCACGTCCAGCACCGCGGAGGTCACCGGGTTGCCGTCTTCATCCAACAAACCGGGCAGCTCGACGCCCTTTAACTTCAGCATCATCTCGGGCGGAATCTCGGCGTCTTTCATCTTTGTAAAGCGCACCCGGACCAGGCCCGAGTCATCCCGCGAGACTTCGCACTCCGCGTCCACCGCGGCTTTTAATGCCGAGGATCCGCGCGCCCGCTCCATGTTGTGCCCGGCGTGATGGACGGTCGCCACGCAGCAGCCAAACGGCCGGCGCAGCCATTTGTCCAGGTGGGAGATGAAGACCGACATGTCTTCAGTGGAGTTTTCGTCGCCGGCGCCAAAGTTACGGGCCAAGGTATCGATGCAAATGAAGGCCGGTGCCTGACCACTGGCGTCGCACGTGCGTGCGATCTGCTCATACACCGCGCGGATGCTGTCCTCATCAAGCGCCGCCATGGCGCCGCCCGACTTAAACAGTGTCCCTGGGACAATCGGGACACCGTGGGACACTTCCCAGGCTTTGAATCGCCTGGCCAGACCGTTGTGGCCTTCGCCGGCGATATAGAACACCGGCCCCTGCTTGACCTGGCGCTCAAAGAACGCGTTGCCGGTGGCAATTGCGCAAGCAATGTCGACTGCAAAAAAAGATTTGCCGCCGCCCGGTTGCCCGTAGATCAGCGCCAGGGAATCCGCCTCAAACGCATCGCGCACCAGCCAGTCAATGGGCTTAATGTCAGCGATCAAATCTGACACATCAAAAAATGGGAAGTTGCCGGGATTGTCGTTACTGGATTGATCTACATCAAACGCATCGACTGTATTGTTGACAATGTCATCAACAGTAGCGCCCGCTTCGATCCAGTCGGCCAAGTCTTTACCTGACGTAGGATTGACGACTCTGACGCTGCGCGCCTTGTCCCGCAGGGTACTAATTACCCATTCAGCGTGACGCCGGCCAGGCTCGTCCTGGTCCGGCACGACCACGACATCTGCGCCCCGCAAAAGTTCCCCGAACTCCGGCAGCCACTTGTTGCCGGACCCGTTGTCCGCACCCATCGCATTGCAGGTCGCAACCAGACCCAAGGACCGCGCTACCTCAACGTCCTTCTCGCCCTCGCAGACATAAACCGTTTTGCCCTCTGCGATGGCGGCAAGAACTTCGGGCAGCCGATATAGCACCCGGCGCACACCCTTGATTGACCAGGTCCACCCGCTGCCATTGATTGGTGCGCGCTGCCTAAAATCCTTCGGCACATACCTCAGTGCCTGGTAGAGCAGCTGGCCATGCTCGTCGGTGTAGCTGTACTCGGCAATGACCTGGCCTTTTCCTTGCCCCAGATTGATTTGCACCGGTAATGGATCCGGTGAAATGACTGTTTTAGGTGTGTTCCAAAGACCGCGCGCCTTGAGTTCTGCCACCACGTCCGCCTGTGCGCAGCCTGCATGACAGTGGACTAGAAGCTTGCCGTTGGACTCTTCTTTGATAGATAGCGACGCGCGCTGGTCTTCGTGCGCTGGACAGCGGCACGACCAGTTGTCGCCAGATTTTGATGCGCCGCCTAGATGGCGTGCTATAGATTCCGAAGTTAACTGCATCCCCGTCCCATTGTTGTTTTTTTTGCCCTGTCCTTAAAGATGCCAGCGCCGATATTCGGGACAGGGGAGTCGATGAAACCCTCGTTAGCTAGACAAGGGCATCGGCGCTGGCGGTTAGATTATCGCACCGTGTTGGGTTATCCTCATCAACTAGGCCGAGGCAATCCGGCCAGCGTTTGTGCGTCCAGCACCACACCACGCTTGGCCGCTTGCGCAATCAAGCTGCCCCAATGTCGCTGCGGAATCCGGCCACCCGTACCACCTAATGGCGCCGGCGTACACCAGCGAGACACCGCTGACGGACTCACGCCCACCAATCGCGCCACTGCCCGACAACCGCCCAATCGCATCACCACCGACATTGCGGGCTGCGCATCGTGTTTTGTTTTACTCATCGCTTATCTCAAAAAAAACCAACACTTACAGATTCAATAAAATCCTTCGCCCCTTCAATACTTTGTTGCCCACAAGAATGATTATAACTGCCGTTGACTCCATGTTGCGTTTGCCTCAATATCTAGAGCCCAATCCCGATATAAGCTCAATGGGCAATTCCTCCGCCGTTAACAAAGCCTGGTTCCAAGAACAGCTCGCGCGCATTGGTCTATCGCAGCGCCAGCTCGCCAAGCGCATTGACTTGGACCCTGCAGCCATCAGTTACATGTTCGCTGGCAAGCGAGCCATGTCTATGGACGAAGCCAAGGCCATTGCCGGTCAATTGCTCTTACCTGTCACCGAAGTCATGCGCCAGGCCGGCATCGAGGTCTTGGACGACGTGCGCAAAGTGCCGATTGCCGGCTACATCGGCCCAGGATCGATCGTCACCCTGCTGCCCAAAGGCACCCACGACACCGCCATCGCCCCGCCCGACGTGCCCTCGGGCTCGTTTGCCATCCAGGTGCGCATGGTCCAAACCACCTTCGACGGCTGGTTATACTTCGTCTCAGGCGTACAAGAGCCCCCAGACCAATCCATGGACCGACTCTGCTTGGTCGCCGTGGAAGACGGCCGGCTGCTGCAAGGCATCGTGCGCCGCGGCTACAAGCGCGAGCTCTACAACCTGGTGCTCTCACCTGATAGCGGCCCGGTACTGGAAAACCAGAAGATTGCCTGGGCCGCACGGGTCCTGTGGATTCAGCCGCTGTAACATATTGATAATTGGTGAATATTTTTCACGTATTGTTTTCGTTTGAGTGTTGAGATTTCCTCAACATTGGGGCAGAATCTCAATCACTGGCACTGCGCCAGCAACTGAAACCAACTGGAGAACTGAACATGCTCGAACTCATTCACCACGACGGCGACATCTGGGCTGTTATCGGCCACGGCGTTGTCCGCGACGACGGCTTGCAGTACTGCCACCTCGCCAGCACCACCCGCTTCGTTCAACAGCGCAATGGCCAGCGCGCCGTACAGATCGCCGACTGGATCAATCCATCAGACATCGAGCTTGAATTTGCTAACTAACAGGAGAACTGACCATGTCACTCGCACTCGCAACCCAAACCACCACCACCATCGAAGAGCTGGTCGATCAATTCATCGGCGCCAAGGCAGCTGAAGCTGCTGCGACCAAGCGCCGCGTTGCCATCGAGGAGCAGATGATCGCGCTGCTTGGCAAGCGCGACGAAGGCGCTGAGACGCACGAGCTCGCCAACGGATTCAAGCTCACCATCACCGGCAAGCAAACCTACACCGCCGACATGGCTGCGCTGCAAGACATTTGCGCGAAGCTCCCGCAAGAATTCCGCCCCATCAAAACCAAGGTCGAGCTCGATCAGACCGGCGCCAAGTACCTGCGCGCCAACGAGCCGGCCATCTGGGCTAAGCTCGCCAAGGCGATTACCGTCAAGCCAGCCAAAACCAGCGTCGAGGTGAAAGCATGAGCGCGCACACACCGGGACCCTGGAAGGTCCGCGAGGACTACGCCGGAGCAATGTCTGTAGTGTCATACGATTCGTTCTTGGCGCGTGTCGGCCCCCCAAATACCGAACAGGCAGTAGGCAACGCTCAACTGATGGCCGCTGCGCCTGATCTGTTGAAAGCACTGGAAATGGTGATGAATGACGCCGCTCTCCTTCGAGTCAGATCTGACCTGTACACAATCGACGGCGGCACACTTGCAACAGTGGCTGCCGCCATCGCCAAAGCAACGTGGGACGAAACATGAACCGCTTGCAAGTCCTCACGATGGTGGTCTACGCAACTGCCATCGTCGTCGGCCTGCTGGATCTGCTGGTCTGGCGCCCCTAACTTAACGAAAGCAAACCATGGCATTCAATCTGAACTCAATCAAACGCTCAACTGGCATCAAAGCCCCTCGCGTGATGATCTATGGACCACACGGCCTGGGCAAAACCACCTTCGGCGCCGGCGCACCAAACCCGATTTTCATCATCACCGAGGATGGCCTGGGCCGCCTCGAGGTCGATCACTTCCCCCTAGCCACGGCTTTTCAGGAAGTGCTTGATGCGATTGGCACACTGTATTCTGATGATCACAATTTCGGTACCGTCGTCATCGACTCGCTCGACTGGCTCGACAACCTCATCTGGTCTGACATTCACGCCACGCACCAGGAGAAAGATCTTGCCTACGGCAAGGGTGCGGTGATCGCCGCTGGCTACTGGCGCCAGATCTTAGAAGGCTTAAACGCGCTGCGTGACGAGCGCGGCATGGCCGTGGTCTTAATCGCCCACACCGAGATCAAGCGCTTCGACTCGCCCGAGACGGAGCCCTATGACCGCTATCGCCCCAAGCTCCAAGAGCGCAGCTCCGCGCTGATTCAGGAGTGGTGCGACGCCGTGCTCTTTTGCAACTACCGCGTCATCACCAAAGAAACTGAGGTCGGCTTCAACAAGGAAGTGCGCCGCGGTGTGACCACCGGCGAGCGCCTGATGTACACGACCGAGAAACCCGCTTATTTGGCCAAGAACCGCTACGGCCTGCCCGATTCCCTCCCGCTGTCCTGGGAGAGTTTTGCAACATCCATCGCCAACTGAAAGGAAATTGAACCATGGCACAACTGAACTTTGATGCAAACAACGTCGAGCCCGCAGACACTTTTGATGTTCTGCCCAAGGGCAAGTATCTCTGCATGGCTGTCGCCTCTGAAATCAAGCCCACCAAGAACGGCACGGGCGAGTACCTGGAGATCACCTTCGAGGTGCTCGATGGCCAGGGTAAGAGTCGCAAGATCTGGGAGCGCTTGAACATTCGCAATGCCAACAAGAAGGCAGAAGAGATCAGCCAGCGCCAGCTGTCTGCTCTGTGCCGCGCAGTCGGCGTGCTGAACCTGCAAGACAGCAACCAGCTGCACAACCTGCCGGTGGTGCTCGACATCGACATCGAGCAGCGCGAAGGCTACGGCCCGCAAAACCGCGTCAAGGGTTACAGCCCCAGCAGCAACAGCGCGCCGGTACCAAGTAGCCCTGCCCTGCGCCAGTCGGCACCGGCCCCGGCCCCGCAGGCAGCACCCGCTGCATCGGCGCCGCCTGTGTGGAAAACCAGAAAGGCCGCGGCCTAGTCAATCACGGGGGAAAGCGGATGCTGTGTGCGCCACGCCGGTAACTAACTGGATGTAATGCGGCACAGACGCAGCGAGTACCCCACCTTCAACTGAGAGCTGAACATGAGACTACCTGAACCTGTTCACACCCACACCACGGCAGACGCGATCGTGCAGTGGTGGGACAAGCAACCCGACGAGCCGCGCCCACATTTGGGCGCAAGCGAAATCGGCCGGCCGTGCGACCGCGCTATCTGGTACAGCTTCCGCTGGGCCACGAAGAAGAAATTCCCAGGCCGCATCAAGCGCCTGTTCGATCGCGGCAACCGTGAAGAAGAAGTCTTCATGCGCGAGCTCAAGGGGATCGGTGCCGAGGTTTATGACCGCGACCCGGTGACCGGCTTGCAGCACCGCTTCGAGGCGATCGATGGCCACTTCGGCGGCAGCTGCGACGGCGTCGCACGCAACCTGCCCGAGGCGCCCAAGAGCTGGTGCATCGTGGAATTTAAAACGCACGGCGCAAAGAGCTTCGCCGACCTGGTCAGCAAAGGCGTCGAGGTATCCAAGCCCGAGCACTACGCACAGATGCAGGTCTACATGGGATTGGCCGAGCTGGATCGCGCCCTGTACCTGGCGGTGAACAAAGACACCGACGAGCTGCACAGCGAATGGATCCACTTCGACAAGGCTGCATTTGCAGCGCTGCTTGAGCGTGCCGAGAAGATCATCCGCGCCGACGAGCCGCCGCCAGGCATCAGCACCGACCCGGCTTGGTGGCAGTGCAAGATGTGCGACCACCAGAATGTATGCCACGGCGAGTTTGCTGCGATAAAAAACTGCCGCACCTGCGTGCATGCAAGCCCAGCACACGACGCACTGTGGCATTGCGCAGCACACAAGCGCAACCTGTCCGTGGCCGAGCAGCGTATCGGCTGCCGGTCCCACTTGGTGCTGCCACCGCTGGTGGCTTACGCCGAAGCGATCGACGCCGGTCCTGACTTCATCAAGTACCAGCACAAAGACGACGGGACCATCTTTGCCAACTGCACCGAGGACGCAGACAAGAGCGAAGAAAACATGGGCACCGACATTGTGGCTTGCTTTGACAGCGCCGAGCTGCAGCACGTGCCGCGCTCACAACTGTCGGACAAATTTACTTTAGAGATCCGAAAAACTTTTGGCGCGCGCATGGTGGGTGGCGAGAAATTGGAGAGCGCATGACATCCGCAGAAAAACTTGTGTTGGTTTTTTACTACATCGTCGCCGTGTGCTCGATTACCGCATTCGTCGTGGTGCTATCAATGGACCCCGCGCCGCGCAAGGTGCCCTGCTCGATCGCCGAGATCAGCCCAGATGTAACACCGGAGGAGCGCAAGCAATGCCGCATGATCAGGGGGCATAAGCTGTGACTGACAAACCAATCACCACCGACGAGTTGTGGTTCCGTGACCCGGCAATCAATCCACCACCACGCGCCGCCAGCCTGTTGCTGTTAAATCCCGGCGGCGTGCTGATCGTGGGCAACTGGACCGACGACTGCCTGGGCTGGTGCCCAAAACCCAAGATCCCGGCCAGCATCAAGGCCAAGATGACTGCAGCACGCGAGCTGCAAAACACCCAGACAACGGACTGGAAATGAAAGCACGCCCCTATCAATCTGAAGCAATCGCCAGCATCTTTGACTGGTTTGCCGCAGGCCATGATGCACCGCTGGTGGTGCTGCCTACCGGTGCCGGCAAAAGTTTTGTGCTGGCCGAGTTCATCCGCCAGGCGATCACGTCCTACCCTGACACGCGCATCCTGGTCGTCACGCACGTCAAGGAACTGGTCGAGCAGGACGCCGCTGCGATCCGCCGGGTGTGGCCGCACGCAAGCGTCGGCATCTACTCTGCCGGCCTGGGCCTGCGCCAATTCAAACCGATCACGGTCGCCAGCATCCAGTCGATCTACAAGCGCGAATCCTTCTATGGCCGGTTCGATCTGATCATCGTCGACGAAGCGCACCTGATCCCGCACGCGAGCACCGGCATGTACCGCAAGCTGCTGGAGAAATCCGCCCAGGCAAACCCCGACGTGAAGCTAATCGGCCTAACAGCCACGCCCTACCGGCTGGATTCGGGCGTGCTGCACCAGGGCGAAGGCGCCATGTTTGACGGCATCAGCTATGAGGCGAACGTCGCTGACCTAATCACAGCAGGCTACCTGTGCCCGCTGACCGCGCAGCACGGTGCCAATGTGGATCTGTCCGGCGTGCGCATGGTTGGCGGCGAATTTAATCTCGGCCAGCTCGGCGAGCGCATGGCGGCCATGGAACTAGTCCAGCACCACGCCGACCTGATCATCGAGCGCTGCGCTAATCGCAATGCCTGGCTGATCTTTTGCGTCACCGTGCAGCACGCAAGTGCAATAAGTGCAGCGCTCAAGGTGCGCGGCATCCCGGCAGCCTACGTCTCCGGCGAGACGCCCAACGACGAGCGCGACCAGATCATCGGCGACTTCAAGACCGGCCGCCTGCGCGCCCTGGTTAACTGCAACATACTGACCACGGGCTTTGATCACCCGGCGACCGACGCGGTCGTCATGCTGCGCCCGACCATGTCGCCAGGCTTGTACGTGCAGATGGTCGGCCGCGGCCTGCGCCTGCACGAGAGCAAGACCAACTGCCTGGTGCTCGACTTTGGCGGCAACGTGCGCCGGCACGGATTCATCGATGCGGTCGAGCCGCCACGCAAAGGCAAGAAAAGCGAGGCCCAGGAAGCGCCGGTCAAGGAATGCCCGGAGTGCCACCGCCTGGTGGCCATCAGCCTGCACGTGTGCGAGTGCGGCCATGAGTTTGAAATCGCCCCGCGCACAAACGAAAAGGAAGCGCGCGTCGGCGTCATGCTGGCTGCCCAGGTAGCGCCCACTGAGCTCGACGTGATGCGCGTCTATTACGGCCGGCACATAGGCAAGTCAGGCGTGCCGACCCTGCGCGTGGATTACCAGTGCGGCCTGCGCACCGTCACCGAATACGTGTGCATCGAGCACACCGGCTATGCGCGCACGAAGGCAATCGCCTGGTGGGGTCAGCGCTCAGAGAATCCTTTTGAGCAAGCGCCAAGTACCGTTGACCAGGCAGTGCTTGAGGCAGCCTATCTGCGCAAGCCCGCCCGCCTGCTGGTGTCATTTGCCAGCAAGTACCCAGAGATCAAACGGCATATGTTTGCGCCGGATGATGCGGTTATGTCAACCTGATGGCCTAATTACAATACCGAGCTATTATGCGAACGCTGATCAAGCTGACGTTTTATGTATGGCTGGCAATCACGGCCGTGCTGGCGTGGACCATGGACTGGCAGGTGCCGTCCGGGCAAATCGCGCTGGTGGGCTTATGTGCGCTGTCTTTTATAGGTGGCGTGTGTGGCGTCTTATTCACCATTCACGGCACGCTTTACGAGGAGTGATCATGAATCAACCTGCAGTCAACGATGCAAACAAACCGCTGCGCTTTATCGACACTGGCAAAGTCAAAATTGGCGTGCATTACGTGCCACGCCCAAAAGCAGAAACGTATTGGGATACCGAAACGCTGCAGCGCAGTCTGCTACCGCAGGCACTAGGGCCACTCAACCCGATGGGATGGCCGACGCCACGCAAGATCCTGCGCTGGTTGCTCACGTGATGCCGTCCCCACCCGTTACCCGCAACGCCATTCTGGCGCTGCTAGAAGAGCAAGGGCCATTGCATGCGGCAGCAATCGCCGAGCACCTGGGCAAAAGCGTGCGCACCGTGCGCAGCGCAATCCGCTTGATGCACAAGCTGCGCTTAATTCACATCAGTGGATGGCACCGCAATTTGGGAGTTCGCGGAGATTGGGCTGCGATCTACGCGCAGGGCAATGGCCCGGACCGTAAGCCGCCACAGGTCGATGCCCACAAGCAGGCCAATGAACGCTACCGGGAAAAGTACCGCGAGGTTTTGCGCCGGCGCATGAGCGCTAGGCGAGGCAAGCCAGTAAACCCATGGCTTGCAATTTTGCAGATTTTTTAAAGGAGACAACAATGAGCAGACATTTTTTGAACAACTCTACAGAAGAAGAGCTGCGCAAAAATGCCGAGCGAGTAGCGCGCAAGCAGTGGCAAGGCCAGGTCGCCACACCCCGCACGTTCATTAAGACTGGAACTTACACCGGAGCAGAGCTGCAAGCGCGCTGGCGCAAAACCATTTGGGACGATGTGCCTAGCTTGCTGGGCGGCCAACGTCGGGTCAAATGTTTCTGACAAAAGACGAGCTGCGCCAATTGACTGGCGTGGCACGCAAGGCTGGCCAGATTGTGCAGTTGCGCAAGATGGGGATTGCGTTCTACATTAACGCAATAGGCGAACCCATTGTTGCAAAAGCAACGATAGAAATGGGAGTTGCCAAACATGACAACGTCAAACCGTGGAGTCCTAGAGTCCTTGGGTCGTAAGCGCACAACTAACCTGAACCTCCCGCTGCACATGAAGGCGCGCAAGCGCTCCAGCGGGACGTACTTCTATTACTTCAACGGCAGAAAAGAGTTGCCGCTGGGTAAGGACTACGTTGCTGCAGTCGCCAAATGGGCAGAGCTTGAGAGTGGCAATGCCAAAGCGCTGGTTCCGAAGATCACCTTTCGCTTTATTGCCGAGAAGTATTTTCAGTCCGAATCGTACAAAGCCAAAGCGCCGCGCACGCAGAAAGATTACTTGCGCGATGTCGCCAAGCTGTACGAATACTTCGACAACCCGCCTGCGCCGGTCGATGAGATCGAGCCGCATCACATTGCGCTCTATCGTGATTGGCGCAAAAGCACACACTCTACGCAAGAGCTTGGCTGCTTCTCTGCTATCTGGGCAAACGCCAAAGAGAAGGGCTACACCAAACTACCCAACCCGGCATCAGGCATCAAGCGCAACCGTGGCGCTGGCCGAGATGTGTACGTCGACGACGAGCTGTTCAATCGCGTCTATGAAAAGGCAGACCAGCCTACCCGCGACGCAATGGACTTGGCCTGGCTGGCCGGTCAGCGACCCGGCGACAGCCTGCGCTTTAAGGAAACCGACATCCGCGAGGGGGCGCTCTGGGTACACCAGGGCAAGACCAGCGCGAGAGTGCGAATCGAAATCACCGGCAGGCTGGCCGAGGTGATCGAACGGATCAAGGCACGCAAGGCCGCCACGCCAGGCATCAGATCGCTTGCGCTGGTCGTCAACGAACGTGGCCTGGCTCTGAGTGCCTCGGCCCTAGACAATCGCTTTGAGGCCGCCAGGCGGGCTGCTGGCGTGGAGCTGAACAGCTTCCAGTTCCGCGACCTGCGCGCCAAGGCAGCCACCGAAACGGAAGAGCAGATCGGAATGGAAGCTGCGCAGAATCTTTTAGGTCACAAGAGCTCCGGCATGACTGCCCATTATGTACGCAACAGAAAGGGTAAACTGGTCAAGCCGACTCGCTGATTTTTGTTCCCCAAAAATTTGCGTAGCCCCGAGAAAATCACCTTTTTTACGGTGGTTTTGGGGAACAAAAATAGGGTTAAGTGTTTGATTTTAATGACATTGCCGGTGGACTGTTAATCCGCAGGTCCCTGGTTCGAGTCCAGGTCGGGGAGCCAATAAATTCAATGACTTAGGCTACTTTTTCAAGTAGCACCTTGTTCCCCAAAACAGGGTTTGTTCCCCAAAAAAGACCCCGGCACTCAGGCCGGGGTGAAACCTGCGCAAGGCTAAGTTGGCGGATGGAGGGGTCCGCGCCAAGGCAGGCGTTGCCGTCAGTTGCTATCCATCATCATCTTGATCACGGTGTCGTATTGGTCGCGGCACTGCTTGAGGAGGGCTCGGGTTTCGTTTCCTCTGGCAGCTTCCCTTGCAAGAAATTCTGCATCCTCTCGAGCGAGTCCAGCTCCAGTACATGATTGGGCAGTGGATCCAGTACCGGCGGAATGGGACACGTCACCGCTTTGGGTGGCGGCCCTGGCTGGACGCTCGCGCAGGCTGTTAGCCAAAGCACTGGCGCGAGCATTAAGATTCCTGATCTCACGATCCTTCTCCTGTCGTAGTTTGTTTGCCTTGGCCTGCAGCGCTTGCTCCTTCTCGCGAGCAGCCGCCTGCGCGGCTGCGTACTGAGCCTCTTGCTGAGCCCGTTCGCGATCCCACTTTTGCTGCACCTCGGCCATGCCCAGGTCGTGGCCCTTGTACAAACCGGCACCACCAGCTGCAGCCACTGCCAGGACAAAACCAAGGATCAGCCACGGGTTCATTTCTGCCCCGGTACTTTTTTACCTTCCAATTTTTTATGGACCTTGATGGTCTTGCACACGGGCACCTCCTTGCCCTGCTTGTTGCGCTCCATGTGGCAAACCTTCTTCATCTCCCCGCCAGCCAGGGCAACCAGTGGCACAAACGCAATAAGTGCAGCGAGTTTCTTCATGAGGCTCTCCTTTAGAGTTCAGGTTCAGGGGCAGGCGGTGGCGCTTTCTTGCCACCGAATCCGGTCGTAGAGGTCTGCGGCTCGACCGGTTCGCCGGTGAACACAGGCGCAGGCGGCATCGCTCGAGTGGCCACCGGCGCAGGCGCAGGCGTCGCAGGCTCTGACATCGACGCAGGCGCTTTCGAGGCCTGAGCGCTGGCTTCCTTAAAGCCCGCCACCGTGGTCTTCATTGCGTCCATCTGGCCCTGGTCGGTGCCGTTCAACATGATCCCGGACAGGATCCCGCACAGGAACGATGCCACCGGAATGATCACCTCGAAGAACTTCTGATCGATGGGGCTGATCGCCTTCAACGGCTGGGTCACGAAGATGACCGAGTACAGAATCGTGAAGATGATCCCCATCAGCGTGAGCGTTAAGCAGATGCCGATAATGAATTTCAGGCGAGCCATCAGCTCATCCGTGCTGTAGCGACAGCTCGGATCGAACAAGCTCGCAGCGATTTTATTTAACACAGTCATTTTTTCCGGGCTCCTTTTTGATCTCAGGTTCCATGTTCTTTTGTCCGTTGAACACATGCTCGGGACATTCTTGGTTGACTTCGCACAGCGGCTTCTGGCAGCGCGCTGTTTCCCAATTGGCAGGGTCCTGGCAAGGGTAGAGGTAGTACTGTTCGCAGCTGGCAAGCCCGACGCCCAGCGCTCCCATCACCAGCACCGCGATGAGCGCGCGCATCAGTGCGCCCCCATCACATGCAGTGCGTGCTCGTAGTGCTTTTGCCGATCCTCCAACCCGATGTAGCCACCGTTGATCGCCTTGGTCAGGCCCTTGATGTCGTTGGCATCGGCGTAGCGATTCAAGTTGTTGGTTTCCCAGTACCAGCAGGCCGACTGCGCAGCGCCCTCAAAGGTCGCCAGGTACTCGGGCACATCGTTGATGTCCATTTCAAGCGAGTCGGCGAATGCTTGGTAGTTGTTACGCCCGGTCAGCTGAATCAGGCCGCGACCGCAAAAGCGCCAACCATCACCTGATGCCTCATCACCGTTGCCCATGCGATTGCCGTACACGCGGTTAGCAATGTGCATCTGTTTGTTGAGACGTGAACAATAGTCTGCGGCGATCGCATCACTCTGAAAATACTTATTGAAGATCCGGCGCAGCGTCGCCGGCTTGTAGTTGAGGTTCTCTTTGAGCACCATGAAGCCGCCGCTTTCGTGTGCGCACTGCGCCACAAAAGCAGCAATCCTGCGCGGTGTGTTGATCTCGTAGTCTGGCAAAAGCTTGCTTAGTGCCTCGTGCCAGTCGGCTACGTAGGGGTTCTTGGGCAGCATCTGCCGCAATTGCTGCAAGGTCAGCATCATTCACCTCTCATTCGCTCATTGATAATCTGTTTGCGCAGTTCTCGCATCTTTTTAGCCTCATGTACCGCAGCGTTTGTCGCGTTATTCATATCCATGTACATGATGCCCAGCAATGGGATGACAATGACAAACGTCAACGCCATTACTAGAACACATAGTACGATAGCGAACGATACGTCTGACTCTCCCGAATTAGTATTAGTACGGCGAGGAGCCACACTACGACGAAAAGGATTGCGCCAAACCATGTTGCGTATTCCTTCCTAATCCTTACTGCCCGCCGCCGTCTGATCGCCTCGGCTTGCAGCCTGGCAGTCTCACGTCTGTGCGCCTCATCCTGCTCAACGACAATCTGCTTCCACATCGCTTCATACTTGGTCCACAGGCTGCCAAGCTCGGGCGGCGCCTTGTACACCATTGTCTCGCGCAGCTCAGCCAGCATGGCGTCCAACCTTGACCGGATGATGACCCGCGCCAGCGCGCGCTTGCCGATCGACTGGTCGCCCGTGTACACCGTCTTGGCCTGCGCCTCCTGCTCAATGAACGCTTTGCCGATCTTGTCGTACTCATCCATCAGAGAACCAAGGTCATTACCAATCCGCAAGAACACATCGTTCGGGTCCGCCTTGGCAATCTCTTGGACCCTTGCAACCTCCTCGTTGTACTGAATCTTCTGAGCATTCGTCGGATTCGGTATCTTCTGGAACTGCGACTTCAGATCATCCAGTACATCCTTGACTTCACCTGCTGCGCCCTTGATGTCCTTGTACAGCTGACACCCTTTCTTGACTGCCGCGACCGCAGCATTCGCCGCTGCAAGTAGGGTAAGCGGATCCATCAGGTCACATGCAACTTGGCCTTTAGTTCAAGCAGTTCCTGATGCATCTGGTCATTGCGTTCCTCGCAGCGTTGGTTCTGCTCCTCGACCGCAGCCAGGCGCTCGGACAGGCGGGCGACCTCGGAGCGCAGCGTCTCGATCACATGCTGTATCGCCTCGTCGTGCAGGGCTGTCACGCTGTCTTCGCGCCGGTCTTTCTTGACCATGCGCAAGACGCCATAAGCCGCTGCACCCAGAGCAGCGATACCGCCGCCGATCTTCGTGAGCAGATCACCGTCCATCAGGCTGCCTCCAGTGCGGCTACCTTAGCCTGTAGTGTTTCGATCATTTGCTGTTGCTCTTGGATGGCGGCAGTCAGCGTTGCGACCAAGAACGATGTGTCGATGCCTTGTGGGTTGATGCTGCCGTCTTCGTTGACTGCATCTTTCTCGCCGGTTACTGCGCCGGGGCAGACTTCAGCAAGTGCGTGGGCAATAAAGCCTTCACCATCGCTATCGTCAACATTCCACTTGTATGTCACTGGCTTGAGCGCCGCGACTTTTGCTAATGCGTTCTGCATCGGTTGAATGTCGTGCTTCAAGCGGTAGTCTGAACTGGTGTTGTATGCAGTTGCAGAAAGTGTAGTTGTAATCGTTCCGACAGTAGTTCCAGAAGGCCGCCTAAATCCAATGGATGTCTGAGTACCAGCAGCAGTGTTCGTATTTACAAGAATTAAACCTTCTTGATTAGCACCATCGTGGGTTATATTTACTTTTTCAACGCTTGCTCTAGTTGTCGTACCAACCAGCAAATTACCGTTGGAGTCGATACGGGCGCGTTCGGCGGAGTTCGTACCAAACCGCAGCGTGGCGTTATTGTTGTTCTGCACATAGGCATCACCGTTCGAGTCCTGCCCCACCACCATAGGCGAGGCAGAGCCAGCTTTAAATCCCAGAAACGCATTGCTCGCGTCGGCTATGTTTAGCCGGTAGGTTCCTGTGGCTCCGTTGATTTGTACGTTGCCGCTGCCGTCAACCGCAATCTCTTGCGGCAGGTTAGCTAAGTCTCTCGTGCGTCCCAAACATTTACCCTACCTTCCTTATGCTTCGCCTTCTGGCGTTGGTTGATCTTGTACTGCTGGCGGCTCCGGATCCGGATCCGCGACCTCAGTGATACCGATCGCTTCCTTCTCTGCCAGCGTGGTCAGGCGCAGCCAGTTCGCCGGGTAACTATTGCCTTCGGCATCCTTGAATGGCGTGTCGAGTGGCAGCGGTTTGTCGTTAAGCATGAACATGAGTTACCTCGCTAGTGCGTTCTTAAATGGGTTTTCGGCAAATGCCATGTATATGTAGGTTGCGCCATTGGTGTTGTTGCCTGAGTTTCTTATCTTAAAGC
>Ga0181352_1000089_pt1 | contig 40249 bp, 60 predicted proteins | sample Fa13VDMLBSN_FD_130103 | JGI IMG/M metagenome (GOLD analysis project Ga0181352, IMG submission 130103) | Freshwater viral communities from Lake Michigan, USA - Fa13.VD.MLB.S.N | ecosystem: Environmental > Aquatic > Freshwater > Lake | place: USA: Michigan | collected 2013-09-23 | reverse complement strand
GTGCGGAAGGGGCTCGTCATAAGGTCCCCCGTAGCGTGAGCCACGAAGTCGGCAACCCTCTGGTCGGCTCCGATCAGGATACGCACTAGACGATCGCTCCCGTTTCGGCGGTCACGTTGATCGCATTGAGGCGGAGTTCGATTTCGGTGTCGTTCGAGGGGTTGTCCACGTCCCGGAACATCTCCCGCACCGTCACCCGCGTGATGGTGAAGGTCGAGATGGTCGATGTCGTGTTGCGGATATAGACCTTGAGCCCGTCCCCTGCGGTAGCAAGGACTTGCCGGGAATGGGTCCCCGTGGTCGTGACCGAGTCCCCCACATCTGCCTTGGTGCCGAACTGGAAGCCGCCCGTGGGTATGCTCGTGCAGGTAACCTGGATGTAGTAGAGCGTCCCCGCCGTCATCGTGGCGACGGTCTGCTCAAGGCTCAGGAGCGCCCCATCTGCCGAGACGAACAGAGCGCCCGGCGTATCGTCGGTAATGGAGTTGCCGCCGCTTTCGCCCGTCTCCGTCCAGCCGTCAGGGTCGCCGCCCGTCCATGCCGTGAACTCGTTGTTCGTGACCAACTGCTGCCCAAGGGGCTGGCCCGCTACGGCTACCAGCATGTGCACGGCTGCGGCGTAGCCGATGGCCTCCACGGACAGCCACTCGTCGAAGATAATGCTTTCCCCGCCCCAGATGGCATCGTCCCAGACAGCAACATCCCACAGAGCGCCCGAGACAGGATCGACCGGGATAGGGTCCGTTTCCTGCTGCTGAATGCGGAAGTCCACGTCCATGCCAATCGAGGGGATCACGACAGCATTGGTGTCGATGATCGGCTGCACCATCGGCCAGCGCTTCTTGCGACCACGATCGCCATAGTAGGAGAACGCCGTCCGCAGGGTGGCAGTGAACTCCACTCCTCCGAAATCGCCGCCTGCATCGTCGGCCTTGAGGACCAGCCCGTCCCCGCCGAAATACAGGTTGTTATCCATCAGCGCCCAACAGTAGCCGTTCTGGCCGGTAAAGCGGCACCATGCCCCCGTGAGGGTGTTCATCACGTACTGCTGAAATACCCCCGTTCCCGTGGGGACGTTGAGGATGAACATGGTGGACTTCGGGTAGCTGATGATCTGCCAGCCGAAATCGTTTCCCGTGATCCTCGATGCGGCATTGATGGCCGGCTGCACCCGTGCGGTAATGGTCCCCCGATCCTGAGCGGCTCTGTCTAGGGAAATGACCGAGCCGAGGGACTGCACGCCCTCGTTCGTGATGACGGCAAGGTCCGGCCCGATCTGCTCAAGGCAGCGGCGGCCGATAGGGGTCCCGATCGAATAGACGCCCACGACGTAAAAGCCATCCGGGTCGGTCGGATCGGACATGGAATAGACCGCCACCTGGCCGCGCGATGAGACGAACGCTAGATAGTCGTCTGGCCCCTCACCGCCGTCACGCGACCACGTCCCGATCGACTGAAGGTAGCCGCCCTGAGAGAACAGGCCGCCGACCTCGAACGCCACAGCCGCACCCTGGATGCTATCAAGCGGGAGATAGGCCGCCGTCATGCTGTCCTTGATGACGAGCCAGAGCCGGTTGCGATGCGGACAGACATCCGCGATATCCTCAGGCGTTACCCCCGTGATGGTGGTGTCGGCCCATATCGTGCCGTTGTAGTAGACCGGCACCTCTGCGCCATTGCAGGCCCACAGGAAGTTGCCGCCCGTCGTCGTGAAGTTGGTGAACTGGAAGCGGACGTTCGTGAACGGCCCAACATCGGTATCCTCGACGCCCTGCGCCTCGTCGGTGACATCCCAGATGCTTGTCCCCATCCCGGCGAACATCGACACCTGAGCCGTCGTCGGTCCCTGCCACGTCATCAGGGTTTCAACGGCGTCCGTGACCGTGGGGCCATCAACGGACGAGTGCAGGGAGAAGCCCTTGCGAAGCTCTACCCATCCCGGCTGCGGGAACCAGTTTTCGAGGGTGACGGCAAAGGACGGGTCCATCGCAGAGAGCGGCGACATCGCGTCCCACCCCGAGGTGGGCACTGGGACGGCGCGAACGCCAACCGACATGCCCCGTCCCCGCGATCCCCTGCCGACGTTCATCAGCATGGGCTAGGGCGTCCCGCCAAAGCCGGGCCCCGGGAAGTTGCCGTCCGGGACGTTGAAGGTGTTCAGCAGGCCATCAATGCGGCCTCTCGTGTCCCCGATCTGAAGGGTTGCCTTGGAGCCATCCTGCGATGCAGCCCGACGCGCGGCTTCGACGTAGTCGGCATACATCGGCTGCCAGTCGAAGCCCTTCACGCGCCAGAAGGCAGCCTTGAGCCCCAGCACGAGGACGTGCTCCGGGAATACCGGAACATCGGTATCGGCCGTCATCGTCTCGATGGCCGTCCCGGAGAGGTCCGTGGCCCATGCGAGGGTGATGAACTCGAATGCGAGAAGGGCCGGCGTCTGGCCCGAGGTGAACGGCGGCGGCCAAATCTGCCATGTGCTCGTGCCGTTGCCCAACTGCCGCCAGCGGCGACGAGGGCCGGTCTGGACGATGCCCGAGCGGAGGAACTCATCCGTCTGCGGGGAGATAGGACCGATCAGCCGCCAGTGGTTGGAGCGGTCCCACCACGTATCCGAGATGTACCGGGACATGGCCGAATTGAGTTCGTAGGTGTCCCTGACGAATTCCAGCTCTACCGCGGTCCCGGATGCGATGGCGGCCTGATTGAGCGTGATCTGGGTCGTGCTGTCCCGCGTATCGACGCGGGTTGCCTGGTTGATGTTGTCCGTCGTCCCATCGGCGTTCTGGACCGAAAAGGCCGAAGCCCCCGCCGTGATGAACTCGGACGTGGAACTCATGTTGGTGACGACGCGGGAGCCAGCCACGACATCGCCCGTGAGGGTGAACGGCTCCTCGAGGTAGAACGTCTGTTCCCGCATCGTGCGGGTCCATTCGTACTCGGCGTTAAGTTCCTTGCAGACGCGATTGAGGAGAGCGCCCATCTGGCGCTCAGTGGCGTTGGCGGTCGCCCCATACAGCGTAGCCAGATCAGGAAGGCCCAACTCGGCGACGGCGGCGTTGGCAATGGCGAGGGCAGTCGTCACTTTCTTGCCTCCTTGAGCGCCGCCAACTCAGTCCGCAGCTCGGCCAGTTGGGCCGATACCGGCTTCGCGAACTCCGCCTCTACCTCTACCATATCTGCGCCCTTCGCGGCATCGATGGCAGCAAAAATCTCGCGCCCGTGGGACTCGACATCATGAGGAGATGCTGTGAACGGAACCCAGCCATAGACGGGGTGCTCGACCTCGCAGTCGGTCATCCCATCCTTGCGGGCCACGATGTTCCGAACCCGGATCATACCGTCCTCACCCAGTAGCCGTAGCGATAGGTGCCGTTGTTATCCTGCGTCTGGCCGGATACGTTCAGCCACGTCCCGCTTTGGGTCGCAGCGCTTCCGGCGAGGATGTCCGCGGCTGCCGTTCCGACTGCTGGCTCAAGGTTGCCTCCACCGGCCGTTGACCCGTTAGTAACGGCAGTCACGCTGGAATAGTACATGAACACGAGCGACCCAACGGCATATGACGAACTTGTCGGGATCGGCTGCCCTGATGAAGCAGGTGCTGCCCATGAGATGTCCGAGGCTCCCGCCGTCAGGACGTAGGTGCTCGTGCCCTTGGCCAGCGCCTCCCACGACGAGGCCCCGCGCTTGATGATCGTTCCCTGCGACGAGCCTATCACCGCGTCAAGGATGGCCGTCAGCGTCCGCCAGATCGGGTCCGTACCATCGGAGCCCAGAATGGTTCCCGTAGCCCCCAGAGCCACGCGCTCGTTGACAGAAGCCCCTCTGCGAATGAGGTCGCCCCGTGTCGTGGTGGGAGCAAGGGCATTGAATGCAGGATTGGCCGTCGTCTGGCCCGTGCCACCATTGCCGATCCCGAGCGTCCCGGTGATGGCAGAGGCTTGGGATACGTCGATCGCCGCCCATGTCGGGTCGGTCGCCCCACCCGTAAGAGCCTGGTACTGCGTGCCCTTGGCGAAGGCTTCCCATGCGGAAGCGCCTCGACGAAGCATCATGCCCCGCGTAGAGCCAAAGACAGCGTCAATGAGGGAGGAGAGGGTTTCCCACTGCGCTACGGCGCCAGTGGAAGTCAGCAGGGTGTTGTCCGCGCCGATGACGGAGGGCAAGCCTCCGCCACCGATTGCGCTTGCAAGGAGCTGAGCCTGTTTCTGGCTCATACTCCTCGCGGTAAGGGCGTCAAAGAGCGCCACCGGCTAGGACAGCCGGTAGACGATCCAGGTGACCCCACCTGTGTATCTGGCCCGGAAGCGTCCCGAGCCTGCAATGATCGTCGCATCCGTCAGAGAGCCAACGGTCGGAGAACCAACGATCGTAACATCGGTGTTGACGGTGATCGTGGCGTCGTCCGAGGCGCCCGTGCCGGTGTTGATGATCGAGAAGTCGAAGCTATCACCGGCCGCGAAGTTTGGCAGTTCGGCGAGGAGGAGCGTGCCGGTCGGGAGCTGATGGACGCTGGGAGCCGTGGCACCCGTGGTCGTGATGATGCCAGTGACCAGTTCGGCCGCCGTGATGGCGGAAGTGGTGGTCTTGGCAGTCGGAGCGCCCTGCGGGTTGGCCGTGACGGTGCCGCGATTGATAACGGCGCCCTTCTTGCCCGTACCGGCCAAAGCGCCACCGTTGAGGATGACCGAGCCACCATTACCGTTCGTGGCCAGCGAGGCCCCGCCCGAGATGGTGACAACGCCGCCCGTACCAGTCGCACCTGCGCCGGAAGCGCCCGCCGTGGCAGTCAGAGCACCGCCCGAGGCCGTACCCTGTCCAGCGCCGCCCGTAAGGGCAGCAGCGCCACCCGCCGAGTTGCCGGCAGCACCAGCGCCGCCGACCAGCGATACAGCCCCACCGACGCCAGAGGTAGCACCACCGGCACCACCCGTCGCCGTAACCGCGCCGCCCGCACCAGTGGCGCCACCGACGCCGCCCGTGTGGATGACCGCACCACCAGCCGCCGAGCCCTGACCGGCACCGCCGATCCCAGAGACAGCGCCGCCAGCGGCATTGCCTGCCGTACCAGCGCCGCCCGTGGCCGTTACAGCACCGCCAGCGCCCGAAGTAGCGCCACCGGCTGCACCCGTGAGGGTAACGGCACCGCCGACGCCTGTAGCGCCACCAGCGCCACCCACAGCTGTCACCGCACCACCGGCATTGGCCGAGGTCGATGAAGCACCACCGACGAGGGCAACAGCGCCGCCCTGCGTCGAAGCAAGGCCAGTGACGCCCATCGAGGAGTCAGAGCCGACGATCCCGGTCATGGTCGCATCGCCCGCGAAGGTCGAGGTCGAGACAACCGACAGGGTGTTGGTCTGGGTCAGCCCCGAAACGGTCAGGGATGATAGCGAGCCGTCCGACAGCGTGACCACGAAGGCCGTCGCGGACTGGCGGATGATCGTCAGCGTCAGGTTCTGCGGAACAGAAACCGATGCATTGGTCGAGCCGCCGTTGATGGCCCCGCCCGTGGGCGGGAACAGGAGCGCTGCCGTTGCCGAGGTGTTGGTGAAGTAGTACGGGGCAGCAAGCGGCATGGAAGCCGACAGGGTGAACGCCGTAGCGCCCCCGGTCGTCGTCGCGCGGGTCATGAGGAGTTCAGGGCCGATCACCGTACCCGCACCCTGGGTCGTTCCTGCACCGGCTGTCGTCTCGATGACGTAGCCGAGCAGGTCCGCCTGACCGGGGTAGAGGTGAGCGCCGACTAGATCAGACTGCAATGCCAAGAGGCACCTCCTGCGGCTCAGCCGCCTGCTGGACCTTCGGGGGTCGGCCCGGACCACGCTTCACCGGAACCACCGAGGCGGCCTCGAGAGCGGCCAGACGAGCCGCAAGGGCTTCGTTCTGGGCCTTGAGCGCGTCCACTTCGGGGTTAACGCCCGACTTGGCCTGGACGAACGCCTGAGCCGTGTTGCGGAGGGTGAGGCCACGAGGGATGTGGCCGATACCCGTATCCGACAGGGCGGCAAGCTGTTCGACCGTGTGGGTGCGAATGCGGGCAAGCTCCGCAATCACTTCAGGGCTGTCCGGGAACAGGACGTGGAGGGGCGTACCGGAGACGGCCATATCCATGCCGTTCTTGTACGCCTCCCAGTCCTTGGGCCAGCGGCGCTGGTAGATTTCGTTGGCCTCGTAGGCCATCGAGTCGATCTCGCCCGGAATGTTGACCTGAACCATGTGGCAGACCTCCCAGAAGGCTCCGGGGGGGATATCGTCGCGATGCTGCTTCACCCACGGCTTGGTGCGATCCACCTTCGACGTGTTGAGCTTCTTGTCGGTGTAGAACCGAGGGAACACCGTGTTCGACCCGTAGGTCGCGATCCCGGTGTTCGGATCGACTGAGGAGATACCGGCCAGAGGCATGGGCTACGTCTCCGGCTCGTACAGCGTGTCGATGACCATCGGCTGGGCAGCGTAGCCCGGCGCAACGCCCGCAGTGCCGCCGCGAGCGGTGGTAAGGACGAGGCCCTTCACGAAGAGGCCGGTCGTAACGTCGTCGTCCAGTTCGCCCGCCGTAGCCGTGGCCACGAGATCGACGTTCGGGTCAGCCGAAGCGGCAACCTGCACATCTTCGACTTCGCCCATGATCTGGAGCCAGACATAGTCACCGGCTGCGGCAGCACCGCAGTTAGGGACGCCGACCGACTTGCCGTAGAGGTCCGTGGACGTCGAGAGCATGATGGCCAGGAAGTCCCGGTCATACGTGCAGACATAACCGTCGCCGGTAATGCCGCCCGTATCCATCAGGACCTGTATCCACGTCGAGCCATCCGTCGCGGTCACCTGCGTGCCGAGGGCGAGGTTCGGGTAGAGGCCGTTGACGTAAGTGACGGACGCGCTGTCGGGAGTGAAGACAGCGCCGAGCGGAACGCCAAGGGCGCCCGAGATCGCATACTTGGAAGTGGGCATGTTGGTGGTCTCCTAGGCCGAGAGGACGCCCTGGAAGCGACGGTTGCTCGTAGTCAGAGCACCGGCCCAACCAGTGAGGCGAACGGTTGCGTCCTGATTGACCGACCAGCGGTCGCCGCGGATCGGGACAAAGTTCCGGTCGCGGTGCGGACGATAGTGAAGGTACTTGGTGTTGAGTGCGTACATGGTATTGGCCGGAACGCCGCCATCGGGCATGTAGTCCGAAGCGTTGGCATCGCCGTAGGTGCCATAGCCCTGGAAGCCGCCGTCCATGATGACCGGCGAGCCCATGTACATGATGTTCTGGAAGCCCGCCTGAGCCATCTCCGAGGACTCGGTGATCTGCATCGGCTGCATCGACTGCTTGTAGAGCATCCAGTAGTTATTGTCGGCGACCCACAGGTCCGGCTTGTCCGAACCACGGACGAGCTGGGCGTAGACCGCATCCATGTAGCGGTTGATGTTGGCCGCCGTCGCCGCCGCGCCGCCGTTGGTGACAGCGGAATAGGCGATGTTGCGCCAGAACTCCCACGTAGTAGCGGGGATGCCACCGATCGTGCCGGACGACGGGGAGGTCGAGACAAGGGCCTGGAGGCCCGTGATCGACTTGGCCGTGGTGCCGTCGCTGTAGATGCCAACGGCAATGAGCGACTGAAGCGTGTTGGCGGCGTTCTCGACGCGACCGGCGACGAGTTCGATCATACGCTCTTCGCCAGCGTTCATCAGCTCCTCAAGACCCGAGAAGGTGACCGCAACCGCAGCCTGCCGGATCGGGTACTGAGCCGCCGTGAAAATCTGGCTCGGGGAGATGTTGATCTGCTCGTAGCCCGAATACCACATCGAAGTGGAGTTCTGGGCGTACTGGATCTCCTGGAGGATGGCCGTGCCGCCGTCGATCGGGACGTAGGCGCGGTTGTTGCCCCGCTTCTTGAGGCGGTTCAGGAGTCCGTTGTTACGGGTGACGGCATCTGCCGCCTCCTTGGAGTAGTTCTCGATGGTGGTGGCGACGAGGTCGCCAATAGCAGGATTAGGGAAGCTCACGGGTGCCCCTTTCTGGGCTACCCGCTAGGACTTACCCCCTCAGAGCGGCCATTGCAGCCCGTGCGGCGCCCTCGGCCCCTCCACCGTTGGTCACGGTCCCAAAGCTCGCCGGTCGGGCACCGTTGGGGCTTCCGCCCTTGATGCCGATGGCAGCCTTCTGGGCAGCCGCTACCTTGTCAGCCGCGGCCTTCTTGGCCGTAGCTTCACGGTCAGCCATCAGGGTCTCCCGAAGATGCGGAAGCGACCAGATGGCCCGATCGTAAGCCTCGGTGAGGTTCGTCGCGCCACCAGCCAGCGCGCCAGCCATGGCCTGCCTTACGGCGGGGTCCTTGGCGTGCTTGTTGGCAGGGTTGCTCTCGAACTCAGCAAGGGAGCGCTGTGCATCGCGTGCGTTCAGGCGCTCTTCTACGATCTGGGAAACGTCGGGGGCGACATTCGGGCGTGCAGGTGGCGTCGCTGCTGCGGGGCTCGCGCTAGCGGTTGGCGTCTGTGCCAGTTGTCGGAGATCGATCCGAGCCGTATTGGCAATGTGCCGGATAAGGCTTGCCGGATCGCGTTCAAATTGATCCTGGAACGTGAAGAGCTGACGGAGGGCCGTAGGTGCATCAACGTTCAGGCGAGCGAAGCGGGGCGCGTTCTCATCAAGGAGGGCCTTGACGGGGGAGAGGGTCTCCAAGTCCCGCTTGTATTTGGAAATGCCGGCTTCGTAGTTGTCCTCGCGCTTGTGCGCTGCGGCCTGTTGGGCAGGCGACATGGACGGCCACTCGGCCTTTGCTTCGGGTGTCCAGCCAGGGGGAGGGCCAGTACGCGGAGCCTTGGGGGCTTGATCCGCTGCTGACGCCTCGACCCTGCTGGACTCCGGCTGTGCCGGGTTGGTTGTGGAGGCAGTCGCCTCGGTCTTGGGGACAAAGCGGCCCTGCTCGTCGCGGGCGCGGGCTTTGACCTCATCCATTGCGGCTCGGGTGGCCGTTTCAATGGCTGATAGGGTTTCAGTAGGGGCAGGGACGACAGGGGCATCCGCTACGACCGGGGCCTCTACGGGCTCGGGAGCGGGCGCAATCTCTGTCGTGGTAAGCGTATCAGTCATGCCAGCCAGTTCCCCCGACGCCGCCGACGGTCTGCGGATTGGGCTTGTAGCCCTCACGCACCATCTGCAATGCCTTGCCTGCCGCGTTCACGATAGCCTGACGGTCGCTGTGCCGGTGATTTGGGGTAGGGGCGGACGTTCCGACCTCCTCCAAACCATGCGCCTTCGTTATTTGGCGGAATATCGACTTGCTGTCAACCATTTCGCCGGTCGCCATGTGGCGTAAGGGGTCCATTTGGTCCCTGACCACCTGAGCCGAGGCGAATTGCAGGGAAGCGGCCTCGTGCTTGGGCACCAATTTCCCGTCCCGATAGACCCAGACGCTACGAGCCATTGGCCGCCTTCGGAACAGCCCGCCATTCGTGCTCGTCTCTGAACTGTTGAGCCCACCGCTGCTCTAGCACATCCCCATTCCAGCGAAGGTCCGCCGTGCATACCCAAATGACGGGCGCTGAGCCTGCCAAGCGAATGCTGCCGCCGCTAAAAGCCCCGAGTATCTCGCGATCGTTCATGCCTGTGCTCCGTTTGCTGCCTTTGGTGCGGGCATCATAGCCTCAAGGGCCATCTTCCGCATAGCCCCAACATGCTTCTGGCGGGCGGCCTCGGCCTCCTGCTCCATCTTCTCGGCGTCGAGTTGCATCTTGCGCTGCTTCATTGCCATCTCGGCCACGTCGATCTGCTCCTGCATCTGAGCCTTGCGCTGCTCGGCTGCGGCCTTGATCATGGTGGACTCGATATCTGCCTTCGCCTTGGCCTTGGCTGCCTCAAGCGCAGGATCGGGCGGCGGCTGGCCTGCGCCGTCCTTGGCGGCCTTCTCAAGCCGCTCGAAGGCTGCATCAAAGGCGGCCTCTACCGACCGGCCCATCTTGAACCGGCGCATGGCGTATTGCAGGGAGGCGACCATCGGCGGGAGAAGCGGCGGGGCTGCCTGAACCACCGGGAGCACGCCGTTGAGGAACTGGGCAATCGCGCCCATGAACTCGGCCACTTCCTCCTTGCCGGAGATGGCGTCGTCCTCAACCGTACTATCGGTTTCTATGTCGATGCGGAAGGTCCGCATCTTATCGTTCCGAAGCAGCTCCATGGCCTTGGCCATCGCCTGCATGGCGATGACCTTGGGATCGGGAGGGGGAGCGGGCGGGGGCATTGGCGCCCCCATCCCGCCGCTGACGCCCACCCCGGGCATCTGTGCGGGCGGCGGGGCACCACCAGGAGGAACCGGCCCGGCAGGCCCCGCGCCCATCCCCGCCATCCCCTGGGGAGCAACCTGGGGCGGCTGGGGAGCGGATTGCTCCATGTCCTTAAGCTCCTCGGTGATAACCGGCAACATGCCAGTCATCTCCATCAGAAGCTCAGGAGAGAAGTGCTCGGCGATGATCTCGCCCGTTATGGCGATGATGTCCCGCATGAAGCGGGCTACATCCTTGCGGCGACTGTCAAGGCGCAGGGAGGCGAATTGCCCCTTTATCCGCTGCTCCGTCGCCGTCTTCGCCGCCCCCGAAGCCTGACCCCGGACGATGTCCGACATGCCGGTAATCTCGAACAGGTCCCGCTTGGCGGCCTCACGAGCCTCGTACAGCGTCATCAGGACGCCCGCGAGGTCCTTCACCGGCATCCACGATACTGAGCCCTCGACCCCGCCCTTCTCCGCAAACACCGCCCAGTTATCCACCGGGATCATGGTGTTGTCGGTGGTCGAGAGCAGGAGGCGGGCAAGCTGCGGGGTGTCGCCGGCATACAGACCAACCACCTTCAGCGCTCCCGTGATCCGGGAAATGCGGTTGGTCAGGTTGTCGATCTCGTCGGCCTGATCCTGGTACTCGGCGTAGTCAGGGACCGGGACGAGGCTGCCGTTGGTCAGCGTGGCGTAGATCGGCTCTGGGCACGGGTAGAACTCGTGCAGCCCAAGGGGGTCGGGAACACGCTCCAATATCTGGCTCGGAAGGTCGGGGGCGATGAAGAACACCTCCCGGCCGTTCTTGTCCCAAATCTCCCACACCTCGGCCTTCGGGGCTCTGTCCCGCTGTGCCGAAGTCAGGGCGTTGCGATCGGTGTCCGGGCGCTTGAGGGACACCTTGCGGAACACAGAACCAAACCGCTTGGTGCCCTCTTCTCTCGTGAGCCATGCCCGACGAGCGACCCACCACACCTCATCCCACGACCGGGCGGCGCTGTGGGCGAAGTCAGCCCAATAGACGTAGTCGGTGCAAACCTTCTCCCACGTGACTTCCTGGTCAGGCTGGTCGTCCTGCTCCCCATCGCTTTCCACATCCTCGGGGCCAGCATCGTCCGATGGCGTAGTGATGGCGGCGGTCGAGACGGAATACTCGGGCTCGTAGCGATCCCAGAGCTGGCCCCTCCCGACGAGCAGGTAATCCAAGATGGCCTTGTCGCCCTGCTGGTAGAGCCTGCCCAGCTCTATGGTCGTCTCTGTGGCGCGCTCAAGGGTCTGGGAGGCGATGCGCCCCAGCGGGTCGCTGTCGAGATACCGCCTCTCAACGACCGGCTGCGGGGCTCGGGAGAACACCGCAGGCTTGAGGGTCTGGATATTGCTCCAGAGGATGGCGTATTTGACCTGCCCCCGGTTGACCTGATCCCGCTCGTCCCGATAGCGGCGAACGATGTTCTCGCAGCGGGCGGTCCACGGCTTGAACTCGGTTTCATACCGGCCAAGCTCGGTGATCCAGAAATTGACCACATCGGGGCCATCCCCATCGGGGGCGGACTGGCGATCGACATCGTCGAGGCTGGCGCGCTTGGTGATGCGCTCAACCTCTCCGTCCGATCCCGCTTTATATGTGGTCTTGGCCACTAGGGCTTTTCATCCACAGAAGCGATGGTTGGCTCGTTGTTGTCCGGGCCGAGTTCTTCAAGTTCCTGAATGAACCTAACCGCAATGTCAGTGCGGGCGATAGCCTGCTCTAGCACCTCTATCGGCGTAATACCCTCCCGGTACTTGACTTCTGGAACAGTTGCCGCAAGAGACTTGCCCCACCTCGCTTCGGCCGTCGTCGAGCGGATCACGGTGTTGGGTCTGGTGGGCAGGAGAGCCGGCACCATCACCATGCCCTCCCCTTGGGCTATTGCCCGAACAGCGGCCCGGTAAAACTCGCCAGCGGCGGCTTCGTCGAACATGTTGGCCATCAGATGCGCTTCCCGTCGATCATGAGGGGGTCGTGGCCATTGGTCTTGGCCATGCGGGGAGTGTAGGGAATGTCGGCGCGGAATGCGCCAGCCTCGGCCAGAGCGTCGAGCTCCGCCGCGGTCGCCGGGACCATGCCGCTCCGTATCGGCGTGGGATCGATCGCGTCCTTGGCCATCTTCACACCTTCCGTTCCCTGCCGGGCCAGCCCCTGCATCAGTTTCGTCCTCACGGCTAGCAGCGTTGCCGCCCCCTTGAGGCTCATCTGGATCACGAGGCCGTCCAGGGCCTGTGCTACTGCGGACATCTCGTCTTCGGACAGTTCAATCAGTGCCATGGTGTGCTCCTATGTATCTGCGCCGACTGCGACCATGTAGACGTTAAGGGCCGTGTAGAGGGCCAACTCCTCGGTATTGTCCAACTGGCTGCCGATATGAGCGGCGGCATTCTGGCCAGTGCCATAGAATGTCGTGTTGTGCCGACCTATCCCAAGATCGACCGAGCTAAGCGCCGCCGATGCCTGCGCTATCGAGGTCCCGGCCACGCCGTCGATGAACGGGAGAATGTTCGCGGCGTCATTCCTGCGGATACCCATGAGATGGCAGGGAGGCGTCGCCGTCTCAACCACCGTTCCACCCGTGCCATTGATACGCAGCCGCGTAGTGCCGACAGCGGCATACACGTCGGCGGCAGTCACCGATCCGAAGTTCGAGACCCCATTGCCTGTCGTCAGGACATAGACACCGATGTGGGCTATGTTCCTGGTGTACTGAACCGCATTCGTTGCCGGGTCCCAACCCGTGTTGAGAACGCCGGTCGTCCCGTTGCCGGCCCAACCACGATCAGCCGTGAACGTCCCCGTTCCTGCTGCCGTCAGTGCAAACGAGGCTGGCGCGATCCAGTTGAGATAGCCCGCCTGCGAGTCTGCCGCGGCAAGGATGTAAAGCAGGTCCATCTTCGTCCAGACGCCGGCCGCATAGAGCGCCTGGATAAACTGGGCAATGTAGCCAGACCGAAGCGTCGTCGGCGGCGTCGTCATCGCGGCGACCAGCGTATCGAAGCTGGTGTCGCTCGTTCCCGTCGTCAGCGTCGTGAACCCGCCACCGCTGGAAACGTTGGAATATTGGCCGTTGAACTGGACGAAGTAAGCGTAATAGGCCGTGTTAGACGACAGCCCCGTCGCAGTAGCCGACTGAGCGCCGACCGCAGCAGCCTGATTGCCTGATGCAGTAGCCGCCGACCCCGTACTATCCTGTCCCGCCTTGATCTGCGCCGCCGTTGGCTGCACTGCGCTGGTCGAGACGACCCAATATACCGAGCCAGACGCGAGGTCGCTCGTTACGCCGACATAAGCTGACGTATCCCCTAGGGGGAGGTCAATCGGCAAAGACAGGACGCCAGGAACGATCGGCGCCCCGAATGGCGGCATCGATCCGATCAAGGCCGCGAGGTCCCCGTCAGTCAACGACGCCTTGATGACGAAGGCGGAGTAGATGTCGCCATCGAGCGGGATAACGCCAGCCGCAGCATTGTTGACGTTCTGAGCGCCGATGTAGAGCGGTATCGTCGTGTTCGGCGTTCCTGACTGAGCGGACGGACCGTAAAGGGTCGTCAGGGTGCCACCAGCAGGACGCCACCATAACTGGACGTTGGTGCCGTTGTACCGCAGCGCCCCGACTCCGGGAACCGTGCGAATATCCGACCCGCCCGTGATGGTCGTCTGGTCCTGATTGCCGACGCCGCCCGCCAGCTTCCCCGAAGCATCGCTCAGGAATATCGACCTCGTCGTCGTCGTCCCCGTCCGCGACCCAGAGATAGCGTCCAGAGATGAGGTAGCGGCGAAGTTGACGCCGAAGACATAGGTTGTGGACGAGCCGGGCGACAGGTTTGTGTTAAGGCACATCGCAACGCCATCGCCGCGCCAGACATAATCCGACCCGACGAGACGGAGCGTTCCACGCGATCCCGCCGTCGCCTGCGTCATGGTCGTGCCCGTGGGCCCCGAGTCCACGACCTTGCCAATCGGGTCGGCAACTGCCGTAACAGGGACCGTTCCGGCGCTGTCCTGAAAGAGCAGGTTGAAGTCATTGAAGTTCGGGATGTACAGGCCGGCAGCGCTGTAGGCCGTGAACAGCGACAGCGGGTTGAACCCTGCCGCGCCGCTCTGGGCAACCGCTGCTGGCCTGAAGCGGTAGTTCCGCTGCACTTAAGGACCGTAGGCCTGCGTGAAGAACAGCAGAGCGCCACCGGTGGCCGGCGTGATCGCCGCTACGTGGGTGTAGTAGCTGGCAGGGATGGTGAAGGTCTGGATCGAGCCGGGGAGGATCGGAAGGCCGCCAGGGGTTGCACCGCTCGGTGCCGCAGCCTCGATGGCGCTCGATGTACCGAACCGAAGGTAGGCCACAGAGGCCGCCGTGCCGCCTGAGAGGCCGTTCGTGGTGGCTGCGCTCGTGACGATGATCTGCACCGTCTGAAGCACGCCCTGCGTGGTCGTGGCCGAGCCGCCGATGGCGACGTTGCCCGTGGTGCCTGAAGCCGTGAGGCTTACGGTTGACTGGTCCCGTGGCGTTGCCGGGTGCATCATGCGGGCCATCCCCTCAAATCAGTTCGGGGGACACTGCCATAGAAAAAGGCCCCCGTCCATACGAACGGAGGCCAAGTGGCATCAGGGAGGAAACGCTCGAAGAACAAGGAGCGAGCCAGAGGAGGCTAGATCAAATCCGCGCCCGCTGCAAGCCCTCTGCCTCACGATCCCGCCACGCATCATTCAGCGTTGCCCTATTGCCGGCCCCCACCATCATCGGGCGGGGCTCGTTCTTCGGAACAGGCTGAGCCACCCAAGGCCGGGACATGCAGGCATATCGAGCTTCGTCCGCAGCATGATCCTCGCCCTCGCTATCGAGGTCCTCGGGCTTGTCCTTGTCGTGCTGCAAAACCGGAATGGTCCGGATGAAGTCGAGGCAGGTCGAGAACGTGACCAGCATCGGCCGCCCATCCTCCCCGCCCTTCATCCGCGCTCGCATCTGGTCCCAGCCGCCCATGGCGCCCTTCTGGGATACGCGCTTGTTGTCGGCCGGGCGGAACAGAAGCTGCTTGTTCGAGGCTCTGGCTGCGGCGTGCATGCGCTCTGCGATCGATGGGCCGCCATCCTGGGCGAAGGCGGATGGGTCCAGAACCCCGTAGCGGATCAGGTGGGCGTCGGATGCCTCCCGCTCCATGATGCCGTGAGCGACCTCCTCAGCGGTCAGCTTGCCGCCGGTTCCATACCATTCGCGATATCGAACGAGCGCGCCACGCGGCAGACTTCCGGTGTCATCTCCCACCACCGCCCACCAACCCACAGAGAACGGGGCAGCGCTTCCCCAATCCATGGAGCGAAAACGGAGCCAGTCGTCAGGAACGGCGAAAGGTCGGACGATGTGGCGAAGAGGAGCCCAGCAGTCGAAGAAGGCCCCCTCGATTGCAGACCAGTCGCCCTCCAGCCAGGCTTTGACGAGAGCAGGGCTGCCGGACATGAAGAGGTTAGCAACATACTCGTCACCGAGGTAGTGGTTGTCTGCTAGGCGGCTGGGAATGTAGACCCAGTCCCGCTCTACTTCGTTTCCGGTGAAGGGATTACGAAACCGCCGCGCTCCAACAGCCCAGCCAGCCGGCTGCGGGTCGATGTATCGGGCGCGTACCCAATTGTGCCCTGGTCCTCCAGGGTTTCCAGTAGCTCGAAAACCCACGGGGACACCTGCACCGCTGCGTAGCGTTGCCATAAGCTTAAGAACTGGCTCTGGCCGGGGGAATGTCCCCACCTCTTCGACATAGACTCTCGTATAGCTGTGCCCTTGGTAGGCGTCGGCATCGCTGTCACTCTCCAGGTAGGCAAACCGAAGGCGGGCGCCATTCGGGAAACGCCACATCTTGTCCTGCTCGTGGTACTTGGCCCCGAGCGGGGAATACAGGATGCGGCTGCGCTCGATCGTCTCGATGAGCTGCGTCCGCTCCCTGCGGACCATCAGGCCGATTGCGTTCTCCCCGTACTTGGCCGCGTGGGAGAGCCATTCGCCTAGAACACCATCCGTCTTGCCCCCACCACGAGCCCCGCCGTAGAAGACCTCGAAGACGGGGCATGTGACGAGCGACCACTGCGGCCCGACCTGCGGGGACCATATGACGGTGGGGTCAGTCACTGGGCTTCTTGTCTGACGCGACCACGCCAACCATAACGCCGAGCGCCGCCGGCGTCAGTGGCTCTTTGGTCGATATGACTATCTCCCGCCCATCGGGCTCAATGAGCGTGTAGCGGAACGGCAGCGGCTTGCTCATGTTCCCTGCTCCTTCTTTGCCGCCCGTCTCTTCCGCATGAGGTCTCTCATGTAGGCGCGGCGCTTTACTGGATCACGTCCGGTTCCCTTGGCTCTGCGTTTGAGAGGGGCAGGGATGATGGGAGCGGTGTCCTCGATAGCCAGCCGCCCATCCGCCAGCACGATCTTGGGCTGCGGGAACGGAGCAGGAGGGGCCTTTGCGGCCGCCTCCCTTAGGGCTCTGATCTGGTCGAGCTTGCTCATGCCCCAACCGTCGTCATGTTCTTGGCGAAGGGGGTGGAAGCGCTGCCGCCCCTGATCCAGCCTTCGCAGTAGGTGGTGCCATCCGTGCGCCGCCACTCATGGCGCTGCATCGTGTTCCAGGCGTCCTTACGCATCCAGATGCGGTAGGCGTCGATGCCGCTTCCCTGCCATGCGTCCTTGCCAGCGACGGTGTACCATTCGGTGCGGCGGGTCTCAGAGGTCATCGGGGTAGTTCCTTGTTTCGATGTCCCTAAGTTAGCCGCTGTCCGGTTATCCGTCAAGTGTTATCCGCGTAAGCCTCAAACTTTCTTCGGCTCTGCCTTCAGGTCGAGCTGCTTCGGAGCCTGGGAAGCCAGCCATTCCGTTGCGTTTGCTGCTGGTTCAGGGATGCGGGCAACGAAGGAATGCTGCACCTCCCCCGACATCTCGACAATCGCTAGGTCTGGCAACACTTTACGGAGGAGGCCGAGGCCTGCGGCGACTTGCGTCGAGGACATCTCGCGTGTTCCTTCAGCGTGCTGGATCAAGCATTTGAGGATGTTTGAGTTAGCAATCTTAAGCCGATGCTCGTCGGACATGCGAAAAGCTGAGGGGGGGAGGCGTGCGGCCATAATTGTTTAGCCGGTTTTCCGGGGTTTAGCGTCAGGCAGGGAATTGAGTAGATTGGGATCGAGCGGAGCGCTGGGCTTCCAGCCTTTTGCTAGGTGGGGCTCGATAAGCTTCGAGATCGTTCCCATGCCTTTTTCGAGCGGCTTGCGGCCGAGGAGGTCCCAGCTTGGGTGATAGCCGCGCTCGATTTTCGGAAGCGGTGGGCGGCGGTCTTCAATGCGGGGGATTTCAGCGCGGCGCATGAGGCGCTCGTGTTCAGCCTCCTCGTCGCGGATGCGGTCTACGACGGCCCAGAACTCGGCCACCGACGGGGCAAACGCCATGTTGTGGCCTTCGACCTTTCCCTTCGTGAACTTGCCGCAGACCTGTTCAATGAACCCCAGCGGCAGACTCTCGAATGCGTCGCAGTAGATCGCTACCAGGTCTTTCGGGTCGGTCGGCCGGTCCCTGAATGCCATCAGGAGGCGCGTGATTGCCGCCACCATTTCCGGGGCGTCCGGCCGGGAGTGCCACGAGGTCGAGTTGTCGTCCATTTCCGCTGTCTCTCGCCGCTATCGCCGCCTTGGCGGCATTGAGGATATCCCCGAGGGTTTCCTTCCCGTTGTAGCCGGTTCCGTTCCCGGCCCTTTGGCCTTGAGGCGGGGAACCACGCGCCTTGTGGTCGTCGAGGTTCTTCCGATACCACGTTCGCCACGTCGCTGGCCAATTGGCCTTTACGCCCTTGGCGCCGGGAGCCGCGAGCCACCAGTCCCTGAACTTGGCGGCAGTCCGTCGCGCTTCCTCAGGGTCCATCCCCTCGGCTATTGCCGCATCAATGTCGGGAGCGAAGTCCTCGGGCATCCGACATCCTCGTGACGCCGAAGGCGTTGTCTCCTTCCTTGCTTCCTTGCTTTCTTTCTTCTCTTCCTTCTCTGAAGAAAGAGTAGTTACTGGTTCTGCGCGCGCGCTCGCACGTGAGGAGGATGTCCGTGGGTGTCCAACGAGTCCTTGGATGTCCTTGGACACAGGACGTTGAAAGGCCCGCTCCTCTGCCTTGCGGGAGGCGTCTTTAGCGCGACGGGCGTTCAGTGCTTCGACCTCGGCCAAAAGCATCGCAACGCGCTTGATAATGTGTGACGGGTTCCCTGCCTTGATCAAATCGTCAAGGAGGTCATCTGACGGAACTGTGGCACTGTCTGGCATGCGAAACCCTGACCTCGCTAGAACCGGCCGGGGTCGACAGGGGAGGTCAGCCACCCTGTCTTTCCCCGCCAGTGCGGAACCCCTCGGGGATCAGCCAAGGGGGTAGAACGAGTCACCTTACCTCCGATGTGGCAGGGAGCGCAAGCCCCACGATGGCCTTGCCGATCAGCTCAGGGATTTGAGGCACTACGGCGTTGCCGAGAGCTCTATTGCGGTGTGTCCCGTTGGGAACCCCATGACCTGTTCCGCGGTCTCGGGAACTGGATACCGTTGGCCAAGCACCAGGCTGCACCAATCCTGCCAGTTGTTCCGCTCTGGATGTTTTATGCCACGCCGAGGCGATGAGCGACCGCCCTTGAATGCTGTCGCATTCGGGGTAGGCCACAATCCAAACTCGGTCCCGAAGCTGTCTGAGACCAGCGTAGGAAGCTGGTATGCAATGCCATTCCGCATCAAACCCGAGCGCGGCCAGGTCTCCGAGAACACGGTCCAGCCCTCGACCAAGGAGCGCTGCGACGTTCTCCACGATGACGTATCGCGGTCGTAGTTCGCCAACAAGACGGGCGTACTCTGACCATAGACCGCTGCGCTCGCCATCAATGCCCGCGCCCTTCCCTGCCGTGCTGATGTCCTGGCAGGGGAAGCCGCCGCAGATAGCATCAACCCCAATTCCATCTGCGGCGAGGCGTTCGGCGGTAAGGGTTCTAACATCGTCATAAATGGGAACCTCTGGCCAGTGCTTCCTGAGCACCTTGCGGGGGAATGGCTCTATCTCGCAGAATGCAACAGTCCTGAAGCCTCCCGATCGTTCAAGGCCGAGGCTGAAGCCGCCTATCCCGCTGAACAGGTCAAGGAGCCGAAGCGGCGTCATAGCCCGTTCCGCTCGGCATGGCGCTTGATGGCATGGAGGATGGTGGTGTGGTCCCGATTACCGAACCAGACGCCGAGCTTCTCCGACGAGACGCGGCACTCGGTCTTGACGATCGAGATGGCCTCGTGGCGGGCTGCGACCAGCTTTGCCGAGCCCCGCCCAGTGCCGACCAGATCATGGAACGTGAACCCATGCCTTGCGGCGACATCCTCGGTGATGGTGCGCCATAGCGGCTGCGGCCGCACCGGCTTCTCGAAGGGCAGAGCCTGGGCTGGCCTGTAAGGGGGCCACGGCTCCACAGAAACGGGGTCTGGAGGCGCGGAAGGTTCCTCGGGCTGTAGGACAGCGGGCGGGGCTCCCTGTGGCTGTAGCGCCGCCTGTATGGCTTGCAGGGCCATTGCCTTGGCTTCGATCTTCCGGGCAAATGGGGTGGATAGGCGTACCCACGAAGTCATTTAGTCCCTCCCAAATACGACCTGCCTATGTTTGGAACACCACGACGCCTCCAGCGGAGTGGCCCGGCCGCAGCAGGTCAGCGAGGCTATGTCGAGGATGTAGGCGCATTCCCTGCCCATCTTCCTGTCTAGGAACCGGATGGGGGGCGTCTCGATCTCCTCAACCACGATCGGCACCTGAGGCGCTGGGATGGGGCGCAGGGGCCGGGGGCGAGGCGCCCGCACTCGGACAGCGGCGACGGGCTTAACGGCCTTGGGCAGCGTTCCCAGCCCATTCAAATGGCGGTAGTAGTGCCCAACGATGGCGTGGCGGGTGGTGCCGATGCGCTCGGCCATCTGACGGGCTGAGAGGCCAGAAGCCCGGAGCGGTTCACAGAGCGCCGTCCGCTCGTCAGCGTTGAGGGTGCGCCAGGTCATTCGGTAGCCTCCGCAGGGATGACAGAACGATCGGGGCGGATAAGCCCCACCATCTCCAAAAACGCCACAGTCTCGTCATAGCCCTTGCAGCAGCGATACAAGCCCCCGGCAAGGGTCCACGCCGACTCTGTGGCCCGCTGATTGTCGGACTGCCGGCCACCCTTCTCCTTCAGCTCAAGGCCAATGCAGCGGCCGTTCCGAATGAGGAGAAAATCGGGAGCGCCTGGTCTGGTCCCCATCCGCTTGAGGCGGGCTCCGGTACGCTCGGATCGAGCCTCGCCGAAGGGGAGGTGGGTCCAGTACAGATCGGGCATCCCCCGGAAGCGGAGAACATCGGCGATCACCACAGTCAATCGGAACTCGCGGTCGTCCCTAGCCATTCCGCGCCGCCTTCTTTGACAGCCGTTCCAGGAGCAGCGAAAGGGGGCCAGAAGGGCTCTCGCCCTTTTCGAGCTGGTAGACCCGCTGCCGGGTTATCCCCAGTTCCTCGGCCATCTCAAGAGCCGAAAGACCGAGGCGGGCACGAAGGTCAGCGACGTTGATGCGTTCGGTATCCATGGGTATCATGCCTACCCCACCCAAAATTATTTGGCAAGCCCCTTCCATCGGTGTTGACAAGCCGGTTTCATGCCGATAGGTTCAATCCCATCGAAGTCCGGTTCCACCGGGGATGGAGAGACAGATGGCAAAGCTGGTTTGGAAGGAAATCAACAAGGACAGCCCGCGCCCGTGGTTTGAGGCCGAGGGCTTCGACGGCGACCTGTTCACGGCAATGCCCAGCGCCACCCCGGGGAAGTACCGGCTCGGCCGTAGCGGCAGCTTGCTCGACCTGAAGTTTGATAGCGCCGACGAGGCCAAGGCCAAGGCGCAGTCGATTGAAGACGACCGCGAGTCCTCACAGGAAGACCCGAACAACACCTTCCGCGGCGACTTCGCCGGCTTTGCGGAGAACCACTAGATGTCCGCCGCCCTCCGCCTCATCGACATATCCGACGACGCCACCCTCGAAGTCTCCCGGCACCAGCGCGCCGCTGATCCTGCCCGGGAATGGCCCGAGCAGTTCGCCGCCGTCCGTGAGCAACTCCGCCTCAGCCTCAACCTTCGCCTGATGGAAGACGCCCCGAAGGAAGGGACCAGCTTCACCGCCTACCTGACCACCGGAAAGCGCGTGCAGGGCGAGCGGTACGACGAAGGCTTTGCCACTCCCGACAATCTTCTGGAGGCGGATGACTTCGTCGGCTGGCTGGCAGGAAGCGAGGAGCGGATCGAGGCCGAGGTTTATGCCCTGACCGAGCGGCAGCAGATCGCCGCCGACAAGTGCGAGGAACACGCTTGGTCTTCGGCCCTCGGACGCGAGGAGGACGAGTGATGAACCCGCCGCGCTACCGCGCCATCAACAGCCCCAAGGACGGAGGCTTCATCCTCTGCTTCGAGGATGGAGACGAACTGATCGATGCCGCTCTTGGCTTCTTCCGCACCGAGGCCGAGGCGTTCGCCTTTGCCGAGGAACTGGAGAACGAGGACGAACTCGCCCAACGCGAAGCGGAGGGGGGGCCGTCATGACCCTCCGCGATTGGTCTGCGTTCGCCGCCATCCTCCTGTTATCCGCCGCTGCCGTGATGGTGCTGGGATGATCGACAAGATCGTTTGGACCCAAGACGGGGATCTGGAAGGCCCGGCCAGCGACGTGCTCGATTCACGGCACACGCCACCGGATTGGCAGGCTTGGGTCAAGACCCGCGGCCTGCACATGCACCTACAGTTCGGCTCCATCCGGGTAAGCCGGGAGGAGGCCGAGCGGATCGTAGCTGACGTGCTGCGCGGCCTGAACTCCAGGCCCGCCCCATGATCCGCACCCTCACCAACGCCGCCCGTACTGTCGTCTATTTCGCCTCCTTGGCCAGATCAAAGCGGAGGGCTCGTCCCGTCACCCGCATCAGCCTCCAGGTGTTCGACCCGGATGGCAGGGAAACGGTTCAACTGATCATCGGAGGCAGAACGTGACCCCCGCCCAGCAGGACGAAGTCCTCCACGATCCGGCGTATGCGCTGCACTGCCTCGAAGACGCCATGGGGCTCATCAGCGATGCGTTCCTCCCCGCCCCTGTGTCTGAGGCCGATGTCCAGCGGCTCGGGGACCTGATCGCCCGGCTCTGGTCAATCGCCCGCACGGCAACTGTCAAGTCGGAGGCAGCATGAGCCGGACCACCATCGGCAATACGATCTTCGGCGCAGTCGTCGGGGCTGTCGTGGCGCAGATAGCTGACCTTACTTTCTGGCCTGCGGTGGCAGCGATCGGTGTGATCGTGCTTGCCAGGTTTGTGGCGGATGCAGTGGAGCGCAAGGCATGATGAACACCGCATCAGCCGTAGAGGCATTGCCCCCTCGGGATCACAACCGACCGACCCCGGCCGATCTGGCCGCCGGCCCGCTCGAACGGCTGGGCGCGTTCCTATCCGAAAACCCGGTCATCGAAACAATCGAGCAGGCGAAAGCCGGGGCCAAACTCATGGCCTCCGTCTCCAAGACGCTGGCCGACATCGAGGATGACCGGGACGCGAATGTCCGACCGCTGAACCAGCGCGTCAAGGACATCAATGCGACCTACAAAGCGGCGACGACGCCCGTGGTCGAAGTCCTTGCCATGCTCAAGGCCCGCCTTACGGCCTACGCAACGGCAGAGGAGGCCCGCAGACGGCAGGAAGCCGACAGGCTGGCCCGTGAGGCAGCCGAGGCTGCGGAGCGTCTCAGGGCCGCTGCTATGGCTCTTGAGGATGCCGAGGAGAATGCATCGCAGGGTGAGATCGGCGTTGACCTCGTCGCGCTGACCATCAGCGAAGGGGTCGCGCTCCAAGAAGCTGCCAGCGCCGAGCGCGAGGCCGCAAGAGCTGGCAGGGATACGGGCGTCCGGATCGCGACGGGGTTTGGACGGGCCGCCTCCATGCGCTCCCGTGAAATCCTGACCATCACCGATCCTGTCTCTGCCGTCGCTGAACTCGGCCTTACCCCCGACATCGAGGAGGCGATCCGCAAGGGGTCTGCCGCCTTCAAGAAAATCCGTGGGCGTCTGCCCAACGGCGTCACCTCTCACACCGAACGGAGCATCTGACCATGCTGCTGCCAGCAAACGAAGGCGGAGACTTTACCCCTCCCCCGAGCGGAACGCACCTCGCGATCTGCACCCGCGTCATCGACCTCGGAACCCAGCGCGTCGAGTGGCAGGGACAGACCAAACTCCAGCGGAAGGTTCTCCTGTCATGGGAGCTCCCGGAGGAGCTTCGGGACGACGGCAAGCCGATCCTGATCTCCCAGCGCTACACCCTTTCCAGTTCCGAAAAGAGCCGCCTGCGGCAGGACCTCGAAGGCTGGCGCGGCAAGCGCTTCGTGGATGCCGACTTCGGCCCCGGCGGCTTCGACATCAAGAACGTTCTCGGCAAGCCGTGCCTGCTGACGCTCGTTCACGCCGAGAAGGGCGGGAAGACCTACGCCAACATCGCCAGCGTGTCGGCGGTCCCGAAGGGGATGCCGGTCAGCACCGGGTCGCAGGAGGCCATTTACTTCAGCCTGGAGCGCAACCGCTTCGACCGGAAGGTGATGGACGCCCTGTCCGAGAACCTTCAGGCGATCATCGCCTCCAGCCCCGAATACAAGGCGCTGCTAGAGCCGGCCGACGCGACCCACGACTACCATGAAGCCCGTCCCGACCTCGACGACGAGATACCCTTTTAATGGGCCGCGCCCTAATCATTGTTCGGAGCGCCGACGACCGCCAGAAGGCCGCTGCGTGGTGCCAGAAGGCCCCGGCAGGGACGAGGATCGAATACCGGCGCGGCCGTCGTTCCCTGCCGCAGAACGCGCTCCTGTGGGCACGCCTGACGGACGTGGCGCAGCAGGTCGAATGGTACGGCCAGAAGCTCACGCCCGACGACTGGAAAACGATGTTCACCGCATCCCTGCGGAAGTCCCGCGTCGTCCCCGGCATTGATCCCGGCAGCTTCGTCCTGCTTGGGCTCCACACCTCGGAAATGGACAAGGAGGAGATGACGAACCTCCTCGATCTGATTGACGCTTTTGCAGCCGAGCGCGGCGTTACTTGGCACTGGGAAGAACAAGCAGCATGAGCGACCGCGTGTTTAGGGTTCAGGACCGCCGCGGGCGCGGGCCGTTTGCTCCTGGCGCCAGCCGCCTTTGGGCTGACCCGGAATTCACGCGGGGAATGTTGGCGCTCCCGACGTGGCTTGATGAGTTCGGACTGGACCTGATCGACAAACACGGCCGACCCGGTGAGGTGTTCGGGTGCGCAACGCGGACCATTGACGGGCTATGCCGCTGGTTCTCGAAAACTGAGCGTCCAAGGCTCTCGGCTCTCGGCTTCAACATCGTGGCCATACTGCCCGGGCGCATCCTCGCTGAGTCATCCAATCAGCTAGTGTTTGCCCGGTTCGCCCCGCTCAACCGAGGCGCTCGAATTGTGCCGTGGTCTGCTGCACAGGAGCAGGCGGCATGACATCCTCCCCGCCCCTTCACGATCCCGCCCCGCAGCGCCGCCATATCTCGAACACCGAGCGCGCCCGGCTGTTCACCCTCCACAAGGGCATCTGCCACATCTGCGGCCACAAGATCGACGGCACGAAAGAGCGCTGGGAAGTCGAGCACGTCATCCCTTGGGCAATGAGCCGGGACGATAGCGACGAGAACCGGAAGCCCGCTCACGAGCGGTGCCACGACACCAAGACGACGCAGGACCGGACGGACCTCGCGAAGGCCGACCGCATCCGCATGAAGCACCAGGGCGCATGGAAGTCCAAGACGCCGATGCGCTCGAAGCGCTCCACCCCCGTATCGAGATAGGGAACCCATACACCATGAGCGAGACGAGAAATTGATCCACTACCACGGCACCCCCCTTACACCGCGCTCTGCCCTCCTGCCGTTGGCAGGGAAGCACTTCTGCGTCTCGTTTGCCGCGCCGGGGGATGCTGACTGGTGCCTTCAGCACGCTCAATCCGTGATGTGGGACAGCGGCGCGTTCTCTGCTCACACCAAGGGGCACCAAGTAGATTGGGCCGCCTATTTCGCTTGGCTCGCACCGCGACTTGGCGGAGAGAATTGGGCCGTGGTCCCCGATGTCATTGACGGGGATGCGGAGGCCCAGCGAGCGCTCGTCAGTCGCTGGCCTTACCCGAAGGTGGCGGGAGCTCCGGTCTGGCACCTCGCGCTCCCGATCGACTACCTGCTGGAGATAGCCAGTTCGTGGCCGCGCATCTGCTTCGGCAGCTCGGGCCGCTACTGGCAGGTGGGCTCCCCGGATTGGTGCCGCAGGGTCGATGAGGCGTTCAACGCCCTCGCCCAGCATGGCCACCTTCCATGGCTCAAGGTTCACATGCTGCGTGGCCTCGCGATGGCCGGCGACCGCTGGCCGTTCTCCTCCGCCGATAGCGTGAACGTCGCCCGAAACTTCAAAGACAGCAACACCGACCCGGAGCGGATGTCACGTCGCATCGACGCCATCCAGTGCCCGATCAGGTGGACCCCAACACCACAGCAAGAAGGGCTTTTTGCAGCATGACCGACTCCCGATACGCCCGCGGCGGGCTTGAGCCGCGCTTCATCATCGAACGAGCGGACGGGCAGCCGATCACGGTAAGCCGCAGGTACTCGCTCGTTCTCGATTTCTCCGGGGCCGACCCCCACGCTCTCGTAGCCGCCGAAGCCTACGCCGCCAGCGTTGAGGCTGAGAACCCCGCGCTTGCCGCTGGCATTCGCGCAGCTGTTGCCGATCCGTCGTCGGCTCCCGCGCAACATCGGTACGCCCGATGAAGTACCTCGTCCTCCTCGCCTTCGCCGCCACCATCCCTCTCGCCAACTGGCTCATTGGGAACGTCGGGATGGTCTGCTATCCGGACGGCCCGTGCGTCATTCCCGTAGGGTTCGGCTACACGGCCCCGAGCGGCGTCTTGGCCATTGGCTTGGCACTGGTCCTTCGGGACATGGTGCAGCGGTATTTCGGCCTGTGGGTGGCAGTAGGCGCCATCATCGTCGGCGCTGGACTGTCGGCACTCTTTGCCGCCCCAGCCCTCGTGGTGGCCTCCGCAGCGGCCTTCCTCGTCTCGGAACTGGCGGACCTCGCCGTCTACACCCCACTCGCCCGCAAGCGGCTGGCTTGGGCAGTGATCCTGTCCGGCCTCGTCGGAGCGGCCGTCGATAGCGCCTTGTTCCTGTGGCTGGCGTTCGGGTCGCTGGACCTCCTGCCGGGGCAGGTCATCGGGAAACTGTACGCCAGCGCCTTGTTTGCCGCGTGGCTGTTCGTTCGTCCCCGCCGCCTAACCGCCCCCTAAAGGATCAAAGGAGAGACCGAAATATGACGACCGATAGCGCCCCCGTCCCGATTGAGGAAGCGGTCGGGAGTCCCGACCCGTTGATGCACATGGGGGCGATCACAGGCGGGCCGTCCGTCGCGGATGACCTTCGCGACCTGTCCCGCCGCGTCGGCGATTTGCTGCTCGGGCACATGGCGCTCCCGGCGGCAAGCACGATGTGGTCAGCGTTCCGCGACCATCTCGAGTGCCGCGCCGCGAACATCGATGCGATGCACCGTATAGCTTCGCTTGACGCCACCCTCGCCGCCCAGTCCGTCCTCCTGCGGGAGGCGGCGAACCTAATCGGCATATTCAATTTCGGACAACCGGCCGGGAAGCTCGAAGCCGACGCGCAAGCCCTCCTCGCAGCCGCATCCTCCCACAGCGAGGAACTGGAACGGGTGCGGGGGGAGCGGGACCATGCCCGCGAGATGTTCAACAAGAACATGACTGCATTCGGTCATGCGATGGACCGCGCCGAGGCCACTGAAACGCCAGCCGACGACCCTTGGTGCTACGACATGGAGAAGGCACCGAAGGACAAGCGCCTTGATGTGTGGAGCGGGCTCCATCGGCGCCGACGTGCCGATGCGGTGTGGCACGAATACGCCAACGGTACCTATGCGTGGAGCACCTACGATGCCGAGTGGGGCTACGAACCAGTCGTGAACCCAATCGCGTGGATGGTGCCGGTCGATGCCGCCCCGCCTTCCCTTCGCCCACCCGCTACAGGGGAGGTGACGCGATGAGCGACATGTTGACCGGGCGCGGCCTGATGATCCTGCTGTCGGTATCCCGGCAGGGGCCGCGGGCGTTCGCCACGATCGTCAGCAGGCAACTCAAAGCCGCGCTGACGCCGATCGAGACCAGCACGCTCTACGTCGCAATGGACAGGCTCGTCCGCGACGGCTTCCTGACAGCCGATGTACTCCCGCCACGGAAGATGGTCGGTGGCCGGCGGCGGCGTTCCTACGCAATCACGCCTGCCGGGCAGCAAGCCATGAACCTGGCGCTTGGCGCGATCGACGCGCTCCGGAGCGGCGAGGTGACGCGATGACCTGGTTCGGCTGGCTCGGGCTCGTGATGATGGTCGTGTTCGGCTACGGCGGCTTTGCTGCGATGCGGGATAAGATGGCCGGATCGGCGGACATCTCCGCGTTCTTTGGCTTCGCAACGTTCGGCTTTGCGCTGCTCGTGTGGGGAGCAGTGGCGTACCAGCCTAGCACCATCCGCATCAGCGCCCCCTCCCTTGCCCAAGGAACCGGAACCCGCAGCCGATCGGTGATCCTGAGGAGCTTGCCCCAGTCCCCGCTCCCGGCCCCTAGGAGGATCGAGGCTATGTGCCCGACCAGCGAAGACATGTCCGGGAATGAGAAGGCAAGGAACACCGAAGGCCGCTCCAGATGGCTCGGGATGGCCCCTAGAGCCGTCAGTGCTGCAATCCCTACCCCACACAGGAATACGGCCCCTATGGCCCATTCCCAGCGTTCCCTGCCAGCAAGGATGAAGTAGGCTGCGGTCAACAGGTCAGCTATGGCGATGAGGATGATGGGGTTCGATGCCTGCCAGGCGTAGTGCGAGGCAGCGAAGTGGGCAATGAGGACGACAGCGGCGATGATGAGGGGCCGCGTCCATGCCACCAGGGCCGCCATTGATGCCATCGCCAGCCCCGCCACGAAGGCAAGGACGTAGACGGTCAGTTCGCCTGATACGACCGAGGTGTGCCAGACCCCAGTCCAGTACCAGCCAAAGACGAGCGCAGCGATGATGACCAGAGCGGTCATGCTAGGGCCACTTCTTCCCGCCGCCGCCGTCCTTGGGTTCAATCAGGCCCGGGAGCCTGCCGGACTCAATCAGATCGTCCTTTAGCCGGGTCGCCGCGCCGTGCGCCCATGCAAGGCCAGAGACGGCGTCCGTGGCGTCCTGTAGCGCATCGCCAAGGTTCCCCGTCACAGTCTCAGACTCGTTCGGGTGAACCCCGACGATCCGGCACGCCTTGATGTAGGTCTGGAGCAGCCACGCAGCATCCGTCACAAGCCGGTCGGCGGTCTTGTGGGCATTGTGGAACGCCTCCTCGACCTTCTTCACGGCGTCCAGCTTCTCAGCGTCGGGATCGGGGGTAAGGGTAGGGTCAGCCATCTTGCTCTCCTAGTTGTCTCGTTGCCGTTGTCTTGCCCGGAGGATCACGGTCCTGCCAAGCCATATCGCGCCGAGGCCGATGATGCCCCAGAGCACGTTATCCGAGATGAAACCCGCCAGCCATGCCATGCGGCGAACATACCACCTGCGCTGGCTGCCGGGACCTTGTCCGGTTGCACAGGGGTGCTGCGCCCGTGCATCACGGGAGCGCTTCCATGTCGGAGAACGCCTTCTGGACGCAGCTCATGCCGGGATCGTAGACGAAGCACACCCGCAGGATGGCCCCGGTATCGGTGCGGGCGGCGTTCGGGATGCGGGCCGTGTAGGGTTGGGAAACGAAGCGGTCGCCGGCCTGCCTGATCTGGGGCGGGGTGTCTCCCTCAAGGGCTACAGCCATCGCGGTTCCGTCCGAGAATATCCACGATGCGGCTCGGGAGCGGAGCGTATCGTCGGTGGTCTTGAGCCCCGACACCCGGAAGATGAAGTTCTCCCCGGCAGCGTCGATGTTGCCGCCTATTTCGAGCTGCTGAAGCACCGGGCCGGGCTTGAACCATCCGAGCCTGTCTGCGCTCAGGAAGAACAGCATCAGGAGCGTGGCCGCGAAGGCCGCCGCACCCCACGGGGAACGCTTTACGTCACCGGCCATACTGGCAAGGATGCCCTGCTTACGCCCCGATGACGCGAAGGCCGTAGGCCACAATACCTGCGATGACGGCTCCGGCGAATGAGGCCCAGAGGAAGTTAATGGACGCCCTGAGCTTCTTGAAATCCGCGACATCTATCTTGATCTCCAGCAGGTCGGATTGCTTGGCCTCGATGCGGTCAAGGTCCCGCCTGAGGGACGCGATCTGCTCTCGAAGAGTGGCGATGTCGCCTTCAGCCCCCACAACGTCTTATCCCCAGACCCTACCCGCCACCGGACGGGCCGCGCGTCGGCATCCATGCCAGGATGCGGGAGACGATAGCACCAACGCCACCACCCGCCGAGATGTATCCGAATATGGTCTGGGCATCTTCAGCGGAAAGACCGAGGGTCCACCCCTGCGAGTTGGCGAAGGCGAAGACGCCAGCAATGATGCCAGCCCAGACGGTCTTGGAGCGAAGGACGCCCTTGGGCACCACCTTCTCGGGGGATACCTCGACCACCTTCCCCGCCTCGATGCGAGTAACGGCCGGGATGAACTCGCCCCGGGCGATAAGAGCGCCGACCATCCGGCCAGCCCAGCGAACGATAGGTCTCACGACTTGTTCTCCTTGGGTCCGAAGATAGCAGCAAACAGCCGCGCCCAGAAGCCCACAGGAGCGGCTTGAGGCTTCGGGGTGGGGGTTATGTCAGGCGGGGGCGTAACGGGCGCTGTAGGCCGCCCTGTGACCATCGCCAGCGCATCCCGCTGGACGTGCTCAACACGGGTCTTCCAACCCCGCCCAAACGTGGCGTAGGTCTTGAGCGTCTGGAGCCACTTGAGGCGATTGGAGCACAGCTCGGAAATCGACCACCCGGCCGGCTTCATCTCAATGGCGCGAAGGGTGACCGGCCCGAGCACCCCATCCTGAGGCACCCCGACCACCTTCTGGATGGCCTTGATGGCGCGCCCCGGGCCGCTGTTGACGCCGAAGTCAAACACGGCATAGTCGATGCCCTTGGGCAGGTCGTCGCCCCGTACCGCATCCCAGTACTTCTTGCGGTAGATTTCGGCCACCTGCTCGTCGGTGATGGCGCGTAGTTGCTCCTTGGTCAGGCGCGAGTTCTGGTAGTAGCCTCGGAAGGTAGCTAGGGTGATGCCCCGCATGGTGGCCCCACCGGGGTCGGAGGGATGGTCAGACCATCCGCCCTCGTGGACGAGGACAAGGGGGAGGCAGGCGTTGAAGTTGTTCTTCATGTTGCCATCCACAGGGCAAAGCCGAGCCAGGTCATGGCAGGGAGGAGAAGAAGGTAGAAGCCAGCCTCGCGCATCATAGGAACAACCCCACCAGCGCGCCGATAAAGATGGCGTAGAGGCAGGCAACCAAATACCAGCCTATTATTGCCAGCGTGATGTCACCGCTACCGGGCTTCATACGCACCCCTCCCCTCTACGCCGCTCAGGCAGGGAAGCACAGAAGGCCGCTGCGAAGGTGACGATCTGCGCTTGGGTCAGGCCGGGGCCGGTCAGCACGGTTGGCCGCAGGGCCAGGGCGACGAGGCGCTCAGCGTTGGCATTGACGTAGGCAAGGTCGGCAGGGGCAGGATCGGTGCCGTTCTCGTTCGACCAACCGACGCAGTGGCCGCCCTCATGGAGCACCAGCAGATAGGCGATGGTGCGGATGTCCTCGACCTCCTCGGAAAGGGTGACGAGGCACCGGCCCGAGGATAGCAGCAGGGCGCTATGAGGCGAGCACCCCCATGTGTCTCCGCCACAGGCGCGCTCAACGTCGGCCTGCGGGCTGATGATAAGTTCAAGGCGGCCTGCGTTGGCAGCTTCGATAGCCGCCGCGATGTAGCGCTGTGGCGCGGCATGGCCTCGAAGGTCGAAACTGGTATTGGCTCCCGGTCCTGTCGTAACACAGGCGGCTAAGGCTAGGGGGGCGAGGAGGATGGCGATGCGGTTCACTGCCCGACCTCCACCAACCGGATTTGGGCCACGTCCTGAAACTGCCCGTCAACCCGCACCTGCGTCCGCATCTCGATAAACCGGGGGCCGCCATCGCTGCGCGGGGGCGTTACCTCAATGCGGGCCTCGACAACCTCCCCGGCCGCAAGGGCCGAGTAGACCACGAGATTGCCGCCCTCAACGCGCGGTGAAGACCACACCATGCTTGCGAAATACGGAGACAGGAACGTACCTGCCAGATCGGCCCCGTCAGCCTGAACCATCCCTCCCGCCTGGAATGTCCGACGTGCCCCGGAACATTCCCCATTCGACCGAAGCCCTTGCAGGGTCCAATCCAGGTCGATCCAGCACTCGGCGGGGACGTAGGGGCTGCCGTAGTTCGTTCGGCTCTGGCCTGTCCCCTGCCAGTTGCCGTCAAACGCGCGGAGGAAGTCCGCCGCCGTTTCGGCTGCGGCATGGGAGGAAAGGGCGATGGTTAGCGCCAGCGCAGCGGCTGTGGTAGTCTTGAAGGCAGCCATTGGTCGAGTTCCTTTCGACTGGTGGATGAGGCAGGTGGGCGCGTCGAACGCCTGCCTGCCTCGACTACCATAGCGGGTTATGCCGTCCGCGTCCACTGACCGTAGTTATACGAACCGTTGGCATCCTGCGTAACGCCGCTGTCATTGCGCCACGTCCCCGTCTGCACCGCTCCAACGCCCGGCATGAACTCGTTCACGGTAACGCGGCCGACTGCCGTCTTAAGGTTGGCGCCGCTCGTCGTGTCCCCCGGTGCTGCGGCTGTGTTGGACGTGTATTCAAGGAAGGCTGAGAAGTTGACCGGGTACGTAGACGATGTCGGAACTACCGACGTGGTGAGGACTGTCACACCCTCCACCGCGATGACGCCTGCCGACACGCGGCTGATAGTGGTATCTGTTGCCGCCCCCAGTTCGATCGTTCCGGTGGTAAACGCTCCTGCCGTGGTAATGGTCAAAGTGGTCGGGAGTGAAAGCGTCGGGTTGCCCGAGACGCCGTCCCCATTCGTGACGGTGATCTGGTTGGCCGTCCCCGTGAGGGTGCGGCCGGTGAACGTATCCGCCGCCGTCTGCGTAAGCAGCCCGTTCGTGTTGTAGGCCGCCAGAGCCGTCAGGGTGGCGTCCAGCGGCTGTCCGGTGGCCGTAGTGAGGATGTTCACCCCTTCGACGGAAAGGACGCCAGCGCTCACCCTGGCGAGGGTGGTATCCGTGGCGGCCCCGATGTTCACTGCCGTGAACTGGGGGCTGTCTCCCGTTCCCAGCCCGAGAGCCGTAGCAGCAGCCGCAGCCGTGATGGCACCCGTACCGCCAGAGGCGATGCCCCACGGGGTCGTGACCGAGACGCCCGCCGTCGAGACGGTCATCTGGGCAACACCACCTGCCACGAAGACGAATGTATCGGCTGCGGAACGATAGAGGCCGGTGTTGGTGTCTCCCGAGAAGGTCAGGCCGGGAAGGGCAAGCGTGCCGGCATAGAGCGGGAGCCCTGCCAGCATGGCGACCGAGCCGTCCCGAAGAAGGGCGTCTGAGGTCTGGGTGAGGACGTAGTCGAAGTTCTCATTCATCGCGTCCGGGTCAATGACCGTACCGGCGACGAAAATGTTTGGAACTGCCATGCTATCGAGCCCCTTGGAGCTGTCGGATCAAGGCGGGAACCAGCGTCCCGCCACCTGTCTGCTGTGCCCCGCCGTTCATCAATAGCTGCATCAGCAGTTCAAGGACGGGGTTCCCAGCCTCGCCCTGTCCCATCGTCGGCATGGCTCCCGGCTGCTCCTGTAGGCCGAACTGGCCCGGCATGGAGCGGGGAGCGCCTAGCCCACCGTTCGGAGGCTGGGGCATCTGGCCGGGAATAGGAGGCGGAACATTCCCCCACTGCTCCTGGCCGACCGGGCCAGTAGGCGGCGGGGGCGGGGCTGCCATCGTGGGCCACCCGTTAGGCGGGCTCATGGTGTTGGCCTGGGGGTTCTGGCTCTGGTTCCCCCGCAACGCCATGATGAGCTGCTGTTCCTGCGGAAGGTACTCACCTTCCCCGATCGACCGTTCTACCGGCTGGGCCGGGTTCGGTCGCATCTCGACGCCCATCGAGCGGCGGAAGGCTTCGACCTCCTGCATCTGCGGAGAGCGGCGGTTCGTCTCGTAGGCCTGTGTGGCCTCAGCCTGCTTCTGGTCGATGGCATCCCCAAGGGCAGCGAGAGCCTCAGGAGGTAACGCTGCGATGTTCCCGGCCGCCTGCTGAAGCTCTGGGATGGTCATGGCGGCGAAGTTGGGCATCCCGTTAGCGCCGGGGACGAACGGGGCTCGCTCGGGCGGGTTAGCGGTGAAGCGGGAGCCCTGAAGGCCAGCGTAGGCGTCTGGGTTGGTCGAGACGTTGCGTGGGTCAGCCGACCACGACCGATTGGCCTCAGCACCTACCGGGATAGCCGGATTGGGCAGGGAGGGAGCGCCCGGTACCATTCCCGGTCCCTGCTGCATCATCGGAGCGGGCTGCGGGCGCTGTAGGGTGCCTGAGCGCATCGGTCCAGAGGAGAGAGGCTCAGGGCGGGGACGCGGGATCGGATCAAGCTGCTGCGGGTTCGGGCGCGGCAGCGGGACGCTATCGGCAGGACGGGCCGGACGGGGGCGCGGCGGGGCTATCCCGGTGGTCGGCTCCATGACCCTATCGGGCGTGGACGGGGCTTCTCCGGGGATGACGAGGCTATCACCGGCCCGGATGCGATCGGGGTTGGCGATGTTGTTCGCCCGGGCCAGAGCCTCAACCGTCGTGTTATGGCGTCGAGCGATGGCGCTGAGCGTGTCGCCTGACTGAATGGTGTAGGTCATCTATTGGCCCCGCCCATAAGCTGCTGGATCAGCGCATCATTCGATGATGACCCGGAGTAGGCCAACGGAGCGGCGCCGCCACCGGCCGAGTTGATGAGGGCCAGAGCGATCTCCTCAAGGTCCGTCTGTGATCCCCCCATAGCCATTCTACGCCAGAGGGCGGCGTTGTCCGGGTTGGTCAGGATTTCAGCCAGAGCGGCACCATTCCGCCCGAGCCTCATATCAGCATACCACGACCGGACGGCCGACGCTGCCTTGCCTGGGGAGGCGAGGAGGGTAATCAGGTTCCCGACGCCACCGCCCCGGCTGGCCTGTTCCCTGAGCATCTGGTTAAACGTCGTGGCCGAGTTGGCAGGAGCGCGACGCCCCGTCGCTTCGAGCACGTCGGCAAACTGGCGAAGGCCAGCCCATGTGTTCTGTCCGTTCGGGAGCGCGGTAACGGCGGCCTGAAGGTTCCGCGCCTGCTGGGAGTTGCCCAAGAGGTCGGCGACGAAGTTGGCACCGCCGAACTGGTTCCCGCCACCCTGTAGAGCCCGCGTGGACTCGTTGAAGGTGCTGACGATGTGCTGCCGTACCAGAGCCGATGCGGCGTCAGGGTCAGCCGCAGCCAACCGCGAAACGGCGTCTCCGATGGCCTTGTCGGACGACTCCAGCGGGGAACGAGCGAACAGGGTGTTAAGCTGCCGCGACACGTCAGCCGTCTCGGACATCGCCCCAATCGGCCCCTGCTGAAGGGGCTCAAGGTCAGTGCGGCGCATGATGGCCTGCTGCTGCCGAGCCTGCCCGTATTGCGGGGACGCGGTCGTAGCAGCGGCGCGGGCGTCGTCCGCAACGCCTCTCTGGATCGTGGCCGACAGGTTGTCGCCAGCCACCGCTGACCGGGTGGCCCGGCTCCGCTCCAGGTACTGAGCAACGGCGTCCAAAACCTGCACGCTATTGTCAGGGTAGCCGTCGATCATGCGAGCGAGTGTGTCCGAGTCCCGAAGCTCCCGCAGCCCCGCAGCAAAGAGCGGGTCAGCCTGCAATGCGGCGAACGCTGCTGGGTCTGCTGGCGTGGAGGCCGACGAGCGGTAGAGCCCCCTCGTGGCGGCGTTGATAGCGTCCGTAACCCGCTCAATCTCTCCTTCGGCCGCACGCTGGATAGTGCCGCCCAACACGGCGGGGTCGATGGCTGGACCGATGCGGGGAGCGCGTGAACCCATCGCCGCCTGTACCTGTCCCGGTCGATCTGCCATCGCCGCCGACATGATGGGACTGCCGCCCGTGGACTGCTCGGCAAATCGCTGGATCGGTGCGAGGTTAACGCGGCCATTCGTGACCTGAGACAGAGCCTCGGCCCATGTAAGCGGGACCGTTCCCTGCGACTGCTGCATCAGCCGCTCGGCGGCGTTGATGTCGGCTGGGGTGGCCGCGTTGTTCCGTGCGAGGAGCTTCCACGCCTCCGTCTCGTTGCCTGCGGATGTCATCCGGGTGCCACGCATCAGAAGGGGGATCAGAGCCCCTGTAGCGCCCCCGGCAAGGGCAGGGATGAGCGCCGCCTGTGCTCTGTCCCCAACTGTGCCTTCCGCCTCCCCTGCGCCCTGCGCTGCGCCTACGCCAGTGCCTACGCCAAGGCCGCGGAACGCCCTCGATGCTGTCGTCGCTCCTCGTGCAGCCCATGCGCCCGGAATAGCCGATGTAGCAGCACCGCCGAGCAATTCGCCAAGAGCCGCCGCCATCGGGTCGGCCGTGCGATAGCCCGCCAAAAGTTGGTTGATGAGTTCGCCATTCCCGCCGAGCGCCTTGGCGATGTCGTCATCATAGCCGAGGGTCGCCCCATGCCTTACCGCGCGGCCAAACTGAGCAAACCCCGTAATAGGGATGTTCTGGCCCTGCGCCTCAGGCGACCATTCGGTTTCGCCCGCCCCTGCCGGCCCGCGCTCGTTGTTCGGGTCGCTGAAGATGCGAGGGGCTTCGTTGAATATCTGCCCCTGTCCCGACTGGTTGAACGCGGCGAAGCCTTCCGGGTCGAACTGCTGGCGAGCCTGCTCAATTTCGTTGAGTGAGGTAGGATTGGCAGGGAGGCCAAGACGGGCTGCGTTCTGGTCCCACCAGTCGCGATGACCGAGGGGAGCGCCAGCCGCAGGACGACGAAGGTTAACGCCCGGCTGGATCACAGCGCCCGGAGGGAGGTCGGTATAGTTGGGTGCTACAACGGTTGCGCCCGGGGGGAGGTCGGTGAACTGGTTACCCGCCATAGGGCACCCACACGCCGCCCTGCTTGATCTGCTGGGTTCCGTCAGGCATCTGGACTATCGTACCATCCGGCGCGACCGCCCCGCCCATGGTGCTCGGAGGTGGCACGATAGCTTGGCCGGGGTTCTGCGGCGACGTAAAGCCTCCGGGAGTCGCAGCCCCGATGTCGCTGTACATACCGAGGTTATAGACGGCGCGCTGGATGCGGTTCCACTTGTCAGCGATGGCCTCGGGACCATCGCCGACCTTCGGCATCATCAACCCGATAAGACGCTGCGCTTCCGCCTCAGGAGCGGCGGCGCCGGTCATGGCGTAAGTCTGCGCCTGAATGATCGCCCCTGCCGCATAGAGGGCGCGCTGGTAATCATCGCTGACAAGGAAGTTACCTATGGCCTGCGGCAGAGCGGCTGCGGCTTGGTTTCCAAGGTTCCCAAGCGATGCGAATGTCTGCTCAAGGATCGGCAGTTCGTCCTGTGCCGTGCGATAGAGGAGGGCGTAGCGCCGCTCGTCCACCGTCCCGTTATTGATCGTGACGCCGCCGCCACCGATGCGGCTAATCTGGCCGTTCGGCCCCATCTGGTAGGGAGCCTCCCCAGCCGCCGGGCGCGGGATGAAGTTGGCATCCAACTCCTCGGGCGTCATCACATGGTAGCCGGCTTCCGGCTGGCCGGGATTGCGAGCGATCTCGTTCCCCTGCCCGTCGTACCGTACATCATTCGCCCCAAGGGTGAACGGCTCGGGAGCAGCCGGGGGCGCTGCCAGTTGGGCAAGCCGCTCCTGTAGCAGCGTTTGTGCCATGGCGAGGCCCTGAGGATCGCCGCTGTTGATGAGGCCACGAATGATGGGACTTATCGGGTTCTGTGCGGTCGGAGCGCCTGACGGCTGCTGATTGGCCCCACCCGTCCAGAATGCCGCTTCCGCTGTCCGGCGATTGCGATTGATGCCGTTGTTATCGTTGGCGAGGCCAGAGATAGCCTGTCCCACCGCAGCCGGATCGCCACTCTGTAGGGCAGGGACTATGCGACCGGGGAGGCTGCCGTAGTTGTGCACCAGCGAGATAAGCGTTCCCTGCTGGTCCGGGGTGAAGGACGACCACCGCTCCGGGCCAATCGTCTGGACGATGGACGGGATGTACTCGGTCGTGATCTGCTGGCCGAGCTGGGCCTGAGCCTGCTCGCGGGTAATGCTCTGGAGGCCGGGAATGGTCTGGCCGTAGCCAATCCGCTGGCCGCTGTTGTACCGCTCATTGGTCCCCGCCCGATACGACCAGTCATCGTATGGGGCGGCTGAGAAGCCCTCGAACTGGTCGAGAAGGCGAAGGCCGCTCGATACGGCATCAGAGCCCGCCTCTGGCCGCCTAAGCATGTCGCCGGGCTGCGGGGCAGGCGCGGCAGCGGCAGGAGCACCGAACTGTGCGTCTGCGTTCCCCTGCGTCGGGCGGCCATCATAGGGGTAAAGCGGGCCCGTGAGGCCGCTGAGCATATCCCGGTTGCGCTGAGATGCCGCTTCGGCTTCCCGCTCGGCCTGACCCCGAAGGAACTGGTCGGAACCCTCGGCCTGCCGCATCCCCCGTCCACCAAGAAACGCCTTGAGCATGTTATTGACGCCGCCGAAGATTGAGGTAACGGGCTCATTCCCCGTTCCCTGCGACCACAGGGCTTCAGCCAAGGCGCGTCGACGCGCTACATCCTCCGGTGACATTCCGGGGGTCCCAGCAAACATCGGCTCGGTCAGGTACGACCGAACGCGCCCGAGCATCTGGCCATCTCCGATTGCCATCAGTGGAACCTTGCGAATTCGCCGAATGCTTCTAATGCCGCTGCGCGCCGCACAGCGATCGCTGCGGCTATGTCGTCAAAATAGCCGAGATGCCGTCGCCGGCCGTGTGCACTAATGTAGGCCACCCACTTCCCCCGCGACCGATCGAAGTGTACGCCCCGATGGCCAGACTTATTGGTGTGGTGCATCTTGGCGTTAGCATTATTCTGTGTGCCGTCCGCTAGCCGTAGGTTGGCTATACGATTGTTGAGCGGATCGCCATCGATATGGTCGAGACTGCCGACGGGCCATTCCCCCACTACATAGAGCCACGCCAGCCGGTGTGCCCGCCGGCACACCCTGTCGATCATTATCTGAAGATAGCCATTGTCCCTTAGAGTGCCAGCCACCGTTCCCACTGGCTTACCGCCGCGCTGGACGCGCCATCTAAATTCGCCTGTTTCGGGGTCATAGGTCAGCAGGGTTCGCAGTCGCGCTTGCGTGAGCATTCACTTCTCCCCAAGCATGGAATAGACGACGCGATAGTAGCCGCTCGGGTCCAAAATAACAGCCTCGGGCATGACCTCCATCACCTCGTCAGCCATAACGCCGGTAGCCCGTGCGCCGTTGATGTCGTAGGAATACAGTCCAATCCCTATCGGGTGGGTGCCGATGCGCTCGATGTTGCTCTTGAGGCGACGATCCGAGAACACACCCGCCACCGTCGAGCCAAGTCCGAACAGCCCCGAAAGGATATTCTGCCGCCGCTGCTGCTGCTGCTGGTACTGGTTCTGGACAAGGCCGGCGTAGTCAATTCCGTTGACGCCCGGCTGCGGCGTGGAGGTCCAGCCGGGGTTCTGCACCCCCGAGCCCGACATGAGGCCGGCAATCTCGTTGATGGGCTGGGAACGAGCTTGGAGGCCCATCCCGAACATCCCCGTTTGGGCATCGTTATTGAACTGGCCCTGCGTGGCGAGTTCCCCGAAGCCCTGCTGTCTCCCGGCCAGGGCATCCCCGAACATGCGGGACTGCTCCTGCCCACCGGCCAGGATGGTCTGGAGGCGGGCATCGTTCTCCTGTTGCCCCACGAGCCCCATCGCGCGGTCATAGGCTTCCGTGCCCGGACGGACGCCACGATTGAAGAGGTCCGTTTCCCGGCTCGTTCTCCCTGCCTGTAGCTGGGGATTGAGGCGGGCCGAGATGGCATCCTCTACCCTAAGGCGGTCAGCGCTGTAGTCGTCAGCGGTCGGGAGACGAGAGAGCCCTGAGGTGTCGAGCGTCGTCTGTAGGGCCGGGGCGTTGATGGGCTGATTGATGTTCCCCGCCGCAGTACCGGCCGCGCCCATGAGCTGGTCATAGAGCCCCTGCATCTGAGGGCTGAGGGTCTGGTTAGCGTTGAAGCGAGGAGTCCCGTCCGCCCATGTGCCGTTCTGGGTGTATTCCAGCGACCCCCACGGGGTTTGCTGGTTGGTCATCCCAAGACCCGCCTGCGTGACGGCAGTGGAGCGGTTTATGTCCTGCGCCGCTTGAGCGGTCTGAGCGGGATCAGGCGGCTTCGGACCCACGGGAGGCCTCCATCGGTGTCCAGTGGCCGTGCTCAAGGGCCTCGTTGATGAGCAGGGATAGCACGAGGCCGTCCTCGTTGCCATAATAGCCGCGAGCGATGCCCTCGAATTTAAAGCCAAGGCGGGGAGCAAGAGCCCGCATCCGCTTGTTGGACTTCCGTACCGTGATGCCCATGCGGCGGCAGCCCAAGAACCCGAAGACGAGGTCGCACAGCTTCTGCCGTACAGAACGCAGGCAGATGGCTTTGCCAGCCCCGGAAAGCTCTATCCCCGCCCCGGTGTAGCCGTTGAGGCAAAGGCCGCCCACGAGCCTTCCCCGCTCATTCCAGATGCCTATGGTGCGGAAGGGGCTCGTCATAAGGTCCCCCGTAGCGTGAGCCACGAAGTCGGCAACCCTCTGGTCGGCTCCGATCAGGATACGCACTAGACGATCGCTCCCGTTTCGGCGGTCACGTTGATCG
>Ga0181352_1000088_pt1 | contig 40495 bp, 49 predicted proteins | sample Fa13VDMLBSN_FD_130103 | JGI IMG/M metagenome (GOLD analysis project Ga0181352, IMG submission 130103) | Freshwater viral communities from Lake Michigan, USA - Fa13.VD.MLB.S.N | ecosystem: Environmental > Aquatic > Freshwater > Lake | place: USA: Michigan | collected 2013-09-23 | reverse complement strand
GAACCCGTGCCCCCGCAAGTGGACCCGGAAGTGCGGCAACTGCCTGCGCCGAAACCCTTGCGCCGCCCCACGGATGATTCGTTGGGCCGGATTGAGGGCGAGCGCGGATGGGCGGGTAAAGTGATGCAGAACATCGCGGAGATTCCCGGTCAAGCCGTGGGCGGTCTGCATGATGCCGTAAAAAACGCGTTTGGGTTCATCGACCCGCTGGCCAACTGGTTGAATGACAACGTGGCTGATTTGCGTTATGACGCTTCCAGCACGATCATCGGCAAGCCGGAAACCGTCACCGGCAGTCTGACCCGCTCCGTGTCCACGTTTCTGGCCGGGTTCATGCCTGCCATGAAAGGATTAAAAGCTCTCGGGGTCGAAGGCAAGATCGCCGCGCCGATCGCGGCTTCGGCCATCGCTGACTTCACCACACGCGATCCGCATGAGGCGCGACTGTCGGACCTGTGGAATCAGGCCGGTCTGCCTAAGAACGTTTTGACCGACTACCTGAAATCCGATCCCGGCGATTCGGAAGTCGAGGCCCGGTTCAAAAACGCAATCGAAGCGGTCGGTCTGGGATTCGCCACCGAAGGCGTCCTCTTGGGTGCCCGAGCGCTTCGTGCCGCCAAGTCCGTTCCGGGGGTCCGCAAGCAGGAGCGTGACATTCTTAAGGCCAAGTACGGCGAACTGTCCGATGGGGACTTGAAGCTGATTGGTGACCCGACTAAGCCGATGATCGAGACTCGCATCAAGTCGCCGGGACCGGAAGCGGGGAAGGTCGTGCGCGGGATGGACGAAACGGCGGGGATGAAGCCGGAAGATGTACTGCCCCCAAGGTCGTATACACCGGAGGAAGTGGAAAAAGCAGGCGGCTTTTACATGCAAGTCGATGACGTCGTTAAAAACGGCGACGGTGTGCAGTCCCCGTGGTTGATGGCTGATGGAAAGATAGTCGGCACCGGTCAAGATCACATCGCGTTCGCCGGCAACTTGATCGAAGGGGCTGATTCTTCGTATTCGGATTTTATGGCCAAGACTGGTGCGGTACGGGCAGCATTTTTCCACGACAAGGATGGCGGGTACACCGCGATGATTCACACGGCTGACGGGCAGAAACTCACGCCAGCGCAGTTGAAAACGTTGAAAGAGATAGAAACGAAAAACGGCGGCCCCATAAACGTTATGTACGGGGCTGCTGACGGGCTAGTTAACCCGCAATATGCGCGGTCATCGATCGATGCGTTGCCAAAGCAGGAAACCGAGACTTTCATTAACTTCTCGCGCATCAACGCCGAAGATGATGTAAAGTCCGTGATCGGAACCATGGCCGATGCCTTGAAAGGAACGGTCGACGAGGCACGGCGGGGCACCATATCGCAAGCCGAAACGGCGAAGATGGCCGAGAGTATGGGTATGACCGTTGCTGAACTGCTGGCGCGGCGCAAAGGTCAAGCATTCAACGCAGAGGAAGCGCTGGCTGCGCGGCAACTGTGGACCGCTTCCGGCGAGAAGCTGTTGGAGGCGGCAAAGGCGGCAGCAGGGCCGAATGCCGGATCGGTTGACCAGTTCGTGTTTCGCAAGATGATGGCCACGCATGCGGCAATCCAGGCCGAAGTGTTGGGTATGCGAGCGGAAGCTGGCCGATCTTTGGCACAGTGGGCAATCCCTGCCGGCGGTGGAATTGAGAAGGCACGGGCGATCGGCCAGATCGTCGACGCGATGGGCGGAAAAGACCAGACCGCGCTGATTGCGCGTCGTCTTGCGTTTCTAGCCGAATCCGGCGCGTCCCCGGCTGCGATCGCCCGGTTTGCCGAGCGCGGCGCATTCGCGACGACCATGGATTCCGTCAAGGAAGCGTGGATCAATGGCCTGCTGTCCTCGCCCAAGACCCACGCGGTAAACATCATGTCCAATTCGTTCGTCGCGTTTCAGCAGATTTACGAGCGCGGCGCGGCCTCCGCCATCCGGGGATTCACGGGCGGCGAAGGCGTCGTGGCCGGAGAATCCGCGGCCATGGCCTTCGGTATGATCGAATCCGTCAAGGATGCGTTCCGATACGCGGCCAAAGCTTTGAAGACGGGTGAAACGGGCTGGTCCCTCAACAAGGTGGATTCGCCCGTGAGCAACGCGATCAGCGCCGATGCCTACAACATGTCTCGCGAAACCGGCCTCGGTCGGTTCGTGGACTTCCTCGGCAACGGAGTCAGGGTGCCTCAACGCCTGCTTGGTGCTGAGGATGAATTCTTCCGCACCATCGGCTACCGGATGGAATTGCGCGCCCAAGCCTTGCGCACTGCTTCGCAGGAAGGATTGACCGGACGCGAACTGGCCGAGCGGACGCAAGCCCTGATTGATTCGCCGCCCGAGCACCTGATGATCAATTCGGCGGACGCCGCGCTTTATAATACCTTCACTTCCGAAGTGGGGGCCTTTGGCCGCGCCATCATGAACCTGCGCAACATCGACTCGCCCCTGAACCCGGCGATGTTCGTGTTGCCGTTCGTGCGCACCCCGGTCAATATCGCCCGGTACGCCTTCGAGCGCACCCCGTTTGCGCCGCTGGTGTCCCAATGGCGAGCGGACGTTGCCGCAGGCGGGGCGCGGTCGGACTTGGCCTTGGCCAAAATGTCCACCGGCACCGCCATCATGCTGGCCGCGATGGATTACGCGGACAAGGGATTCGTGACTGGTGAAGGCCCGAGGCACGAGGACAAGGACGTACGGGAAGCGCTGTTGCGTCAAGGCTGGCAGCCGTACTCCATGAAGATCGGCAACAAGTGGTACTCGTACAATCGCACCGATCCTCTGGGCATGACCATGGGGTTCGCGGCCTCCATCGCGGAAGCGGTGAAAAAAGGTGAGATCGACGAAGACGACGTTGACGAATGGCAGGAAGTGACCGCCATGACGATCGCTGCCGTGTCGCAGGTGGTGATCAGCAAGACTTATCTGGAAGGTTTCGCCAAGCTGGTCGAGACGCTGGCCGATCCGAAGCGCTATTCGGAAAAGTACGTCGATGATCTGGTGGCCTCGTTTCTGCCGGGAACGTCTTTGAACAATGCGGTGAAAAACGTGGTCGATCCGGTGCAGCGTGAAGCCGGATCACCTATGGAAGCGGTGCAGGCGCGGATCGCGTTCCTGTCCAAGAATCTTCCGCCCCGCCGTGATCTGTGGGGTCGTGAAATCTCGTCCGAGTCCGGTGAAGGCAAGCTGTATGACTTCCTATCGCCTATCGCCGTGCGTGAGGAGAAAATGTCCCCGATCGATAAGGAGTTGGTGCGCCTCAATCAGGGACCGAGCAGGATAGCCAAGCGGACGCCGTTTGATGGGGTTCAGGTCAACATGAAGTTTCACCCCAAGGTGTATGACGATTATGTGCGGCTGGCCGGGAACGACCTGAAACACCCAGCATGGGGTCTGGGGGCCAAAGATTATCTGGATCAGGTGGTATCGGGCAAGCATCAAATGTCGCAGGTGTACAATATCCTGAGCGACGAGTCGCGCAAAGCGTTCATATCCAACACCATCAGTGATTATCGCAAGCTGGCGCAGCAGGCGATCCTCGGAAACCCAGCGTTTCGCGAGTTCACTGCCGAAGTGGGCCGGATGAAGGCTCTTCAATCAGGGGCAAAAATGCCCGTACTGGAGTAACACGCCATGACTGTTCCATCGGTAGTTAATCGTACTGCATACACTGGATCGGGCACCCGTGGACCGTTCACGGTCCCCTTTTACTTCCTCGAAGAGGATGATCTGTTGATCCTTGTGGAAACCATCGCCACAGGTGTGTTCGCCACACTGACGCTCACGACCGATTACACGGTCACAGGCGAGGGTGATCCCGCAGGCGGGGAAGTCACCCTGACCGTCGCATATGGCACGATTTCATCATCCTACCGCATTCACATCATCCGCGATCCGGACCTGCAACAGGGCGTGGACTATGGTGAAGGTGACAAGTTCCCTGCCGCCACGCATGAGCAAGCGTTGGATAAGTTGACGATGCAAGTGCAACGCGTCTATGATTATCTGAAACGCGCACTCAAGGCACCGGACACAAATTCGACAGACATGGTTCTATCGGGGGCGGATTGGGCGGCACGGGCTTCGCAGTTCCTTGCGTTTGATGCATCGGGGAATCTAACAATCGCCGCCGAAGCTGTTGGGGTGCCCGTAACGGCGTTTATGGAAACTCTGCTCGATGATGCGGACGCGGCCGCAGCAAGGGCGACATTGGGCCTCGTGATCGGGACGGACGTTCAAGCTTATGATGCCGACCTTGCGGCAATTGCAACAGCGGGATTAGTGAGTCCTGCGTTGGGCGGCACTGGTGTTGCAAACAATAACGCGGCGACGCTGACGCGATCTGGCGATCACGCGCTGACGATTACGACAACCGGCACGACTGGCGTGACGCTGCCGACGAGCGGGACGCTTGCGAAAACTGTGTCTGAAACATTCACGACGCCAAATATCGGCGCAGCAACAGCAACGTCGATTAACTTCGGTGGATCAACGTTATCGACATACACGGCGTCTACATTTACCGGGACGTTTACCGGCTATTCAACGAGTCCGACAGCGACGATAGCCTACGTGCAAGTTGGTCAATCTGTTGTACTTTCAAGCCGAGCCGACACGACAGCAACGAGTAACTCAACCGCAAAAAGCATCACCGGGATGCCTTCTGGAATCTACCCGCCGGAAGCAAGGAATTTCCCGGTGAACGTCATTGACAACGGGGGTACCGCAGCTTGGGGTGTCTGCCAGATTTCCTCTGCTGGTGTGATGGCCATTCACCCGAACGCAGACTTTGGGAACTGGACAGCATCCGGCAGCGCGACAGTCCGACGCCTTGCACACTCATACACAACCAACTAAGGGGAGCGGGAAATGAAGAAAACTGAACTGCGTGATGCGATCATTGGCAACGATGGTCTTATCGACATTTACATTAACCTGATCGAACTGGAACCGGATGGTGTTACCGTGAAGGCTGCGCACTTACATTCCATCAAGATCGAGCCCGACAGTGACATGGCTGAACGGCTTGCCGCCGTGAACGCCAGCGTCGTCAGCGATCTTGGTTTCCCGGCAATCACAGCGGCGCAATGGGCATCAGCGGTTGGCTACCATGCGACCGCATACCCCGCAGAGATAAAGTCGGCTTACTCCGCATGGAAGGGCCACGTTTCCGCAGTGCAGGCGGCAAAGGCAGCCGAAGCTGAAACGCAACGTGCTGTCGAACAGGAAGCTGCCAAAGCCGCAAAAAAAGCGGAGTTTGATGCAGCAGTCGCGGCGGAAGTGAAAAAGCAACTCGGTAAGTAGTGCAACGGAGGCGATCATGCGGGGGGACAAAGATAAAACTTGGGATGGGGTCGAACGGCGATCCCACGAGCGTATGTTTAAAGAAGAAATTTCGCACATACATGGTTGTATCGAGTCCCTCAAAACATCGGTCGAGGGCATCAAGACGGAATTGAAACGCAACACCGATACAACCGAGCAGATTCATGACCTGCTGGTTTCGTTCCGTGTGTTGGGCAGAATTGCCAAATGGGTGACCACAGTGGGCGGCGCGGGCGGCGTGTTGTGGGGCGCATATGAAATCGTGTCAACCGCCATAAAGGCCTTGAAATGAAAAATTTTTTCCCCGACTCCGAACTGCGCTGCAAATGTTGCGGCCTGTTGCGTCTGCATCCAGGATTCATGGATAAATTGAACGGTCTGCGCGAAGAATTCGGTCGCCCTATGACCCCGAATTCCTGCTGCCGCTGCAAAAAACACAACGCTTCGATACCGGGGCACCCCAACTCGCTGCATGTTGCCGATTTCCCGGCACACGCCAAGGCTGAGGGTGCCCTAGCCATTGATATTCACACTCCGGACGGGGAGTATCGGGGTGCCCTATTTGCGCTTGCGTGGAAGCGTGGATGGTCCATAGGCTGGAATGCAAAGAAAAACTTCCTGCATCTGGATCGCCGGATTGATATCGGCATGCCACAAACATCGTTTGACTACTAGAGGAGAAACAAATGGCCCCATTGGTCGCAGTGTTGTTGGGTTCGGTTATCCGTACCGCAGGTTCCTTCATCACCGGAGGCGTGGCGGCGTCGACGCTGGAAAAGGCACCGGATGCCGCAGCCGGTGTTCAGATTGCGGCGGGGGATGAATTGACCGCGGCGATTTCGACGGTGGTGTTCCTGCTGATCCAGTTGTGGTCGGCCCTGAAAAATGCCAAGAGCCAGATCGACAAGAAAAGAGCGGAAGATGAAGGGTCGTCGAGGGCAGGGTAGTCGGGGCCTGCTATGCCCTCCGGGAGGGGCCGCGCTCGCGAGGGCGCGGCCCCGTCTCGTTGTAACGGGGGTATACCCCCTGCTATACCCCGTCCGTCGTTGTAGATGTATGCCGTGACCGCCATCCGGGGGTCAACTTCCCGCATAGCATTTCCCGCCAGCTGCACCCCCCGCCCTCATCAGGTCCGGCGATCAACCACCGCAAGTTGGCTGTGAATGGGGCCAGCACCCAAGCGCGCAACGGAATGGACATGAATTCTCGCCAGCGGCGCACCGGCACGAACGACACGTAGGTTTCGCACTCGTCCTCGAATCCAGACGTCCCGATCCGGTATGGCAGCAAGATGCCGCAGTTGTCCTTTTTGTGCTGGCTACGAGATTGCAGCCACGCGAACTGCTGCGACGACAGTGGGTGCTTCAACTTCATCAACTCTCCAACCTGGAATATCTGCTGCGGGGTCTTGCACTCCGCCCACAGGTCCAGCCCGTAATTGCCGCCGATGCTCAGGTCCGGGATTCCGGGGTAGCGGTCATCTTCCCGGTGAACCTGAGCATGCCAGTGTTGGGCGGTTAACTGGCCAACCGCCCAATCCCGGAACGCGTCCTCATTCACAAACCATCTGCTAGTGACCATGGCCGATCCTTATTTTAACTATCATGAAAATGAACGCCGCGATCACGATGACTATAATCGCGATTACGCGGCGCTTGGATTTTGGACGTCTATCCGCTCTTATGTACTCTTGGCGCACCCGGCCTACAGCCCGTGAATCCAGCTGTTGTGATGGATGATCGGGGCACCTAACGCCATCAGGATCGAGTTCACCGGGCCATACCAATCCACTCCCGATTCCCGCGTCACCGTATCCACCAGCGTCACCAGCCGCATGTGGGTTTTGCCAGCGATAATGCGAGCATGTTCCCCGATCCCGTTCTCGCGAATCCACGCCGCAGACTCAATCAGGTCCGCCATTTCGATGAATCGCTGCTCGGGCGGAAGCAGGGTGCCCCCCACGAACGGAATCTCCGGCATCAGGGCCTCGTCCAGATCGTCGAACACGCCCTGCCCGGCGACCGCTTTGATCATCCCCTTGCCGGGGGTGGGAACGTCCCCGTACCGGGTTTCCGGGGAGTCATGAAACATCCCAGCGGCGAAGATAGCGAAGCGCCGGGACGTCTCGTTGCTCTTGTTCAAGTACGCCCGGTATGCCACATCTTCGATCATCGCGTCGTAAAGCGCCAGCGCCACGATCGCAACCGTGTACGAATGTTCCGCGATCGACTGGCGGCGAACCTTGTTGATGATCGTCCAGCGCTCGACGTCCTTCGCGCGCAGCAGGTCGTGTATTTGCAGTTTGCTCATGACTCCTCCACTCCATGTTGTTCCAGCGCTGCCACGCATACCGCGGCTATTTGCGCCAGTTCCGATCTGATTGAATTGCGCCCTTTCAGGGTCTTGCTGCCCCCGTGAACCAGCGCGTCCTTTGCTTCATCCAACTCCTTCTCGATGACAATAAGCCAAGCGCCTAACTCATGTCCGCCCGGCCCCTGTTCGGTTTGGGGGCCGATCCCGCCTGTCTTCATGTACGACAGTTCGACGGTATGGGGACCATACTTCTGGTCCTGATGCCGCCGTTCGGCAATGATGGCGATCAGTGCGTGGGCCTGTTTGATCGAGTCAGCCCGTATCAATTCGGCAGCCAGCACCGGGGTGCCCTTTGGTGTGGCTTCCGGCAGGTCCTCGTACTGGCAACCTATCCAGTTTCCGCACTGTGGGGATATGGTGCACTCTTTACCTGTGGCGGGACAGTTCCTCATTATGGCCTCACCAAAACGTCGCTGATTTTCGGTCCCCAGCCAGTCCAACAGACCCGAGCCGGACCGATGCGGTCGATCTTGTATATCAGTTCGTTTGCCTCCTGGATCGTTAGATAGTTGCAAAAATTGAGGAACACGCCGTGGACCCCGTTTCCCCGAATCGCCTCTTCGATCTGCTTCATCGAGAACGAGAACAGGCGGCGCGGAAGCTTCGTGACGGTAGTCAATTCCGGCTCGACGCCGATTGCTGCCCATTCGAGTTCACCTTGATCCGGGTAGCAGGGACCGGACCACCCGATCTGCTCGCCCTTGTCGTTCGTACGGTTGGCCACCCGAATCGGGAAAGTTCGCGCCACCCCGTAGGTTTCCAACGGACAATGCAGCGCACCGGGCACCGCACAGTCGGAGAGCAGCTGCCACTTGCTGCATTCCCGGCTGGTGGTGTAGGGGTAGAACCCGGAATTGATGCCGAGCGACCAGCCTTGTGCGCCTTCAATGTGCAGGGTGCTGGCCACATCCATGAGTTCGTTGTATTGCCGGACCGTAGCGACGCAATACGAAAGGTCTGGATTGTGGCGCAGGACCTGTTCCGCCGTGTTCATGTTGGCTCGGTCCCGCCGAATCTTCTGGATCACGGCTTCACCCACCCCCTTCATGGTGGACCCGATCCCAAATCCGTACTTGGATTCGGCTTCGCGATGGCGCTCGGTCACGACCGCCGCGTTGGGGTGAATGATGACGTCCACATGACTCAGGTATCCGGCGTAACGTTCCATTTCGGACACCAGAATTTCGGGGTTGATGATCGATCCCGGCCCGAGCAGGATTCGGCGCAAATTGCCGCCTGCCGTGAACATACCGGACGGAAGCGCAATGGTGACCAGCTTCTCCCCGTCCTCAGTCACAACCGTGTGACCCGCATTCGGACCCCACGCCGTGGTTATCGTGTCCGGATTGTTCTGTGCCGCCAGATACGCGGCGAACAAACCCTTGCCCGTTGACCCGTACTGCAGGTCCGTTATCATCACTGCTGTTTTCATGTCTATGTCCTCTATTTACTGGCTTCCCACCAGTTAGGGCCGACCGCCACGGAAGAAAGAATTGGAATACGACAGGCGATCGGGCATGTCGTTCCATCGAACGTTTGCAGCACTTGCTTGATGCGGGGTGATATCTTCTTGGTTTTGCTCCTCGGAACTGAAATGTCGTGTTCATCGTGGACCGACAGCAGGTAGGGTGCCCCTTCTGCCTTGCAGATCGGCGCGAGTTCAATCATCTTCAACTTCATGCAGTCGGCGCTGGTTCCTTGGAATACCAGTCCTCCGGCCTTATGGGTGAACTTTCCTCCAGGAAATCGAAGTCTGCGCCCCATGATGGTTTCGACGTAGCCGCGGCTACGAGCAATGGAGCTTGCCTGTTCGAGAAGCTTTTTGACTCCGGGTATTGCACCATGATACGTGGCGAAGACGTCGATCGCCTCAGGTCCTGCGCGTAACCATGATCGGATGATCTTCCCATCACTATTCTTTTGGTGGTGTACGGTATAGGGCAATCCCATTTCCTGAGCCAGCTTGCCTTCCCCCATTCCGAATACAAGACCGAGATTGATCTGCTTAGCGTTCGCACCGCCTGCGCTCTCAGCACTACGCGGTAGCCCTGTAATCCCGGCAACGATTCGATGATAGTCAGTGTTCGGGTCCTTCGCATATGCCTCCAATATGTTAGGGTCCTTCGTATAGTGAGCGAACCATCGGAACTCAAATTGTTCCCAATCAGCACACAGCCAGTCATGTCCGAGTTCCGGTAGGAAACATGAGCGAACAATGGCCGCAATATCCTTGTCGCGCGCCGGGATTTGCTGTAGCGCCGGGTCATCGATCGAGAATCTGCCCGTTCCTGTGCCGAGTTCATTGTCGCCCCTCATTTGGTTGTAATTTGGATACACCCGGCCATTCACTGCATGACCGATGATGTGGCCTTCCAAGAACTGAATCGCCTTGGTCATCTTGCGCAAGACCATGATCGGACGGGCACGTTCATCGCCCTGATTGGCCAGCGCCTGCAACACATCCTTGCCGATCGACGGGTTATCGGATTCGGTGGCTTCCAGTGGATAACCTTTGTCCGTCACCCACTGATCACCCTCCTTGCGGACACGGAACAGTTCCCGCATCTGAACCGGGGAGTTAGCATTCACCGGCTGACCGGCGATTCGGTCCAAGTCCTTCTGCGCGGCAACGACCAGCTTGTTCAAGACCTTGATCTGCTTCACCGCCCGGTCCTCGTCGACGCGCACCCCTCGGGATTCGATATCTATCAGCACCGGCATCAACCGCCGCTCCAGATCGCACACGCTCTCGATCCCCTGCCGCTTGATTTCCTCCTGTTGCCACAGGTACAGCTTGATGGCGATCTCGGGATCGATGATAGCGTACTTTTTGGCTATCCGCTCCGGGGCGCGGTGCAAGTTCTTCATCTGGACCGCACGTGTGGGTGCCCCACCGAATAGATCAGCCAGCGACTGATAAATGCTGTTATCCTTGCCCATCCCCACGTGCTTCGTACCCAACGCATCGAGCGAAAAGGATCGCTCCCACTCGTCGATCGCCGCCGCCCGTACTGATGTGCAATCCAACCGATCCATGGGCAGGGGCACCCCGGCCTCGCGAAGGAAGTGGGCATCAAACTTCATGTTGTGGTTGACGACCAGCTTGCAATGTTGCAGCTCCCGAGCCACGTGCTTCAAAACCCTTGGGTTCTCGCGTACGTCCCAATAGTCGGAGTGGATTTTATTTCCGTCCCATGCGGCAAGCGCGAGTCCAAACGTGGAGTCCCTATACCAGTGCAGGCCGGTCGTTTCAACGTCCGGTGCGACAATGGCGTAATCACGCAGGCGGTCGAGATTAATTGGCACGGTTTCTCCTTAGTGGCTTAAGCGATTTGTTGTCCGGATACTCGCTGGTGTCGGTGAATATACCGCCGCGCTCACCGCGTTCGTAAAAATCTTTCGCCCGACCCGAGTAGTAGAACACTTCCCCACACATGGTACACTTATACCGGTGCAGGTCGATATCCACACAGGCAGAGACTGCATAATTCCGCCAATCGGATATCCATTCGCCATTCATGTCCTCGTAACCCTGATCTTGCGTTTCGTATCGTTCGTGTGTGCAGCCGCTCATAGTAGGGGGTTGCTCCCGCAAAGGTGAAGTTCGTTCGAAGTCCGGGTCAGGGCGACATACAAGACGCGCAGTTCCGAATCCGGCATCAGGTTGATCCCGAGCAGCGCCTTGCCGGACAGTTCAAGGTCTATCACCACACGTGAATGTTCCCGTCCCTTGGCTTGATGAATCGTGGACAGGAGCAGGACGGGCGGTTTCCTCCAGTCCGGGTGCTGCGCCGCCTTGCGGTAGAAGGAGCGCCACTGCAGCGGAACGTCGATGTTAGCGCCGTTTTTCAGCGCTTGAGCGGTCTTCGACGTCCACGGTGACAACCCGCCAAGTACGTCGTACGGAACCATTTCGCGATTCAACTCGCGGCGGATTTCATCCTGCCGATAACGATCCCGCGCCAGCACCAGCGCTCCGATTCCGTCCTCGTGAAATTCCTCCAAGTCCAGATTGTGGACGTCCCCGTATCGCGTGATCTGGCCCTTCTCCTTCCGGGGCTTGAATTCCTTGGCCACGCGTCGGGTCATCGGAGTTAGCGCTCGCTCCGTGGCCATCTTCAATGCGGATTGGGGCACCCGATAGGACTGGTCAAGGATTCGCACTTCCGCGTTCATTTCGTCAGAGAATTCCGCCATGCCGTGGGGATCGGACCCGTTCCACTCGTAAATCGCCTGATCGTCGTCTCCAGCGATATACACGCGCTTGGCTGTCTTGCACAGAACCTTGAACACGGCCCATTGCAGAGGCGAGCAGTCCTGCGATTCATCCAGCACCAGCACTTCGGCGTTGGTCCGCGCCACGCCCTGATTGATAAACAGTTTCAGCATGTCGTCGAAGTCCACAAACCCGTAGGTTCGCTTCCAGTTGAGATAGGCGGTGACGAAGTTGCGGAATCGTACCGGGGTGCCCGGCCTGCCGAGTATTTCGTACGCTTCATCCGGCTCGATCATGCGGTTATTGGCGAAGGCCAGTGCATTCACGTACTCGTCCCCTTCCTGTATTTCATCCGATCCCGGTTCGCTGCCCTTAAACGGCAGGCCGGTGGTCTTGCCGAATTCGACCAGTTTCTTCGCGTCGACCAGCGCTGATCGCGTCATGTTCAGGGACCGAAACGCCAGCGAGTGTATCGTACTAGCCTCGATCCGTTGTGAGTCAATCCGAGACGTTGCCTCCTGCGCCGCTGCCCGTGTGTAAGCGAGATACAGGACGTTGGCTTCCCGCTCCGTGGCTTCCCGTTCAGCGATCCCGACCAAGTTCCGGGTCTTGCCCGTCCCCGGTGGGCCGTAAATGGTGACTGTCTTCATTCTATCCTCTATTAGTGGTTGACCGGGGGCGGTCCCGCCCCCGGCTTTCTGCGGTCTTACATTTCAGCGTTTTCGTCGACGGCGCTGCCTTCGTCGTAGTTCTTGACGTCCATCACCACGTTGCGATCGCCCTTGCTGATCTGCTCGAACAGCTTCTCAGCCTTCTTGTACAGGGCCTCGACGGGGAACCCGGACTGCGCAATTGCGAAGTTCCAGAATGTCCCCTTGGCGTTGGTTTCCGATTGCGACGCCACACGATAGACCCGCGCAAAGCGGTCCTGATTCGTGAGACGAACCATCGAATTCCAGGAACGGCTGATCTTGGCCTTGGTGCGGGGCATCGACAGGATGATTTCCTCCGCCGAACCCGCCTCACGGTTGATGATCAGGCAAAGATGCGTCGGGGTGTCAATGACTTCGACATTCTCCGCATCTTTCTTGTCCTCTTTCAGGACTTCCGCCATCCGGTCGTCCGCAAGTGCCGGATTCGGGAACGCCCCCCTGAACCCGCCGCCTGCGGTGCGCTTGATCCACACCAGATACTGCTTGCTGTAGTGGACCGGCACGACAAAGACCTCGCGACCGTAAATCTGGTTCGTCACGGAATTGATCATGTCGCCAACCTTCGCGCCCTGAACAAAATCCGCATGTCCCTCAGTTACCGCCGGGGACAGTGCCTGCACGATTTCCAGCCTCGGGATTACGAGGTCCTCCTGTCCCACGTTTTCCGAACCACGAGCAGTTCCCTGCTTGATGTGATCCGGAAGCTGGTCCTGTACGAGGACCATCGCTGCGCCCTTCTGCAGGCCAAGCGCCGTGGACACCGCCGTTGATGATTTCTTCTCCGCCTGTTCAGCTGGCTTGGTTGAAGATTTCTTCTTGTCGTCTTTCTTGGATGATGTTGCCATCGTTCTTCCTTTGAATGTTAATGTTTCTGTCACGCCTTGGTAATAGAGGCACGAGTGATCGGCGTAACTTTGATCAACTCGGGCACAGGCTTCCCGTCCTCGATCCGGCGCTTAACCCACGCCTTCAACGTTGACGAGTTAACTGTACTTTGTATCAGATCGCCAAGCTTGTTCTTTTTGAACCACGCGAACAAGTCCGGACGATTCTGCTTCAGTACCTGGATATTCAGGTCCCCGGTCAGGGAGATTCGGCCCACGCCTTCCAGCGTCAGCTTCTCCACCCCGTCCTCCTCCATCTGCTCCGGCACTAGTTCGAAGCGCAGGACGTCGTAGTGCGCATTGATCTCCTTCAACTTGTACTCGGCATCCTCCTTCTTCAACTTGTACTCGGCCATCATCTTGATCCGCGCATGCAGCTTCAACTTCCCGTGTTGCTTCCGCGCTGCGGCCTTGCACTCCTCGAAGTACGTGCCGCCTTTTTCGTCGTCGTCATATTCAGCCATCTGTCTATCCTCTCTAAGGTAAATTTAACTCCATGGGAATGTAGCGGTGATCCCTGTTGTCCCATCGCAACAGCCGCAATTCGTTCGCCCGTTCCCCGAGCATGGCCATTACCACCGCAGCCACGTACGGGGAACCGGCAAGCACGATCCAATCCTCGTCCAAGTTGATCTTTTCAACCCGGCGTTTCAGGTGCCCAAGCAGCCATTCATTGTGCGGCCCGTCCACTGAATGTAAGTCTTCATCGGTTATGAACTCAACGCGCCCGTACTGCCGGGCACCCGAGAAGTCCTTGTTCGTTTCCTGCGTTACCCAAACCGTGCTCATAGTTCTTCTCCATCCAGCAGTGCGATTGCTTGTTTGATCCGTTCGCGAACGAAGGCACTAACGTCCTGCTTCTGCTCCAGCGCCTTCATCGTCGTGACGTCGAACGTGCGATTGGCGATTATGTCCATCCACACGCCGATTTCCTTCGTCCCGTCCCCGTAATTCCGATCTTCGGCCTGTTCGCGATCGATCGCCTTGAAGGTGTTGTTATAAAACATGTTCACCCCGGCCTCGGGCATCGAGAATCCCATGCCCCCCGTCGACGCGTTGCCGATCACGATATCGAACCCGCCGCGCCGAAATTCGTTAACCTGCGGCTGGCGCAAGTGATCCTTGATTCCGCCGTGGAGTTCCGCCACACGCCAGCCCATGCCCCGTACGAGTTTAATCAGGGCCAGAATCTCCGGCATATAGACCGCCCACAGCAAAACTTGTTTGCGCTTGCCCATCTCCTCCAAGATGGCGCACACTTCCTGCATCTTGGGATTATCCTCCGGCGTGATCAGTTCCACGGGGTCGTACACAATCTTCACCTTTTCCTCCCCGTCCGTCCCACGGCGGCGCACTTCACGTGGCTTCACTGCATAACCGCCCGTGACCTGATGTAAGCGAAGCCCGGTTTCGAGGACGTTGCGCATTACGTGTTCCTCGTCCGTGGACCCGGCCAGCCGCAACACCCCCTCTTTCTTGATGGTGTCGTAAATCTTGCGCTGGTACGGCGTTATCTCCACTACGTACTTTTTCGGCTTCGGCTTGGGCGGCATGTCCAGTTCCGTCTTCATCACCTGATAAGTGTAGGGCGCGATCAGTCGAGCCAGTTCCTCCAGATTCTGATACCCGATGATCTTGGTCGGTACCGTCTTGCCACTTCGCCCGATCGGGCGCTGATATCCGCCCATTACCGCATACCGGTTTCTGTACGCAATCGGGTCACCGATTCCGATGATGTTGGGGTCGAGGAACTCGTACGGCATGAACAGGTTGATCGGCCCCTCCATCGCGTCCGGCCTACCAGCCAAGGCGTAATTGTACCGGCTGCGCCTGCCGTACCCGACCACCAGTTTTGCGCGGGTCGACTTCTCGCCACAGATGTAGGTGATTTCGTCCCCGATGATGGCAACACGGAAGCGATCGAGGAATGCGTCCACCAGTTCACACATCCGGCCCTGCGACAACGACTCCCACCCTACCACCATCACCTTGTATCGGTTGTCCGAGTCCATCCAAGCGCGAAACTGACGCTCTTTCTCCGTCACCGGCAGATAAATGGAGGTCGGGATCGGGCAGTGGTCATTGAACTGTTCGATCCAATTACGGCGCAGCGTTCGCTTGCTGAATACCAGCACCGCGTCAATGTCGCCTTCCATGTGGTGCGCCGTGGCCAGCGTTATCGCCGTGAACGATTTGCCCGTCTGCATGTCCATCCACAGCCCGAATGCGCGCAGGCCGTAACCTTGATGCAGCGCTGGCCATTGATGCTTGCGCGGCACCGATCCGTCCTTGAACTTGTACCAAGCCGGGAATCCACTATTCTTTTTGCCTCGGGTGCCCATGGCCACGATCTGGCGGTCATATTCATCCAAGGCAGCGAGGGCACCCGGACTGGTGGCGACCCCGCCCATCTTCATCAGTTCCCGCAAGGCGACTATGTTCTGCTTGATGATCGGTGCCGCCCACCGCTTCGTGCCCGATTGCCAACGGCAGGATGGCAACGCTCGCACCAGATCATTCGCCCAGATCGGGCAGGAAATCAGCAGCCTCCCGCCCTTCGGGTCGACGTCGATCTTCATCGATTGATTGTAGCTATGACTCATAGTTCACTCTTATAGGTTGGCGCTTCAGCGTCCTGCTCGCCGGACAGCAACACTTCCTTCATCGGCAGGAACCACACGTTGATGTTATTCTCCCCCGTCGCCGCACCGGGGACTCGAATCCTCGTATGGCCCACCCCCAGATCGCGCACTGCAAACCATAGGTTGACGCCCTTCAATTCCTCGCTCTTCGTCCGTTTCAGGTAGTTCACAAAATCCTGCGCACGGAACACCACGCTGCGCTCGCCTTCCAGCTTCTGCACCACCGGCAGGCCGCGCAGCAGCGCCTTGCGGTCGGCTTTGTCCTCGCCCTTGTTCATCAGGTCGGTCTTCGATGCGAATTCCCGCAGCCGGTCCCGCATGACGCCTGTAACTGAGGCGTCGTCCGGCGTTTCCACTATCCGCACTTCCTTCATGAGCGGCGACAGAATCCGCTCCCACTCGTTGTTCTTGATCATCGGCACGATCTTGTTCAGCCGGTCCGTTATGATTTCACGCATCGCTCGCCAGTCCAGCAATTGCGGCGTCCCGATGTTACCGATCCTGCGACCGTCTATTTTCATTTCCCACCGCACCGGCTCGGTCAGGTACTTGCTCAACTCCGTAAATTGAGGCAGCGCGTCTACGGTGTCCATTCTCTCCGCATCAACCGGCGTAATTCCAAATTTTCTCTTAAGACACGCTTCTCGATCGCATAGGCTGCGGACTGGTTCTTCCCCGCAGCGGTACCCCATGGCAGATCGTTGCGCTGAACTAATCGTGCGACCGGCCTCAGCCTTTCCGAGAGGGCGAGAGAAGATAGAGCCATTCGCTTCGGCGGCGCGTACGTCAACGGTGTCGGGGTCCGCCTTTTTGAGATAAACAACGATATTATAAAGCGCCTCGTTCCGGTGCCCCTGCGCCACTCCATTAGCGTACATTTTTTGTATGCATGGCGGCGCGTCCGGATGGTCAGAGGCCGAAAACGATCGAAGATCAGATTCTGACTGGCGAGATTTTTCAGCCAAGGCCAAGAATTCCGCGTAGGTGAGGCGCTTTCCATCACGTACGGCATAGCGGTTAGTTTCATCTGCGCCCATGTATGGTAGGTTGATCCAGTTCCCCTTCATCTTACCCTTGGTCTGATCCTTGGAGTAGACCAGCCGGGCTTGCTTGGGGAACACTTCACTGCCGCCATGCCCTAACTGCGCGGCCCAACGATTCATCATTTGCATGATCCGCTGCGCCGGCTGCGGTTTTTCCAGGAACAGGTACACGTGGACTCCGCCTGACTTGCTCCTGCACGGGATCAACGGTAACTTGTTGGCCCGTATGTGTTCATCGATCGGCCCGATAGGAATGTCCTCGTCCGAATCGTGGTTGTCAATGTCGATCGCCGCCCACACACAGGTGTCGTCGTCTTGTATCGGAACGACGCCGCACCCTCGTGTCCCCTGCAGGTGCTCTACAACAACCGCAGCCGTTAGCGGTACGTCTTCGGTATATGCTCGGTCCCGACCCGGATCGTACCGGCCCGATGACCGCTTGTTCCCGTCGAACAGGGCGAGAAAGCGTTTTACCAGTGCGTCAGAAGGGGCAGTTGTCTGCTTTTTTGGCATTTGTTCTTCTCAGTTCCAGATTCTGCTTGCGTGTCTGCTCTTCCACGTGTACCATGCACAACCGATCATGGCATTGGAAGTGCCCGGCCTCGTACCCTTCGCGAATTGGTCGGCAAAGGCGTAACATCAGGAACAGCCGATGTGCACCGATCGTGATCACCTTACCTGCCTCTCCGCGCTTCCTCGGGACGGGCACCCGGAACTGCAAGGTGCCATAGCCCCCGTTTTTGTGATTGATCGCCCCGGTCCAGATCAGGCACTCACCATTCGACTCCGTGTTGCGGATCAGTCGATTTATGAATCCGTCCTTGTCACGTTTTATCGCCCGGCACATGGCGTCATACTCCGCCATCGCTCGGGTCGTATAAGGGTAACTCGTCCCCGTAGAGGACGGAAGCTTTGGAATACAGAAGCCATTCGTAGTAATCTTTCCAGTCATGTCCTCTCCAATAGTCACCTATCAGGACCAATTGAGCGTCAGTCCGAACGCTTTGCATCTGCACCGGCTTGGACACTATCCGGTGCGCAACGCCGAAATACAGCCGCCTGTCGACCGCGAACGCTTCGGCCTCGTCGCGATTCTTAGCGATCAGGATAAGCATAGTTCCTCTTGCACTTGATCCCGAACATCGTCGCATTCATTGCCAGTTCGTCCGGGTCCAACTGCCCGTGGTCCACCAACATCGAAAAATACCGGGCTACGAACGACCCGCCGTGAACCTCTTCATGCTCCGGCCCCAACGCATGCGCCAGTTCATGAATCAGCGTCATCAGGTCATGCTGGTCCTTCGCGAAATGAATGCCGTGCCCCGACTGCGAATAACTCAACTTCAAGGCGTCGTTGAAGTACAACTCGGGGCAACCAAAGATCGAGCCGCGTTCCACGATCCAGATATAACGGGATTGCTCCACCAGCCACAACTTGTTGCGCTGCATCGACAGGTACGGATTTAGCTTCAACACCGTCGCCTCAAATGCATAGAGGCGGCGTGTGTTCGCGGCTCGCTGCTGCGGCGTGGTCATTATCCCCTCGGCCAGTTGATGGCGAGGCCGAACAGGACCGCAAAAACCACGGCCAGCACGATCCAGTCGCCCCATGTTGGTTGGTAACCCATGATCAGTGCTTCGATCCGCCGAGTTTCATCTTAGCGAGCACGATATCGCCAGCCAGCAACTCGGTCGTCCCCATGACGATCGTTTTCAGCACGTGGTCGGGATGGCCACAGGTGTGACCACTTTCGACCATTTCTCTGATCGCCTGAGCCAGCAGCGCAGCCATCCCCCGCACCAGCAGGTTCGCGGCTTCATCATCCTGCGGCCCGGCAACTACAGTGAAGAAACCTTCCCCGTCCGCCGCCAGCCGCAATTCACCGAGCAGAATCGAGTCCTCGGGCGGCTTGCCGGCGAGTAATTGCGGCTGTTCCAGTCCCATTATGCTCTCGTCGTCCTTATTTCCCATGATCTTTTTTCCATTTGTTTCTCATGCGGTTGCCCAGATTCATTCTCTGCTGTCCGGGATTCAGATGCCCATACTTTTCCTTCAACTTCGACAACGGCACTTCTAGGTACTCACTTGCTGCCTCGTACGTGTCCTCCATCGTCTTGCATGCGCGCAGCTTGGTTGCTATCTCGTCGCCTACGTCGCGCTGCCCGGTCTTCGCCCGTTCCGCCCTTGCAATCGAGGCGATCGTGGGCTGGGGGCCGTACAACCGTTTCGCCACCGGCGCGATCGATAGCAGGTCCATGTGAACGCAAAAAGTCTCCGTATTCTTGTCCGGCGCGTCAGAAGGACAGGGGTGGGGTTCAGGTCGAACCACCTGATTGGAGATTCGGGCGTAACAAGACTTCGTGAAATCCGCCGATGCGGTTTCCACCCAATAGCGATCACCATGATACCAGACCGAATCACCGCGTTTCAACTCACCGGGCTTGAATTTCTTGGGCCAGTGCTTCGGGTCGACCGTCAGGACCGCAGCTGCGGTCTGCGTGAATTTGTATCCGGCCTTGGTTTTTGGTGTCGGATCGGGTACGGCTCGGCTGCGGTTATCATCTGCAGGCTTGGATTGCTTGCCGCTTGGTGCGACGACGCCTTTTCCATCACCACGAACCGTACCCGCAGGCCGTACCTTTCCTGCAGGCTCCACCCGTACGACAGGCGCAGGAACTGGAGCGCCTTTTCGCTTAGGAACACTACCGCTCCCCCCGTTGCTGTTCGGTTTATCCGGAACCGCTGGCGCATCATCCAAGGCGGCAAGGAGCGCCCTTGCACGGGCTGCGGCATCCAGCCGGTCTTGCTTGCTTGCTTTAGCCATGTTGTCCCCTTGGCCTTAGTCATGGATTTGGGTGAGCGGGCGTATCTTCCACTCGGCGCAGTATTTGGAGACTCGCTCCATGGCGAGGTCCGGGGAATGGTCGTTCGCCTCGTACAGGGCGTATTTCCCCGTCATGACGGGTGCCCCAAGCGCCCCGTCCGTATTCGGCACGGCGACTTGAACGCACCAGCCGCGCTTGTCACCGGCGATCGGTGATTTGGTCTGGAACACCTTGTAGATGCCCGGCCCCACGTAGTTGGCATTCGCCGCCATGCGCCTGACGCGTTCGACTTCCAGTTCGTTCAGGATCGACATGCCGTGAATTGCTGCGATCTGCTTCAATTTTTTGTGTTGATTCAAGATTTCCCCTCTCGTCTATTAAGGAAGCTGCCGGGGCACCCCGACAGCACCGGCAGTATACCACAGCCCGACTGTCGCCGCTAGATGCTTCGACAGTCGGGTGTAGGTGAGCACTCACCTGCTCAGGGAATATTTGTTCCCTTATGTGAAGGCATCGACCAACCCCAAGCCCTCCGCCCGTCATTGCCCGGATTCTGGGGATGGCGGGGGAAGCGTTCCTTCCACTCTGCAAGCATCGTGTCGGCGGCGATTGCTGCGTCGTGCACGGCGTCGTCAGTGCGGCTTTCCTGTATCGTGGCAGTCAGGGCAGCGGCTGCGAACCGCGCCCATTGATCGCTATCGGGTTGCACGGTCACTCCTCCACGACCACGATCCCGGCCACAAGCACCGGGGGGTTCCAGTCCATGCGGAGGATGAAAGCCGCCTTTCGATACAGATGACTTTCTTTCTTCGCAGCAGGGAACGCTCGCCACGCGTCGATGCTGACGTCCCGATCGCTCCCGTGCAGGCGCACGTTTTCTTTCCTGACTGCTGCGGCAAAATCGCCGCCCGTCAGTTCCTTAACTTCCAACACTTCGTTGGACAGTTCGCAGGTGCCATCGTCGATCGACAGGATGCGGATTTTCATGATTTTTTGCCCGTGATCGCGTTTATGACAGCGCCAGCTATCAATGCTTCACCAGCCATCGTGAGTACCTTGCCCGAAACCGCGCCGGCCTGATTTATGGTCTTCATCTTTCCCTCTTGCTGCTTGCGCCCGTGCTCGCCCAATTTTCTGCCGTATAGGGACAGATACACGGCGTACTGCCCATCTTGGTCCTGCGTTATCTGCAGCACGAGTTCACGTTCGATCACTTCCTTGCGCCCGTCGTCGCCCAGCACTGCTTTTTGCGTAGCCATGGTGATTCGCTCTCTTTCGTCTATTAGCAGGAAGTCCCTGCGGAAAACCCCCTCTTGCGAGGGGGCAGGCCGCATCTGACCGCCTTACTTGGCGTTGACGATGGCGCGGACCCGGTTGCCCAGATTCATGCGCTGCATGCCGACGTTCAGGTGCTTGTATTTCTTGCGCAGGTCGGCTTCCGGCTCGCCCAGAATCTTGGCTGCGGCGGTGTAAACCGCGTCGAGGTCCTTGCCCCGGAACTTGTTGGCGACGTCATCGTTGCAGTCGACCGAGACATTGCCGCTGGCGGTTTTCTTCTCATTGTCGCGGTGGTACTCGGGGGCATACTGGCGCAGGACACCCGGCCCCTTCTCCGCCTTGTCGCCATCCCCGGCGGCTTTTTTCTTGGCGGGTTTCTTGGCCGCAGCCTTCTTCGCCGGCGCTTTCTTGGCGGCAGGCTTGGCTTTCTTTTCCTTCGGGGGCTTGGCTGCCGAGATGGGTGCGCCGCCTGCGTCACCACCTGCCTGCGTTTCCGGGTCCGCGCTGATGGCGAGTGCTGCGAGGGTGAGTGCATTGATACGTGTGTGCTTGTTCATGCTGATACTCCTATTAAGTTTGGAATCCGGGAAATCCGTCCCGGTGTCGGGGTCCATCAATTGCTATTCTACCACAGCACCGACCAGTACCGCAATTAGGTCAGTGCTCACTAACATCGACTCCCTAAGCCTTTACCTTTCCACTGCGCGGGGGCGTGAGTACGTCGAAGCACGTTCCGTCATCCGGGTCGTACCGCAAGCATTTGTCCACGCACTCCATGTCCGTCGCGCATTCATGATCCACGAGCGCCTGCCGCGTCGCGCAATAACAGGCCACGTACACGACCGCGCCCGTCACAATAGAGCAGCACAGCAGGCCGATCGCCAGCTTTTTCAGATCGTCGATCACGGAGCCTCCACGCCATTTCTGTCCAGATCGTCGATTTCCAGTTCCAGCGCTGCCTGTTCGTACAGGTGCGCCATCACCAGCTTCCTGTTGGCTTCCTCTCGCAGCGCTATCGCGCTTTCACGCAGCGACTGTGGGGCACCACGACCCGGCTCCAGCTTCACGTCCACGCTTTGAGTGCTGGTCGTTATGTGAGCGTACGCTGATGCCCCGATTATCAACCTGACTTTCATGCTCGTTCTCCTATCGTCTATTCGTGCGCTCCGCTGATGCTTCGCGCCCGTCATGCCGTGCGGGGAACCCGCCGCACCGGGAACAGCTTATTTAACCACAGCCAGCGGAGCGCCGCAATTAGGTCAGCGCTCACTGACTGCGGCCTACTCTCCGTCGACTTCGTGCATCTCGATTGAAGCCACGGTCGTACCATCAACGTCCAGCGTCCATTCAATCAAAGGCGCTCCCGTCCGCACTCGCGGCGCGTGGGGTTCACCTTGCGGTGTCTCCGACCAGAAAGCGCCCTCCATCGGAAACTCGGCGTTCTCGTCCATAAACTCCTGTATCCGCTGCTTGGCCGCGCTTAGCGTCGAGCGCACCCCGCAGGTTTCAGTGAAAGAGTCGCCCCGGATCAGGCAAACCCAGACCACCGGCCTCGGCGCTTTTCCAGTGGCTTCGTCCACCACCACATCGACGCGTTCCACCACCCGCACCTTATCTCCGAATTTGCGGTAGTAGGCCAGCCGCCTTTGCATGTCGTCCACAGCCAAATCTTCCCAGCCGATCGAGTCCGTCCAGTTACCTGCAGGTGCTTGCTTTTGCATCCAAAACTTAGCCATCGTCGTTCTCCTAAAAGGGCGAAAGTGCCCCCGCTGCCGCTCTGTCGCCAAAGGGCAGCGGGCGTCCTCGCTTAAGCGCCAAAAAAGTCGGTCAGATTGGCCATGAGCCGGTCCGTGTCTTCCTGCTGCTGATCCTCGCTGTCGTAAAAGCTGGCCACAAACTCTTCCACGTCCGCGATGCTGTCCAGCTTTTTGGTTCCTTCCAGAAGCGTTCGTGCCAAGTCCTTCGTCGTGCTGTCCATCAACGCTTCCGCGTTTCTGTACGCCACCCACCACAGCGCACGATCAAGTGGCACGTCCACATCCCCGCTCGGGTGCGCTTGCAGCCACTCAAACACCGTCTTTGCGCTCACTTTTTCGCTCATGCTCGTTCCTTTCGTAAAGGGCAAGTCGCCCCTCAGGTGCCCCTGTCGCCAAGGGCACCCAAGAGCGCTCGCTTTACGCCGTGTGCTTGGGGGTCAGGCTGCAGGCGTCCCACAGGGCGCTGTCCTCACGGACCACAGCCAGCACCCCGCCGATCGCCCCCGGCAAGCCCAGAGCCTGCGCCCTGACCTTGGCCTCCTTGCTGGCTCCCTTTGGCCCCATGGCGGCAACCTGAACGCAGCAGGAACCCGCCATCGCCGTGGCCGATGCCTTGTGAAAGAGCACGACCCGCCAAGTGTGGGTCTGGGAGAAGGACGGAGCCTTGACGTCCACCTTGGGGGCGGGTGCCGGAGTCGCCTTCGGCTCGTCCACTCGGGCCGCCGTTTTCCGGGCTGCGGCTGTCGCCTTGCTCTTCTCCTGCATCGCCTTCCTCTCCTCGGGGGACATGGCCGCCAGCTTGGCCCTCATCGCTTCCAGCCCGGCGTTGGCTTTTTTCGTGTTCGTGGTCTGTGTCGTGTTCATCGCTTTTCTCCTAGGGGACTGGCGGCACCGATCGGTGCAGCAGCAGCCTCTGCCAGACACCAAGCAGGAGCCGTGCCAGCCGTGCCGACCGGGCTGATTGCTGCAGCGCCGCAGACCCCGGTCCTTTCTTTCCTGTCTCGTGCGCGATGCTTTGTTGCGGCGCAGCAAGTCGGCAGCAAAGCTGGCACGCTGCTTGCTTGGGGTGCCGTGGGACGTCATGCTGCGGTGCAACAATGCCGTGGGACGTCAGCCGAGCAAGGGCCGTGCCAGCTGGCCGGGCGGCACCGCTTCGTGTTCCGCGTGTTCCGGGGAAGTCGTCCTGCTGAAAGCGTCGTCGTAGGCGAAGTCCGTGTTCCGGGGAAGGGGCCGCGAGCGGTACGAGCGGAACGTGACCGGAACGCGCAAGCACGAGCACTCAGGACGACGGGGAGAGGGGGAGAGGGCACCCCGTCCTGTTCCGCTGTTCCACGCGTTCCCGTGCGTACGGGTAGGCGCTGCGCCGGGCGCGGCAGCGGACGCAGGCGCGCAGGGGACGTCACGGAACAGGCTGGAAAGGGGGTTGACACGTGCGGGTGCCCCGTGGTACGCTCCGGTCGTCGAGTCATGCGCCCACGTGCGGAGAGGGGCCGGCTCTGGGGCGATGGCCGGAGGTCCGGGGTACTTCACAGGAGAAGCGAGAATGGCGCGCAGCAAAGTAAAGCACACGCACAAGGTGCCGGGGGGACCCGCGCAAGCGCAGGAGGACCCGGAAGGGGGAAGGGGGGCCAAAGCGCGCGGGTCCCTTGACAGCGGGCGAGGGGGCGATGCTCTGGCGACCCTCGACCTTGGAAGTATACTTACTTCCGACGGAACGGTGCTTACCCCCCGTATACCCCTTTCCGCCTACCGCCGCCCCTCGATGAAGAATGTGGGGTATGACGCCGAGGGCAAGACGGTGCAGCACAAGTATGACGAGCGAATTGCAGCAAGGGTGGCGCAGTGGGCGGCATGTGGCGCGGACGAGAATTATATCTGTCACATGCTTAACATGCGCCCCGGTCGGTTGAAGGAACTGTACGCGGATGTAATCGAACACGCCGCGACCTCAGCTAACATGAATGTGGCCGCAGCTGCTTATCGTGATGCGTTGGTCCCCGGTGCGCACGTGCAACAGAAATTCTGGCTCAAGGCTCGGGCGAACTGGCGCGACGGTGAGAGCCAGCCGACAGCGGTGGCCCCGCTCGCCATACATATTCACGAGTAGCGCAATGTATCCGGACGCAGCGGTCTATTGTTTCAACGAGGCTCAGGTGCCCCAAGCCGAGATATCGATGCGTTCGTGCAATCATCACATGCCGGGGTTGCCGATCATTCAAATGTCGCCCCATGGCACCCCGGTGCTTCCGCTGACCGATCATTTTGTGCAGATGCACGGGGTGGATCAGTTCCCGTGGTCCCTGTTCCGCTCGTATACGACCGTACACCAATACACGCGGCGCGCATTTCTTTTACATACCGATGTGGTGGTCCTCCGTGATTTGCGTCCTCTGATGCCGGGGGTGTTTGATGTTGCCTTGCCGCTGCGCGAAGAGAAGGAAATGATGGGCGCGTATCCGGACGTCATCTACCAGTCCGGGGCGTTGATGGTGTCGAAATCACGGGAGTTCTGGCGCAGCCTGTACTACGACCTGAACATGAATAAGCCGTTCGATTGGGAGAACGGCAAGTTCGACGTTCTGTTCCACGCGTGGCTCCGCGAAAAGTCGTATGTGGTCAACCCGATGATGGGCGTGGTGTTCACTCCCGATCAGGATTCGAAGCCCCACCATTGGAAGGATGCGTGGGTGCTGCACTACGAAGCGAAGGCCAGAAAGAAAATGATGATCAACCGATGGGAGAATCACAGATGGACGTAACGCCCCCCAAGAAAATGTTTGACTCCATGGTGGCATTTTGCGAAGCCACGCTCGGGCCGATGCCCTCGCCGCTGGAAATAGGGTCAGCCGCGCAAAGGAAGCGCGAACGGCACCGCGAAGGCATGAACTATCTCCACGCACTGGTCGGCATGGCGATGAAAGTGGGGGTGGATCGGGCGATGCAGGCCGCGCAAGCGATCGAATTGGGGCCGCAGGACGCGGACGATCGCCGGGCGATTCAGCAAGCCAAAGATGATGCCGAAGCCGGGGCGACGCGGACCCATCTGCAGGGAATCGAGCAGGTACGCCATTGAAAGTCTCCGCGTCCAATGAGAAGGTAACGCTGCACCAGCCGGGGAAGCAAGTCGACTCCCCACGGCAGGCGGACGGGGTGCATTGGTACGCTCCCGGCCCGGTGGCGAAAGCCTTCATGGCCGACGATTCCTTCATCGTCGGCATCATGGGGCCGTTCGGGTCGGGCAAGTCCGTGACGACGCTCATGAAGCTGATCAAGAATGCAAACAGGCAGGTGCGCGCACCGGACGGGTGGAAGTATCGCCGGACGCTGATAGCGCGCAACACCTACCCGGAACTGCGCACCACCACGATGAACACGGTATTCCAGTGGATACCGAAAGAGCGGGGGCACTGGCGCGACGCGGGTCCCCCACAGCTTACCATCGTGGACAATTTGAACAAGTTCAAGTGGGAGATCATATTCGTCGCCCTTGATCGCCCTGACGATGTGGCCAAGGCTTTGGGCATGGAACTGTCCGACGCCTGGATTAACGAGGCGCGGGAAGTACCGAAGGCGATTCTGGATGCGCTGACCGGGCGGGTCGGACGCTTCCCGGCGACATGGCAGGGTGGGTGCGTCTGCCCCCAGATCATTATGGACACGAACCCGCCGGATGTTGACCACTGGTGGTACATCCTCGCGGAGAAGGACATTTCGAATGAAAAGAATCGCCAACTCATTCAGTCCATGCACGAAGCGGAAGAGAGCCTTCGGCTCGCTGGCGTCCTCACCAAAAACCAGAAGCTATTCAGTTTCATGCGGCAACCATCGGGTCGGTCGCCCGCGGCGGAGAACCTGAGAAACCTGAGAGCCGGGTACTACCAGATTCTCAGCGCAGGCAAGGACGCAGACTTCATCAAGGTCTACGTGGATGGCGAGTATGGGTTCGTCATGGACGGACTCCCTGTTTTCCCTGAATACAAGGATTCATTTCATGCGGCGGAATTCCCTATACTGGCTGGCATCGGCTTCCGACTCGGGTTCGATTGGGGGCTTACTCCAGCTGCAACGATCAGCCAGCGGACCGGTAACGGCTTATGGCTTGTTCATGACGAGTTTGTGTCGGACCGAATGGGCGTGTCTTCGTTTGCTCAGGAACTCAAGCGCATGCTCAACGAAAGATACCCCGGTGCCAAGATTGTCTCAGCAAGGGGTGACCCATCCGGGGATCAGGTGACCCCGGAAGAGTCGACTTGCTTCAAGATCATGATAGCCGCAGGATTCTTGAATTGCGAACCGGCACCCACGCAGGACCCGACAAGGCGGCGTGAAGGCGTAGCTTACTTGCTCAATACCGTCGTGGATGGGGTGCCCGCCGTGCGGTACCATAAGCGCTGCGTGACTTTGAGGAAGGGCATGGCCGGGGGCTATCATCGCAAGCGGCTGCAGGTGGCCGGGGATATCAAATTCCGGGACGTTCCGGACAAGAACAAGTACTCGCACGTGTGTGAAGCACACGAGTATGACGTAGTTTCAGCAGGTGAAGACCGGGCGGTGACGGTGGGCCGCGATCATCAATCCAGGATTCGGCAGGAATACGCCAATTCCGATTATGAAGTATTTGGGGGTTGACATGGGCGGACTAGTTAGCAGTGTTGGTGGTGTTTTCAATGACTTGTTGGGCGGTTTGTTTGGGGGCGATACTTCCCCGCCTCCTGCGCCGACGCCGCCTCCTGCGCCGCAAATCGATACCACGCCGACTCCGGCTCCCGCGCCTTCGGTGGCTGCGCCGCAATTGGCCCCGGCCACTGCACTGTTGACGCAAGCCGAACCCCCGGCGCCTGCTGCCCCGGCGGAAATTGCAAAGGAAGCGCCGAAGGCCCCGACTTCGGATGCAGCAGCGCAAGCTGTGGAAGATGCAGATTCGAAACGTCGTCGGCGGGGTCGGGCATCGACCGTTCTTACCGGCGAAAAAGGGGCGGGAACGCCGGGTACCGCAGTAAAAACCTTATTGGGAGATTGACATGGTACGCAGCAAAATCGTAGTGGCTTCGAATTCCAGCGCCGGGAACGGGACCACCAAGCAATGCGAAGGCGGCGAGTACCGCTTTTCTGCCGAGGGCACGTGGGGCGGCGGCAACATCAAGTTGCAGCAGCCCTCGGGCAACGGCACGATGGCGGATGTGGCTTCCTCCACGCTGTCGGCCAATGGTTCGCTGATCGTGACCCTCGCTCCGGGACAGGTTCGCGCAGTGATCACCACTGCGTCTGCCATTTACGCCGAACTCGTCCCGACCAAATAAGGAACTGCCATGGCTGACTCCCGCGCAGAAGATGCTTGCCGCCTTCAAAGTCAATTGGAGGCGGACCGCGCCACTTGGGACATTCACTATTCCGAAGTGGCCGAGCGGGTGCTCCCCCGTCAGGATGACTTCAACAAGATCAGGACCGGGGGCGAAAAGCGAACGGAGAAGATTTTTGATTCCACGGCAGTACTTGCTCTGGATCGCGCAGCTTCGGCCATCGATTCCCTGATCACTCCGGCATCGCAGCAGTGGCACGGCATCGAGCCGGAAGAGGAATACCTGCTCGAAGACAAGCAAACCATGGAATACTGCCAGAATCTGGCGAAGCTACTGTTCCGGGTTCGATACCGCCCCATGGCCAATTTCGCTTCGCAGGCGCATGAATGCTACGTGTCGCTCATGGCATTTGGCACACTCGGCATGTTTATCGATGACCTGCTCGGGATCGGGATTCGTTACAAGTCGATTGCGCTGTCGGAATTGTACATCGCCGAAAATCACGCCGGGATCGTGGACTTGGTGCACCGCAAGTTCCCCTTGACCGCACGGCAGGCGCTGCAAAAATTCGGGCCGCGCTGCCCGGAAAAGATCGCAAAAACGGCAGAGCAAAATTCGTTGCAGAAGTTCGATTTCCTGCACTGCGTATCTCCCAACGAGGAAATCAACCCGCGCCGGAAAGATTACCGCTCGATGGCCTTCAAGTCATACTACCTGTTTTATGAAGGGCGGGAGATTGTTTCCGAGGGCGGGTATCGCACCATGCCTTATTCGGTGTCGCGCCACGTTACTGCCCCCCGTGAAATCTACGGGCGGTCCCCGGCCATGCAAGTACTGCCGGATATCAAGATGGTCAATGAAATGGAGAAGACCATCATTCGTGCGGCGCACAAGATCGTTGACCCGCCCATGCTTGCTTACGGTGACGGGATTCTGAGCGCCTTCAATGCCCGGCCCAATGCTATCAACTATGGCGCGGTGGACGAGCACGGTAAGCAGCTGGTGATCCCGATGAAAACGGGGTCCAATCTGCCTATCGCCTTGGACATGACCGAGCAGAAGCGCAAAGTCATCAACGATGCGTTCTACGTTACCTTGTTCCAGATTCTGGTACAGAATCCCCAGATGACTGCCACGGAAGCCATGATCCGGGCGCAGGAGAAAGGGCAACTGCTGGCCCCGACCGTGGGCAGGCAGCAATCGGAATTCCTTGGCCCGACAATCCAAAGGGAATTGGACATTCTCGGCGCTGCGGGTGCCCTGCCGCCGATGCCGCCGTTGCTGGAGCGGATGGGCGGGCGGCTGAAAGTGGTATACACTTCGCCGCTTACGCGCCTGCGTCGGGCCGAGGATGGGGTGGCAATCATGCGGACCATTGAATCTGTGTCCCCGATCGCCAACGTCAAACCGGGGGTGATGGATGCCTTTGATGAAGATGCAGTCGTGCGCGAACTGGCCGAAATCAATGGAGTACCGGCCAAGGTTTTGCGTTCGAAGGATCAGATAGCCGCATTGCGCGCCAGTCAGCAGCAAGCCGCGCAACAACAGAATTTGCTCGAAGGAGCAGATACCGCAGCCAATGCCGCAAAAAACATGGCAAAAGCTGCGTCGGAGGCTGGGTTTGTAGTTCCAGCCGGTGCATCCCCTCAATAAGGAGTCTATATGGAAACTGTGAAAGAAACGTTGTCGAACGGTCATGTTGTGACCAAGACGGTGGTGGATGGTCAAGCGGTCGAGCGCACCTATTCCCCCGAAGAATGGGAGAAGAAACAGCAGGGTCAGGGCGCACCGGCCACAACCAAGCCGGTGCTGGCCGAAGGCGAACCCCCCGCGGAAACCAAGCCCAAGAGGAAGGCCAAATAGGCCATGTCGTTTGTTGACCGCATACGGAAGGTTGTATTCCGCCGCAGAAGCGCTTATCGAGCCTTGTTCACGCCCGGTAACAGCTTGTCCCCTGCGGCGGATATCGTCCTTTCTGACCTGCGCAAGTTCTGCAGGGCAACCACGACACCGGTGGCTATTTCACCGGTGACGCAGACCGTCGATCCTATTGCCACGGGGATCGCTATTGGTAGACTCGAAGTGTGGCACCGCATAGCCCAAAACATTCAGTTGACGGATGCGGATTTGTACAGACTCGTCACGCAGGACCAAGACGGGACCGACGATTAACCCGACAATCAAGGAACTCCCATGTTACTCAGAAAACTGATTTCACGACTGTATTCCCCCGAAGGCGATGGCGGCACGGGGGGCGGGGCCGGTGGCTCCAACGGAGGCGGGGCCGGTGGCTCCAACGGGGGCGGTACCGGGGGCGCAGGCGGTGCCTCCAACAACGACGGAGGGGCGGGGACGGGCGCGGGCGGCGCGTCTGGAGGCGCACCGGCAGTGTGGTATGACGCCCTGCCCGATGGCCCCGGCAAAGAGTGGATCAAATCCTACGGGGACGCATACAAAACCGGACCGGCGGCGGTGGTCGACAAGGCCTTCAATCTCGAAAAGTTCGTCGGTGCGGAAAAGGCCGGGCGCGGCGTGATCATCCCCAAGGCCGACGCCACACCGGAGGAGCAAGCCGCGTTCTGGCGCAAGGTTGGTGCACCGGAAAAGCCGGACGGGTACAAGCTGTCCGAAACCGTGTTGAAAGACCCGGTGATCGTGAAAATCCGTGACAAGGCGCACACCCTTGGGGTGCCCAAACAGCAATTTGAAGCCCTGATCGGTTTGTATGAATCCGAAGCTGCTGCACTGATCAAGGGGCAGGAAACCATTCGGGCGCAGGCAGCGGAGCAGGAAATGACTGCGCTGTATGCCGAATGGCAACAGGCTGGAATGAAAGATCAGAACATCGAACTGTCCCGCCGCGCCGTTGCGTCGTTCATCCCCGGCAAGACCAAGGAGGAGAAGGGAGCGGTTCTGTCCAAGATCGAAGCCGCGATCGGAGCCGGGAATACCATGCGTTTGTTCGCGAACATCGGCGCCGGTTTGGGTGAACATGCGTTCCTGCAGGGCGAAAATGCCGGCAACAGCAGCGTGGTCACCCCGGAAGCTGCGCGCATCAAAATCAAGGAGTTGCAGTCGGACAAGGCGTGGAGCGATAAGTTCATCAAGGGCGACGCCGACGCCAAGGCCGAATGGACACGGTTGCACAAGATCGCCTATCCGGAGCAGTCGCAGCAGAAATGATCTTGACACCATCGGCGCGGGTGTGTTAGACTACGCGCTGCACGGTTGGACACGATCGCCTGCAGGGACCCCCGGCAACGGGGCCTGCGTAAAAGCGGTCGTGGTCCAGCAAGTTAGGGTCCGGTTGCCGGAACACCCTCGCGAAAAGTCAATTTAAACTTTTTGGAGGACGCCATGAGCGACCAAATTCCGACCCATTATGCACAGCAATATGGCAACACCATCATGCTGCTCCTGCAGCAACGCGGTTCCCGCCTGCGGGATTCCGTCATGTTTCAGCCCATCACCGGCGCGAAAGCGGCGGTCCCCGTCGAGCAGATCGGTAAAGTCGAAGCCACGCGGCGCACGACTCGCTATCCGGCGCTGACCCCGGCAAACACGCCGCATGCCCGCCCGTGGGTCTATCCGGTCGATTACGACTGGAATGATCTGGTCGATTCCATCGACAAGCTGCGCACCATCGTCGATCCCACTTCCAGCTACGCGGTGAATGGCACCTATGCCATGGGCCGATCGCAGGACCGTGAAATCATTCCGGCCTTCTTCGGCGATCGCAAGGAAGGTGAAAACCAGGGCACCACGACCTCCTTCCCGTCCAGCCAGCAGGTTTCGGTTTCGCATGGCGCCTCGGGCGCAGTCGGCCTGACCGTGGCCAAGATGCGGGAAGCCAAGCGTCTGCTGATGGCGGCGGAAGTGGACCTGGAAATGGACCCCCTGTACATGCCGGTCACCGCCAAGCAGCACGACAACCTGCTGGCGGAAATGCAGGTGATCAGCCTGGATTTCAACGAGAAGCCGGTGATGATGGAGGGCAAGATCACGCGCTTCCTCGGGTTCGAGTTGAAGAACACCGAACTGCTGCAGGTCAACGGCTCTTCGTATCGCCGCATTCCGGCGTACGCGAAGTCCGGCATGTGCCTCGGCATGTGGAACGACATCACCACCAACATTTCCATCCGCAATGATCTGGCCGGCCTGCCGGTTCAGGTGTACGTGTATGGAACTTTCGGGGCAACCCGGCTGGAAGAAGCCAAGGTCGTCGAGATTCCCTGCGCCGAATAATCGGCAACCGGGGTGGCCAGCGGTTCTGGCCACGCCATATCGTCGGAAATCGAACGATAAAGGAGAATTGCAATGATCAAGATTCACAAGTTTCTCAGCCTGTTCACGCTGGCCCTGCGGGTCGGCATTCTGTACGTGGTCGACGCCATCAAGTCCACTTCCGTGACCAACATGGACGCCACGCCGATCGTTCTGAATCCTGCCTGGAAAGCCGGGGGCCGGGTGCGACAACACCGTGATTTCGGAACGCTGGCCACGGCAGCTGCGGAAGCGGCTTCCACCATTCGTTTCAGTCGAGTGAAATCGAATGATGTCATTACCGACATGGTTCTCGATGCCACTTCCTTCGGCACCGGCTGCACCATGGATATCGGCATTTACCGAACTGCCGCCGATGGCGGCGCGGTTCGCGATGCCGATTTCTTCGCTTCGGCAGTGGACATGGCAACGGCGCAGCGCAATACCAACGTTCTGCGCGAATCCGGCGTGGTGACCGTGGTCAACATGGCGAAGCCGCTGTGGGAGCAACTCGGTTACACCGTCGATCCGCAATGCGACTTCGACATTGTGGGAACGCTGGCGGTGGCCGCAACGGTGGCCGGTTCCGCGTGTCTTACCACGCAGGTGGTCGGCGGTCACTGACCGATAAAGTCTCCTGAGGCGGGTGCCATGAGCTTAACCGGCGATCTAGGGTTCCTTTCGGTCCCGAAGATCGCCGGTTCCTTTTCGGGCAGACTTATCATCTGCGGCTCAGGCCGGTGCCTGTGGGATGACTTGCATGCCTGCACATTCACCCCAACACCAACCATAGACACCATGGCCATCAAGCAAGCTGGGATGCACCTGCCGTTTCGCCCCACGCATTGGGCGGGCGCGCATGGCGAGCGTTTTCAGTTCATGGTTCCGCTGCGTTACGAGGGTTACTACTTCCGGGGCATGGATAACGGGCAGCGACAAGTTCATACCCAGAAGCTTGGAGTGATCATTCATTCGGACAAGCAGTGGCCATTGGTTGATCATGTGTGGTCCGTGCCGAGATTGATCGGAACCAGTGCGTTGTTTGGTGTTCGAGTGGCAATTGCTCTGGGGTATGAAGATATTCTGCTGTGCGGGGTTCCGCTTGACAACACGGGGCGGTATTACGATGCGCCGTGGAATAAGGGCGTTGACCTGAACATGGCAGGAATGGGCGAGTGGGAAGAATTCCTGCCCGTCTTGAAAGGAAGAGTGCGATCCATGTCGGGCCGCACACGCGATCTTTTAGGAGGGCCGTAAAATGGCAACTCGTCGTTATGGAATAAATGCAGGGGAGACTTTCGTTCACGTGACGGAAGCAGTCGGCGCTGCCGTGTCTTCGGATTCGATCGAACTGACGGTCGATCTGGCGGGCGCGGGTATGACCACCGCTGCTGGCAAGGCAAAGGTGCTGGAAGGCTTGGAGTACATCAAGGCGCACATAATCAAAGGTAACTGGCCTCCGGCCTGATTGACGCGTCATGGCCTCGGACGTTCAAATCGGCAATATCTGTCTCACCCTCTTGGGTGAGACTCGCATAACTTCGCTTGACGATGCGGTGAAGCCAGCGCGAGAGATAAAGGCGATTTATGACACGACACGGGACGGGCTGTTGGCCGCATACAACTGGTCATTCGCCAAGACTCGCGCCCAACTGTCCGCCTTGGCCGACGCTCCCCTGTTTGACTTTGCTCGCCAGTTCCAGTTCCCATCCGACTGCCTGCGCATAACGTTTGTCGGTGATCATTACGTCGGCGTCGATCTGACCGATTATCGGGGCTACGAAACCGAAGAGTTCACGATCGAGGGCCGAAAGATTCTCACCGATATGGGTGCGCCGCTGAACATCAAGTATATCAAACGGGTGGACGACGCATCGCAGTTCCATGCTTGCTTCGTTGAGGCCCTCGGTGGTCGTCTTGCCGCGAAGCTGGCCGAACCCTTGACGCAATCGGCGTCCAAACGCGAAGCTGCCGAGCGGTACGAGCGCCGTTATATACTGGAAGCGGTCCGCGCCAATGCCATTGAACTCCCGCCGCAAAAATTCGCGGACGACGAGTGGATCATGTCGAGACGATAATGGCAAAAGCCGCCCCCATCATCACGGCCTTTAATGCGGGAGAATTCTCGCCGCTGATGGCTGGCCGGGTAGACCTGAAATACTATCCCCATGCTTGCAAAAAGATTCGCAATTTCATCCTGACGCAACAGGGGCCGGCGCGTCGTCGTCCCGGCACCCGGTTTGTGGCGGAAGTCAAGGACTCGGGCGACTACACGTGGTTGAGCAAGTTTGAATTCAACGCGCAGCAGGCATACGTCCTTGAAATTGGCGACCTGTACATTCGCTTTTTTGCCAACCACGGAGTTGTGGGTGCCCCATTTGAAGTGGTGACCCCTTACAGCGCCGCTGATCTGGTTGATGATGATGGGTTCCTTAACCTGCGCTCGGTACAATCGAATGATGTGGTGTACTTGTGCCATCCTGATTATCCAACACAGAAACTGACGCGCACCGGAGCAGCAACTTTCACGCTGGCTGCACTGGAGCAGGAAGGCGGGCCATTCAAGGAAATTGACCCGGACACAACCACGACCGTTTATGCAAGTGCAGCAACGGGCACCGGACAAACGCTGACCGCATCCGCGGCTATTTTTCTGTCCACGCATGTCGGGTCCCTGTTCTATCTTGAGCAGAAAAACATCAACAGCGTCGAGCAATGGGAACCGGGGCAGTCCATATCTACGAATGATGTGAGGCGGTCAGATGGAAAAAATTATCACGCTCTCAACACTGCGACTACTGGCACAATCCGGCCTACCCATTCGCGTGGTGCGGTTTACGATGGTGATGGGGGCGTCCAGTGGCAGTTTGACGACCCCGGCTATGGCTGGTGCAAGATCACTGCGATTGGTGGCGGCGGAACGACCGCGACCGTCAATATTCTTTCCAGGATTCCGGATAATGCGGTCGGCTCCGGGAATGCATCGACCCGTTGGGCACATGGGGCGTGGTCGGCAGCGGAAGGCTATCCGACGAATGTTACATTTTTCAAAGAGAGACTGACGTTTTCTCGCGGTCAGACGCTGTGGGGTAGCGTATCCGGGGACTACGAAAATTTCCGAGCACGGGACGATGGTGGCTTGATTACTCTGGATTCGGCTTACACCATCGATATCACTTCGGATCGTTCTAACTCGATCGAATGGCTGGCCCCATCCGACAAAGTATTGCTAGTTGGCACTGCCGGCGACGAACACGTTATCAGCACGTTGACTGATAACGAACCATTTGGACCGGGGAATATTACTGCTGACAAGCAGACTGAATATGGTTCGCGCCACGTTCGCACCGTTCGTGTGGGCGATGGCGTAGCGTTCGTTCAAAAAGCCGGGCGCAAAGTCCGCAGCATGGCGTTCTCGTTGAATAAAGACAAATACGACGCCCAAGACCAGACGATCTTTGCCGAGCACATCACCAAGGGCGGCATTATCGACATGGCCTACCAGCAGGAACCGGATTCCAACTTGTGGGGTGTTCGGTATGACGGGGCGCTGCTCGGGTTGACGCTGAATCCAGATCAAGACGTCAGGGGCTGGCACCCGCACCGCATAGGTGGTTACTCCAACTCAGCAGGCACAGAATTCGCGGTGGTCGAGTCCATCACCGACATTCCTTCTCCTGATGGTGATCGCAATGAAGTATGGATGGTTGTGCGCCGGTATATCAACGGCGGGACCAAGCGTTATATCGAGTGGATGGAGTATCACCACGAAGAGGGCGACGATCGCGAAGACGCCTTCTACATGGATTGCGGCCTGACGCTGGACAACACCAAAAACGCAACGTTGACTCCCGGCACCGGGGCCACGGTTAAGGGGACAACTGGCGTGGTGTTTGCGGCAGGGTCGGCCATCTTTTCGGCAGTCGGCGCTGACATTGGCAAGCGCATACACTACCGGTATTCAACGGTTGACGTTGAGGGCAACGTTACTTGGCAAACGGCGATCGGCCTGATAACAGCCAATCCGGACACGACGCATGTTTCATGCACAATCATCCGTGCGTGGCCGAGCCTGACATTGATCCCGGCCAATTACTGGCGCATGACGGTGACAACCATCACTGGAGCCGGGCATCTGGAAGGGCAGACAGTTCAAGTGATAGTTGATGGCGCTTCACACCCGGATCGCGTAGTGTCCAGCGGTGGCTTCGCGCTTGACGTCCCGGCAAGCAAGGTGCATATGGGTTTAAAGTGCACTGCCGTGTTACAGCCGATGCCTATCGAAGCAGGGGCAGCGGACGGGACCGCGCAAACCAAAACCACGCGTATCTCGCGCCTTGGTATCCGTTTTCACGAAACGCTTGGCGCAAAATACGGTCGCAGCGAGTCCGGCGATCTGGATCAGGTGCTGAGCCGCAGCGGTGAAACCAACATGGATGAAGCGCCGCCGCTTTTCACGGGCGATGTTGTCGTGGCGTGGCCAGATGGTTACGAGGGTAATGGTTTGGTTTCAATCGTGCAAGACCAAGGGCACCCGTGCACGGTGGTGGCACTGGTGCCCCAGATCACGACGCAGGATGCCCGATGAATATGATCCCATTCAGGGCGGAACATGCCGCGTTAATTGATCTGCAAGCCGAACAGGAACGGATCGAGGGCATTGGCCACGTGCTGGAAGCAGCATCAAATCCGGCATGGACGCTGCAGATTGCCGACAAGATCATTGCCTGTTGCGGCGTGGCCGCCCAATGGGATGGTCGATATACGGCTTGGACGCTGATTTCCCGCGACGCTGGCCCCCACATGATTCGTCTGACACGTATGATGAATCGGATGATCGAATTGTTCCCCGGTCCGTGGCGCATGGAAGCATACGTCAAGACGGGGTTTGAAGCAGGCGACCGCTTGATGAAAGCCATGGGATTCAGATTCGAAACCCGAGCCGAAAAATTTATGCCGGATCGCTCCGACGCCAATATCTATGTGCGTTTCAAGGAGGCTGCATAATGGCTGCCTATGTAGCCGCCGCCGCCGGTGCTGTTCAGGTAATAGGGGCCGTTTCCCAGAGCCAGCAGCAGACGAAGCAGGCCAATGCTCAGGCTCAGGCCGCGGAGTATAATGCCGCAGTGACGCGCAATCGCGCCGAAACCACCAAGCTGCTGTACACCAAGAAAGCCAACACCGTTGCCGGGGTCTACGAGAACCGGGCGCAAATCACCGAACTGGTGTACGGACAAAAAGCTGATCTAACCGAACTGGTGTACGGTGAGAAGGCGACCCGCGCCGAAGTGGAATATGGACGCAAGGCCGATATCACCGAGCAGGTATACGGTGATAAAGCCGACGCGGTGATGGACGTTTACGGCCAGCGCGAAGAAATGATCCGCAGGCAGAATCGCCTTGCGGCGGGGCGCGATCGTGCATCAATGGCGGAATCCGGCACCGGGATGGGCGGAACCAACGCCATGCTTGAAGATCAGAATGCGATGTTCCGGGAACTGGACGCACTGAACATCCGCTACGAAGGACTCATGACTTCCCGTGATCTTCGGCAGTCGGGCATGTTGCAAGCAGACGACCTGCGCCGGTCCGGGTATTTTGAAGCTTACGACCTCAGACAATCGGGTGCCCTAGAGTCTTATGACCTACGCCAAACCGGTTATCTGGAAGCAGCTACGTTGCGCCAGTCCGGGGCCTTGGAGTACGATGACTTGATGACCGCTGGCCAGATGGCGGCGACGGACATGTATTCACAAGCCGAACTTGACAGCTACACGGCGAAGAATTACCGCGATTCAGCTGAGTACTCGAAGGACACTATGTGGCTGAATGCGGCCACTGCGGCGCTCAATGGTAGCAGCAATTACATGAAAGTGTCGAAATAATGGCCGGCGGAAAAGTCATCGATCTGTACGGGGGCCGGGTTTCGGCCAATGTCGGCGGCACCCCTGATACCGGGCGAGGAGTACCGCTGGGGCGCGGCGTGGACACGGGGCGCGGCGTGTCAACGGGCGGCATGCCATCGGTACCGCGCAGCGTCCAAACGGGCGGGATGCCGCCCCGCGCAAATGCTGAATCCTTCCGGTCGGCATCCGCCTATGACCCGGCATCACTCGATGCTTTGGCCAACGCTGGATACAAAATGGCCGGTGTACTGGCTGAACGCGAAGATGAAGAGGGCCGGGCGTGGTCGGCCTCTTCCATATCTACCGCCCGGCTTGACTGGTCCGAGCAACTGGTGAAACGGCAGGCCGACGCCGAACCCGGCGCGCCAAATTTCGTGGCCAAGTTCGTCGAGGACTTCGATAAGTACTCGGCGGAAACATTGGCCAATGCGCCGAATGATCGCGCCAAAAATTTCATGGGCCAGCGGTTGGGTGACTTGCGCGCCACCCTCGGTGTTCAAGCCATGCAATTCGAAGCGCAGGCCCGGATTGACTATCGCACCGACCAGTTCAATGAGGGCGTGTCCAAGGCTGAAAAGCTGATGAACACCGACCCGTCGCAGTATGAAACTGTGATGCAGGAGCAGATTTCGCTTCTGGCCAATTCGGGGGTGCCCCCGGTCAAGCGGTCGGAACTTGCGCAACGGGCATCCGATCGAATTTCAGCCGCAGCGGTGTGGTCCGAGATTCAGCGATCCCCGAACGGTTTCCTGCAGGCGATCGGCTTTCAAGATGGGCCAGATGCGAAAAAGGGGCGCATCAGTTCCGGCGATCTGAAAGGTCAGACCGGGTTCCTGCCGTACGACAATCTGCCGTTCGAAAAGCGCATTGGGTTTCTGGAACAGGCGCTGCGGCTGAAATCCCAGATCGGGGCGGACGGGGATCGGGGCGCGAGGGAACTGCGCGAGCAGATGCGCGAAGATGCGATGAAGGAAGGCTGGTTCTTGCAATCCAATGGCAAGCTGACTCGCGAGTACATAGAATCAGTGCGTCCGGTTCTGAATTCCAGCGAGTACAAGGCGCTGAGCGACGCGTTGGTGAAACCGGACACGCAGAAGAATGACCCCGGCACCTTCCGGCAATTGGAAACGATGATATCACAGGGACGGATAGGCGAAGCCCAACGCTTCGCGTTTACTTCCCACGCCGCCGGGTTGATTAGCAACGAAACGCTGTCATCGACCGTGAGCCGCGCCGTGGCGCTCGGCAAGGAAGGGCAGAGCAATGGGCCGAAGAACGAGTACGAGCGGATGCGCTCATATATTACCGGCAGAATGGACCCCGGACCCTTGGTGCAAGACCCGGTTGGTCGTTCCAGATTGGCCGATGCCCTCTATGAATATGACACTTGGTACAAGGCCGGGGCCGGGGGCAAGCGAACCGATACCGAAATACGTGATTTCGGGAAGGAACTCCCCGGACGATACAAACTGATCGACTTCAACGATACCGTCCTGACGCTGCCGCTGCCGCGATCGGGCAATGTGCGCCGCAACGCCGCGGACATGAAAGGGATGGAGCAGGACCTGCATACGGCTATGGCCACTGCGCGGCAAAGATTGGCTGACAAGCAGTACACCAAAGCTGACTATGACAATGAAGTAGCGACGATATCCCGCTGGCTGGCGGCTATGAAGAGAGCGAAACAATAATGCCTCCCGAAATTGATGACCTGAGCGCCGACTACCTTGGAGCGGCGGAAAAGACGACCCGCCAAACGTCCGTGTCCGAAACGGAAGCTTGGTTCAAGTCTTTTGATGCGCAAGACCAGTCCAGCGCAAAACCGTTCGTGGAACCCGTGCCCCCGCAAGTGGACCCGGAAGTGCGGCAACTGCCTGCGCCGAAACCCTTGCGCCGCCCCACGGATGATTCGTTGGGCCGGATTGAGGGCGAGCGCGGATGGGCGGGTAAAGTG
>Ga0181352_1000087_pt1 | contig 40581 bp, 64 predicted proteins | sample Fa13VDMLBSN_FD_130103 | JGI IMG/M metagenome (GOLD analysis project Ga0181352, IMG submission 130103) | Freshwater viral communities from Lake Michigan, USA - Fa13.VD.MLB.S.N | ecosystem: Environmental > Aquatic > Freshwater > Lake | place: USA: Michigan | collected 2013-09-23 | reverse complement strand
TCAGGGCCATTGCCTAGGACAGACGGTACACGATCCAGGTGACGCCGCCCGTGTATCGGGCCCGGAAGCGGCCCGAGCCCGAGATGATCGTGGCGTCGGTCAGGGAGCCGATGGTCGGATTGCTGACGATAGTCACGTCGGTGTTGACCGTGATCGTGGCGTCGTCCGAGGCTCCGGTTCCCGTATTGATGACCGAGAAGTCGAAGCTATCGCCGGCCGCGAAGTTCGGCAGTTCGGCGAGCAGCAGCGTTCCGGTGGGAAGCTGATGCACGCTGGGAGCCGTGACGCCCGTGGTCGTGATGATGCCCGTGACGAGTTCCGCCGCCGTGATGGCAGACGTGCTGGTCTTGGCAGTCGGAGCGCCCTGCGGGTTGGCGGTGACGGTGCCGCGGTTGATGACGGCACCCTTCTTGCCCGTTCCGGCAAGAGCGCCGCCGTTCAGGATGACGGAGCCGCCGTTGCCGTTCGTCGCGAGGGAAGCCCCGCCCGAGATGGTGACAACACCACCCGTGCCCGTAGCACCGGCACCGGAAGCGCCGCCAGTTGCAGTCAGAGCGCCGCCCGAGGCCGTACCCTGGCCCGCTCCACCGGCGATGGAAGCAGCGCCACCGGCAGAGTTGCCATTGGTACCAGCGCCGCCGGTAACAGAGACCGCACCGCCAGTGCCAGAGGTAGCACCACCAGCGCCGCCCGTGAGCGCGCCTGCGCCACCGGCACCCGTTGCACCACCAGCGCCGCCCGTGCGGGTCACAGCACCGCCAGCGGCGGAACCCTGACCAGCACCGCCAACGGCAGTGACAGCACCGCCGGCCGCATTACCGTTCGTGCCGGCACCGCCGGTCATCGTGACGGCACCGCCCGCACCCGACGTAGCGCCGCCGGCCGCACCCGTGAGGGTAACAGCACCGCCGACGCCCGTTGCGCCACCGGCACCGCCGACAGCGGTAACCGCGCCGCCGGCATTGGCCGAGGTCGAGGAAGCGCCGCCGACGAGGGCAACAGCGCCGCCCTGCGTCGAGGCAAGGCCAGTGACGCCGAGCGAGGCATCAGAGCCTACGATCCCCGTCATGGTCGCATCGCCACCGAACGTCGATGTCGAGACAACCGCGAGGGTATCAGTCGTGGTCAGGCCAGAGACGGAGATAGACGAGAACGTACCAGCCGACAGCGTGACTATGAAAGCAGTGGCGGACTGCCGGATGATCGTCAGCGTCATGTTCTGGGGAACAGACACGGACGCATTGGTCGAACCGCCGTTGATCGCGCCACCCGTGGGCGGGTAGATCAGAGCGGCGGTTGCCGACGTGTTGGTGAAGTAGTACGGGACAGCAAGCGGCATGTTGGCCGACAGGGTGAACGCCGTAGCGCCGCCCGTAGTCGTGCCGCGGGTCATCACCGCCTCGGGGCCGAGGATGGCACCTGTCGCCTGCGCGGTTCCCACGCCGGCCGTAGTCTCGATGACGTAGCCGAGCAGTTCAGCCTGCCCCCACGTCATCTTTGCGCCGATAAGGTCTGAAGCGAGAGCCATTTAGGCGGCCTCCATCTGCGGTTCGGCCGGAGCCTGCGCCGACTTCGGCGGACGGCCAGGGCCGCGCTTCGGAGCGACGGTAGCGGCTTCGAGGGCGGCGATGCGCTCCTTGAGGGCCTTCACCTCGTCCTCGCGGTTGTTCGCCTTGGCAAGGTAGTCGCGGGCGGTCTGGACCAGCGTAAGGCCGCGCGGGATCGCCGCGACGCCCGTATCGCTCAGGGCAGCAAGCTGCTCGATGGTCCTGATCTTGTGGCTTTCCAGTTCGTACTGGAGGCTTGGGTCGTTCGGGAACAGGAACGACAGCGGAGTGCCCGCAACGTCCTGCTCCTTCCCGGCCTTGTAAGCCGCCCATTCCTGCGGAAACTGCATCTGGTATTTGATGGTCGCTTCGTAGCAGGGAATGTTGCCCTTCTCGCCGGGAATGATGATCTCCACCATATCGACGGGAGCGAAGATGGGCCGCCCAGCCTGTTCGGACTGGGCAACCATCAGTTTCTTGTCGCTATAGAACCGGGCATAGGACCGGGCACCATAGCTCGCGACCCCTGTGCTGGGATCGATCGACGTATAGGGGTCGCCAAAGGCCATTGTGTTCTCCTTAGGCCGGGGTCGAGTAGATCGAGACCTGCGGGAAGTTCAGGACGCCCGGAGCCGTGCCGTCGGTGCCGCCACGAGCGGTGGTGAGAACCACGCCCGAGATGTACGGCGAGGTCGTGCCGCCGGAGTTGAGTTCGCCCGCATCGGCAGTCGCGAACAGCGCGGCATTGGCCGACGCCGAGGCGCTGACCATGATAGCCGGGCAGACGCCCGCGATCTGGACCCAGATCACATCGGTCGCCACTGCGACGCCGCAGGCCGGGATACCGACCTGATCGCCGTAGGCATCGACCGAGGTCGTCAGCATCACGGCTGAGAACGTCTCATCGAAGACGACCGCGTAGCCGGTTTCGGTGACGCCGCCGACGCCAACAGTGACGTTGACCCAGACAGAGCCGTCCGTCGCGGTGACACGAGTGCCGACCGGAAGCGGGGGCTGGTCGCCGTCCGAGTAGGTGCCGCTGTCGACAGACCAGATTTCCGCGAGGTTTACGCCGAGAGCGCCCGACGTGGCGTAGAGGGTGGTGGTTGCCATGTTCGGTTTCTCCGTTAGGCCGAGAGGACGCCCTGAAGGCGACGGTTCGAGACGGTCATGTTGCCGGCCCAACCCATCAGCCGAACAGTGGCATCCTGGTTGACGGACCAACGATCGCCGCGGATGGCGGTGAAGTTGCGGTCACGATGCGGGCGATAATGAACGTACCGGGTGTTGAGGAAGTACATGGTGTTCGACGGAGCGCCGCCGTTGGCCATGTAGTCCGAGGCGTTCGCCAGACCGACGGTGCCGTAGCCCTGGAAGCCGCCATCCATGACGACATCCGAGTTCATGTACTTGATCGACATGAATCCGGCTTCCGCCATCTCCGAGGAGGAGATGATCTGGTTCGGCTGAAGGCTCTGCTTGTAGAGCATCCAGTAGTTGTTGTCGGCGACGATGAGGTCGGGACGGTCGTTGCCGCGGACGAGCTGGGCATAGACCGCGTCCATGTAGCGGTTGATGTTGGCCGAGGTCGCAGCCGCGCCGCCGTTCGTCACGGCAGAGTAGGCGATGTTGCGCCAGAAGGTCCACGTCACCGCGGAGATGCCGCCGACCGTGCCCGAGGAGGGCGAGGTCGAGACAAGCTGCTGCAGGCCACCGATTTCCTTGGTGGTCGTGCCGTCCGAGTAGATGCCAACGGCAATGAGGTCCTGAAGCGTCCGCTCCGCGTTCGACACGCGGCCGGTGATCAAGGGGATGATCTGCTCCTCGCCCGCGTTCTGGAGGGTTTCGAGACCCGAGAACGTGACGGCGACGGCAGCCTGCCTGATCTGGAACTCAGCCGCCGTGAAAATCTGGCTCGGCTGGATGTTGAGCTGCTCATAGCCCGAATACCACATGGCAGTGGAGTTCTGGGCGTACTCGAGTTCCTGCCAGATGGTGCGGCCACCATCGAGGGTCAGGAGGGCCTTGTTGTTGCCGCGCTTGCGGAGACGGGCAAGCAGGGCGTTGTTACGAGTGACGTTGTCGGCTGCGTCGCCAGAGCGGTTTTCAATCGTCGTGGCGACGACATCACCGATGTCGGGATTCGGATAAGCCAAGAGGGTGACCCTTTCTGAGGTCTACCCGCTAGCGCGCGACTCCCGCGTGAGCGCTCCACGCTGCCCGTACCGCATCCTCGACACTCGCGCCTGCAGGGGGCCGCGGGGCCAGACTGGCCGGCTTCGCACCGTTCGGGGAGCCCGGACGGAGAGAGACGCCGGCAGCTTTCGCCGCTGCCACCTTGTCCGCCGCAGCCTTGCGAGCCGAGGCGTCACGTTCCGCAATGAGTTCGTCCCGCACCGATGGCACCGCCCAGATAGCCTGCTCGTAAGCGGCCTTGAGGTCGGGAGCGCCAGCCGAAAGGGCACCGGCCATCGCCTTCCGGACATCCGGGTTCTTGGCGTGCTTGTTGGCCGGGTCGGATTCAAACGTCGAGAGCGTGGAGGCTGCATCTCGGCGGGTGAACTCTTCGCGAACGTAAGCGAGAGGGTCGACTTGCGGGCGAGCAGGTGGCGGCGCTGCGGCGGGGCTCGGCGTAGCGGTTGGCGTCTGTGCCAGTTGTCGGAGATCGACGCGGGCGGTCTGGGCAATGTGCCGGATCAGACTGGCCGGGTCGCGTTCAAACATGTCCTGGAATGTGAACATCTGCCGGAGCGCGGCAGGTGCATCCACACCAAGGCGGGCGAAGCGGTCCTTCTGGCTGTCAAGGATTTCCCGGACAGGGGTGAAAGACTTGGCCTCTTCGGACTTCTGCTTGAAGCCATCGGATACCTCTGCCTCTCTCTTGAGGACCGCCGCTTGAATGGCGGGAGAGAGGTTCGGCCACGTGGCCTTCGCGTCAGCCGACCAGCTCGACGGCGGGCCAGTGGGCGTCGGGGCTGATGCCGGCGCTTCAGGCTTCGTCTTGCTGTCCTGGTCGGTGTTCTTGTCGAGGGTCGCAACTTCCTGCGCCGCCTCGGTCTTGGGTGCAAACCGGCCCTGAGCATCGCGGGCGCGGTCGGATTCGGTCTTGAAAGCCGCCCGAACAGACGCCTCGACGGGGTCGATGGGCGAAGCGGGCTTCTGCTCTACGGCTTCGGGGGCCGGAGCGATTTCAGCGGGAGCGGGCGCAACGTCGGGCGTAGTGACCGGAGTGCCAGAGATGAGGTCAACGTCACTCATGCCAGCCGCCCCCGTTCGGGGTTCCGGGAACGACGCGCAGGGAAGGCTTGTAGCCCTCCTTCACCATCTGGATAGCGCGCCCTACAGCATCCCGCATCTGTCGATCGCTCTGCGGCTGCGGCTTCGGAAAGTCCGACGTGCCTATCTCGATACAGCCCGCGTCCTTTGTGATCTGCCGCATTTTCGACTTGCTGTCAACCATTTCGCCGGTTGCGGGGTGAATTACGGGGTTCTGGCCGTCCCTAATTACCATCGGGGCCAGATAGAGGGGCGCAGCCTCGGACTTGGGCACCAATTTCCCATCACGGTAGACGAAAACTCCTCGGCTCATTCGGCGGCCCCGAACTTTTCCCACAAGCGGTCGGCCATTTCCCGCATGTCGTCGTGATCCTTCAGGTAACGGCAGACCCCAGCCACAGCATCGCGCGCCGCTGCCCTCATGAGCGCGATAATACGGTCAACCTTCTCAACGTCGTCGGCGCGCTCGTCCAGAAGGATCGTCGCGGCTGCCATTTCGTCTCTCGTCAAGCTGCTGCTCCTGCTGCTGGCTTGTTGGCGGCGGCCGATGCGGCGAGAGCCGCCTGCATCTGCATCCGCTCCATGTCGATTCGGTGCTTCTCTGCCATGGCGATGCCTTCCATCTCAAGCCGCTGGCGGTCGAGTTCCAGTTCCTGCTGCTTGAGCTGTAGCTGCTGCTGCTGCATTGCGAGGTCGCCCTGCATCTTCTGCGCCTCGCCGGCCAGCCGCTGCTGGTCCATCTGCGACCTGGCCTGAAGGGTAGCCATCTCGATCTTGCCCTTCTCCTGCTCAAGCTGCAAGGCAGGGTCGGGAGCAGGCGGAGCCTTGCCCATCTGCTCCAGTTCGGTAAACGCCGCCTCGAATGCCGTCTCGACGCTGCGACCCATGCGGAAGCGACGCATCGCGTACTGGATGGACTGAGCGAATGGCTTGACCAGCGGCGGGGCCTGCATTCCGATCGGAAGCGCGGCCGTGAGGAACTGGGCCATAGCGCCCATGAACTCGACAACGGCCTCCTTCTCCATGACGGCATCGGCCTCGACCGTGCTGTCCGTCTCGATGTCGATGCGGAAGGTCCGCATCTTGTCGTTCTTGAGGAGTTCGAGAGCCTGGGCGAACACCTGCAGCGCGATCTGCTGCGGGTCGGGAGGAGGCGGCTGCGGCACCATCATCCCGCCCTGCGGCGGGGCCATGCCGGGCGGGCCAGCGGGCTGCGGCGGGGCTAGAGCGGGTTGGGGAGCCGCGCCGGGAGGAGCACCGGGCGGCCCCCCGCCCATCCCCGGAGCCATTCCGCTAGGTGAGGAGCCCTGCGGGGGCATCGACGGGAGAGCGGATTGTATCTCATCCAGGACGACAGGCAGCATTCCCGTCATCTGGATCAGGGTTTCAGGCGAGAAGTGCTCTGCGATGATCTCGCCAACTATGGCGACGACATCCCGCATGAACCGGGCGACTTCCTTGCGGCGGCTGTCGAGGCGCAGGGAGGCAAAATTGCCCTTGATGCGCTGCTCGGTCGCCGTCTTCTGCGTGCCGCTGGACTGGCCGCGGCTGATGTCCGAGATGCCCGTCACCTCGTCCAGATCACGCTTGGCGCGCTCGCGGGCGTCGTAGAGCTGGATGAGGACTTGGGCCAAGTCCTTGATGGGCATGAACGAAACGCTGCCATCGACGCCGCCCTTCTCGGCAAACGCCGCCCAGTTATCCACGGCGATCATCGTGTTATCGACGCGGGCCTCCAGAAGGCGGCCGAGCTGCGTGATGTCGCCGGCATAGAGGCCGACCACCTTCAGCGCCGAGGCAATGCGGCTGATGCGGCTGGTGAGGCTGTCAATCTCCTGCGCCTGGTCCTGGTACAGGGTGTAGTCCGGGACGGGGACGAGGCTGTCGTTCGTCAGCGTGGCATACAGCGGCTTCGGGCAGGGAAAGAAGCCCTGCAGCTTCAGCGGGTCGGGAACGCGCTGCAGAATCTGGCTGGGAAGGTCCGGGGCGATGAAGAACACCTCGTGGCCGTTCTTGTCCCATATCTCCCAGACTTCCGCCTTCGGGGCGCGGTCGCGCGTCTGGCTCGCAATGGGCGATGCATCGTGGTCCGGGCGCTTCAGCGTAATGCGCTTGAACACGTCCCCGAACCGCTCGACGCCTTCCTCTCGGGAGAGCCAAGCGCGGCGGCCTACCCACCACACCTCGGGCCACGAGCGGGCGGGGTTGTGGGCGAAATCTGCCCAATACACGTAGTCGATGCAGACCTTTTCCCAGGCGACTTCCTGCTCTGGCTCGCCGGGTTCCTCTGGCTCTGCCTCCTCGACCTCGTCCTGCTCCGCGGGGTCGCCGGTTAGCTGGATCGAATCGCGGTATTCCGGCTCATAGCGGCACCACATCTGGCCGCGGGCGCAAAGGAGGTAGTCGTCAACGGACTTGTCCGCGATACCCATGAAGTCGGCAACGTCGAGGTCCGTCTCTGTGGCGCGCTCAAGGGTCTGGGAAGCGATGCGCCCTATCGGATCGGAATCGAGATAGCGCCGCTCGACCACCGGCTGCGGCATCTTCGAGAAGATGGCAGGGTGAAGCGTCTGGATGTTGCTCCAGAGGATGTTGTAGCGAACCTGGAACTTCGTCAGCTCGTCCCGCTCGTCGCGGTAACGGCGCATGATGCGCTGGCAGCGGTCCACCCACGGACTGAACTCGATCTCGTAGCGGCCAAGTTCGGCCTTCCAGAACGCCACAACGTCCGGGCCTTCCCCTTCGGGCGGCGTCTGGCGGTCAAGGTCGGTGATGTCGGCGCGCTTCTCCGACAGAGCGCCCTTTTCCTTGTCGTAGGTGTAGGTTGCCATTCCCTATCGCTTCCTGACGGGGACGTTATCGCGGAAGGCTTCAATCTCTTCGCGCTTCCACGTCTTGGCGCGGGTCTTGAAGGATGCGGCCTCGACAGCATCGGGGCGCTTGTCGTCCTCGGTGTACAGCGGCAGCTTTTCTAGGTCCACAAGGGGCATGGAACGAAGGAAGAAGCGAACATCCTCGTGGGCGGGGTCGTCCAGCACTTCGAGGCCAAGGAAGAAGCGGCCGTCCTTGAGCGGTACTGGATCGAGGGCGCAGCCGCCGTCCTTGGGGGAGCGGCCACGGACCTTCGCGGCCTGCGACGGTTCGAGAACGAGCACTTCGGTCATGTGTCGGCCCCTACTGCGACCATGTAGTTATGCCATGCATTGTAGTGGGCAAGCGCCTGGGTATCATCGAGGTTCGCACCGAGCGCGCCGCCCGCGCATTGCGCTGTGGTGTAGCCGCCGCCGCTGGTCCGCAGGAATGCCAGATCGGACGTGTTGAGTGCGCCTGTCGTTCCACCGCCGGACGACACCTGCACGCCATCCCGAAGGCACTCGGCGGACGTGCTGATGGTGCGGCGAAGAATGATCTGGATGGGGAGCGTTCCGCCAGCCGTCGCGCCGAGAGTGCCGGAACCGTTGTTCAGGCGACCACCGCCGTTGGTCCCAGCCGCACCGCTGATCTGGAACGCCGCCGTCGCGGGCGCGCCAAAGGTCAGCGCCGTTCCCGTCCTCTGGTAGACGCTGGCGTGCGCGTTGTTCTGAGTGAACTGCACACCGTTTGTTGCCCGGTCCCAACCCGTATCGAGGTAACTCGTTGAGCCGTCACCGTTGAAGCCACGATCCGTGGTAAACGTGGGGCTGTTGATTGCCGATAGCGTGAACGAGCCGGGCGTGATCCAGTTAAGGCGCGCTGCCTGCTCGTCGTGAGCGGCCATCACCCACATCACGTCCGTCTTGGCCCAGACCCCGCCTGCATAGAGCTGCTGAATGCACTGCGCTATGTTGGCCTTGCGGAAGTTGTTCGGCGCAACCGTCATCGCCGCTATCAGGTTGTCGTAGCTGGTGTCGCTCGTGCCCGTCGTCAGCGTCGTGAACGTCGAGGAGGCGGATACGTTGGACTGGTTGCCGACCGCGTCCTCCTGCATGAAGTAGGCGTAGTAGGCCGTATTGCTCGTGAGCCCCGTGGCGGTGATGAGCTGATATCCGGTCGTCGTGACCGCCTGGTTCCCCGATGCCGCCGCAGCCGCGCCCGTGTTGTTCTGGCCTGCCTTCACCTGCGCAGCGCTCGGAGGCGTGGCAGATGTCGTCAGCACCCAGTACAGGGTACCGTTGGCCTCGTTGGTGATGACAGCGAGATACCCGGTCGTGTCCCCGAGCGGGAGCGCGATCGGCGCACTCAGAACCGGCGCGGTTACGTCAGTCGGCCCGCGAACCGCAACGAACCGGCGGCGGAAGTGCTGGTTCCGCTGCACGGGCTAGACCCCGTGTTCCTGCCAAGGGACGATCCCGTTCACCCAAGCGCCCCAAGCGATATCCGCCTCCAGCGCCTCGGCGCGCTCCGCTACCGTTCGCGTGTTCGCTCTGGCGTAGACCCTGATCGTTGCCCACTCATCGTCCGACATGTTCCTGCCGTTGACGATCGAGTCGGACACTCGCAGGCTCTCCCACCACAGCTCGGTCAATTGCCGTATCCCTGCGTGAAGAACAGCAGCGCCGCGCCAGTGCTCGGGCAGATCGCCGCGACGTGGGTATAATACCCGGTCGGGATCGTGAACGTCTGGATAGAGCCGGGAAGAATGGGGATTGAGCCAGGCGTCGCGCCATTCGGGGCGGTCGCAGCGACGCTGGCGCTCGTGCCGAAGCGGATGTAGGCCACCGCAGCCGCCGTGCCGCCCGACAGCCCGTTCGTGGTGGCTGCGCTGGTAACGATGATCTGCGTGGTCTGGAGCGCGCCCTGCGTGGTCGTGGCGCTGCCGCCGAGGGCTACGTTGCCAGTCGTGCCGGATGCCGTGAGGCTGACCGTTGACTGGTCACGCGGCGTCATGGGGAACTGCATCTTGGCGCGATCCTACCTGAATTGTGCCACGGCCTTTGAAAGCAATGGCACAATTCGCGGTAGGCGGCAAGTGCCGGCAGGCTAGGCGATGCGCCAGCAGCCGCGGGAGCCATCAGGACGCTTGCGAATGGTGAACTTCATCCCGTGCCGCGTCCCCGCCCACGACGCGGCTGCCCGAATGTTCGACACGCCGGCCATGGCGGGGATGTCGAAGTGATCACCAACCTTCATCTGCTGAAACGGGTACTTCTCACCAGCGCCAACCTTAGGAGCCGGGACCGGCTCCCCGCTCTTGATCTCAAAAGCCATCGTATCGCTCCTCAGTTGCGACGCGCTCCCCGCGCCGTGCTATATCGCTATCGCAACCCATCAAACGCGTCAACTCTATATCCGATGGCTCCTCGTCCTCTCATTATCGCTCATGTTCCATGCATCATTGAGCGTAGCCCGGTTGCCAGAGCCTACCATCATCGGGCGCGGTTCCTTCATTGCCGCCGGCTCCGCTATCCACGGCCGGGACATGCATGCGTAGCGGCAGTTATGGACGAGGATGCCGTTCGCGAAATACACCCCCGCCTCAACCGTCAGGTTGAACACCCGCGCGCTGCCGGCGGGAGTGACGCTTACGACATGCAGAGGTGCAGAACCTTGATAGCGGCGATGTCGAGACCGCATCGTCCCCGCATCCGTCGCAGACGAATTGGAATGCCGGTCGCTCGTACTGTCCATTGGGTGAGCATCCCTGAGAGCAGTATCGCTGCTTTGAGTACCGATTGGCTGAGAAAGAGCCGGCGCAAGTTTGGCAGGTTCGGACTTCGTCATCGGCCCCGCTAGCCCGTCTATCTGCCGACTTGCAAGCATTGGAGCAGAAGCGCTCGACCGACCATGTGCGAGAGGCAAACGTCCCTCCGCAATGCTCGCAGACCCGCGGCTCCGGCTTCCTCTCTGCCCAATGGTGCCTAACGTGCTCGCCGTCAGCCATGAGAGCCAGGTTCGCCAGATCGTTGTTGAGCGGGTTGCCGTCGACGTGGTGGACAAAGTAGCGCGGAGGAATTGGCCCGTTCGCCTTTTCCCAGATAGCGCGGTGAAGCGACCCGCGATGCGCCCAATAATAGACCCGCCTATGCCGGCTCGGATGGCTGAGCCAGCGGTGATAGGCTTTGCCGTCGAATACGATGGTTTCTCTGTCCATGGGCGCACCATATCAGCGTAACCGAGGGATGCAAGCGCTACAAAGCCTTGCCCCTCGACAAACACCGGGTGCTCTGCGGTTCCCGTGATGACAGTCCCATCAGACAGCACGAGGTCGAACACCGGCCTGATGCCGACCGAGAAGACGGCAGTCACGGTTGAAACGCATCCATCCGCGCTCTCGACGGGGTCCCCGACGCGGAACGCCTCAATCGGTTTCGTGCCCGCGCTAGTCCGCACCAGAGTCCCTGCCACAAAACACTCATCGGCCGCGTGATCTTCACCCTCGGTTGCGAGGTCCTCGGGTTTATCGCTGTCGTGCTGCAGAACCGGAATGGTGCGGATGAAGTCCGGGCAGGTCGAGAACGTCACCAGCATAGGCCGGCCATCCGCGCCGCCCTTGAGACGTGCCCTGACCTGATCCCAGCCGCCCATGGCTCCCCGCTGCGTTACCCGCTTGTTGTCGGCCGGGCGGAATAGCAGGGACGAGCCCATCGTTCTCGCGTGGCGGTGCATCCGCTCTGCGATGGACGGGCCGCCGTCCTGGGCAAAGGCGGACGGGTCGAGCACGCCGTACTTGATGAGGTGATGGTCGCGCGCCTCACGGTCGATGATGCCTTGGGCGACCTCCTCGGCGGTCAGCTTGGCTCCAGTGCCATACCATTCGCGATAGCGGACTAGAGCGCCGCGAGGGAGTGCTCCTGTATCGTCGCCCACGACCGCCCACCATCCCACGCTAAATGGAGCGGCGCTGCCCCAGTCCATCGACCTAAAGCGTAGCCAGTCATCCGGGATGGCGAATGGGCGAACAACGTGTTTTGCAGGGCTCCAGCAGTCGAAGAAGGCACCTTCGATGGCGCTCCAGTCCCCCTCGAGCCACGCCCGGACGAGAGCAGGGCTGCCGGACATGTAGAGGTTCGCAACATACTGGTCTCCGAGGTAATGGTTATCGGTTAGGCGGCTGGGAATGTAGACCCAATCTCGGGACACAGCGGCTCCGGTGAACGGGTTCGTGAAGGAACGCGCTCCAACCTCCCATCCGAGTGGAGCAGGGTCAATATATCGAGCCCGGACCCAGTTGTGTCCTGGCCCTCCAGGGTTGCCCGTCGCTCTAAAGCCGCAAGGAACGCCTGCACCGCTTCTGAGGGTGGCCATGAGCTTGAGGACGGGCTCGGGTCGGGGGAAGGTTCCGACCTCCTCGACGTAGACCCGCGTATAGCTGTGTCCTTGGTAGGCGTCGGCATCGCTGTCACTCTCCAGGTAGGCGAACCGAAGGCGCGCGCCGTTCGGGAATCGCCACATCTTGTCTTGCTCGTGGTACTTTGCGCCTAGCGGGGCGTAGAGCATCCGGGAGCGCTCGATGGTCTCGATGAGCTGCGTGCGCTCTCTACGGACCATCAGGCCGATGGCGTGCTCCCCGTACTTGTCGGCATGGGAGAGCCACTCGCCTAGGACGCCATCCGTCTTGCCGCCTCCTCTGGCTCCTCCGTAGAAGACCTCGAAGACAGGGCAGCATACGAGGGCGGTCTGCGGCCCGAGCTGCGGGGTCCATATGACGGTTGTGTCAGTCAGCGCGCCACCTCATGGGCGAGGCGCGATGTGAAACCCGCCCACTGACGGAACACGCTGGTGTTGCCGCTGGTCATGGTCACCCAGAGATTGTTATGGTGGTCAACCTCAACGCGGGTAGCCTCAAACGTGAGCGGTTTGCTGTCGCTCGATACGAAAACGTGAACGGTGACGGGTGAAGCCGCCTTGTCGCTCATCTTCCCTGCTCCTTCTTCTCAGCCCGCTTCCGGGCCATGTAGGATTTCATATAGGCGCGGCGCTTGTCTGCATCCCTGTGGGTGTAACTGATAGGCTCTTTGGCAGGGAGCGCTCCGGGTGCAAGTCTCTGCACCACTCGCGCCCTTACCTCGGGGATGGCCAGCACGCGCTTTAGGGCGGCCTTCTGACGGTCGGCCGCCCCTTCCATCAGGGCGGCCTCCCTTAGTGCTCTGATCTGGTCTGCCTTGCTCACGCCGCGACCTCCTGCGCCCGCCACGCGTGGAACTCCTGCAGTGAGAACGAGCAGCCGCTCGGATGCTTCGGAACACCAGCGCCGGGCGTCAGGAACAGGCGGAGGGTTTCGACCGACACGCCCTGCTGGGCAGCGTCACGAGCCTCGCGACGATCAAGCCGCGCCTGGATAATGGCAGCACGATCCTTGGCCGTCATGCGGCGACCAGTTCCCATGCAGCCGAAGCACTTGCCGTGCTCGATGTGACCGAACTTGGTGATGATTCCGGTTCCAGAGCACTTCAGGCAGGGGGCGGGGCTGGTCATCTGCGTTCTCCTCGGTTGATGACCCTCTTATAGACGCAGCCCGTTATCCGGTCAACAGCTATTTCGTTATCCGGTCAACTTTTCCGTTAGCCACCCCCTCGATCTGTTTCGGCCCGTGGTCCTTAAGCCAGTCTACAGGCGTTGAGGATGGCTCTGGAATGCGAGCCACGAACCGATGCTCCACCGTCTGCTCGACCTCGATCTTGTCGCCGTACTTCTTCGGGGCAAGCTTGGAAGCCCGCCACTTCCTGGCGTCGATCATAACCCTTGCGCGCTGCGGGTCTGGCTCGGTTGCGGCTATCTCGATCATCTCATCCGCGGCCCGATCCTGCTGCCTTTCGCGCGCGCGGGCGTAACTCTGTGCGAAGGCGGGGAATCGTTCGAGCCATTGATAGACGGTCTTTTCTGCTGGCCAGTTCTCTCGGTCTTCGCAGAGTTTGTAGAGGGCTGCGCCTTGTGCGATGGCTTCGCAGAGGGCTTCTGCGGTTTCTTCGTTGTAGGAGGAGGGGCGGCCGGTCATTTTAGGCCGCCTCGGTAGCTGCGAACATGCCGGCGTCGTCCTTTAGGCGTTCGGTAGCGATGGCTGCGTATTCAGGGTTCAGTTCAACGAGGATGGCGTTGCGGCCGAGGCGGTCGGCTACCAGCCCCGTTGTTCCAGCTCCGCCGAATGGGTCAAGGACGGTTCCGCCAGAAGGACAGCCGGCTAGGATGCATGGCTCGATGAGGGCGGGCGGGAACGTGGCGAAGTGAGCGCCGCTGTAGGGCTGGGTGGGGACGGTCCAGACGGAGCGCTTGTTGCGGTCGGTAACGAGCGTATCGTGCTGCGTGAAGCCCGCAGCGGTCGCGCCGAATGCTCCCTTCCCGGCATTCTTGGCATCGCCGCCGCTGGCCTTGACTACCCGCCCTTCGTGGATTGCAGCCTCTTTGACCGCCGCCGCATTGTAGTGGTACGTCGCGCTCTTGGTGAGCAGGAAGATGTACTCGTGCGCCTTGGTGCAGCGGTCGGTGACGCTCTCCGGCATCGGGTTCGGCTTGTGCCAGATGATGTCCTGGCGAAGCCACCAGCCGTCCGCCTGTAGGGCGAAGGCGACACGCCAGGGGATGCCGATGAGGTCTTTGGCCTTGAGGCCGGTTTCGATGGGAGGCAGCGCCATGCCGAGCGTCTTAGTCTTGGCGGCGCTCCGAAGGCGGCTTGCTTCGTCGCGCCCGTCACGCTTCAAACCCGTAGCGCCGCTCCCGTTATTATTGCTTCGGGGGCCATTGCTGGCGTAGCTGTCCCCGAGGTTCAGCCACAGCGTTCCATCATCCCGGAGCACGCGGCGAACCTCGCGGAACACCGCGACCAGTTCCGCCACGAACGCATCCGGAGTATCCTCGAGGCCGATCTGCCCATCGACGCCGTAGTCACGAAGGCCGAAGTAGGGCGGGCTGGTGACGCAGCAGTTCACCGATGCGTCGGGGAGTTCCCGCAGCCGCTCCCGGCAGTCGCCGTTGAGGATGCGAACGGTCATCTCGCGCCTATGTGCCATTTGCTGCATGATTTGCAGCGGTAGGGTGTCAGGGAGTGGGAGCGGAACTGGCGTCTGGGTCTGCTGGCTACCTTGGCGGCCAGAGATCGCGACTCAAAGGCTTCCTTGCCGCTGCAGCCTGCTGCGGCGTGTCCAATGGCTATCTCATAGGGCGTTGACTGAGGATGCCCTTTCTGGGTTACTAAGGCAAGGGAGGCAATGAGGATTGGGCTGTAGGACATCAGACGGACTCTCCTTCCACAACCAGCATCTCAACCTTGAATGCCACCGGGCGCATGATGATGACCGGCCCGGACTGGTAGGTGGTCGCCGTCACCGCCGCCTCAAGTGTCGGGTAGTCAACGAAGCGCCAGCCGTCATACCCATAATCAAACCAGCGCGTGAACGGCCCCTTCGGAATGTCCGCGTCGCTCATCGGATTGCCCTTTCGTGGTGGATGGGGATGGCGTCCAATACCATCTTTCCCTCAAGGCTGAGGAGGGCGGCGAACCTCTTGGCCCTGTCCTCGGGCGAGGTGAAAGGCTCGTTGTCGAGCTTGCCCAGGATGGCCACGAGAATGTCAAATGTGGTCCGTGGCGGCTTGAGTTCGTGGAGGTGTTCGGTCATGAGCGCGGCTCCACCCGATCTGCTACCAGCGTAGCATAGCCGGCGATGCCTACCCAGTGATCCTTGAACGTAGCATCGCCAGCCACGATGCGGCCGATCTTGTGCAGGATCATGTCCAGAGCCTCCGCAATGACGGCATCGGCGCTGAGAAGTTCCGAGAACTGTACAATCAGCAACCCGCCAAACGCCATCGCATGCTCCGCCTTGCCGCACCGAACCATTTCGTCAGCCACAACGGCCTTGAGGCGCTGGACGACGCGGGCGTGGTCCGTGAACTCGCCGTGGGTTGCGCGGCGTTGCTCCAGTAGATCGCTCATCGACGTGCCCTCGCGTTGGGTAGTGCCGCCAGCGCGGCGGCGTCCAGTGGCCCACCGGGCGTCCAGTCGGTGCGTGGCGGAACGTATGGCTTCAGCTTGCTCGAGATGGCTCCAGGCACGCGGGTGATGCGGTCCTCCGGGAGTGGGTGGGGGTTGGCCATCGACAGGTTCGCAGATGCCAGCTCTCGCTTCAAGGCATCGAAGCCAGCGGCAACGCGGGCGCGCTCGGCAGGCGATGGGTCCGGGCGCTTGTCTGGCTCGCGGTCTGCCGGCAGACGATCTGGCGGAACGTAGTCAATGTCGAAGTGCTCGGGCCACTGCGTCGGCATCGTCATCGAAGGCGCGCGGCCGGCGCGCACCATTTTCATTGCCACTGGCTCCTCGCCGTACACCGTCCGGAAATAGGCCGCCCATCCCCGCCATTCCGGGCTGTCCTGCTTGATGACGCGGAGCGGCGGGGAGTAGGTCGGCGGCTTGCCCCGCTTCAATTTCTCGATGTAGTCCAACGCCTTGGGGAAGAACTCCGCTTCGATCCGGGTGGTCGTTCGCGGCTTCGGCGTCCAGATGGGCTTGGGCTTGGCTGTCATTGCGTTTTTCCTCCTCGATCATCCGCGTGTATTTGGCTCGCAGCTCGTCAGCAGTAGGCCGGGAAGGGTCCAGCGGAGGGCCGGTAGGCTCTGCCTCAACGGCCGGGTAGCTTTCCCAGCCGCGCTGGTTGAGCCAGGTGACGGCCTGCTGGACGAACTCGGTTCGGGTATGACCCAGCGCCTCCTCGGCCTCGGCGTATCGCCCGGCGGCTGCGATGATGGCCTCGGGATCAACGCCCGCCTTGACGGCAGCAATGAACTTCAGGGAGGCAGGATGCTTCGGGTTGTTCCCTGCCCGCTTCGGATAGGCTGACCAGAACCGATCGAAGTGGGTGGGTGGGTGGGTGGGTGGCAACCCACCAATATTCTTACTTTCTTTCTTCCTTTCTGGAATGGGTACGGAAGAGTTAGTAATCTTGGGTTCTGCGCGCGCGCCTACGCGAGGGGCGTCACTTGTGACGGTTTCGGGCGTCACTTGTGACGTTACAGGTGACGTTACAGGTGACGTCTTTGTGACGTTCTGTGACGTTACGCCGTGACGCTCGCGCCACCGTCTGGTGCGCTCAGCGCCGGCCGATGTGGTCTTGGGGCCAGCCTCGACGGCATCCGCGATAATGGCGAGAACCGCGCCCATCTGCTCCCCGGTCAAGCCGAGGGCGGAAAGCTGGCGTAAATGGTCTGGGTCTATTGCCATGCGTCTCTCTCAAGGCGAGGCTGGGGCACCGGGGGAGAGAGCACCCCGGTTAAACCCCGCCAGCGCGGAACCTCGGCTCATGACTTCCGAGGGGTAGAACGATTCACCCTAAGATGGCTCGGCGCGTCGGTCAAGCCAGAAGCCGCGTGCGGATGGCATCAACGTCAGCCAGGATGGGCAAGCCTTGTGCAGTCCACTTCTCGACGTTGCGGCAGCCATGGATGATCGTGGAGTGGTCCTTGCCGCCGAGAAGCTGTCCTATCTCCTGGAGTGACCGAGAAGTTAACTCGCGGGAAAGGTACATTACCACCTGACGGGGAATGGTGATCGCTTTTGTCCGCCGCTCTGAAATGAGGTCGATCTTGCGGATGCCGAAGTGCTCGGCGGTCGCACAGATCACGTCGATGACGCGAACGCGGCGGCCAACGAGAGCGATGATGGCCGCCGCCTCGGCGGCAAGGTCGATTGCCGGCGGGCGCGAAATTTCCACGGGCTCGTCATAGACGATACGCGGTGCTATGGTTCGACGGACGCGAACAGTGAAGTGGTCAGGGAAGAACGCCCTTCGCCGCATCGCTGCCCGCTCCAGCATCTCCCTGCCGCTTGACGGCGCCGAGACCGATATGAGCTGGCTCATGCGCCAGCCCTCGCCAGAGCGTTCCATATCGCCGCCTCGGTGGTGTTGTAGGACTTGGCGATGTCGACGGTGTCCATGCCCATCCGCATGAGAATGCGAATCTTCACGGAAGTAGCGATCGCGTTTGTCTGGTTCATGCTCTCTCCTCTGGCTGGTGACGGATAAGGGATCGGTCGGGATAAATGGCCCCGATCATCTCCAGGAAGTCCCGAGCCTCGTTGAAGCTGCGGGCGACGTGGTAAAGCCCCCTCGCCACCGTCCACGCTTCCTCCGTGGCGATCTGGTTCTCGTTCTGGCGACCTTTCCCGACCTTCAGTTCCAACATCACGGCTCGACCGTTGATGAGGAAAAGGATGTCCCCCGCGCCAGCGCGGACGCCCATGCGCTTGAGGCGAGCGCCTGTCTCAAGGCTGCGCTTTTCCCCGAACGGTAGAGCGGTCCAGTAGACGCCGGGATTGGCCGTCAGGCGGAGAAGGTCCGCGACGGCGCACTGCAACCTGAACTCGGGTTGATCCCTGCGGGGCATCTATGCCGGTTCCGTCTCGTTGGGAGCGGGCTCAAGGGCCTTGCGAAAGACTTCTAGGGAACTGTCCTTGAGGGGCATGAAGCGACGAGACCAAAAGCCGGGTTCTGTGCCCGTTATGCGGTCTATAGGCCGGACAATCTCCTCTATGTGGAGAGCCGGTTCGTCCCACAAACTAGAGAGAGATCGAACGGTATAGACAGCGCCGCGCCTAAGCCCGTGTAAACCGTGACGCCATTTCACCCCGGCTGGCGGGTAAATTCCTAGCACCTCGCTATTCCGGTCATCGACGCAAAGCACGAACTGCCCAACGTAGAACATCAGGCTCTCCTCAGTTGCGAAAGAAAGAGGGGGCGGAGCCGGTTGGCTCCACGCCCCAGTTGGCGCATGTACCGAGAGGGTACCCGGCGGGAATCCGCATGCGCGCGGTATTCATGTAAGGGCAGCCTCTCTGGCGTCAGGGCGCAGCAGGCTGTCCAGCGGGATCGCGCCGCCCGTAAGGCGCTCGATCTTGACCGCCGTCTCTATGGACGTGCCGCGCTTCCAGTTTTCGATTGAACAGACCTGGGGGGCCTTGATGCCGATGGCTTTGCCGAGCTGCGTCTGGGTGAGGCCGTTCGCCTTGCGCCAGAGCCGAAGGGGGTGTTTTGTGTCGTTCATGGGGTCACCATGCCTCAAATCTTTTTCGCTTGCAAGCGCATTTAATGCTTGCGTCGCGGTTCGCGTCGTGGCAAACATTGGACATCGAAACGAGCCGCACAGACGGCACCGAGGAGAACCGAGATGAACGCCCCCACCACCCACGAAGCCCTCAAGGAAGCCTTCCGCCTCTCCCTCGACCTTGAGCCGATGCAGACCGCGCCGGCAGAGGGCACGACCTTCACCGCCTTCCTCACCAGCGGCCAGCGCGTCACGGCGGAGCGGTTTGACGATGCCTTCGTCTGCGGCAACACGGGAGCGCCTTCCCGGCCCCTTCGTGCCTCCGAGTTTATCGGATGGCTGTACGCGAACGTCGAGGGCGGCACTTATGAGGCTTCCGGGCCCTACGTCCTGTCGGAGCGTCAGGAGGCGGCCGAATACATTGCCGAGGAATACGACCTCGACCGCAGCATGGGCCGGGAGGAATAGCCAATGAGCGTGCTTATCAAGGGGCTTAGCGACGACGGCTTCCACGAAGGCCAGCAGCCGACCGGGCTGACCATGATGCGCCTCATCAAGCGCATGCGCTACGAAGACCTTGTGGCGCTGTCAGGTGCCTTTGACCTCGTCCGGTGCGGGTCTTCGCCGAAGTCCGAGCGCCGACTTACAGCGAACATGCTCTCGGAAGCCGCAGAGGGCTTCATCGAGATCGATCTCTACAAGCGTCAGGAGGCGGCGAAAAGGGCCGCACAGCAAGCGGCGAAGGTTGCGCCATGAACGACCTCCTCAGGAACGTCTCCGCCCTCCTCGCGCTTCTGATCTTCCTGGCCTCGATCGGAATAGCTCTCTCGGCCTTGAGCGTGAGGGGGATGGTTTGATGAGCCGTCCTGAAATCATCGCAGGCGCGATCTGCAGAAGCAGGGCCTTTGAGACCGGGCAAGGGACGTGCGCGCCGATCTGCATGGACCAACTCGGCGACCCTCGGAAGAAGGGGTGCCCGCACGCGTCGAACATTCACGCGAAGCTGGCCATTCGGATCGCCACCGCGCTCGAAGCCGCAGAGGAGGCGGCCGCCGATGCGTAGCGCCTTCGACCTCCTCACCTTCGTGATTGCGTGCAGCGCCAGGACCAGACGCCGCGCTCGTCCCCGCCTCTACGTCACCCTGATGGGTGCGGGCGTCAACATGAGCTTTGGAGAATGCACATGAGCGAGAAGTGGACGCCGGGGCCGTGGCATTCGCGTCGGGCATTGAACCGGGTCGACGGGCAGTACGACTACGCCATCAGCGGGAAGGACGCGCCGGTCATAGCCGAGGCTTTCGGGCGGTCGGCAGACGGCGCATGGCCGCCTGCCGAAGCAAACGCCCGCCTGATCTCTGCCGCCCCCGACTTTGCCGGCACTGCCGCCCGTGCACAGGTCCTCGCCAACTCGCGCGGAGGTGACTACGGCGACCTGACCCAAAGCGAACTGTGCGAGTTCATGGTCGAGTTAGACGCCGCCCTCGCTAAAGCCAGGGGTGAAGCATGACCCCCGACCACCTCACCCGCATGGACAGCGACCAGCACATCTTTGGCGTCACGTCCTCGGTAGACAACATCATCAACTTCGCCAGCAAGGGTGAAGCAGAGAGAGAATCCCTCCGCATGGATGAGGGGCTGATCTACGACGCCATCCGGAGGCTCCAGAACCTCGTCCACACACTCGGAACGAAGGAGGCGGCATGAGCCCGTTCTGGAGTGCTTTCTTCTGGGCATTCGGTGGCGCGCTCATCGTGGCGGCAGTCGTGGCCTACATCTCAAGCCTGAGCAGCCTGATCGAGCGCTTTGGCTGGCGCATCCACGTTTTCACTGTGCTCCTCGGGGCAACAGTGTTTGGCGCTTACGTGGGGATTGTCTGGAGTTCCACTCAATGAACACCGCCTCTCTCACAGAAGCATGGAAGCGCCTCCGGGAAGGGCTCCTGCGGGACCATCCCGACATTGATCCCGAGACGCTGACCGATACCCTCGACGGGATGACGGGCGCACTCGACCTCGCTGCGGACCTCATCCGGTCCAGCCAGGAGGACAAGGCAGAGGCGCTTGGCCTCGCTGAATACATCGCCGCGCTAACGAAGCGCCACGAGCGCATCAACCACCGCTCAGGCAAGCGCAAGGCCGCCGCAAAGGTGCTGATGCAGGAGGTTGGGGTAAAGCGCATCTCACGTCCGGACTTCACCGCAACCGTCTCGGCTGGCTCTCGGGCCGTCAAGATCGTGGACGAGGCGTCCCTGCCAGAGTGGGCATGGAACCACCCACCGCCGACCGTGGACAAGAAAGCGATCCGCGATCGCCTCCTCGCCAACGAGGAAGTCCCCGGCGCCGTCCTTAGCAACGCTGAACCTCACCTGACGATACGCGCATGAGCTTCACCGCCGAACAGAACGCCGCGCTGGACGCGAAGCTGGACGCGTCCGCCGTCGCGACGAGAACGCAGGCCGGGCGCTCGCTGTCCTATGTCGAAGGCTGGTGGGTCATCTCGGAAGCCAACCGGATTTTCGGATTCGACGGCTGGGCTCGCCAGACAGTGGACCTAAAGGAGGTTCACGCCCCCTACCAGAACGACAAGAGCAACTGGGTCGTCGGCTACATGTCGAAGGTCCGCGTGACCGTTGGCGACGTGGTCCGGGAAGGGTGCGGCTTTGGCTCTGGCATCGACCGCGATCTAGGTCGAGCTCACGAGAGCGCGCTGAAGGAAGCCGAGACGGACGCGATGAAGCGCGCCCTTATGACGTTCGGCAACCTGTTCGGCCTCGCCCTCTATGACAAGACGCAGGAGAACGTCGAGCGCGCCCCGCCGCCTGCGAATGCTACCACCGTCCGCATCGCTCCGAACGCGGCAGATACCGCAGCAGACAAGATGATTGAGCAGATCAACATGGCGACGACCGCCAAGGCGCTGGAGAGCACAAGGGAACTGCTCCGGGTTGACTTCCTCCGCCTGCCGCGAGAGCAGCAACAGCGCGTTTCGGAAGCCGCGTCGGTCAAAGCCCTCAATCTGGAGGCTGCACGCTGATGGGCCGCGCTTTAATTGTAGTCCGCTCCGATACCGATCGCCGCAAGGCCGCTACGTGGTGCCAGAAGGCCCCGGCCTTCACCCGTATCGAGTTCAAGGCCAGCAAGCGCACCCTGCCGCAGAACGATAGGATGTGGGCCATGCTGACCGATGTGGCGAACCAGAAGGAACACGCCGGGAGGAAGTACACCCCGGACCAGTGGAAAATCCTCATGATGCATGCATGCGGGCGCGAGGTCCAGTTCATCCCCGCCCTCGACGGCAAGACGTTCCTTCCTTGGGGGCAATCGTCCTCTGACCTGTCGAAGGACGAGATGAGCGAACTTATCGAGTTCCTTTTCGCATGGGGCGCAGCGAACGGCATTGTCTGGAGCGACCCAACACAGGAGAAAGCAGCATGAGCGACAATTACTCTATGGAACTAAACGAGGACTACGCCCTGATGGCCCGCATGATGCAGGCTGCCGAGGGCGAACCACCCGAAGAGATCGTCAAGGCGGCGGGGATCATCATCATGTCGATGATGATTATCATCGCCGATGGCGACAAGAAGGGCATGAAGGACGGGATAGAGGCGGTTAGCCGTGATATGATCCAGCGTGTCGGCTTAGTCGAGCACTCCGTCTACCACGACGACCTTCACTAATGAGCCGCCGCGAGTTCTCCAAAGCCGTGATGCGTGAAGCCTTCGCCCGCTGCGGCGGCAAGTGTGAGGGCTGCGGCAATCACCTCTATGCCGGCAAGTACCAGTACGACCACATCATTGCTGACAGCATCGGCGGCGAGCCAGTCCTGTCGAACTGCGCGGTCCTCTGCTCCGGCTGTCATGCAGAGAAGACGACCAAGCTGGACACGCCACGAGCCGCGAAGACCAAGCGCCAGAGGGACAGGCACCTTGGCATCCGCACCCCTTCCCGGATGCCAGGAAGCCGGGGGTCGCAGTGGAAGATGAAGATAGGTGGCGGCGTTGTCCGTCGTTCAACGGAGCCCAGCAATGGTTGACGCCGATCTCTCCGAACGGACGAGGGACATCCGCGATGCGCTGGCGGCGCTACGGGAGCGGGTGGCGAAGCTGACCGGGCCGGATCGGGAGGCGGAATGGCTCGTGGCCGAACTGGCGGGGGAGGTGCCCGAGCATACGGTCAGGGCGGTGGGCTGGGACTACGACTGGAACCGGCGCCCCGGAGAGTTCACGCTTTGGAAGGCGACCGACAGCGAAGGACGGAACGCCAAATTCTGGAAGCCCGAACCCTACACCGCCTCCGTCGATGCCGTGCTGGAGCTGATCGGGAAGGTGCTGCCAGGGTGGTGGGGCGACGTGGACATTGGCAGCAAGCCGGAGGCTCAAGGCCCCTACGGCGCTCGCCTCTGGCCGGCCGAAGAGGACGGGTGCTGGAACATTGCTGGCGAAGGCCCAACGCCCGCGCTTGCCCTGCTCAATGCCATTCTCTCCGCCCTCCCCTCGGTTGGCTTAAAAGTGGTCAGGGAGGGGGAGTAGATGGGGAACATCGCCGCCCTCTTCGTCGATCCGCGCGGCTCCTACGCTGGCCTGCCCGATGTCGATGTGTGGGACGAGGCGCGAGATGCCCGCCTCTATGCCGGCCCGTGGCCTGTCGTGGCGCATCCGCCCTGCCAGCGGTGGGGCAAGATGTGGTTCGGCCAGCCGCTTCACGTCAAAAAGACTGGGGAGCGGAAGAGGCTCGGGGACGACGGCGGATGCTTTGCCGCGGCGCTCGCCTCGGTGCTCCAGTTCGGCGGCGTGCTCGAGCATCCGTGGGGCAGCCGCGCTTGGGCGCACTTCGGCCTGAACACCCCGCCCCGCTCCGGTGGCTGGATCGCTGCTGACTTTGACGGCGGCTGGACGTGCTGCGTCGAGCAGGGCCGCTATGGCCACTACGCCCGCAAGCCGACTCTCCTCTATGCCTTCGGCGTCGATCCGCCCGAGCTTCTGTGGGGCAAGAGCGCCGCCCGGCTCGACCCTGCCGTCGTCGAGCGGATGGGACTCAAGCGAGCGCGGCGGCTCGGGGAGGTTGGCGCCCGAGGTGGCGGTACGGACAGCGCGCCGCGCATCCACACGCCGCCGGCATTCCGCGACCTGCTGCTTTCGATGGCCCGCTCGGTCTCTCTTTCGAGGTCCGCCGCATGACCCTCATCCCAGACCAAGACGCCTGGAACGAACGTCGCCGCATGATCCCCAACCCCCAGGAGCCGTGATGATGACGATACCGATAGAGGATGCGAAGGCGATTTTGCACGCAGAGTCCAACATCCTAGAAGGAACACGCGTGTCGAAGGCGATCCGCACCGTCCTCGCCTCCCTCGACGCAGCAACAACCGAGCGGGATGCGGCGAGGAAGGGACTGGCGGAGGCGGTGAGGCTGATGGAGCCAGTCGCCGGCTGGCTAGCCGCAGACAGCAACTCCATCGGTCGCTCTGATGACGACCCGTTCCCGGTCAAGACCCGCTGGTTCCGTGCCCTCGCCTCCTTCGTCTCTCGTCAGAAGGAGGCGGGCCGTGGGTGACAGGAAGGACGCCCCCACACCTCCCCGCTCGCCAGCCGAGATGCGGGACGCGGCGGCGAAAGATGATCTAGACACCGCGAAGGCCTGGGTGTCTTTTTGGGCGGATCACGCCGCCGCGGCATGGCCGGTCATCAACGCTGCCAAAGAGCACGCCGCCAACATCGCCGCAGACGCGCGCTACTATGCAATGAGCGCCCTCAACGGGTTTGACGACCTAGCCGACGCGGATGCCATCGAGAACGCGAAGCATGATCTGCGGACGCTACTACGGAAACTCCCCCTCCCGGCAGGAGACACCCTCTCTACGGACGGGTGGAACTCTGACATGGAGAAAGCGCCGAGGGATGCCGTAATCGACATCTGGGGGCGATACGATGCCGATACCCCGGCCCACCGCTTCACAGACTGCCGCTGGAAGATCAGCCTGCGGGCGCCCAAGGGCGCCTGGTGCCGTCGTGGTTCCTACATCCACAGCGACGGCTACGGAAACTGGGAATGGGAGCCGCTCGGCGTCCTCGTGGCGTGGCGGCTTCCCCCTGACCCGCCTCCCGGCTGACCCATGAGACGCGGATCGGTCTTGCGGATGGCTTTCCCGACCAAGTTTGCCTGCGACTGCTATATTCATTAGCAGCCACTCCCACCGGGAGCAGTCAACCCGCTCCAGCCTTCGATTCCGTCATAAGGGTCGTTCATTTGGTTCTCCTTTAGAATGGCGTAGGTGTAGGGGCGATGACCGCCACGGACGGCTACCGAACCGGGACGAGCGCCGTAGTCCTGACGCGCCGTCCCCAGTCTCCTGACCCGAGCCCGAGCAGCACCGAGGCAACATGCCCGATGAGGCTCGACAGGTCCGCGAAGTTCCACGCTAGATACACGGGCGGTCTATCCATTGGGCCGGGGATGACCCCCATCGCCGTCAGGGCTGCGAAGGCGAGGCCAAGCAGGCACGCCGCGCCAATTCCCCACTCCCAACGCTCCCGGCCCACCAGGATGAAATACGCCGCCGTGGCGATCCAGACAACGGCGTTCCAGAGAACGGGGTTCGTCGTTGACCATGCGAAGTGGGCACCGCCGTAAGCGGCAATGAGGACGAGCGCGGCCATGATGTTAGGCCGCGCTCTCGATATGACCGCCGCGACGGATGCCGCGGCGAGGCCTGCGACGAAGATGATGACGTAGACCGTCAGCGGCCCTGAGACGTAGGACGTGGCATGGTCGGAAACGTAGAAGCCGCCCCAGATCAGAGCGGCAATGATGACGGCTAGCGTCATGGCGCTACGGCCAGCCTTTCCCCCCACCACCGCCCAAAGGAACGGGGTTGGACAGGTCGGCCGCAATCTCCTTAGCGCCCGCATGTGCCCCCGTCGACGCAAGCTGCGCCGATGCAAGATCGGAGATCACCCTCGCAAGGTACTCGCCGGCAAATGCCGACTGGTTCGGATGCACCCCAAGGATGCGCCCCGCCTGAAGGAACGCGGCGCTCAATTCCAATGCGTTGTCCTGCGCCGTCTCGATAGACTTGTGAACCGCCCGGAACTTCTGGGTCACGATGGTGATTGCATTCTCTGCGGTCATCTCTGCCAAGGATCATCTCCTGCTTTTGCCCGCTCACGGGAGCGGAGGTAAAGGGTTCGTGCCAGCCAGACACCGCCGACCAGCAGGATACCCCAGATCGTGTTTTCCGATATGAATGAGACCAGCCAACCCATGCCGCACGCTACCACCTGAGCGTGCTGCAGTAACGCTGCGCGATTGCATGGGGGTGCCGCGCTGGCGCATTACCCGACTATCTCGCTGAATGGCTTCTCAACGCACGACAGGCCGGGATCGTAGGCGAAGCAGACGCGGAGCCTGACCCCCGCATCCGTCCGGGCGGCCGAGGGTATGCGGGCGCTGTACTCCTGAGACAGGAAGTGGTCGCCTGCCTGCCGGTTCTGCGCTGGGATGTCCCCCTCCAGCGCCACTGCCATCGCCGTGCCGTCCGTGAACAACCACGCGGCTACCCGCGCCCGGAGGATGTCGTTCGTCGTCTTGTCGCCCTCGACGCGGAAGAGGACGGCTTGCCCGAAGTCATCGACCCTCGTATGCATCACGAGGTTCTGCAGAACAGGGCCGGGAGAAAATACCCCGAGCCTATCGACCACCAGGAACACCAGCATCAAGGCCACAACGACAAAGGCCGCCGCGCCCCACGGGGAACTCGCCGCCTCTTTTCGCATTCGGGCCAAAAGCCCGTCATGCGCCGACGATGCGAAAGCCGTAGGCAACAGCACCAGTGACGACGGCTGCGATGAGGGCCCGCCAGAGCCACTGGATGGACGCCTTAGTTCTCGTGTAGTCCGCCACATCTAGCTTGATTCCCGGTAGGTCTGACTGGCCTGCTTCAATGCGTTCAAGATCACGTCGGAGCGAGGCGATTTGTTCCCGCAGTTGGGCGATGTCACCTTCTGCTCCCACATCGTCACCGCCCGATTCCGAGGATCGTCCACGGCCTCTTCCACGAGATCGGCCCCTTGCGGTTGCCGACAGCCCTTCCGACGGTGGCGATGGCAAGGCCGAGCACCTGTGGGACGTAAGGCGTCACCTGATTGATGAGCGCCTGCTCATTGGCAGTAAACTGTATCTGCAGCCGGGCGAGAACTACGCCGAATGCCGCGGTGATGATGCCGACCCAGATGCGGGACTTCCACCACGGCTCCTGGTTCGTTGCGTTCTGCACCACCGGATCGCGCGCCATCGCGTCCTGTACGGCGGCGGCGACGGCGGGAACGTCTGCCGCGGTCATGGCGTTGTTCGGATTGCCGGCGGCATCCCGGACGCCTTCGACTACCGCAGCGGCGATGGGGTGGTTCGCCTTGAAGCGGTTACGGGCTGCGGTCGCAAGGGGACCGTTGAGGATTGGATCAGCCATTAGAGCAACCTCGTGATGAGCCAGACGCAAAGGACGACGAGGATAACGACGACTAGAGCGCGTTCGACTGACAATTTACGAACCTCCGAAGATGCGGCGCAGGAGCGCCAGCAGCATGGCTAGGAAGCCCGTAGCGGGCTCGGGAGGAGCGGGCGGCTCCATGTCAGGCGGGGGCGGCGATGGCGCGTCAGGCTTAACCGGCGGGCGCGTGGGGCGCGGCGGGGCGGCATCAGTGACCAGCACGACACCAATCGACCACGGGGACTCGTTGTCGTAGACCGCTGGATCGTCAACGACCGACAGGTGAAAGTGCTTGTCGTGAGGATTGGAACCGCCGTAGGCCCGCCACTTCCACGGCTGGACCACCGACGAGCAGATGCGCCGGTTCCAGATGACGTAGAGGATGCGGGGATCGCGGGATGCTACGATGGCGTCGATGATCTTGCCGCAGTCCACGCCGCGGTCTGGATCGTGGGTGATGTCAAGCGCCCGCACTACGCCGTTGGCGTCGGGGTTGTGCTCGCTCTTGGTGGCAGCGTGGGCAGCGTCACCAATGGTGCCGTCAGATGCTTTCTTGCGACCGGGGTAGGCTGCATTGATCTGGGCGCGGAGAACGTCGAGGCTCTTTGCTGGTCGCCACTGTCTGGCTGCCATGTTCAGTGCTCCACTGTGATGCAGACGGGGACGACGCCGGCATCGACCATCCCCAGAGCCGTTGCAGCTCCGAGGGATAGGTCGATGGATCGGCCGGGAATGAAGGGGCCGCGGTCGTTGATGCGGACGGTCACGCTACGGTCGCCATAGGTGACGCGGACGATGGTCCCGAAGGGCAGCGTTCGATGGGCGGCCGTCAGGCCCCACGGGTCGTAGCGCTCCCCGTTGGCCGTCCTGTTGCCGCTCTCGAAACCGTACCAGGAGGCTATGAGCCCGCAGGCGGCATGGGCAGGGATGGCAGAGAGCAGCGCCAGCGTCAGCCAGGCGACGACGAGGACGAGGAGGGAGTAGAATCGAACCTCGCGGATCATTGCATCGCCGCCCATCGGTCTCGTTCAGCCTGCGTCCGCAGCGGAGCGCCGCCATAGAGATAACACAATTCGCCCATCTGGCGAACGGTCAGGCCCTCTGCGTTCATCGTTCGGATGCAGTTGTCGAGATGACCGAGCGGCTTCATGGCCCCTTCGTGGTTCATCGACCAACCGCCAGACTCGCGCGTATGGGCGATCTCGTGGATCATCACGTTCCGAAGCGTGACGGGGTCGGTGATCTCCTCGGCAACGACGACGAAGTGATTGCCCGTGGCGTTGCCGGTCATCATGCATGCCGTACCGAACCATCCGTAATCGGTGCGGTTCCGCCCGCATGCTGCCTCGACGCGATCGATGGGGGCGCGGAGGACGCGGTAGTTCCCGCTATCGTAGAGGCGGACGGCGGCTGAGTAGTAGGGCTCTGGAGGAGCGCCGCCCCAGACGTGGGCGTAGGAGAAGGATGCAGGCGACGGGAGCGGCGCTGCTGTGGTGACGCAGCCGGCGAGGAGGACGAGCGCGGCCAGACTTGCTGTGGTCCTGACCATCACACTGCCTCCAGACGCATATTGCCGACGCTGACCCATCCACCTGCGGTAGACAGTTCGGTCTGCATCAGCATTACACCACGGCCATCCGTCGTGACAGTGAGGCGGAACTGCATCCCCTCGATCTCATAGTCCGCAACGATGGCATTCCCGGCAATTCCGGCAGAAGCCGCAGTCACGTCAACGAAGTGGGGCACCATGAAGGTACCGCCGTCCGCTCCGAACGCGCCGCCAGCCGAGAAGCGCCCGTGGACGCCTTCGCAGACGCCGTGGCTACGGAGTTCGCCGCGCCACTCGATCTCGATAGTGCAGGATGCGGCGTCTGTCTCCCACGGCTCATTGGGGCCGAGGCGGGCGTCACCCGATCCGGTCCACGTCCCCTGGAATGACTGAAGGAAAGCGTCTGGCGTTTGAGCCGCGGCCGGGAATGCAAGAGCGGCGATGACGAGAGCCAGAAAACGTCTATTGGTATAGGCAGCCATTGTCGATCTCCTCTCGACGGTGGTCAGGGGCCGGTCGGGCGCTACAACGCTCGGTCGGCCCTGCCTATATTCACTATCCACGGCGAGCGCGCAAGGTCATGCGGTACGGAGCCAGTAGCCGAGATTGTAGCTGTTGGCGTCCTGATCGTTGCCCGACACGTTCTTCCACGTCCCGCTCTGCACAGCGCCGTTGCCTACCTGAAAGGACGAGTCATTCCACGTTGGCGTCTTGATGTTCGCGCCAGAAGTGGTGGAGCCATTTGGGACGTTGGTGGCGTTCGTGTATTCCATGATTCCGCAGAATCCGACAGGCATGGCCGACGTGCTGGGGATCGGGGCCGCAGAGACCCCAACCGCCGCCGTGGTCAGGACCGTGACACCCTCGACAGCGATCACACCGGCCGAGACGCGTGATAGGGTGGTATCGGATGCCGCCCCGAGTTCGATGGTTCCGGTCGTGAACGCGCCCGCCGTGGTGATGGACAGCGAAGTGGGCAGGGAAAGGGTGGGGTTGCCCGAGACGCCGTTCCCGTTCGTGACCGTGATCTGGTTCGCGGTCCCGGTGATCGTGCGGCCGGTGAACGTGTCCGCGGCCGTCTGGGTTATCAGGCCGTTGGTGTTGTAGCCGGCGAGCGCGGTAAGCGTGGCGTCGAGCGGCTGGCCGGTCGCCGTGGTGAGGATGGTAACGCCTTCAACGGCAATGACGCCCGCCGAGACGCGGCTGATGGTCGTGTCAGTCGCCGCCCCGATGTTGACTGCCGTGAACTGCGGGCTGTTGCCGGTTCCAAGACCAAGAGCGGTTGCGGCGTCCGCGGCGGTAGTTGAGCCGGTGCCGCCAGACGCAACAGGCCACGGGGTCGATACCGCCAGCCCAGCCGTTGAGATGGTCGCCTGTGCCACACCGCCAGCGACGAACACGAACGTATCCGCGGCAGAGCGATAGATGCCCGTGTTCGTGTCGCCGTCGAACGTCAGGCCGGGAAGGGCAAGCGTGCCGGCGTACAGCTTTAGCTGCGCCTGCATCTCGTTGGTGCCGTCCGTGAGCAACCCCCCGATTGCCTCATTCAGCACATAGTCAAAATTATCGTTGACCTGATCCGGCTCGATCGTGGTGCCGGCAACGAAGACGTATGGGACTGCCATCAGCCGTTACCCTGTAGGAGACGCATGAGCATGGGATTGTTCGCCTGTCCGCCTTGACCGCCAGAGCGCAGCGCCTCGATGAGCGCCGTAACGGGGTCTAGCTGCGGGGTTGTCTGGAATCCGCCGCGGAACGGCGTCTGTGGGCTCGTGACCGCCTGCGGGTTAGCGTTCTGGTTGCCCTGGAGCTGCATCAGGAGGCGCTGCTCCTGCGGGAGGTACTCGCCTTCGCCTATCGACGGATTGTAGGGCTGTGGCGGGTTCTGGCGGATCGTCTGTCCCGACCTCTGCCATGCATCGGCGCGGTCGAGTTGCATGCTCCGCGACTGGTCGATCCGACCGAGTTCCGCCTGTAGCTGCTCGACGCGGCGGCGGGATTCGGCCTCGACAGCCTCGAGCATGCCCGGCGTCTGGTTGCGGCTGGGAACGCGCGCCAGTTCGTCCCGGAGTTGGGTAAACTCGGGCATGGACATGGCGCGGAGGTCGGGAAGGCCCCGCGTCCCCATCGACGTGATGCCGGAACGCGGGCCGGGGTTGGCGGCGTAGGCTTCCATCTGCGGCGTGATGGGGGAGGGAACGTCGGCAGGGCCGCCGGGAACGGGACGCCAGCCACCCCCGGGGACGTAGCCGGGAGGATCGCGCCCAACAACCATTTGAGACCCGCGCTCAAACGGCGGGCCGGGAACGTTCGGGCGGGTCGGGTTCTGCGGCGGAAGGGGAGGCGGGCCGCGCATAGGGTTCGGCTGCGGCAATGGCGGTGCAGCAGGAACCGGCCGGGAAGGGTTCGGCTGTGGCAGCGGGGCCGCCATCGGATCCATTGCCGCCACCTGCTGCGGACGGGGACGGGGCACGGCTCCTGTGGTCGGGAGAGGGCCGGTAGTAGGAGCAGGGGCGGTCGTGGGCGGTGGAGACGCCGCCCCTGCTCCAGTCGCGCCCGGCATCTGGAGAACCTGACCCGGTTGGATGCTGGTCTCCCGACCCGGCGCGATGCCGTTTAGTGCTGCGATCTCACGCCAGCGGCTAGCCGACCCAAGAACCCGCTGGGCGATCTCCGAGAGAGTGTCGCGCGGCTGGATGACGTAACCGGGCATTACTGCTGGCTCCATGCGTTCTGGGCGGTGCCGCTGAGCATAGCCGCGAGAGCCGCGCGCTGCCCCGGACCAAGCGCCTCGATCGGTTGCATGTTGTTGCGTATCAGAAGCTCGGCCAACTTGGCGTTGGTATTGCCGATGGAGCGAGCGCCACCGCGGGCCAGCGCCCCGACCGCTGGCGGGATGAGCGCCGCCGCCGCACCGGCAGGGCCGAATGCCGCCACACCACCGCCCGCAAGCGCGCCGCCTACCCCGAGCGTTCCGGGCGTCAGCCGGAGCGGGGAGACGAAGTTGGCGAGGCCCCGGAGCAGGTTGTCGGCGTTTCCGCCCCGGACCACCTGAAGGATGGCAGCCTGCTCTTCCGGGCTCCACAGTTTGGTAAAGTCAGGATCGTTCGCGATCTGACGAAACTGGGTAGTGAGCGCCCGCTGACGCGCCGCAGGGTCAACCGACGCATTCGGAGCGTTGGCTGCAACGTACTGGGCGCGCTCTATAGCCTCAGCGCGAGACCTGATCCCCCACTGCTCCCTGCCCTGCTGGAACGCGGCGCGGGCTTCAGTAGGGGTCATGCCCGTTGCCGAAACAAACGCGCTGTCAGGGAGGGCGTTCAACTGATTGTCGAACTCCCGGATCATATCCAACGCGATGCGCCGGTCGCTTTGGTTGGGCGACTCGGCAATGCGGCGGAGTTCCTGACGGAACGCCTCAAGGTCACTTAGTGACGATCCAATCCGGCCTTTGTCGGTCAGTTCCCGAACATAACCGTAGGCGGCTGGCGATAGGAACTCGCTAAGGGGGTTCCGCTGCGCCGTCGCAATAACGCTCTGCTCGATGCTGTCGGCTATGTTGGGGTTGAGGTAGACGCGCGCATCTCGTCCTGCGCTGTAGGCGGCGTTTGCAGCCGCTCCGCTCTGCGCTGCGGTGGGGATCGCGTTATCAACCGACCGGACAACGCTACGCCCGACGAGGCCACCCGCGGCCGCGCCAGTTGCGCCGCCAGCTACGGCTCCAATACCGGCACCCCTCAGACGCTCTTCCATCGTGTCGCCGCCGCCAGCCCCGGCCAGCGCGCCGTATGCAGTGCCCTCCGCAGCCGTCCGGCTCATAATGGAACCGACCGTGGGACGCGCGCCGTTGAGGAAGCTGATGCCTCGGCCAGCGAGTGCCGCAGGCGCGGCCAGTCCGCCCATCAGGGTCCCAAAGAACACGCCATTCGGGTCTTGCTGCTGGGCGTAGGCGAGATCGGCGTTGAAGGCGTCGCGGCTCTGGTTGTAGCCTTCGCCAAACGTCCGGTTCGGGTCGAATGCCCCGCCGATGCCGCCAATGAGGCCAGCGAGTTCATCCCCGAAGTTGAGCGTCGCGCTGTTGATGAGCGCGTTACCCTGTCCTCGGTTCAACTGCGGGTCACGGACGAGCGAAGGCGTGGGATCGCGCGGATCGCCGGGAAGGAAGTGAGTGCCTGGGTCGTTCTGCGTGTATGGCGTGAAGTCCGAAGGGAGGCCCCGGTTCGGGCTCAACTGTGCCGGCGTGACGTTGTAGTCCGGCAGGGCCTCAAGCATCTGCTCGCGCGTCGGCGCGGGACCGAACAGCGTTGCGAGATCACCAGCCGGCTGCGCGGTTGTTGCCATGCGCGCGCGCGCAATCGCGATGGCCCTGGCGCGGGCGAGTTCTTCCGGCGTCATTGGAACAGCGCCCGGTCAGCGGGGGTCATGTTCTGCCAAAGCGCCGGCCATTCGGCGGGGTCGATACCGGCAGGCGGGGGCGGTATAGCGGCTGGAGCCGTCTGGGGGGTAAGGCGCTGCTCCATCGTGGTTCCGGTGCCGGGCAGCGCCGCACCCGTGGCGGGGGCAGCGGCGGGGGCGATAGGCTCTGCCAGACCCGACGCCTTGAACGCCGCGAACGGGTCGGGAAGCGCCCGCATAGCCTCGAATGCCTGTGCGGTCGTAAGCCGCTGCGGGTCGCCTTCCGGGAGGGCAACGCGCATGGCGATATCCCCGAGAGCCATCTTGTGCTGGGCCATGCCGCGCATGGTGTTCAGGATGATCTCATTCGCGCCCGGCTGGTTGATGAGGCGCGGGAGAGATGCGGCGAACATGCGGGCGTCGAAGTCCGAGGTTGCGCCCGCCCCTGGCACACGCTGGCGCGGGGTCAGGTAGCTGATGATGGCCTGCGCCGCCTGCGTCTCGTCCGTGATCCCCGCAAGATCGATGCCGAAATTACCGGCGACCTGCGAAAGAGCCGGGAGAACGCCGCCGCCAGTCTGGCCGAGGAGCGTTCCGAGACGATCAATGAGGGCATAATCCTGCTGCGCCTGAGCGCCCTCGGTAATCATCGCGCCAAATACATCCGTACCAAGTACGCGACCAAGAGCGGCATCCATCGCGCCCTCCTGACCGCCGACATTGATAGTCTGGCCGCCGCCGAGTTCGTACATTCGATTGTCGGGGCCGACTTGCAGCGGAGGGTCGTTCGGCCCATAACCGGCGGCCTCACGCTCCTGTGGGGTAGCGAGGCGGAACCCCGGCGAGGCGGGTTCGGGTTCAGGCCGGTTAGAGTAGATCAGCCGTCCGTCTGGCGTGATAACGTCCGTGTTCTGAGCCACGGTGATAGGATCAGCAGGAGCGACCGGCGTGGTAAGGCGGGTGATCTGAGCCATGATGATCGGTATGGCGTCGTCACGGGTTGCCGGGTTGGCGACAAGCGCCTCGACAAACGCGCGCGTCGGGTCCGCGGCGGGCGTCTCTGCCGATGGAGACTGAGGGACATTGATCCCGCGCGCGATCTGGCCAACCGAGTTAGCATAGCCGGGATCGGTAGCGTAGCCAGACTGCGCAAGGGCAGCTAACTGGGCGTCGAGACCCTGCGCCGTCCGCATCGGCTCATACCGTCCGTTTTGAAGCATGAAGTCGGCATAACCGGCGACGCTCTCAGCGGGCGAACCGTAGGCACGGAAGCTGTCGTTGATGGTGACCGGAGCGCCGTTGACGTACTCCGTGGTCGAGAGCGAGTTACCACCGGCCTGCCCGTGGCTCTTGATGCCAAAGTAGTTGTTGCCAGGGGCGTGCTGGCCCCAGCCTGTCTCCTGCGCCGACTGGGCAATGATGATGCGCGGGTCGATGCCGGTACGCTGGGAAGCCTCCATCGCGTATGGCATCATCATGTCGATGAACTCCTGCTGCGATGCAGGAACCTGCTGCTGCCCAGAGGGGGGCGGGGGCGCGTCGGCCGTGGCCCGAGCCGCCCGCATGGCAGTCCCGCCGTCAAATCCGGGCGTTCCGGGCGTCATTACAGGCCCGCTCGCCGTTCCAGTCTGCTCAGGCCATCCAAAGTTAATCATCGTGTTTAGGCCAGCGAGTTGCTGCTGCTCAAGACGGGCGCGCTCGGCGGCGGCTTCTGCCTCCTCACGGTCCCTGATGGCAATGTCGGTGTTCTCGGCTCGCCAGATGCCCTTGCCGCCAAGGTACGCCTGCAGCATCTTGTTGATGCCGCCGAACACGGACGTTACTGGTTCGTTGGATGTGCCGCTGGAAAGCAGCGCCTCCGAGAGCGCGCGGCGGCGGTCCACGTCCTGCGGCGTCATCCCCTCGACGTTCGCGAAGGTCGGGGAGAGAAGGTAGGAGCGAAGGTGGCCCGCCATGGAGCCGTCACCGAGCGCCATCAGCGGACCTTTCCGTAATCAACCGTATAGAAGCCGCTCTCATGGACGCCGACCGCATCGGACGGCGCATCCTGCGCCATGACACCCATCATGGTCGGGCCGCCCCACACGTAGTTGTAGGTATAGATCGGAATGCCGCTGTCGGTCTGGCCAACGCGGCGGACGTTCTCCTTCAACCTCTCATCCGAGAACAGAGCGCCGAAGCCGCCCGCCTGCCCTGCCGCGCCGAACAGCGAGCCGCCGAGGCCAAAAAGGCCAGACATGATGTTCTGCCGGCGCTGCTGCTGCTGTTCGTACTGGTTCTGAACAAGGCCGGCGTAGTCCACGCCCGCCACACCCGGCTGCGGCGTCGGGATGTAGTTCGGCTGGTTGACCTGAGAGCCAGACATGAGGCTGGATATCTCGTTGATAGGCTGCGAGCGCGCCGCAAGGTCCATGCCGAACATGCCCGTCTTGGCGTCGTTGCCGAACTGACCGCCCGCAAGCAGCTCGTTGTATCCCTGCTGGCGCCCAGCGAGCGCGTCCCCAAACATGCGGGACTGCTCCTGCCCACCGGCAAGGATCGTCTGCAGGCGGGCGTCATTCTCCTGCTGGCCGACGAGGCCCATGGCGCGGTCGTAGGCTTCCGTTCCCGGACGAACGCCGCGGTTGAACAGGTCCGTCTCGCGAGAGGTCCGCCCCGCCGCAAGCTGCGGGTTGAGGCGGGCGTAGATCGCATCCTCTACACGGCCCCGGTCGGCGCTGTAGTCGTTAGTGGTCGGGAGGGCAGAAAGGCTAGAGGTGTCGAGCGAGGTCTGGAGCTGCGGCGTGGCAATCGGGTTGCTGATGTTCCCTGCCGCTGTTCCTGCCGCGCCGATGAGGCTGTCGTAGAGGCCCTGATTGGCAGCGGAGAGTGACTGGGTAGCGGTGTACTTGGGACTGCCGTCTGGCCAGGTGCCGGTCTGCTCATAGGACAGGGAGCCGCCGGGCGTGACCTGATTCGTCGCGCCCAGTTGATACTGGGTCTGCGCCGTCTGCTGGTTCATCTGCGTCTGGGCAGCGGCGGTTTTCGCCGGATCGGGCGGCTTCGGACCCATGGCTATGCCTCCTCGCGCACGATAGTGCCGTCGGACAGCAGGAAGACGCCGCGCGCCTCCTCTGCGGTCTTCATGGCAGCGAGCGCGGACTTGATGCGGTTTATGCGCTCCCAGCGCGTCGCGCGGCTGGTGAGGATGTCACGGGTTATCGGCTGAACGGCAGAGATCACACGGTCGCGCCAGTAACGCGGGTCCTGACGAAACGGAGCGGTCATGCAGCCCTCTTCAGCGGTTGCCAATGCCCAAGTTTCACGGCCTCTTCGGCCAAAAGACTATACACCAAGCCGTCCTCGGAACCATAGTAGCGGCGCAGCGTTCCCTCATAAACAAAGCCCAACCGCGGGGCGAGCCGGCGCATCGTCTTGTTCGACTTCCGAACCGTGATGCCCATGCGTCGACAGCCTAGATAGCCGTAAACCAAATCCCCGAGCGCCTGCCTTACGGCGCGAAGCATGATACCGCGCCCGGCCCCTGATACTTCCGCTCCGAAGCCGGTCCAGTGGTCAACGGCATAGCCGCCGATCAATCCGGCATTGTCGTAAACCCCGATAGTGCGGAATGCCTGGTGCATCTGGTCGCCTGTGGCGCCAGCGATATAGGCTGCGACCGTGTCATCCGAGCCGACGACCATCCTCATATGACCTGCCCCGTTTCATGGGTGACGTTCAGGGCATTCAGCTTGAGCGTGATCGTCGTGTCATTTGTCGGGTTGTCCACATCGTTGAACAGCTCCTTCACCGAGACATCGGTGATCGTGAAGGTCGAGATGGTGGACGTGGCATTGCGGACATAGACCTTGAGGCCATCGCCGGCCGTAGCCAGCACCGTCCGGGTATGCGTTCCCGCCGTGGTGATCGTACTGCCAACGTCCGCCTTCGTACCAAAGGCAAAGCCGCCCGTCACGACCGATGAGCACGTGACCGAGATGTAGTACTGCGTCCCTGCCGTCATGGTGGCCACGGTCTGCTCAAGGCTCAGGAGCGCCCCGTCAGCCGAGACGAACAAAGCGCCAGGCGTGTCATCCGTGATGGAGTTGCCGCCGGCCTCGCCCGTCTCCGTCCATGTGTCAGGATCGCCGCCCGTCCACGCTGAGAAGTCGCCGTTGGTGACGAGTTCCTGCCCAAGCGGCTGGCCATTGACGGCCACGAGGAGATGAACCGCGGCGGCGTAGCCGATTGCCTCGACTGACACCCAATCGTCGAACACGACCGACGTTCCGCCCCAGAGGTCGGTTCCCCAGACTGCCGTGCCCCAGAGCGCCCCGGATACCGGCTCGATGGGAAGCGGGTCTGTCTCCTGCTGCTGCAGGCGGAAATCGACGTCCATGCCGATTGACGGGATGACGACAGCGTTCGTGTCGATGATCGGCTGGACCATCGGCCACCGCTTCTTCCGGCCCCGGTTGCCGTAGTAGCTGAAGGCCGTGCGGAGGGTGGCGACGAACTCAACGCCGCCGAAGTCGCCGCCTGCGCTGTCAGCATGGAGGACAAGGCCGTCCCCGCCGAAATACAGGTTGTTCCCCTTGAGCGCCCAACAATAGGCGTTCTGGCCCGTGAAGCGGCACCATGCGCCGGTCAGGGTGTTCATCACGTACTGCTGGAACAGCCCGCCACCAATGGGCACGTTCAGCAGGGCGAACGTGCCCTTGGGATAGGAGATGAACTGCCAGCCGAACGAAGACGCTGTGATGCGGGCCGCCTGGTTGATAGCGGGCTGGATGCGGGCCGTGATGGTCCCCCGCTCCTGCGCCGCCCTGTCGAGGCTGATGACCTGTCCGAGGCTCTGGACGCCATCGTTCGTGATAACGGCGAGGTCGGGGCCGATCATCTCAAGGCAGCGGCGACCGAGCGGCGTCCCGATGGAATAGACGCCGACGAGGAAGAAGCCGTCCGGGTCGGTCGGATCGACCATCGAGTAGACCGCCACCTGGCCGCGCGATGTGACGAAGACGAGGTAGTCATTGGGGCCGCTGCCGCCGTCCTGCGACCACGTGCCGATGGACTGCAGGTAGCCGCCCTGGTCGAACAAGCCGCCCAGCTCGAACTCTACTGCCGCGCCCTGGATGCTATCGAGCGGGAGGTATGCCGCCGTCAGGCTGTCCTTCAAGGCCAGCCAGAGCCGGGAGCGATGGGCGCAAACGTCTGCGATGTCGCCGGGGGTGACGCCGGTTATCGTGGCATCTGCCCAGACCGTCCCGTCGTAATACACGGGGTCCTCTGCACCATTGCAGGCCCAAAGGAAGTTGCCCCCTGTGGTGGTGAAGTTGGTGTACTGGAAGCGGACGTTGGTAAACGGGCCGACCGTCGCTACTTCAACGCCCTGCGCCTCGTCCGTCACATCCCACAGGCTGACATCCATGCCGGCGAACATGGCTACGTCCGCCGACGCCGGCCCCTGCCACGTCATCAGCGTCTCCACCGCGTTCGTTACGGCGGGGCCATCAACGGACGAATGCAGGGAGAAGCCGCGACGGAGTTCGATCCATCCCGGCTGCGGGAACCAGTTTTCGAGGGTGACGGCGTTGTCCGGGGCCATGTTGGCCAGCGGGGACATGGCATCCCAGCCGGCCGTTGGCACCGCCACCGCGCTAACGCCTACGGTCAGTTGACGGGGGCTGGCGTTCTGGCGGAGCGAAAGGAGCACGCTACGACCACCCGTTTAGGCCAGCGCCAGGGAAGTTGCCGTCCTGAACATTGGCGATGCTGATGAGGTCGTCGCGGAAGCGGGTCGAGCCGATGAGGACGGTAGCCTTGCCGCCATCCTGCGACATGGCCCGGCGCGCCGCCTCGACGTACATCTTCCAGAAGGGCATCCAGTCGAAGCCCTTCACCTGCCAGAAGTAGGCTTTCAGTCCCAGCGTCGTCACAAGGTCCGGGAACGAAGGCGTGTCCGTGTCGGCCGTCATCGTATCGACCGGGTCGCCGCTCAGGTCGGTGGCGATGGCCAGCGTGATGTACTCGAAGGCGAGAATTGCGGGGGTATCGCCAGCGGAGAACGGCGAAGGCCAAATCTGCCACGTCGAGGGTCCGGGGCCAACCTGCCGCCACCTGCGGCGAGGGCCGGTCTGGACGATGCCCGAGCGGAGATACTCGCTCACCTGCGGCGTGATCGGGCCGATGAGCCTCCAGTTGTTTGTGCGGTCCCACCACGTATCCGAGATGTAGCGGGCGAATGAGCTATCGAGGGTGTACGTGTCCCTGACGAACTGAATATCGACGGCAGTCCCGGTCGCCACCGCCGCCTGGTTCATCTGGACCGACGTGCTCGAGAGCACCTCATCAACGCGCGTGGACTGGAGGAAGTTGGACTCCGAGGTGCTGTCCTCGTTCTGGAGCGCGAAGGCGTTGGAAAGCGCCGCCGTGCTCGACAGGCCGGTAATGATCTTGCTGCCCTCGGTCACGTCTCCCGTCAGCGTAAAGGGGGCTTCGAGGTAAAAGGTCTGCTCCCGCATGGTGCGGGTCCAGTCATACTCGGCGTTGAGTTCCTTGCAGACGCGGTTCAGCAGCGCGCCAAGCTGGCGGCCGGTGGCGTTGGCGGTCGGGCCATAGACCGTCGTAACATCGGGAAGGCCGAGTTCAGCGACAACGGCGTTGGCGATTTCGAGGGCGGTGCTCATGCGCGGTACATCACCTCGACAACGTATTGCTCAAGCCGGATCGTATCGCCGCTGTTGGCCAGTTGGCCAGTAAGGACCACCGTTGACGATGCCGTGGTATCGACCGCCGCTGTAATGACGGGCCCTGTGCCCGATGCCCAGCCTGCCGCCGCGCCCGTCACGTCCCCGCCCACCTGAGAGTTGGTGGCGTTGCGGTTCTGGATCAGGACATACTCGGGGGTCGTGAGGTTCGTCGTCATCGTCCTAGACCGGAACTGGGTGCCCGCCGCGCCCGAGAAGCGGAGACGGAACGTCTTGTTGTTCCCGGAGTTGTTGTTGGTCCAGATCGCATAGACACGAAGCGCACCGTTTGGTCCAAGGCTGTTGGCCGGGACGGTAACCGTGGCGAGCGTCGTCTCTGCCGTGTTGCCAGTGTTCGACACCTGCGCCCCGCTTGCCGCCAGAACATACCACGTTCCGAGGTTCTGGGTTGCGCCCTGTGCCGTAGTGGCCCCGGTTCCCCCCGATGCTACAGGCACGGGAGGGCCGAAGGTGCTGGTTAGCAGCATGGCGAGGGGGTGACTAAGTCCCCTCGCCAGAAGGCCGTCTATCAGGGCCATTGCCTAGGACAGACGGTACACGATCCAGGTGACGCCGCCCGTGTATCGGGCCCGGAAGCGGCCCGAGCCCGAGATGATCGTGGCGTCGGTCAGGGAGCCGATGGTCGGATTGC